>OOFT01000028.1_pt1 | contig 23917 bp, 20 predicted proteins | sample 1670301 | NCBI WGS metagenome assembly OOFT01 (sample SAMEA98140918, study PRJEB22522) | marine metagenome | biome: marine biome; feature: marine water body; material: sea ice | place: Arctic Ocean | collected 11-Sep-2015 | depth 0.3 m
GGATGAGTTTGCATTTGTTGAGAATGATGCTCAGTTCTACACTTCTACATATCCCGTAGTATCTTCTGGTGAAACTACCCGTATTATCATAACCTCAACGGCGAATGGTATTGGTAACGTATTCCACAAGATCTGGGAAGGTGCTGTACAGGGAACAAATGAATTTAAGCCGTTCCGTGTCGATTGGTGGGACGTCCCTGGCAGGAATGAAGAATGGAAACGTCAGACGATCTCAAACACATCAGAGTTGCAGTTCAATCAAGAGTTTGGTAACACCTTTAACGGGTCAGGCAATACCCTAATCAGCGCAGATGTACTTCTTAATCTGAAGGCTAAGATACCTATCATGCAACAAGGTAATGTCAAGATGTATGAGAAACCTGATGCTGATCACGACTATCTGATGTTCGTGGACGTTGCAAAGGGTAGGGGTCAAGATTACTCTACGTTTAATATTATCGACATCACTGAACGACCATTCAAACAAGTGTGCGTGTTCCGTGATAATATGATATCTCCACTTCTGTTTCCAGACGTTATCTATAAGTGGGCTAACCATTTTAACAAGGCATTTGTGATTATCGAAAGTAATGATCAAGGGTCTGTGGTATGTAATGGATTATATTACGAACTAGAATATGAAGAAATCTTCATGGAGTCTACCATCAAAGCAGGTGGTTTAGGATGTACCATGACTAAGAAGGTTAAGCGTATAGGATGTAGTAACATAAAAGATTTGGTTGAACAACATAAGATAGAGATTGTTGATGCAGACACTATTATAGAGATGTCTACATTTATAGCCAAAGGATCTTCATACGAAGCTGCTGATAATAGTCATGACGACTTGATGATGAACTTTGTTATGTTGGGATGGTACTCAACGACACAGATGTTCATTGACGAGACCGACATCAATGTACGCCGGATGTTGTTCGCAGAACGTATGCAAGCGATTGAACAAGATGTTTTACCGTTTGGTATTATCGATGATGGTAGATATGATGTAGAAGAAGTCAGGGAAGTTGTTGGAGGTGATGTATGGACTACTGTAACTAGAGACAATGTCTTATAAATACGCAAAATCTATATTTTATAAATATAAGCATTGATAAACAATTCGTATCATGAGTACACATAATTTAACCCTTTGCAAAGGAAACCGACTATGGCTTTTCAAGTATCACCAGGCGTTGCGGTCAAGGAAATTGACCTAACCAACGTAGTCCCGGCGGTATCCACCTCTATTGGTGGAATCGCTGGCGCATTCAACTGGGGTCCCGTCGAACAGATCACAACCGTAGGTTCTGAAAAAGAACTTGCCTCGATCTTCGGGACACCAGATAACAACACATTCTCAATTTTTCTAACAGCAGCATCATTTCTGAAATACGCTGGCGCATTGAAAGTAGTTCGTACAGCCACTGGCCATACTAACTCTAATTCAGGTGGCGGAACTCTTTTAATTAAGAATAACGACCACTACGATGAAGTCACAAAAACAGGTTTAGGTACATGGGCTGCTAAGTATCCAGGAGTATTAGGAAATTCTATTGAAGTACAACTGTGTAGCGCTAGCGCCGCTGCATTTGCTGCGTTCACTTCAGCACCATTATTTGATAATCCTCCAGGAACATCAGAATATGCTCAATCTCTAGGTTCGTCTAATGACGAAATGCACATTGTCGTTATCGACAGTGCTGGCACATGGACTGGAACTCCAGGAACCGTGTTAGAAATGTTCTCAGCAGTTTCTCAAGCATCAGATGCTCGTAAAGCTGACGGAACCTCAAACTATTATGTCGACGTGATCAATGGATCATCTTCATACATTTGGTTCTTGTCTCATGAGGGAATTCTATCCGACTCTGGTACTGATGCATCCGATGGAATCGCATTCACAACCGCAACTTCAGTATTAGGTGCTGGTGTAAACCTCACCGGCGGTACTGACGACAATGCTCCTACAGATGGAGAACTATTGATCGGATATGAACTATTTGCTGATGGCGAAACTGTCGACGTTAACCTACTAATCGGTGGTGCTGCAAGTGTAACTCTTGCTAATAACCTAATCGCTCTTGTAGAGGCACGCAAAGATGTGATGGTATTCCTATCACCTCCTATTGCTGCAACTGTTGGTACGTTGACACCTGTCATTGATATCATGGCACACGTCGACCAATTGACTTCTACATCATATGGAGTTATGGACTCTACCGCATTGAAGATATACGACAAGTACAAAGATGTATTCCGTTGGATTCCTGCTTCTGGTCATACTGCTGGTCTATGTGCTAAGACAGATCAGACTAATGATGCATGGTTCTCACCGGCTGGTTATACTCGTGGTCAAATGTTAGGTATTACGAAAGTTGCTTTGAACCCTACAAAAGCAAATCGTGATACATTATACAAAGGTCGTGTAAACCCAATCGTATCATTCCCTGGAGAAGGCACTATCCTATTCGGCGATAAGACTATGTTGAAAAAACCAAGTGCATTCGATCGTATCAACGTTCGTCGCTTGTTCATCGTCTTGGAAAAGGCTGTCGCAACTGCTGCTAAATACCAGTTGTTCGAATTCAATGACGAGTTCACTCGTGCAATGTTTAAGAACATGGTTGAACCATTTATGCGTGACGTCAAAGGTCGTCGTGGTGTAACTGACTTCTTGGTTGTATGTGATTCTACAAACAACACTGGTGAAGTAGTTGACCGTAACGAATTCGTTGCTGACATTTACATCAAACCGGCTCGTTCTATCAACTTCATCTCTTTGAACTTCATCGCTACTCGTACTGGTGTTGACTTCGCTGAGATCGTTGGTCGTACCGGCGCTTAATTTATAATAGGAGAATAACAAAATGGCTATTCTAGGCGTAGACGACTTCAAAGCGAAGTTAATCGGTGGTGGTGCCCGCCCTAACTTGTTTAAGGCAACTCTAAATTTCCCAGCATATGCTGGCGGAAATGTCGAGTTATCCTCATTCATGTGTAAGGCTGCACAACTTCCAGGATCAACAATTGCTCCAGTAGTGGTTCCTTTCCGTGGACGTCAGTTGCAAATTGCAGGTGATCGTACATTCGAACCATGGACAGTAACCATCATTAACGACTCCACTATGGATGTCCGCAATGCAATGGAGCGTTGGATGAACGGTATCAACTCTCACAGTCAAAACACAGGTCTTGCAAATCCAACTGATTATGTCGCCGATATGGTGGTAGAGCAGTTGAACAAGGCTGGTGATACGACTAAACGTTACGACTTCCGTAGTGTTTGGCCTTCAAACATCTCTCCGATTGAATTGTCATACGAAAGTAATGACCAGATCGAAGAGTTCACAGTTGAATTCCAAGTTACTTACTGGGAATCTAATACGACGACTTAAATTGTTGTATAAGTAAAAGAGTGGGGAGGGGGTTTCTCTCCCCATTTATTCGTACTGCGGAGATAATATATGGCGATTAATGATAATGGTGGGATTTCTTTATTTGGGTTTCAGATAAAGCGTAAGTCCGAGGAAGCAGAAGAAAAGAGAAAAGTATCGTTCGTTCCCCAAGAGAATGAAGATGGTGCTGGCGTAGTGGCGGCCGGTGGATATTTCGGTTCTTATGTTGACCTTGATGGTACTGCTGCAAAGACCGATTCCGACTTGATAATGAAGTACCGACAAATCTCTGAGCATCCAGAATGTGATGCCGCGATCGAAGACATTGTTAATGAGGCTATCGTTTCAGACGAAGACTCTACACCAGTCGACATTATCATGAACGACTTGGATCAACCGGATAAAGTTAAAAAACTTATCAAAGAATCATTTGATGAAGTCACATCGCTGTTGAACTTCAATCAAAACGGACATGAAATTTTCCGTAAGTGGTATGTAGATGGTAGGTTGTTCTACCATATTATCATTGACGAAAAGTCCACCAAGAGAGGCATCTTAGAGTTGCGTCCGATCGACCCTACTAAGATCCGTAAAGTACGTGAAGTCAAAAAAGATAAGCGCGATATGACTACTGGTCTGGAGATGATATCTGGCACTGAAGAATACTTTGTATATCAGGACATGGCTAATGGTAAGAGTACACAGGCACTCAAGATTAGTAAAGATGCTATCTGTTATGCAACTTCTGGTCTACTAGATCCATCACGCAAACGTGTGTTATCACACTTGCAAAAGGCATTGAAACCAGTTAACCAACTGCGTATGATGGAAGACTCATTGGTCATCTATCGTTTGGCACGCGCACCTGAACGTCGCATTTTCTATATCGATGTTGGTAATCTACCTAAAGGTAAGGCAGAAGAATATCTACGTAGTGTTATGTCACAATACCGCAATAAGTTGGTATATGATGCACAGTCTGGCGAGATCAAGGATGATCGTAAACACATGTCTATGTTAGAAGACTTCTGGTTGCCAAGACGCGAAGGTGGCCGTGGCACAGAAATAACTACTCTTCCAGGCGGTGAGAACCTTGGTCAAATTGACGATATCGTATACTTCCAGAAGAAGTTGTATAAATCATTGAACGTACCGACCAATCGTTTAGAATCTGATTCACAATTCTCTATGGGTCGCACAAGTGAGATTACTCGCGATGAGTTGAAGTTCCAGAAGTTTGTTAATCGTTTACGTAAACGTTTCTCGATTATGTTCATGGATTTGTTGAAAACTCAACTTATCCTAAAGGGTATTATCAATAAAGAAAACTGGGATGACATTAAAGAGCAACTGGCAATTGATTACATTCAAGATAATCACTTCTCAGAACTGAAAGACTCTGAGATGTTGCGTGAACGCCTTAACACACTACAGTTGATGGAAAATTATGTAGGAACATACTTCTCACGAGATTACGTCAAGAGAACAGTATTGCGTATGAACGATGAAGAAATCGAGGATATGCAAAAAGAGATGGATGATGAAAAAGGGAAAGACGGCCCAGAAGAAGTTCCTATGGCCGGCGGTGCAGAAGGTCAACAAATGAATGTTGATCCGGAAGAACCTGAAGAAGAAGAAGACGTAGATTTGAATAAGTGAAGATTCGAATTTGTATAAATATAATTACAGATGATTTAAAATCGGAGAATAAATTATGAGTGAACATATTAGAGGATTGATTGATGCCCTAGCTGACAAGGATTATACCACAGCTAAATCTGCATATAATGCAGCCGTATCAGATAAGATGACAGATGCACTAGATGCTCGTAGAATCGAGATTGCGTCGAATATCTATGATAATGGGTCTGCCGAGGATGAATCAATTGGTAGTGACGAACTATCGTCCGAAGAAGAATAATTTTTAAGGGTTACATACATGAAACTCATCACAGAACATCTTGACTCTGACATTCAGGTATTAACTGAATCTAAGAAAGATGGCACTAAGGGATATGCCATTGAAGGTATATTCATGCAAGCTGAAAAGGCGAACCGCAATGGTAGAATCTATGAGAAAAATATCATGGAATCTGCGGTCACTAAGTATGTAACAGAACAAGTTAAAACAGGACGTGCAGTAGGTGAGTTAAATCACCCAGAAGGTCCTACAATTAACTTAGATAAAGTTTCGCATCGCATCACTGATCTTCACTTTGAAGGAAATGATGTGATTGGAAAGGCGTCCATTCTAAATACCCCTATGGGAAAGATCGTACAAGGTCTACTCGAAGGTGGTGTTAGGTTGGGTGTCTCTAGTCGTGGTATGGGTAGTCTAGAGAAAGGCAGAGATGGCATTATGAGAGTTGGCAACGACTTTATGCTATCAACCGTAGATATTGTACAAGATCCTTCCGCACATGATGCTTTCGTTAATGGAATCATGGAAGGTGTCGAATGGATATGGGACAACGGGTTGCTAAAAGCTCAGCAAATTGAGAATTATGAGACAGAAATTAAAAAGGCAAAAGGTAGTGAACTTTTCGAAGCTAAACTCCGTGTCTTTCAAGATTTCCTCTCAAAACTTTAACCTTATAGGAGTATACTAATGTCAGAGAAACAAAAAGATCAATCTCTTGATCTAGTCGCTGAAGACATTACTGTGGATCAACTCCAGGATGAGCAAGTGGTGGAAAACGTTGAAGTTTCTGATGAGGAAACTGATAACGTCGATACTGATGCTGATTCTGTAGAAGAGTCTATGGAAGCCGAGAAGGAAGTAGATGGTGAAAAGGCAGCCGCCGAAGTTGCAGATACTGTAAAGAAATCTGCACCAAAGCAAGCCAACGCACCTAAGACCAAAGCTGGTCTTATTAATGCTTCTTACAAAGCAATGTCGCAGATGACCAAAGAAGAATTAACTTCTCTCTATGACACAATGATGAACGTCCAAGAAGACGCAGAAGAGATGACTGAAGAAGTTGTCGCTGAAGATGAATTCGTTACAGATACAGTAGAAATTAAAGTCGACTTCCAAGAAGACTTAAATGCACTAGTGTCTGAAGATGAAGCATTATCAGAAGAGTTTAAAGATAAAGCCGCAGTTATTTTCGAAGCTGCTGTTACATCAAAACTATCTGCTGAAATCAACCGTTTGGAAGAGCAGTACACCACTGAACTTTCAGAAGAAGTAGACCAGATCAAAACTGATCTAGTTGAAAAGGTTGACGGATATCTATCATATGTTGTAGAAAACTGGATGGAAGAAAACAAAGTTGCAGTTGAAACCGGCCTTCGTGCTGAGATCGCTGAATCTTTCATCACAGGTTTGAAGGGTCTCTTCGAACAACATTATGTTGAAGTTCCAGAAACCAAGTACAACTTGGTCGACGATTTAGCCAGTAAAGTTGCTGAACTCGAGGAATCGCTCAACGAATCAACTGAAGATAATATCAAACTAAGCGAACAGGTTTCTAACCTTCGTCGTGATCAGATCATCGCAGAAGCTACTTCTGGTATGGTCGAAATCGACGCTGCGAAACTAATGTCACTTGTTGAGGGTGTTGATTTTGAATCGGCAGCAACTTTCTCTAAGAAAGTATCTATCGTTAAGGAATCATACTTCAAAACTGCTAAGTCAGTTATGATTGATGAGTCAACAGATATCGCTACAGACGAAAAGGGTGTTATCGTGGAGTCTTCTCCAACGATGTCTCGCTACGTTTCAGCGCTTTCAAAAACTACCAAATAATCACATAGGAGAACAATAAATGTTCAATTCAGAAAAGCTACAGGAAAAGTGGGCTCCAGTTATCGAGCACTCAGAACTTCCACAAATTAAAGACAGCTACCGTAAGGCTGTTACCGCTATGATTCTTGAGAACCAAGAAAAGGCTATGGCCGAAGAGCGTTCACAACAATCATACCAATTGCACGAAGCTGCTCCAGCTAATGCAACAGGCGCTGGTATTAACAACTGGGATCCAATCTTGATCTCTTTGGTTCGTCGTGCAATGCCTAACCTAATGGCATATGACATCGCTGGTGTTCAACCAATGTCAGGTCCTACAGGTTTGATCTTCGCAATGAAGTCACGCTACTCCAGTCAAGCTGGTGCTGAAGCACTGTTCAACGAAGCAGATACTAGTTTCTCTGGTGCTGGTACTCAAGGTGGAGAGTCTTCATCATTGGTTGGTGCTGATACAAACACAGACGATGTTGCTGATCCGTTCGGCGTTGGTACTGGTATGTCTACCGCTGCTGGTGAAGATGTTGCGTTTGCTGAAATGGCATTCTCAATCGAAAAAGCTACTGTGACTGCAAAGACACGTGCTTTGAAGGCTGAGTACACCATGGAATTGGCTCAAGACTTGAAGGCAGTTCATGGTTTGGACGCTGAAAGCGAATTGGCAAACATTTTGTCTGCTGAAATTCTTGCTGAAATCAACCGTGAAGTTATCCGTACTATCAACGTTAAAGCTAAGTTGGGTGCTCAAACATCTAACGTTGCCACTCCAGGTATCTTTAACTTGACTACCGATGCTGATGGTCGCTGGTCTGCTGAGAAGTACAAGGGTTTGTTGATGCAAATCGAACGTGAATCAAACGTTATCGCTAAACTAACACGTCGTGGTAAAGGTAACTTTATCGTTTGTTCTTCAGACGTCGCTTCTGCTCTTGCAGCTGCTGGTGTTTTGGATTACACTCCTGCTTTGGCGACTAACTTGAATGTTGACGATACAGGTAACACATTCGCTGGTGTTTTGAATGGTCGCACTAAGGTCTATATCGACCCATATGCAACTACCGACTACATCAACGTTGGATACCGTGGCGTTTCTGCTTACGACGCTGGTTTGTTCTACTGCCCATACGTGCCATTGACAATGGTTCGTGCTGTTGGTGAGAATTCATTCCAACCAAAAATTGGTTTCAAGACTCGCTACGGCATGGTCGCAAACCCATTTGCTGGTGCAGCATCTGCTAGTGACACTGGCAACAATCGTTCGAATACGTACTACCGTATCTTCCGTGTAGACGGTTTGATGGTTAGTGCATAATCTTAGGATTAATGTAGTATAAAAAGGGGACTTCGGTCCCCTTTTTTGCGACTAATATTATTATAAATACTAGGAGTAGTATATTAATAATTGGAGAAACCCCCAATGGCATTCCCATCAACAGCAAGAAACGGACAGACCCATAATGAATTTGGGAAGAAGTTCAGTTATTCAGAAGCATCTGGAGCATGGTCTCCGGCAGTTCCGCTTGCATCAGTAGCAGAAGTTCGCATAAGAGAGAAAGTAGCTGAGACCGCAACCGCGTCATACGCCACCGCTGTCGAACTACCATTAACAGGTAATACCGCTGGTCAAATGGCGTTCGTTCAAGAAACGAATCGATTATATGTGTGGAGCGGTACTGGATGGTATAACGTAGCAACAGTTACATCTGCTGCTGCAGCAATCTCTGGTGCAAATTCAACATATACATTAGCAACTGATGGTAGTCCTACAGTTGTTACATTAAGTCAGTCTGGATTGACATCACCTACATGGTCGTATGCAGTTACATCTAGTTCTCTTGGTAGAACTGCTGTTGTTACTCAAGCAGATAATATATTTACAATTACTCCTAGTGCACTTGCAAAGAATGTGGGTTCATTTGGGTTGACGTTTAAAGCGACAGACGGTTCAAATACAATCGCTTACTCCAGTCAGTTTGCAATGAGTAATACTGCTCCTGTCATAGGAACTGCTCCTAGTGCGGCATACACATTGGCATCGGATGGTACTCCTACTATTATCACATTGGCAGCGACGGACGCTGATGGGCATGCAATCACATGGTCATATGAAGTAGTCAGTGGTTCATTAGGTGGTACGGCAGTATCAATCGTCGGTTCGGTGTTTATGATTACGCCAAGTGTAGATACAAATGATGAGGGTGAATTCCAGTTGAGGTTCATTGCATCTGATGGTGTATCGTTTGATGCTGAGGTGAGTGCATTTACATTGGTGTTTATTCTAGATTGGGCTACTTCTACGTTGGCGCGTACATTAGATAACCCTAATTCTTATGACACAGCTGCCTACGATTTCTTCGCTCACGATCTTGCCATAGATGGCGACTATGCGATCATTTCTGCATATCAAGAAGATGATGCTGGAGGTAATCTTCAAGCAGGTAAAGCATATATCTTCAACGTAACCACTGGCGCATTGGTTCATACATTGGATAATCCGAATGCTTATGGTACAAGTGATTCAGATTATTTTGGGCAGGCAGTTGCAATACATGGAAACCATGCAATTATTACTGCTCCGTATGAGGATTCTGATACTGGCCTTAATCCAGGCGCAGCATACATCTTCAACGTAACCACTGGCGCATTGGTTCATACATTGGATAATCCGAATGCTTATGGTACAAGTGCTGATGATTACATAGGTTTCGTTGTTGATATATCAGACAACTATGCAATTGTTGGTGCTCAATATGAAGATGATGCTGGTGGTTCTGGTTCAGGTAAAGCATATATCTTTGATGTCACTACTGGCGCATTATTATTCACACTGGATAATCCTAATGCTTATGGTACAAGTGTTAACGATTTCTTCGGTTACTCAGTTGGGGTATCAGGTAACTATGCTATCGTTGGTGCGGCCGGCGAAGATGCTGCTGGAGGTAATGCTTCGGGTAAAGCATATATCTACAATGCCTCGACCGGCGCATTAGTTCATACATTGAATAATCCTAATGCTTATGGTACATCCGCTAATGACACATTTGGTTACTCAGTTGCAGTGGATGGCAACTATGCAATTGTTGGTGCTTATGGAGATGCTAATGCTAGTGGTAACTACGCAGGCGCAGCATATATCTTCAACGTAACCACTGGTGCATTGGTTCATACATTGCTTAATCCTAATGCTTATGGCACGAGTGGTTTCGACTTTTTTGGCGAGTCGGTAGATATATCTGGAGACTATGCAATTGTTGGTGCGCAGAATGAAGATGATTCTGGTGGTACTGAATCAGGTAAAGCATATATCTTCAATGTATCAACTGGCGCCTTAATACGTACATTAGATAACCCGAATATATTTGGTACAAGTGGCGAGGATGGGTTCGGGCTTGCTTTGGGTATATCAGGTAGATATGTTATCGTTGGGGCGAGTCGTGAAGATGAAGCTTCCGGTATCAATTCTGGTAAAGCATACATATTCCAAGCTGGTTAATAAGAATAGGAAAGAACACATACAATGACATTCCCAACATCACCGACAAACGGCCAGACCACGCAGAAGTTCGGTAAGAAATTTGCATTTAATTCAACGTCAGGCGCATGGAGACCAGTTTCTAGTCCAGTCGTTGCTACCGTCAGAGAACCAGTGGCAACTCCAGCAGTCGTTTCTTCTGCGTCAGGACTTCCCATGACAGGAAACACCGTAGGAAAAACTGCATACGTTTCAGAAACTAATCGACTATACATATGGAACGGCAGTGGATGGTTCGAGATGGCGTTGATCAATACCAATCCAACTATTACTACGGGTGGTGATGCAACATATGCATTGAACTCTGATGGAACTCCTACTGTTATAACACTAGTTGCAAACGATCCTGAGGGAGTACCTTTGACATGGAGTTATGCTGTAACTTCTGGTTCTCTTGAAGATGTCACTATCAGTAATACTGGCGCTGAGTTTACTATTACTCCAGGCACTATAGAAACTTCCTTTAACCTGACGTTTACCGCATCTGATGGTATTAATATTGACACTAGTGCAAGTTCGTTTACGTTGGTGTTTGAACCAGATTGGACTGCATCGACATTACTACAAACATTAAATAATCCTAATGCATATGGTACAAGTTCTGAGGATATATTTGGTTACGCATTAGCGATGTCGGGAAACTATGCTATCGTGGGCGCCATAAATGAAGATGCTGGTGGTGGTGTTCAATCAGGTGCAGCATATATCTTTAATATAACCACTGGGGCATTAGTTCACACATTGCTTAATCCTAATGCTTATGGCACTCCAGCATACGATCAATTTGGTTACGCCGTTGCTATATCAGGCAACTATGCTATTGTTGGTACTGCTGATGAAGATGATGGAGGAACTGGACCAGGGCAGACTGGAGGTACTGGCACTAGTTCAGGTAAAGCATATATTTTCGATGTTACTACGGGCGCATTAATTCATACATTGAATAATCGTAATGCTTATTATCAAAGTGCTGGTGATTTATTTGGCAAAGCGGTTGCAATAGATGGAAACTATGCTATTGTTGGTGCTTCGAACGAGCGTGATGATGGTGGCACTGGTTCAGGTAAAGCATACATCTACAACGTAACAACCGGCGCAGCGGTTCGTATATTGAATAATCCTAATGCTTATGGTACAAGTGTTGGTGATCGCTTTGGTTATGTCGTTGCTATATCTGGTAACTATGCTATCGTTGGTGCTTTCCAAGAAGATGATGGTGGGACTGGGTCAGGTCAGACTGGAGGTGGTGGATCAGAATCAGGTAAAGCATACATCTTCAACGTATCAACTGGTGCATTGGTTCATACATTGACTAATCCTAATGCTTTTGGTACAAGTGCTGGCGATTGGTTTGGTTTCGTAGTCTCAATGTCAGGCAATTATGCAATTGTCGGTGCTCCATATGAAGGTGGTGGCACCACGATAGGTAAGGCGTATATTTTTAACGTGACAACTGGCGCATTAATTCATACATTGAATAGTCCTAATAATATTGATAGTGATAGATTTGGTTGGACAGCTGCTATATCCGGTAACTATGCTATTGTTGGCGTTGGCACGGCGTTTAATGTACAGCAAGCACATATCTTCGATGTTACTACTGGTGTATTATTAAAATCGTTTGATAATCCTAATGCTTATGGTACAGTTTCTGGTGATAATTTTGCGCGGTCAGTTGCTATATCAGACAATTATGCTATTGTTTCTGCTTATGGAGAAGGTGATGCTGGTGGTTCTGGTTCAGGTAAAGCATACATATTCCAAGCTGGTTAATTTAGAAAGAATAAACAATGGCATTTCCAACATCACCTACAAACGGCGATCTGCACAGCGAGTTCGGTCGTTCGTATCAGTATGTCGCAGACACTAGTTCATGGCGTGCTGCAACAAGCCCTGCACCAGAAATTACTATATCTACTGTAACAGCATTCGAGAGCGCTGTAGACTTACCATTAGTTAACAACAACCCTGGAGACACCACGTTCATAGCAGCAGACAACTCTTTCAGATTGTGGACTGGTAGCGGCTGGTTTGAAATTGCATTGGTTAACACTGCACCAACTATCACTACTGGTGCTAATGCAACATACACATTGGCAAAGGATGGTACTCCAACAATTGTTACACTAGCAGCGACAGACCCTGAAGGAACACCAGTTGTTTGGGGCCACTTAGTCACAAGTGGATCGTTGGAAGACACGACAGTTACTAATGTCGACAATGTGTTTACGATTACTCCAGGCACTATAGCAGCGACGTTTGACCTATCATTCACTGCATCTGATGGGGTTAATATTGACACTAGTGCAAGTTCGTTTACTCTATCGTTTGGCCCAGATTGGTCTGCTACCGCACTAGTATATACATTAGACAATCCTAATGCTTATGGTTCAAGTGCTTATGATTACTTTGGAGCTGGGGTTGCCGTAGAAGGGGAATATGCATTGGTCGGTGCATATGGTGAAGCTGATGCTAGTGGTGACAGTAATTCAGGTAAAGTGTATATTTTTAGCACATCAACGGGTTCGTTATTATACACTTTAACCAATCCAAATCCTGTACTTGGCAGTGGTGGCGATTCGTTCTCTAGAGGGGCAGTTGACGTATCTGGAAACTACGGGATAGTTGGAGCACTTGGAGAAAGAGTGACTAATACGCAATATACTTCTGGGGCTGCGTATATCTACGACATGACAACTGGTTCTCTGATGCACACTTTATTAAACCCCAATCCGTATAGCACTCCTACAGATGATCAATTTGGCCAAAGGGTTGCAATATCAGGTAATTATGCTATTGTAGCAGCACCGTTTGAAGACGCTGTGTGGTCTAACTCTGGTATTGTATACGTCTACAATGTTACGACTGGCGCGTTAGTTCATACGTTGCTTAACCCTAGAACCGAAGGTGTTAATAATAATAAGTTCGGTACATCAGTCGCTATAGATGGAGATTATGTAGTCATAAGTGCTCCGTTCGCGCCAGTTGGTGCGGTACTTGCTGCAGGCGTAGCATATATCTTCAACGTAACCACAGGAGCACTTATACATACGATAGACGCTCCAACACCAACAGAGTACTGGCAGTTCGGTTCAGATGTAGATATATCTGGTAACTATGCGGTAATGACTGCCCCCAACGCTTCATCTGTTGACGGTACAACATACTCGGGAAAGATGTATATATATAACGTGACCACTGGCGCATTAGTTCATACCATAGAAAATCCCAATGCTTATGGTAGTCAGTCATTCGATTTATTCGGATACACTTCGGTGTCGATGGATGGTAATTACTGTGCTGTTGTGGCTGCCAATGAGGGTTCTGCCTCGTTTGCGAGCGGCATGGGAATAGTTTATATTTTTGACGTGACAACTGGTCAATTAGTTAAGACAATCGAAAACCCTAGTCCTGTACAATATTCTAACTTTGGTTCTGAGGACGGTATTGGTATTTCTGGATCAACGTTAGTGATCGGGTCTGCTGGATGGAGCGACGGCGGAGTTAATGGAATTGGTAAAGCATATATATTTCAAGCTGGTTAATTTAGAAAGAATAGAATAAAATGACATTTCCAATATCACCACTAAACGATGCTCTACACAGTCAGTTCGGCCGGTCATACCAATATAGCGAAGACAATAAATCTTGGCGTGCTGCAACAAGCCCTGCACCAGAAATTAATATATCTACTGTAACAGCATTCGAGACTGCTACGGATCTACCACTGGTCAATAATAATCCTGGAGACACTACGTTCGTAGCAGAAGATAATTCATTTAGACTGTGGACTGGTAGTGGATGGTTTGAAATTGCATTGATCAATAGTTCCCCAACGATAACTACTGGTGCTAATGCTACATATACTTTGAATAGTGATGGTACTCCTACTGTTATCACCATGGCGGCGACAGATCCTGAAGGAACTCCTATTATATGGGCATATCAAGTTACCAGTGGATCGTTAGAAGACACTACTGTTACTAATGTTGATGGGGTGTTTACTATTACTCCAGGCGCTACAGATGCTACATTTGGTCTGACATTTACGGCATCCGATGGCGTTAATATAGACACCTCAGCGAGTTCGTTTACATTGGTGTTCATTCCAGATTGGACTGTCACCACACTACTACATACACTAGACGATCCTAATGCTTATGGCACAAGTGCTAGTGATTTTTTTGGTCGGTCAGTAGCAATAGATGGTAATTATGCAGTTGTTGGCGCTATATATGAAGATGATGATCATCATGCTGGTGGTCTATATTCAGGCAAAGCATATATCTTCAATGTAACCACTGGCGCTTTAGTTCATACCTTGAGTAACCCCAATGCTTATGGTCCAAGTTCTAATGATCTTTTTGGCATTTCAGTTGCAATATCGGGTAATTATGCTATCGTCAGTACTAATGGGGAAGGTGATGCTGGTGGCGCCAATTCGGGTAAAGCATATATCTTTGATGTTACTACTGGTGCATTAGTTCACACATTGAATAATCCAAATGCTTATGGCACAAGTGCTGGTGATTACTTTGGCGGAACTGTTGCAATATCCGGTAATTATGCTATTGTTGGCGCTCTAAATGAGGATGATGGACATAATCAATCAGGTAAAGCATATATCTTTGATGTTACTACTGGCGCATTAGTTCATACATTAGACAACCCCAATCCATTTGGTACACCTGTTGATGATCACTTTGGTGAGAAAGTTGCAATATCGGGTAACTATGCAATTGTTGGTGTCCGGCAGGAAGACGATACTAGTGGTGGGAATCGTAATTCTTCTGGTAAAGCATATATCTACAATGTAACCACTGGCGCTTTAGTTCGCACATTGAATAACCCTAATGCTTATGGTACAGGTTACCAAGATAACTTTGGCTACTCAGTTGCAATATCAGGGAATTACACAATTATTTGTGCTCGAGGAGACGGTGATGCTGGTGGCGCAGATTCCGGCAAAGCATATATCTTCAACGTAACCACTGGCGCTTTAGTTCATACCTTGAGTAACCCCAATGCTTATGGTTCAAGTGATTCAGATTATTTTGGCGAATCAGTTGGAATATCAGGTAATTATGCAATTGTCAGTACTCCATATGAAGATGATGCTAGTGGTAATGATTCAGGTAAAGCATATATCTTTGATATAGTAACTGGCACATTGTTGAAGACATTAGATAACCCCAATGCTTATGGTACAAGTGCTGGTGATGAATTTGGCAATGCGGTTGCAATATCTGGCGATTATGTAATTGTTGGCGCTCAATATGAAGATGATGCTGGTGGTACTAATTCAGGTAAAGCATACATCTTCAAAGCTGGTTAATTTAGAAAGAAAATATTATGGCATTAGACGCAAACATTAATCTATTAAGTCCTACTGGATTTAAGATGATATTCACCAAACCTGAATTAAAGGGTTTGGAATTTTATCTACAATCTGTAGACTTACCTACTGTATCAGTTGGAGAAGCCAACTTATCAACCAAAAAATTAAATATTATGCTTGGCGGAGATAAGTTGCAGTTCGATCCATTCACAGCAAGTATATTATCCGATGAGAAGATGGATAACTTCGCCGCTATTTACAAGTGGTTAGTCGACACAGTTAATACAGATAACCCCTACGACTTGGTATGTGACGTATCGTTGATCATTCTCAACAGTTCTAATAATGCAAGTAGAACTGTCAATTTTAAGAACTGTTATCCGAACAGTATGTCCGGCATCGCATTTGACGTTGGCCAGACAGAAGTTCAATACGCATCATTTACAGTAACCTTCCGCTACGACTACTATGAAGTGTCTCCGGAGTTTGATACTACTAAGTTCCAGAAGATACCCGTAAGTTTACCTATTGTATAAATTCACTATATACTGTATAATATGATTATTTGATTTGGAGTTTGATGATGATTAACCTTGAAGAAATTCTTGAGATGTGGAAAAAAGACTCGATACTCGACCCGTTTGATCTGGGTGAGGGGTCTATTGCTACAGCACGTATACACGCAAAGTATCTTGAACTGCTGTCGGTGACTAAATTACAGATGAAACGTAAAGAGATGCTGCAGAAGATTCTACTTAAAGATAAGTGGATGTACTTCACGGGCATGATGACTAAGGAAGAGATGGATGAACGTAACTGGGATTACGATCCATTCAGAGGTGGTAGAAAACCACTAAAGAGCGATTTGGGATACTTCTATGAAGCAGACGCAGATCTGCAGAAGTCCCAAGCTACTATTGACTATATAAAGTCAGTGATCGAAACACTTGAATCGATCATGACACATATTACATGGCGACATCAGACCATTGGCAATGCCATTAAGTGGAGGCAGCTAGAGTCTGGTTCATAAAGGATATTATGGAACACAGTGAAGTCATCAGAGTTAAGAAGAAGAATGAAGTATACATGCAAGTGTTCTGCGAGGCAGGCACTGGGCGTGAGCTTTCAGACTTCTTTACGTTTTTTATACCAGGCTATAAATTTATGCCTGCGTTCCGAAACAAGGTTTGGGACGGTAAGATCCGGATGTATAATCAACTCACCAAAGAACTCTATGTTGGTTTACTACCATACATTAAAGAGTTTGCAGATGTGCGTGAACTTGATATCGTATATGATAATGACGATCACTATGGTATGCCTGAAGTTACCGAGGAAGTTAGCGACGACTTCCTTGCACAGTTCATCGAATCACTAAACCTCCACTCCAAAGACAAGCGTATTGCTCCACGTGATTATCAGATCACAGCGGTTAAGCACGCATTGCAGAAAAATCGGGCGCTTCTGTTATCTCCCACCGCATCGGGTAAGTCGTTGATCATTTACTTGTTGGTGCGACTATACTTAGATACTGATCCTAAACAAAAAGTACTTATCATTGTACCGACCACGTCGTTGGTTGAGCAGATGACCTCAGACTTTCTGGACTACAGTTCATATGATGATACGTTTGGTGTCGATGATGTGCATAAGATTTACTCTGGAAAAGAAAAGATCACCGACCGTCGTGTGGTGGTAACTACTTGGCAGTCTATATACAAGTTGCCAAGCGAATGGTTCTCTCAGTTTGGATTTGTCGTTGGCGACGAGGCGCATACCTTTAAAGCAAAGTCTCTGGCATCTATCATGGAAAAACTCCGTGACTGTAAATACAGATATGGCGCAACCGGAACTCTTGACGGCACACAGACACATCGTTTGGTGTTGGAGGGACTGTTTGGTCAGGTGTTTAAGGTAACTACTACTCGTGAATTGATTGACTCTGCAGCGCTGGCAGATTTAAAAATCACAGTACTGTTAATGAAGTATAGTGAGGAAATACGTCGTACGTTAATTAAGACTAAGTACCATGAGGAGTTGGATTACATTGTAACAAACGTTGCTAGAAATAAGTTTATCAAGAATCTGGCGATCGCACAAGAGGGTAATACTCTGGTGTTGTTTCAGTTTGTTGATAAACATGGTGTCCCACTGTTTAATGAGATACGTGCTAAAGTAGAGTCTAATCCTAAGAGCCAACGTAAAGTGTTCTTTGTGTCTGGTGCTACTGACGTTGATACTAGGGAGAATATCCGTTCTATTACAGAAAAAGAAATAGATGCGATTATTGTTGCATCATCTGGAACGTTCTCTACTGGTATCAATATTCGAAACCTACATAATATTATATTCGCAAGTCCGAGTAAGTCGCAGGTTAAAATCTTACAGTCTATTGGGCGTGGGTTACGCAAATCTGATAACTCGGCAGCGACTAAAGTATTTGACCTTGCTGATGATTTACATTGGAAGACAAAGAAGAACTATACGTTGGAGCATGCTGCAGACCGCATTAAGATCTACACAAAAGAAAAGTTTGATTATAAAATTATAGAGGTAGAACTGGATGTCTAGGAAAATGAGTGAAGACTTACGAGAATATATAAGTGGCCTGGATATACATGAGATTCGTTTAATATCTGGTGAGCATATTATAACTGAAATCATATTTCAAAGTGATGATGAGTATTCTATTAAAGATCCTATTTTAGTAGAAAGATCTCCTGGAGAATCTCATACAGCATTCATAGAGTGGTTTCCGTATGCAGCAGAACAGTATATGAGTATAGATAAAGCTCATATAATATGCTCTAGTGAAGTAGACTTACACTCTAAGATTCATTTCTGTCGTATGGCGACTGCTAATAAGGTACGTCGTGCAAGTGTATCTGGTAACGACCCTGATCAGGAAGACATTGAGCTGTTTAAAGAATTGCTTATTGCTGAAGTTAGAATAAACTCTGAAAGTCATCCGGAGGATGAGCCTATATGGTCGGAGTCAGTAGATACTGGTACATTACATTAATACTGGCTACTACCCTCCCTGAGCACTTCTCTATTATACCACAATAAGTTAGTTCTGACAAGCATTATTTTATGCTTGCATTTAATTATCTTTTATGGTATAATGATTATATTATTAATTAAGTGAAAGAGCATCTGATATGACTCAAGATAAAACCAAACGTCCTCATTACGTAAATAATAAAGAGTTCTCTCAAGCAGTGGTCGACTATGTTACATTAGTCCGTATCGCTGAAAAAGATGGTGTGCCTATACCAGTCGTACCAAACTATATTGGAAAATGTTTTCTTAAGATCTGTGATGGATTATCTACTAAGATTAACTTTAACCGATACACATACCGTGAAGAAATGGTAATGGATGCAGTTGAAAATTGCTTGAAGGCGATTCTAAACTACAACATTGACACCGCTACTCGCACAGGACTCCCCAACGCATTTGCATACTTTACTCAGATCGCTTTCTATGCGTTCCTGCGTCGTATTGCAAAAGAGAAGAAACAACAAGACATCAAGTGGAAGTATCTTGATAGTGCCGATGTTGAACAATTCATGCACTACGATAGTAACCAATTGGGTCAGATGCATGAGAGCGAACGTCAGTTCATCGACTACTTGAAAGACCGTATTGATCGTGTACGTAGTCAGGATAATAAGATTAAAGTTGGTGTTAAAAAAGAAAAGACTCTGAAGAAGCAGTCTGGCCTTGAACTGTTCATGATGAATGGTATGGATCGATGAAATCTATTATGATTGTCGGTGATGGTTTTGTTGGTGGAGCAATCCGTAAGGCAATAGAACCTCATCACAATGTTATAATTCAAGATCCTCCTAAGGGATATGATAACGAAAACTATCTTAGTCTGATTGACCTAGATGGTGCTATCATATGCGTACCCACACCTTCTGACGAAGAAGGATATTGTTATGATATACTAGTTTTGGAAGAGTATAATAAGATAAGGGATGCATTTCCAACACTACCTATTCTGCTCAAGTCTACCACTAGTATAATTATATTAAGGTATCTTGATAGTTTAAGGGACGTTAACTTAACATTCTCTCCGGAGTTTCTCACTGCATCTAATGCATATGAAGACTTGATGAACAGTGACCATATGATATTCGCCAATCATATGACACTAGAGAATACTTTTTGGTCAGATATCTTCGTACAAGCATTGCGAAATGTTCGACCAGTGTTCATGCAGTCCTTAGTTGAGGCTGGGATTGTTAAGTACACAGTCAATTCATTCCTAGCGACAAAGGTCACGTTCTTTAATGAGATCAACCAATTATGTGAGAACTTGGGTCTATCTTATCAACGAGTTAAACTCGCTACACAACTAGATAATCGTATTGGAACTAGTCATATGGATGTTCCCGGATCAGATGGTAAGCGTGGATGGGGTGGTGCATGTTTTCCCAAAGATACTTCTGAGTTTACCCTAACTGCTAAAGACTCTGCGTCTAGACTTGAGTTATTAGAAAATGCGATCGAATTGAATAGGAAACATAGGAGTGAGAACACATGATAGCACCAGACTTTAAATGGTTAGATGTAGTTTTCTCAAAGAGTACAGCTGTCACTTTGTTCATAGTCGGCTTGTTGGCATTATGGAAAGTCTTTGATATCGTGTGGTGGATATTTTCCAATCTTGTAATTAAATGGGGTTAACGATGAAGATTTTAATGACAGGTTCTGACGGATACATCGGATCTCATCTGGCACCATACCTTGAATCTAAGAGTCATGAGGTTGAGCAGTATCATGGGGACATTGCTGATTTTTCGATTAGTGATACAAACATTCCAGACATGGTGATTCACCTTGCAGCACTAACTGGCGTACGCAAGTCCATTGAGATGCCAGAGCAATACTACGAAGTTAATGTTATGGGAACCAGAGAAGTATTTGTTGCGTGTCATGAATATGATATCCCAGTACTCTTTGCATCATCTTCTAATGCTAAGGAGGTTAATAATCCATATGCAGAAACTAAAGCTATCAACGAAAAGGATCGTCCTGAAAACTCAGTAGGATTTCGACCCCATACAGTGTATCCGGGACGACCAGACATGTTGTTCCAGTCTCTGAAGCGTGGTGATGTGAAGTATATTAACGGTGGACACTACCGAGACTTCACTCATATAGAAGATTTATGCGCTGGGGTATTTACAATTGTGGAAAACTATGGTATACTGAGGGGTACTGTGGTAGATATCGGCACTGGTCATACTGTGTCGGTATTGAAGGTAGCTGATGCGCTAGGTTATGATGGTGAAGTTATATTCGAAGAAACTCCATCAGAACGTGCTGTCACTTGCGCAAACATAACAGAGTTGACCGAATTAGGTTGGAAACCAGAAAAAGATATATTTGATGAAATTCGTAATTTTAAATGATACCCATTCAGGTGCTAGAAATAACTCTGATATTTTTATTCAATATCAGGATGACTTCTACACCAAAGTGTTCTTTCCATACTGCGAGGAACATGGTATCAAGCACATCGTGCATTTGGGCGACTACTATGAACATCGCAAGTTTGTAAACTTCAAAGCTCTGCAAGCAAACCGTAAGCACTTCCTTGAGGTTCTGAAGGAACGTGGTATGACGATGGACATCATTCCGGGCAATCACGACGTAGTATATAAGAACACCAATGAACTCTGCTCATTAAAAGAGTTGATGGGTCACTACATGAACAACGTCAACATCGTGATGGAACCTCGTGTCATGGACTACGATGGTTTAAAGTTTGCGCTGATACCTTGGATTAATGCTGAGAATTATGTAGACTCCATGAAGTTCGTTAAGAACTGTAAGGCAGACATGGTTGGTGGTCACTTTGAGTTTGAAGGCTTTGAGATGCATAAGGGTGCGATGAATACGCATGGTATGTCTACGACAGAGTTTAACCGATTCGAGTTGGTTATGTCTGGTCACTTTCATACCAAGTCGCACAAAGGTAATATCCACTATCTTGGTTCACAGATGGAGTTTAATTGGGGTGATGATGGTGATAAAAAATACTTTCACGTTATCGATACCGCAGACCGTTCACTAACACCAGTATTGAACCCATTGACCATATTCCATAAAGTACTTTACAACGACGAGAAAATAGATTATAATGGCTATTCTGTCGAAGAGATGGTCAATAAATTCGTGAAGGTGGTGGTTCTTAAGAAGACCGACTTATTCACATTTGATCGGTTTATTGACCGTATCCAGCAAGTCAAGACCCATGAGTTGAAAATTGCAGAAGACTTCGCTGGGTTTATGGGTGATGCAGTTGACGACGCTAAGGTGTCTGTCGAGGATACCACTCAGTTACTGGATACGTATATCGAGGCAGTAGAAACTGACCTAGATAAAGATAGATTGAAAAACCTTATGCGTGGGTTATACGTAGAAGCAAGTAACCTTGAGATAGTGTGATGCTAAAGTTTAAGAATGTAAAGTGGATGAATTTTCTATCCACGGGTAATAAGTTCACTGAAGTTGACTTAACTCGTTCACCATCTACCCTTATCGTTGGGCAGAATGGGGCTGGTAAATCTACCATGCTCGATGCATTGTCATTTGGTCTGTTCGGTAAACCACATCGCAACATTAATAAACCACAGTTGGTGAATTCCATTAACGGTAAAGGTTGTGAGGTTCAGGTATCATTTGAAGTTGGTGGTGTTAACTTCAATATCGTGCGAGGTATCAAACCCAATAAGTTTGAGATCTGGCAGAATGATATCATGATCAACCAAGACTCTAACTCCAGGGATTATCAAAAGTTTCTGGAGCAGAACGTACTGAAGTTAAATCACAAGTCCTTTCACCAGATCGTGGTTCTAGGTTCTTCATCGTTCATTCCCTTTATGCAGTTGTCTACCAATCATCGCCGTGAGGTGATTGAGGACTTGTTGGACATTCAGGTCTTTACCAAGATGAATGGGCTGTTGCGTGAAAGGTCATCTAAGATCAAAGAAGACATGGTCAACATCAACCATCAGTTGGACACGACTAAAGAAAAGATGGATTTGCAGCGCAAGCATATCAAGAACATCGAGAGCATCAACGCAGAGCAGGTAATATCAAAACAGACTGCTGCGCGTGAGAAGATGGATATGATTACCGCTTTCCAAGCGGTGAATGGTTCATTGAGTACATTCATTGATACTCATATGACAGAAACTACCGCGAAGATGACCAAGTTGTCTGATAAGAAAACACAGTTGAATAACTTCAGTTTTCAGATTACTTCGAACATCAAGAAAGTTGTTGCTGATGCAAAATTCTATACCAATAATGATACATGTCCCACATGTACTCAGGATATCGGTGATGATATTAAGACAACTAAAATCGCAGAGGCGAAGGCTCGTGCAGTAGAACTCAAGGCTGGTCAAACTGAATTGAATACTACTATGAATGAGGTTGCTGCAGACATTCTTGAAGTAGAAGGATTCCAGACACAGATCTTCAATAGTCAATCTACAATTAACAGCAATAATTCTCAAATCAAGTTGTTACAATCTGATATCGATAAGTTGTCAAAAGAAGTTGCATCGCTGTCTATTAATTCTGGTGATCTATCTGAAGCGAAATCTGAACTTGAGGAATTGTCTGTTAATAAAGAAATGTTAAATGATGAGAAACTTAATCTGGTAGACTTACGTACATATCATGAAGTAATTTCAGAAATGTTAAAAGATACTGGTATTAAGACAAAGGTAATTAAACAGTACTTGCCTGTGATGAATAAGTTAATTAATCATTACTTGCAAGTATTAGATTTCTTTGTATCATTTAATCTGAATGAGAACTTTGAAGAAACTATTCGTTCACGACATCGTGATGACTTTACATATAGTTCATTC
>OOFT01000029.1_pt1 | contig 23604 bp, 22 predicted proteins | sample 1670301 | NCBI WGS metagenome assembly OOFT01 (sample SAMEA98140918, study PRJEB22522) | marine metagenome | biome: marine biome; feature: marine water body; material: sea ice | place: Arctic Ocean | collected 11-Sep-2015 | depth 0.3 m
GATTACATCCATGTCGAGGATCTGGCAAAAGCACATCTGATGGCTGTGGATTACCTAACCACTCCCGATCAAAAATACGCAACCTTCAATGTGGGAACCGGACAAGGGGCATCCGTACTCCAAGTATTAGAAGAGCTCAAAATAGCATCAGGAATTAAATTCGAGGAGCTACTGGCTGACCGCAGACCCGGTGACCCACCGAGGTTGGTCGCTGACACGGATCGTATTGAAAAAGTATTTGGATTCAAGGCTTCTTTTGGACTAAAAGAAATAGTGAAATCCGCATGGGATGCTGCTAACTAGGAACTTTCAGCACCTGACCGATTCGAATAAAATTCGAATTATTGATTCCATTTACCTTGGCTAGGGCCGAGGATGACACTCCAAGCTTTCTGGAAATACCCCAAATTGTGTCACCCGAAACAACCGTATAAGTCTTTTGCGCTTGCGGTTTTTCTGGCTCCTGAGCTTGAGCGACATTCGTGTTGTCAGTCGATGTTGGAATCTTTAGAAGTTGGCCTACTGAAATTCGGTTTGGGTTGGAAATCGAGTTAAAGCTCTGCAGAGCTGAGCTAGAAATTCCAAACTTCGAAGCTATGCGCAGAAGTGTGTCTCCCGACTGCACTCGATATTCGACGACAGTCTCGGTCGGTTCTGGCTCAGGGGTTGGATCGGGTTCTGCCGCAACATCCGGTGCTTGCCCCTGCTGGCCGGACGAGCCTGACTTTGGAATCCTGATGAGTTGTCCAACGGAAATTAGGTTCGGGTTCGAAATAGAGTTGTGCTCCTGCAGCAGCGCTGCAGTCACCCCAAAGCTTGCTGCGATCTTGTTCAAGCTGTCGCCCGAAACCACTCGGTATTGAATCTCGCTAGCACCCTCTGCATCGGAATCACCAGCTGAATCTGCCGATGGTACTGAATCAGGCGTCTGGGTAACCTCCGGGGCCGGTTTTGGCTCAACCTGAATCACCTCCGGGACCGTTCCCACAAATGTAAGCTCCCCGAAGTCTCCAGCTGGTACGCCTTCCAGGGAAGCCAATTGAACAGTGGCCGGTGCAGTTCCGCCGGTTGGTATTCGGTCGGAGAAGTAATTGGTCGCCTGAATGTAGCCGGGGCCGTCGCCTCGAAGCCTCGCAAGGTGCTCCCAGGAGGACACTCGCAGCTTGATGCCGTCTTGAATCAAGTAAATGATTCCGCTATTTGTCCTAATAAACTGACCAACCGAGCGGGTTGAAAGCTGAAGGGCCGCGCAGGTTACGGTGGAGAGTGGGTACACGCTGCCGGGGAACTCCGCGGCAGCACCGGGCGAGGTTGGGTAAAGAATTCCACGATCCAAAAGGTATACGGCCCCTTCGCACTGAACCTTGCCGGAAGTAAATCCAGTTCGAGTTTCAAGGCCAGCAAGATCTGAACTGCTGATGGTGAAAGTCTTAGATTTCGAGACGCTGGTGGCCTGAGCGGCAGATGCCAGTTTGATCTTATTTGTCAGATCGTCTACCAAATAAAGAGTTGAGGAAGAACTCGATTTCACTATGGCGCCGGGCGCAATAGCCTCTCCCACTTTCTCAACAGTGTTAATGGCGGACTGGGGCAACTCGATTGCTTGTGGCTGACCTATTAAGGACAGGAACATGTCAATCATGACCTTGTTGCTCGATATCCGTCGCTCCGCCGACTGAACAAAGTAGGAAAATTTATTGCCTGCTGAAGTGATAACAGCCGGAGCGGCCAGCGCTGCATTCACTCTTGGTATCTTCGCCAAGAAGGCCTCAGAAACAGTCACTATTTGATCGGTCCAGTTTTCAGGATCCGTCACTGGAAGTTTTCCAGAAGGAGTAATTACAAAGGTTTCTCCGGCCTCGCTGGCGACGAAACCCCTGATCTGATCTGGAACTAGCGTGGACTCAATCGCTTGAAGATCAATTGCCGAAGGGGCCTGATCAAACCACTTGGCAAGTCCAGTCGTGGTCACCAAAGACGAATTTAGTAGGTAAGTCTTGCCTCCCGATGCAATGGCCTTTTGCTCGCTGCCAGCCACGGTAAACATCACGGACTCAGATGCCAGAGCAGCCCCGGGTGAGACTGAAACTAGCTGTTCGATCGTCATTAGAGTGGCCTTGATTGCCTGCCCGCCAACGGTCTGCAACGCAAGATCATCGACCACAACTCGAGAGCTTGCGTTCTCGATCCAATAGCGGTTACCGTCCTCGGTTTGGACCAATCGAGTTAGGGCGCCACCGTCGATAAAGGTATTTAGCTGAAGCGAGCTCAAGGCGATAGTAATGTCGCAATTAGCGCCGAATTGAACCGCGATCTGGCAATCAGCCACCGAATACTTGACGCCGTCTACAAGTAAGTATTTCGCTCCAGAATTGGAGTCGGACACGAGCTGTGTGGCCTCGCCGCTAGTAGTAAAACTCTCCAGATAGGCAGGAGAGATTTCCCCAATTGGACCTAGCGGCCTAAGTGCCGCAAGGAGCCTAGAGTCGCCAACCAAGAACTTCTTATCATTCACGATCAAGAATGTTTCTGTCCCGGCGGCCTGCAGAAGATATCCGCCGCCAATGGGTGAGCCAAACCAGTCGTGGTAGTAGCGCCAAAAGTTTCTGTTGCCATAGGCCGAACAGCTGTCTCCAGACCCATACATGTTGTCCAGGGCCGCCTTGTTAGGGGTGTAAGGCGTGTAGTAATAGAGGTTCGCTGTTGCCTGGTTTTTTAGTTCAAAGCTCTTGGTTCCGCACGATGACTTTGGGTTGTAGCGCATTGAAACAGTGCGTCCGGGTTTCCAGTAGGTGAAAGAACCGTCAGGGTTTCCATACCAACGTAGTTGTTTAGCGGCTCGATAGAGCTGGTTAAAAAGCCCAACGTAGACCTTTCCGCATATACCCGGGTCCGAATCGGGGCAACCAAAGCCCATTGCCGCGCGGTACATGTAGGACGTCGGTTTGGTCGATGTAACCAAGCCCTGCTCTTTCTGGAGCTTGGTGATCAAAACTTTTGGATTAATCCCACAGGCCACCGCGACCGCGTAAATCACCTCCGCAGAGCTGGCCGCGGGGTTTCCTGGAACAGCCGAGCAGGGTCCAACTTCGGTCGAAGTAGTCGCTGGAGTCTCCGGAATCTCGCTCTTGATGTTCTTGAGACAATCGATGGCAGGGTCAGTAGATCTGCAGGCTGAGACCCTAGAGTCCAAAAATTGCTGAAGGTCGGTCACTGTCATAGAGCCGAAGTCAAAAAATACGCTGTCGCTAATGATTAGACCCGGATCAAAGGCGCTTGCTGGAGGTGCGGCCTGGGCGGGCGACATAGCAATCGGCATCGAAACTAACCCGACAATAGCCATTAGGGAGGCGGTAAGTAGCCCAATGAGCTTCTTGAACATCACGGGATCACCACCGAGCTAGCGGCAGATGTGCCGAGGTGAAATTCCGACTCATATCTAACGGTCACGATTCCAGAACCAGAAGGTAAATCAGACAGCGGAACTTCAATTGGGAAACATTGGGTGTAGTCAGAGGCGGACTGGGCTGAAACTTTAACTATTTTTTCAACGTCCGACCCGATAAATCTCATTGTGCAATTGCCACCGGATTCGGTAATACCCTGCACCTGGGCCACAACCTCCAGCATCCCGGTATCCGAATAGGCTTCGGCAATCAGGATCACCACGTCCGCGGGCAGCTGGTCTGTGGCTGGCACTGGAGTTTCGGTCTCCCTCGGGGTTGATGACGTTTTTGGCTCTACCGAAGCTTCCGGTTCGGCCGAAATCTCTGTTTCCTGATTGGTCTCGATAGTGGCTACAGGCTCTTCAGGTAGAGCCGTTGCCCCCCAATTCGGGTAGAAAACACCGCAGCCAGCAAGTATTAGGGAAGCAAAAATCAGGCTCGCACCGACCAATAATTTGCGCACAGCTGACCTCCCAGACACCTTCAACCTTAGGTTGAGATACTCCAAATAGGCTGAGCGTTATCGCGTTTTGAGCAAATGTAAATCAGCTGAGTCTTGGCTGATTAGAGACTTTTCTTCAAGTTTTGATTCTTTTGCTCAACCTGCTCTGCAATCGATGCCCGGTAGGCGTCGAGCTTTGCTCCCAATTCTGGTGCGGCTATAGCTAAAATTCTGAGGGCCAATAGGCCTGCGTTTTTTGCTCCATCAATCGACACGGTGGCCACTGGAACACCAGCTGGCATCTGCACGATGGATAACAGTGAGTCCATGCCGTCCAGGTTCCCCAAGCTAACTGGCACGCCAATTACCGGCAGCGAAGTCATGGAGGCAATCATGCCGGGTAGATGGGCGGCGCCGCCGGCGCCCGCGATGATTACTTTTATACCTTGGTTACTAGCGTTCTTGGCCCAATCGAGCATTTTTTCAGGGGTTCTGTGAGCGCTGAGAACTTCGATTTCAGCATCAAAACCAAACTCCATAACTACGCTGTTCGCCTGCTCCATGATTCGCCAATCCGAATCCGATCCCATAACTATTGCGATTTCTGCCATGTCGTTTTCTCCCTAATTCCCAGCTTTACTTTATTCGCAAATCGGTTCGGTACAGAAGTTCCGCAGCTTCGTGGCAATCCGTCAATAACTCCAGGTGGTTTTGACCCAAAGCGGTAATGTGACCCATTTTCCGACCCCGACGGGGCGCTTTTTGGTAGGAGTGAAATTTGAGATGCGGAAACTTTGCCATTGCGGCGGAATAGTTTTCAACCAGTGTCTTCTTCGAGTCAACGCCAAGTAGGTTGACCATCACTGAGCCTCCACCCACCAATTCTGTGTCTCCCAAAGGAAGATCCAAGACGGCTCTTAGATGCTGCTCGAATTGACTGGTCTTAGAACCCTCAATTGAGAAATGTCCGGAATTATGAGGGCGCATCGCGAGCTCGTTGACCAAGAGCTTTCCGCTTGCAGTTTCGAACATTTCAACTGCCATCACTCCGACAACTTCTAAATCTCGGGCGATCTTCTTTGCTATTTCCTTCGCACCCAAGCTGTCCACTGGACCAGGAGCCGGTGCGATAACTTCCAAGCAAACACCGTCCTTCTGAACAGTCTGAACCGTGTCCCAGGCTCGCAGTTCTCCCGAGTGATTTCGTGAAACTAGCTGCGCAAGCTCTCGTATAAATGGCACCTTTTGTTCGCAGAGTAATGCTCCGCCAAAATCCTCGATGTTTTCTAGCCAATCGGAGACCTGTGAGGTTTGGCTTATGACTCTCACGCCTTTGCCGTCATAACCACCAATTGGAGTTTTGACGACAACCTCTGGACCATTGGCCACGATGAAGTTGTCGATATCAGCCGCTGTCTTTGCTGCCGCCCAAATCGGTAGGGGAAGGCCCAGGTCAGCAAGAGCCGCGCGCATGGCCAACTTATTTTGGGCGAAATGCAGTGCAGCCGGCCCTGGCCTGACTTTTACACCGGTAGCGACGAGTTTTTCCAATAGGGCCAGTGGAACATGCTCATGATCGAAGGTTATGACATCTACCGTGGCGACAAATCTGGCTAGTTGATCAAAATCCGTGTAGTCACCAACTTGAGTAGTTGCGTAGTGAGCGGATGAGCCTTCTTGCTCAGCAAAGACTCTCAGCTCGATGCCCATCGCTATTGCTGCCGGTTGCATCATTCTGGCAAGCTGACCGCCACCTATTACTCCGACCGTTGGCATATCTCTCCTACCTAATTGCCACTAGTTTCGCAGATGCCAAACGTCAGCCGCTGCTAAAGCCACCGGTTCGGGTGTTTCAACAATCAGCCGTCCAGTCTCATCAATTGCGACGGCGACCCCATAAATGTTCTTGCCGCCTGGTAATTCGGCTCTGACCTTTGTGCCCAAAGTCCCGCAGCGAGTCAAGAGTTCCGCCTGTAATTGAGCGATGGCTGTCTCGGAGTCAGCCGTGAGCCGTGACCAATAGCTTTTTAGTTCAGTTGCGATTACCTCGAGTAACTCATCTTTTTCCATTTTCAGCCCAAGCTCTTGGAGTGAAGTTGCGGTGTCCGGTGAGTGCTCTTGAGGCTTGATGTTGATCCCAATGCCTAAGACCACGGTATTTAGATCGACCATCTCGGCCAAGATTCCAGAAAGTTTTTTGCCGTCTACAAGAAGATCATTTGGCCACTTCAGGCTAACGATCAGTCCGTGCTTTTCCAAAGCCGCACTAAGTGCAAGGCCGGCCATGATTGTTATCCAGTCGGTCTGACTCCGGCTTGTAGGCCTTAGTAAAATTGAAACGGCCAGCGACTTCCCGGCTTCGGTCACCCAGTTTCGGCCCAGTCGGCCCAGTCCCGCGGTCTGCTTGTCAGCGGTAACTGCAAAAAATTCTGGAGTGTCAGAGCCAAGTCGACGCAAGAGTTCTTTATTGGTCGAATCGACCTCGGCAAGCTCGACAAGGCCGGCGAACTGCCCCTTAGAAATTGAAGAATCCATTCGATAAATGATATCGCACTGGGACTATTTGTAGGTATCAGAGACATAACCGCCGGTTTCATTGTATGAACTATGCAAGATAGGTTCGTTCAAGACCGATAAAGTTAGGCAGACGCAAAGGGGCACACGTGGCTGAGAATCCAGATCTATCTACAACCGCAGGAAAGCTGGCTGACCTCCGTCAGCGCTACCACGAGGCCGTGCAGGCCTCTGGGGAGGCTGCCGCAGTCAAGCAGCACGCGAAGGGTAAGAACACCGCACGCGAGCGAATCGAAATGCTTCTTGACCCGGGCTCATTCGTTGAGCTGGACGAATATGTCAGACACCGCTCCACCGCCTTTGGCATGGATTCAAAGCGCCCCTATGGAGACTCCGTCGTTACAGGGGTGGGAACAATTCACTCCCGCCAAGTGGCAGTTTATTCTCAAGACTTCACTGTTTTTGGGGGCTCACTCGGTGAGACAGCTGGCAACAAGATCATCAAGGTGATGGAGCTAGCGATAAAGACCGGCGTGCCGTTGATTGGTATCCTGGACTCGGGTGGGGCCAGAATTCAAGAGGGTGTCATTGCTCTAGGCAAATACGGCGAAATCTTTAGACTCAACACCATGGCGTCTGGGGTGATCCCTCAGATTTCTCTTGTCATGGGGCCAGCTGCCGGCGGAGCTGTTTACTCACCCGCACTCACTGACTTTGTGATCATGGTGGATAAAACATCAAACATGTTTGTAACTGGTCCCGATGTGATCAAGACTGTGACTGGCGAAGATGTTGGGATGGAGGAGCTCGGCGGGGCTAGAACACATAACGAAACCTCCGGAGTTGCTCATTACTTGGCAGACGACGAGCAGGACGCAATCGACTACGTGCAGTCACTTGTGGGCTACCTGCCAGAAAACAACCTTTCTAAATCGGTCACCTACCAATCCGAGTCCGAACTTGAAGTCACCGAAGAAGACAGGCTCCTGAACGAAGTAATCCCGGACAGTCCGAACCAGCCATATGACATGAAGGTAATTATTGAGTCCCTGGTCGATGAGGGCGAATTCTTGGAAGTTCAGCCACTCTTCGCCCCCAACATACTCATTGGCTTTGCCCGTATCGACGGCAACTCAGTTGGCATAGTTGCAAACCAACCGATGCAAATGGCTGGAACCCTGAACATCGATGCCGGTGAAAAAGCGGCCAGATTCGTAAGATTTTGCGATGCTTTCTCGATCCCAATCCTTACCTTGGTTGATGTTCCCGGATACCTTCCTGGAACCGATCAGGAGTGGGCCGGAGTAATTAGACGCGGGGCGAAGCTGCTCTACGCATACGCCGAGGCAACAGTTCCGCTGGTAACAATCATCACTAGGAAGGCCTATGGCGGGGCCTACATTGTCATGGGTTCAAAGCAGCTGGGTGCTGACATAAACCTTGCCTGGCCAACTGCAGAGATCGCCGTCATGGGTGGTCAGGGTGCCGTGAATATTCTGTTTAGAGACAAGATCAAAGAGGCCGAAGAGCAGGGCTTAGACATCGCCGAGGTGCGCGACCAGCTTGCCAAGGAGTACACCTATAACGTGGCCAACCCGTTCCTGGCCGCGGAGCGTGGTGAGCTAGATGGCATTATCGAGCCGGCCGCAACAAGATCAGCAATCGTTAGAGCACTTAGAGCTCTAAAAACTAAGCGAGCAAACCTGCCCCCGAAGAAGCACGGAAACATCCCACTTTGATGCGGCAATATTCCGAAACTGAAATTCAAGCTCTCATCCAAGCTAAAGGCGGCGGCGAGCATGATCAAGCTGCAGCGATAGCGGTTGTGACTCAGTCGATTATCGAATCAAGACGCCTAGGTCGGATTGCAACAGGGGCACCAGAATCCTCTTGGAACCGTGGCAACGGTCAGCTCCGCGGGCAGCACATTGGCAACTGGGTAAATGAGTTTCGTAAATAATTTCCGGCTACGAACCACTAAATTTATGAGAGGTCCTTGGAGCCGCAGCCAGCTGAAATTAGAGCCTTAGAAAGATGTTGTTACTCGACTCACTCGAGCCAGAAGAAAATAGGCTCACAGTCCATGTCTCTCCGGCCACGCTGCGAATTACGACTCTTCCCACTTTGATAGCATCCAAGGTCTGCGCCAGTTTACTGAACAGCGCCTTCTTTTCCTCTATCTCCAGCAAGTCGATTCCCCCGTCGTCTGACACCTGCACTTCTATACCTCTGGTCCGAGCACTCAAAACTGCGGCCACTAGATCTCGATCCTGAAACCCTTTCGCTCGAATCTGGTCCCGAATTCCCGCTTCGGCTAAAAGCAATTTCTTAGAGTCTGAGGAGCTAATCTTGCCCTGCTGTTCCTGAATCAAACGCAGAAGAGGCAGTGAGGAGTCGAGGGCCTCTAAAAGTCGAAGTTGGGAACCTGCTCTGCTAACGCTTACGTTTTTGGTATCCAAATTGACCGCCAGCCGCCAATCAAGAAAGTCTCCAGAAGATTTTTGGGCCGATTTCAGAGCAATTGCTAGCCCCTGGGAGGCAGCCACCAACGCAAATGAGCCAGTCATCCCACTATTGAGAAACACCTGACTTCCCCCAAGGGCATAGACGGTGACCGCCATTGCGATCGTCCCGGTCCAAGCCGCTGCCGTGTGATTGCGCCAGGCCAGAACCGCCATGACAGTTCCGATGCCCGCCACAAACCAGGTGTGATACTCATAATTTGCCCGAGCATCAATCGCGTAAATCTCCAGGGCTGGAACAACTACAGCTGACAACAGCGCAAAGAGGATGATGGCGTATGGGAGTCTGAGAGCCCTAGTGAAGCGAGTTGACAAAAATAACACCACAACGTACAGAATCAAACCCGCCGCGGCCGGAATTGGCATTTCGTATTGTTCAAAATTTATCAGCCCGAGAAAGGCATGGTAGCAGCCGAAACTCAGAGCGAAAAGGGCCGCTTGACTATGGCGAACCCGAATCACTTTGGCCACTTCAGTGACACAACTGTGCCAAGACCGGGGGATGACTTTATCTTGGCAACACCACCCACAAGAGCCATGCGGTCAATAATTGATCCGCGAATTCCGAGTCGCGCTCGAGGGACCCGTTCCATCCTAAAACCCCTGCCGTCGTCGACAATTTGGACACTGATTACCCCGGCAGCCGGAGAATTCAACTTCAGTTCCAGGTTCGTAAATTTCGCATGACGCTCGGCATTCTCTATTGCCTGAAGGGTAGCCTCAGTGATTGCATTGGCCGTTTCCAAAGGAATTGGGTCCAGCCCCGTGATGTACACGGAGGCTCGAATTCGAGAACTTCGCTTGATAGCAGCTTTCCTAAGGGACAAAAAAAGGCTAGAGGGTGTGGTGGTCCCCGAAGGCACGAGACCTTTTTGGATCTCGGCGATGCTGTCGACCGCCTCACGAGCCAGCTCCACTGCGGCTAGCCTCTCAGATGGCGTGCGTGCAGCGGCGGCAAACAAAAAGGTGTGAAGCACCTTGTCGTGCACCAACGCACCAACCCGTTGGTTATCTCTCTCCGTTGCATCGACACTCGCTCTTTCGAGGGCGCTGAAAAGATAACCAGTGTGTGCAGCATCAACCTCATTTGCCCAGTCGCGGCTCAACGTCACTATGCCCGCGACTCCGATCGAAAGAATCACCACATAAATGGACCCTTGAAGAGCTTCGCCGAGGCTCGCTCCTCCAACGGAATCATTAGTGCTGATAACCGTCCAAGCACTCATAAGAATTGCTAGGTGAGCGACGAAGCGGGCCTGCAGGCCCGTGGCAATGGCCACGCTCAAGGAAGATATGCCTACGGACCACCAGACCCATGGGTTTTCGTAGTCAGAGTTGGGAAACGTAGCCAGGGCCATTGCCGGCAACAAGAAGACGGCTAACACCCCAATTGAGCCGTGAATTAAAAGCATCGAATCGTTCCAGCGCCCCAGCCAAGCGGACGCAATTACCCCTAAAGCAGACAAAAATATAACTGCGAGCACAATATTAGACAGCATATTGAAATGCTCCGCTTGAAAAGCTTGATGCGCCCAGAGTTCGATCGTAAGAGCCGTTAAAACAGCTGCGTAAACTTTCCTCACCACGTTCTCGAACTTGCCTCGTGCCGCAGTAGAACGAATGTTCATAATTTAGAGGAACTCGCCAGAAATCAGGCCGTCTTCAATCGCTAGACGGTAGAGGTCCACTTTGGTTCCAGCTTCTCGTCCCAGACGTGCGTACTTCAATCGCACACGGTCGATGTGCTCCTTAGCTGAGCTCTGCTTGATATCGAGTTGAGAAGCGACTTGCTTAAGGCTCATGCCGGAGGAGTAAAACGATAAAACTTCACGCTCTCGCGCAGAAAGATTCGCGTCCTTGAAATTTGCATCGGCATCAATCATCGCGCTAGTTTCAGGGTTGTTGATTATGGCGCCGTCAGCCGCAAGTTTAATAATCTCCGCAAGGTATGCCATTGGCCGGGACTTCGGAACAATTGCCACCGCGCCCGCCCTTAGAGCCACTCTCATGAGGTTGGCCTTGTCGGCGATGCTATAAACCAAGACCGCGCTGCCAGAAGAGACTAACTGAGAGACATTTTCCGCGACCAGTGAACCGTCCGCCAAGGACAGATCCATAACTACTACTTGACACTGAAGGCCATTGATCTTTGAGATTAGTTCTCGGACGGTTGCGGCTTCTCCGACTAACTCCAGGTCGTTGCTGGCACACATTCCAGCGAAGCCGAGGCGCACCGCCTCATGATCATCGACGATTGCCACTCTTACGTTTGAAATCTCTACCGCCAAACTAGCCATAACTCCAACTTAGCGTGCTAGCGCCACGACTGTTTCGAAATGGTGGGTATGAGGAAAAATATCGAAGGCCCTCATGGCCATAACTTGATAGCCGGCGTCACCGAGGGTCCTTAGGTCTCGAGCGAGCGCAACCGGGTCACATGCCACGTAGATCATGTTCCTTGGGCTCAAGCGAATTAGTTGCTCGACCACCTTGTTGGCGGCTCCGGAACGCGGTGGGTCGAGAATAATTGTGTCGAAGGTCGCCGCGGTCTGAGATCTTAGAAATTTCAGAACATCGGCCTGATGGAAGCGAAGGTTATCTAGGTCGTGAGATGAACGCTCTCCGTCGGCAATTGCCTGCTTGGAAGATTCGATGGCCAAGAATTTGGCTCCGTCGAACTGCGCACTCAAAGTCGCGCTAAACAAACCAGCGCCAGAATAGAGGTCTAGGTTTTGCTTTTGCGGGTCGAGATTCAGCAATTTTGCGAACTCGCTCACGCAGGCAGTCAAGAGCTCCGGACCCTTGACGTGTGCCTGCCAAAATGAGCCTGGGCTTAGTCGGAAAGTTCTCCCGGCAACCCGTTCGATGAGCTGTTTGTCGCCATTCACCTTTTTGTCGATCAGCCATTGACTATTACCAGTGTTGCTCGCGGCGATCTTTATCTTGTCAACGCCGTTGAAGTTTTTTAGATGCAGCCCAAGTTCTTCTATTTCCTTAACTGCTAGAGGCAAGTCGCGAGTGAAGACGATCTCATTGGTCCGAATTTTAGAGGGCCCTGCGGTTCCGGACTCATCAACATTCAGCTGAACTCGAGTTCGGTAGCGAAGTCCTTGATTCTCCTGATCACCGGGAGCAGCCTCGACGACAACCTCCGACTCAATCCCTGCCATTCGAGACAGGACTTCCTGCAGAACTTGTGTCTTGAGCACTCGCTGATAAGAAAGTTCAATGTGCCCAAATTCGGCTCCACCGGCACCCTTCAGGGCTGCCTTCCAGAAGTGCTTCACTCTGTGCTCGGATTCCTCCAAGACCTCGACCGTCTCCGCTCTAAGGAAGCTCTTGGTGTCTTGAACAACCTTTGCCTCGACTAGCTCTCCGGGTATGGCTCCGGAAACGAACACCACTTTCGAGTCGTGTCGAGCAATAAAAACTCCACCGTGGGCGACTTTTTCTATTTTCAGCTTTAGCATCACATGCACAGTGTTCCACAGCTAACCTCTTTATCGTGATCGATTTCGTACTTGCATCAACTTCTCCTGCCAGAAAAAAGCTACTTTCCGAGGCCGGCATCCAATTTCGCGACCTTGCTCCTGGTGTTGACGAAGACCAAATGGTTGAAGAACTAGCACCGCAAACGCCAAGCGAGCTGACCGAATTGCTGGCTAGGGCAAAGGCTGAGGCGATTGCGACAACAGAAACAACAGCGTTGGTTTTGGGGTGCGATTCCGCACTCTTTTTTGAAGGGCAGACTCTCGGAAAGCCGTTGGCATCTAGCGTCGCGATCGAGCGTTGGAAAGCCATGCGAGGTAAGTCTGGCTCGCTCTTTTCTGGACATCACCTAATTGATGTTCAAAACAATCGGGCAGTCTCGCTCGTTACGAGCACTGAGGTTTTCTTCGCAGATCTTTCCGACCGGGAGATTGAGACCTATGTTGCCACCAACGAACCACTGCAGGTAGCGGGTGGTTTCACAATTGATGGGTTAGGTGGCGCTTTTGTCGAGCGTATCAACGGTGATTACCACACTGTGGTGGGCCTATCGCTCGTGGGGCTTAGAAAAATGATGCGTGAGCTTGGGCTCGATTATCAATCTCTCTGGAGATAACGGATACGAATAGTTGATTTTTTTGTAGGTTGAGCATAAACAACGGACCCAATGAGCCAATAAGCTTCCAGCTATGACCGATCGCAAGATTTCTAAAGTACTAATAGCCAACCGTGGCGAAATTGCGGTCAGAGTTATCCGAGCAGCCAAGGACAGCGGAATCCAGACCGTTGCGGTCTACGCAGACTCCGACCGGAATTCGCTACACGTAAAGCTGGCTGATGAGGCCTATGCGCTTAACGGCGAGAGCGCTGCAGAAACCTATTTGGTAATCGAGAAAATACTTTCAGCAGCAAAAAGAAGCGGTGCCAACGCGATCCACCCCGGCTACGGATTTCTGTCCGAGAACGCCGAATTTGCAGAGGCAGTAGTTGAGGCTGGCCTAATTTGGATTGGCCCTGATGCTCAGTCGATCACGTCTCTGGGTGACAAGGTGTCCGCGCGAAAGATTGCTGAATCTGTCGGTGCACCAATGGCCCCAGGAACGCTGAACCCAGTAGAAACCGTTGCCGAGGTGAAAGAGTTTGTTGCAATTCATGGGCTTCCGGTGGCTATCAAGGCGGCCCACGGTGGTGGTGGTAGAGGTATAAAGATTGTTCGTGATGCCTCTGAAATTGCAGAGCTTTTCGAGTCCGCAACCCGCGAAGCAATCGCGGCATTTGGTCGCGGAGAATGCTTCTTGGAAAAATACCTTGAGAAACCGCGTCATGTGGAAACACAGTGCCTTGCGGATTCTCATGGAAATGTCGTAGTTGTTTCTACTAGAGACTGTTCACTTCAGCGCAGACATCAGAAGCTAGTTGAAGAAGCACCAGCTCCGTTCTTGACCAAGGAACAAGAAATAGTTTTGTACGAGGCATCAAAAGCAATCTTGAAAAAGGTCAACTACGTAGGCGCCGGCACCTGCGAGTTTTTGATCTCGCAAGATGGAACAATTTCGTTCCTCGAAGTCAACACCAGGCTGCAGGTCGAGCACCCGGTGTCCGAAGAAGTCACTGGCCTCGATCTAGTGCGCGAGCAGTTCCTGATCGCAGAAGGTAAGGAGCTTTCATTCTCAGACCCGGAAATCCGAGGCCACTCGATTGAATTCAGGATCAATGGCGAGGATGCTGGAAACGGTTTCTTGCCGGCTCCTGGCCCCATCCACCAGTTCATAGCCCCCTCGGGTCCCGGCGTCAGAGTTGATTCTGGAGTGGTTTCCGGAGACATTATTTCTGGCAAGTTTGACTCGATGATGGCGAAGCTAATTGTGACCGGCAAAAACCGCACTGAAGCTCTTGCCAGATCCAGAAGAGCACTAGCCGAAATGCAGATTCTCGGGCTGCCAACTGTGCTTCCCTTCCACAGGGCAATAGTTGATGACAAGGCCTTTATTGGTGACGGGTCAACCTTTGGCATTTTCACTCGCTGGATCGAAACAGAGTGGAACAACACCATCGAACCGTGGTCAGGATCCCAGGAGCAAATCCCGGAGCAAGAACCTCGCCATGCAATTGTTGTAGAGGTTGCAGGAAAACGCCTTGAAGTTTCAGTGCCTAAGAGACTACTTGTGGGCGAAATTGGCTCGGCTCAAGGCCATGCTCCCAAGCGCGCAGCATCTTCTAATATCTCAGGTCACACTGGCGCCAAAGGCAATCTACTGCTGGCTCCAATGCAAGCAAGCGTTGTGAAGGTGGCGGTTAATGTTGGCGACCCTGTCGAAAAGGGCGACCTAGTTGTAGTACTGGAAGCGATGAAGATGGAGCAACCCCTAACCGCCCATCGCTCAGGAAAGATCAAGCAAATAGGCGTGGCCGTGGGAGATACTGTTTCAGCTGGCACCTTGCTTCTGGAGATAGAAGACTAATTAGTCGTCAATCGGCTGGTGCAGTGCACTAGCGGCCTCAGAAATGGATCCAGACAGCGACGGATAGACCGTGTATGTCCTTGCTAACTGATCAACAGTGAGTCGATTCTCAATCGCTACGGCAATCGGATAGATCAAATCTGAAGCAGTTGGGGCTACTACCACCCCTCCGATAACGGTACCCGAGCCCACAGAGGCATAGAGCTTTATAAAGCCCTCTTCGATGCCTTGCATTTTGGCTCTCGGGTTGGTTTCGAGCATGATTTTTCGCACTTCACCGCGAACCAAACCCTGCTCAATTTCATCCTGAGACCAACCGACCGAAGCAATCTCCGGTGACGTGAAGACATTGGAGGCCACGTTACGCAAACTTGTTGGGACGGACACATCTCCCATGGTGTGGTAGATCGCAGTTCTTCCCTGCATGGCAGAAACCGAAGCTAGCGGTAACGCTGTGGAGCAGTCGCCGACGGCATATACATTCGCCCTAGAAGTTCGAGCGACTTTGTTTGAAATCACATGACCGGTTTCATTCAGTCTCACGCCGGCCTCTTCCAAACCAAGATTCGCAGTGTTTGGAATTGCTCCGACAGCCATCAGGCAATGCGATCCGGAAATAACCTGACCACCTTCCAGAGTGACTTCGACGCTCTCACCTAAGTTTTTCACTGAGGTTGCTCGAGCATTGCGCAAGATATTCATGCCTTTGCGCTTAAAGACATCCTCAATCAATTCCGCGGCATCACCGTCGTTTCCTGGAAGGACCTTATCTCTCGAGGACACGAGAGTGACCTCACTGCCGAGATCCAGGTATGCCGACGCGAACTCCGCTCCGGTGACACCGGAACCAACCACAATCATGTGTTTCGGTAAGTCGCCAATGTTGTAAAGCTGCTTCCAGTTCAGAATTCTCTTGCCGTCACTCTTGGCGCTAGCAAGCTCTCTGGGACGAGCGCCGGTGGCGACAATAATTGTTTTGGCCTCGATTCGCTCTGAGGAAGTCTCGCCAGATTTGGTTATAAGAACGTGGTGGTTTCCGTCAAGGACTCCATGGCCATTAACCACGGTTACACCTTCGGCCTCGAGGGTTTCCAGCATGTCCTTGGACTGCGACTTGGCCAATTGAAGTAAGCGTGCGTTGATTGCCTGTAAATCTATGTCGATTGTCGGAGTCACGCGCTTGCCGTCCACTACTAGCCGAACGCCAAGTGCAGAAGCAGATGCAACACGTTGGGCCGCTTCCGCAGTCGCGATAAGAGTCTTCGAGGGAACAACGTCGGTGAGGACAGCATTGCCGCCGATGCCATTTTCCTCAATAAGTATGACTTCGGCTCCTAGCTGGACACCAGCACGGGCAGCTTCGTAGCCACCCGGGCCACCACCGATCACCACAATGCGGTGCTTAGTTATTTTTTTTTCGATCACAGCCCCTATTCTCCACCACGTAAGCATGACTAAGCGTGGCTAGACTAATTTTCATGACGCATCTACTCGACGACGAGACAATTAACCCCTTCGAAATTGCCCAGAAAGCCGCTGACCAAATTAGAAAGCTTTCGGGCGTTGGCACTCACCATATAGCGCTGACACTTGGCTCAGGCTGGGCAAAGGCAGCCGACCTTATTGGTGAGACGGTCAGCGAAATATCGGCCTCCGAGGTCATCGGCTTCTCAAAGCCCGCTCTTGCAGGACACGTTGGAAACATCAGATCCATAAAACTTCCTAACGGGAAGTTTGCGCTGGTAATTGGAGCCAGAACCCATTTCTACGAAAACCACGGCGTCAGAGCAGTGGTTCATTCAGTTCGAACAGCCGCTAAAGCCGGAGCTAAAGTAATGGTCCTTACAAACGGTGCCGGTGGAATAAAGCCGAAGTGGGCCGGTGGTGCCGCGGTGCTGATTTCAGACCACATCAACCTGACCGCCTCAAGCCCGCTTGAAGGGGCCAACTTCATTGATCTGACCGACCTTTACTCCGCAAGGCTGCGCGCTATTGCTAAAACGGTTGATTCCAGTCTCGATGAAGGTGTCTACGTTCAGTTCCGTGGCCCCCACTACGAAACACCCGCTGAAGTCCAGATGGCCAAAATAATGGGGGGCGACATCGTAGGAATGTCAACCGCCCTCGAGGCCATTGCCGCAAGAGAATCAGGCATGGAGATTCTTGGCATGTCGCTAATCACAAACTTGGCCGCAGGTATCCAAAAGACTCCGCTCAGTCACGCGGAAGTTATTGAGGCTGGACAGCAAGCCGAAGCTCGAATATCCAAGCTTCTAGCAGAAATTGTGGACAAAATTTGAGTCAGCTAGCCGAGCACGCCAAAGCGTGGCTTGATCAGGATCCGGACCCAGTTACCAAGCTCGAACTTCAAGCGCTTATCGATAATCAAGATGAGGAGGGGCTTTCTTCTCGATTCAGCACCCGCCTAGACTTCGGGACCGCCGGACTGCGTGGCGAATTAGGTGCTGGCCCGAACCGAATGAACAGAGTGGTTGTGGCCCAAACAGCTCTGGGCCTCGCTAAGTTTTTGAACGCTAATCGTGAAACCTACTTAGATCCTTCCGGAGGACTAAGCGCGGTAATCGGCTACGACGGCAGAACAAACTCAGATGTATTCGCCCTAGACAGCGCGGAGATTTTGAGCGCAGCCGGAATTAAAACTTTTCTTTTTTCGGAGATGGTTCCTACCCCGGTTGCTGCATTCACCGGCAGGCGGCTTGGCGCGAGCCTCACCGTAGTTGTGACTGCAAGCCACAACCCTCCAAGAGATAACGGTTACAAGGTCTACCTTGGAGGCCCCACCGGGGGCAGTCAGCTTGTTCCACCGCAGGACAGGGAAATAGCGAATCTGATAACTGCACTCTCCACTGGAACTACTTTTCAACAGATTCCGAAAAGTAAGGACTTTACGCTCATCGGGCAACCAGAAATCAGCCAGTATCTGGATCGAGCCAAAACGCTAATCAGCATGCACGAAAGCGAAATTGCAAAAAGATCGGCAATCCGGATAACACACACCGCTCTGCATGGAGTTGGCTGGAAGGTAGTTAGCCCACTAATGGCGGCAGCTGGTTTCAAGGTATTACCCGTGACATTACAGGAAGAGCCAGACGCGAAATTTCCAACCGTAGCCTTTCCAAATCCGGAGGAAAAGGGCGCCATGGACCTAAGTTTCGCCGAAGCAACTAGAAATGACAGTGACATTATTTTGGCAAATGACCCAGATGCCGACCGGCTAGCGGTAGCAGTCCGCAACGGCGATGGTTATCAGATGCTCACCGGAGACCAGGTTGGATTGCTGCTTGCAAATCAGCTTGCTCCAACCTCCAAGGCGATCGCAAACTCGATAGTGTCGGCTGATTTATCAGCACTCGCGAAGCACTATGGCGTGCCCTACACCCAGACGCTGACAGGCTTCAAGTGGATTTCTAAGGTTCCCGATCTTGGCTATGGCTATGAAGAGGCTCTCGGATACTGCGTTGATCCGGAATACACCCCGGATAAAGACGGCATAACAGCGGCCCTAATAATCGCCCAGATGGCATCGGATTTGAAGGCCCAAGGTAAGACCTTGGTTGACCAGATTCAGGATTTGGCCCAGAAATTTGGGCACGTTGCAACCGGTCAGGTTTCACTCCGAGTGTCGGATCTTTCGGTAATTGGAAAAATCACATCCGGCTTGCGGTCTAACCCACCGGCAAGCATTGGAGACGAAGCAGTCCTTTTCGAGGATTACTCAGCCCGAACCGATGCCATGAAAACGGACGCCCTTGTGTTTTCCAACGAGTCGATCAAGATAATCGTGAGGCCCTCAGGGACCGAACCCAAGCTCAAGTGTTACCTACAGGCTTCCGCGACCAGCAAGCCTGCTGCCACAAAACTGCTTGAGAACCTAAAAACTTGGGCCGAGGCTACTTTGAGTGCTTTGAAATAAATCTTTGAATGCTGTCTGGAATAGGCAGAGATGCCGATTCCGAGTCAGCCGGTATTGCCTCGCCGGCCTTTGTTGTGAGCGGGATCGTACCTGACCAAAAACCCAAGTTCATGTCCTCTGGTGGGTCATCAACTTCGTTTACCGAAATCTTTACCGATGCTTCCGTCAGCGACAAGGACAAAATTAGTGTGGCGGCCACTTCTTTCTTGGTGGTTGGTCTCGCCTCGCCAACTCTTCCTGGAATCATCGCGTCGCTTACAACATCTAGAGCGTGATGCTTTTGGTCCATGGGAACGACTTTGACTCTTCCGAAGATCATGACCGCTCGGTAATGCATGCCGCTGTTGAAATTACTTCTGGCGACCTTCAGGGCATTGAGTTCAGTTATGGAAACACAGACCTCTGGTTCAGTTTCTAAGACGCGCATCAGCCTTGATCCGGATGAGCCGTGTAGGAATAATTCATCCCCGCTTCTGCCATATGCCATCGGGATGACCAGAGGAGAGCCGTCGATAACAACGCCCACGTGCGCCACAAGATTGTCATCAAGGATGCTGTTCAGATCCGAGATGCTCTCGGAGGATTTGTAGCTCATTCTCTGGAGCTTGGTTCGCTCCGAGGAGCCCGGGGTACTCATTCTGAAAGACTAGCTCAGCGTGGCTTTTAGCTTTTCTCCAAGTTCGCCCAAATCAAAAATGTTATTTATAGCGATCACCTCGGCAGGAATCCCGGCAAGCTGGTCAAGGATTTCTGGCGTCGCCAAAACCACCTGCGCCATTTTGTCGGCCCCACGAGCTTCTTCTATTGAGACAGCCCGGACCTCAGCTTCGATCCCCAGCATCGAAAGAGCCCTCTCGGCATTGGATTTCAGTAGAACACTGGTCCCAATCCCCGCTCCACACGCCGCGTAAATTAACAAATCTAAATTAAAGCGCTTTTTTTAAAAGAATGTCCTCAATGACGCTCACGGCAGAAGCATTTAACAAGTTGTTCATAACCTCATCGGTACTCATTAGCCGTCCGAAATCGCCCAGCATTTCTATATGCTCGCTCGCATTCGGCGAACACATCGAAAAAATTAGACTGACCGGATCATTTGCGGATCCTGAAATAACCGGCTCAGCAAGCCTCAGAAGTGACATACCCGGTGCTAAAACCGCATTTGACGGCTTGGCGTGAGCAAGGGCGAGGCCAGGGGCAATGACGAAGTATGGACCTAGGGCTTTTAGGCTTTCTAAAACCTCGTCGACGTAACTAAGTTGCGCTTTACCTGATTCGACCAGAAGCAAAACCGATTGCGACACTGCGTCAGCGAAGCTAGGTGACGTGTCTTGAGTGACTATGGAACCTGCGCCAAAATAGCTACTCAGCACCGTTTGCCTCAGCGAAACCGGCTTCAATCATCTCAATTAGCTCTTCGCGCTCATCTACCGCTTGAAAAGCCGCCTCGGCGGCGTTTAGCTGCAACTGCTCAAGGTCCGCAAGCTTGTAGCCAAAAGTATCGACCAAAATCTGCAGTTCTTTGGTGAGGTTTGTGGAACTCATAAGCCGGTTGTCAGTATTCACGGTTATGTTGAAACCGAGGTCATACATGATGTCAATCGGATGATCGGCCATCGTGTCGCCCAAGATGCTAAAAGATCCGGTTTGCAGGTTCGAAGAAGGAGAGACCTCAAGGGCTATCTGTCGATCGTGCACCCACTGAGCCACCGGGCCAAGAACCACTAGATCGGTGTCACCATCGGTTCTGGAAAACATGATGTCCTCCACCAATCGAACTCCGTGTCCTATCCTGAGCGCTCTTCCGGAAACTATTGCGTCTTTAATGGACTCAATGCCGCTGCCTTCTCCCGCGTGAACAGTGCAGGGAAATAACTCAGCTGCGAGGTAGTCAAATGCCAATTGGTGCCTGGATGGCAAAAAGCCCTCTTCGGGCCCTGCGATGTCGAAGCCAACGACACCATCGTTGCGGTGCCTAACTGCAAGCTCCGCAACCTCAAGAGCATTGTCAGCGTGACGCATTGCGCTAATAATCTGCCCTGTGCGAATGAACCCGCCGCGGTCACCCACTTGTTCCATGCCACGCTCAAGACCGTCTTGCACGGCTTCAACTGCCTCGTCGAGACTTAGGCCCAAGTTCAAGTGTTGTTCGGGAGCCCAGCGTAATTCCGCATAAATTATGTTTTCGCTCGCCAAATCCATGACGGCTTCAAAGGCCACCCGTTCGAGACCCGCGCGAGTCTGCATGACACCCACAGTGTGCTGGAAAGTTGAGAGGTACCGCTCCAAGGAGCCAGAGTCTGCATTTTGCTTAAACCACGCCGCTAACCCCAGCGAATTGGTGCTTGGTAATTCGTGCCCGATTTCAGCGGCAAGTTCAACGATGGTTTGGGGCCTAAGCCCCCCATCTAGATGGTCGTGGAGCGATATTTTCGGAAGCGCTGCGATGTCCATTTGTTCCTAACTAACCGTGTTTCTTATTGGTCTAGGCCTAATTAACCCGTCCAAGGATTAGCTTACGTTCCGCCGGCTTGCTTTCTTGGAATCCGATTGCCTCTTCGGCAATTGCGATTGCTCGCTCGAACCGCTCTGGGGTGTCCGTGTAGAGAGTCATTACTGGTTCTCCGGCTTTTACGTGATCGCCGAGCTGAGCATGCAACTCGACACCGGCTCCAAACTGAACCTGATCTTCCTTGCGCTCTCTTCCAGCTCCGAGCCTCCAGGAAGCGACGCCGATTGACAAAGCTTCCAGCTTCGAAATAAATCCGGACTGGCTGGCTCGAATAATGTGCGAATCCGTGGCCTTTGGTAGTTTCGCGTCTGGGTCTCCACCCTGCGCCGAAATCATCTTCCGCCAGACATCCAGGGCTTTGCCGTTATTTAGATTCTCGCGAGGGTCCACGTCTGGCATACCGCTTAGTAGAAGCATCTCCCTAGCCAATTCCACCGTTAGTTCCACGACATCGGCTGGGCCTCCGCCAGAAAGAACCTCCACCGATTCCTCGACCTCAAGTGAGTTACCAATCTTCTTACCCAACGGGGTGGACATGTCGGTCAATAGCGCCGAAGTATTAACACCGGCATCTTTTCCGAGCTGTACCAGCACCGTCGCCAATTCATTTGCTCGGTCAAGGGTCTTCATGAATGCACCGGAACCGACCTTCACATCCAGAACCAATGACGAAGTACCCTCGGCAATCTTCTTGCTCATGATGGAAGAAGCAATAAGGGGAATTGCCTCAACTGTTCCTGTGACATCCCGGAGCGAATATAGTTTGCGATCTGCAGGAGCAAGCCCTTGACCAGCGGCACAAATGACTGCCCCCACTTCGGCCAGCTGGCTATACAGTTCTGTATTGGAAAGACTGGCCTGCCAACCCGGAATAGCCTCTAACTTATCCAGTGTCCCCCCGGTGTGGCCAAGACCACGACCACTTAGCTGAGGAACCGCGATGCCATAGGAAGCGACCAACGGAGCGAGCGGCAGGGTGATCTTGTCCCCCACGCCACCGGTGGAATGCTTGTCTGCGGTGGGCTGGGTGAGTCCAGAGAAGTTCAATCGCTCTCCGGAGGCAATCATCGCCATCGTAAGGTCTTTGATTTCATCTCGGCTCATGCCGTTTAGCAAAATAGCCATTGCCATTGCAGACATTTGTTCATCCGCCACCACACCAGAGGTGTAGTTCTCGACCAGCCAGTTGATTTCAGCGGTACTAAGCGCTCCGTGTTCGCGCTTTTTAATAATCAGTTCTACGGCACTAAAGCTCATTGCGTTGAAGATCCTTCGGTCCAAAGGCATCCGGGAGTACCTCGTCGATTGTTTTAATTCCCGAAACAGTTTGAAGGAGCATCCCTTCGGCACTGTGCTCAAAAAGCAACTGCCTACACCTGCCACAAGGCATCAGGGGGTTTCCTTGACCGTCAACGCAGGCAAATGCCACGAGCTGGCCGCCTCCGGTACGAAATAACTCACTTATGAGAGAGCATTCCGCACAGAGCGCGAGCCCGTAGGAAGCATTCTCAACATTGACGCCCGTGATGATGCGACCATCGTCACAGATTGCCGCGGCACCGACCGGAAACTTCGAGTACGGAGAATACGATTTTGGAAGCACATCAATGGCTTGTTGGGTTAGGTTTTCCCAGTCAATGTTCATCCACTAGCCCTTCACGTATGGCACTGCTAGTGCCTTCGGCGGCCTAGATTTCCCTACAAAGCCCACAACCGCAATGATCGTTACTACGTATGGCACCATCGTAATAAAGTCCGTTGGAATACCCGGACTCACTTGGTTTGCCCACACCCTCAGGATGATTGAGAACCCAAACAAGAGAGCTGCAAGCGCCGCATAGATTGGGTTCCAGCGACCGAGGATAACCACCGCGAGAGCGATAAACCCAAAGCCTCCAGACATCTCTCGGCCGAATGCGCCCGCGTTACCGATTGTGAGTGCAGCGCCGCCAAGGCCCGCTATTGACCCACCAATAGTCACCCACCAGAACCTGGTTCGTCCGACATTAATGCCGACTGTGTCAGCGGCCAATGGGTGCTCACCAACCGCCCTGGCTCGAAGCCCCATTCTGGTCTTGAATAGAACGAACCAGATCGTTGGCACGATCAAAATGGCGAGGAAAACCGTGATGCGGTTTTCGAAAAACACAGGACCCAAGATTGGAATGTCGCTCAACACCGGAATCTTTATGATGTCCATGGTTCCGGGAAAGTTCACGCTCTGGGCATCCTCTGTCAGCCATTGCTGATAGAGGAAGTTAGTAATCCCGATAACTAGAACAT
>OOFT01000030.1_pt1 | contig 23366 bp, 21 predicted proteins | sample 1670301 | NCBI WGS metagenome assembly OOFT01 (sample SAMEA98140918, study PRJEB22522) | marine metagenome | biome: marine biome; feature: marine water body; material: sea ice | place: Arctic Ocean | collected 11-Sep-2015 | depth 0.3 m
GACTTTTCTCGAAAAGAAAGTAAGGGGCTTCTCTATGATTGATGGATGGCTGAAATTATCAGAACAAACCTAGGTCTCAGCTCCGGCCGATTATTGCAATTCTTCAGAGACGGAGAGCCGCACACGAAGGCGGAGCTGGCGAACCTGACTGGACTAGCCAGGTCTACCGTTTCTCTGCGCCTGGATCCTCTGCTGGCCCTAGGTATCATCGGTCCAATGACGGATGCGACTTCCACTGGTGGCCGCCCCTCAGCGCGCTTGCATTTAAAGGATGACGCTTTCGTGGTCGGTGCGGTCAGTTTTGGAGCCACCCATGCTCAGGCCTCACTGGCAGATCTGAGTGGCAAGATTTTAGTTTCGATAGAGGCCAAACGTCAGATATCCGACGGACCGGAAGTGTGTCTTCGTTGGATGACCAGCGAACTTAAGTATCTACTCGCCGGATTAGGTATCCAGGAAGACCGCCTATTGGTAATCGGGATTGGAATTCCGGGGCCCGTCGAGCACACAACCGGACGCCCCGCTAACCCGCCAATCATGCCCGGTTGGGACGCGTTTGACATTCCAGAGCGAGTTAATCGAGAGATCCAAGCAAAGGTTCTAGTTGACAACGAAGTCAATATGATGGCTCTTGGTGAGAGGTTCATAAACTTCCCTGAGGTAGAGAATCTAATCTTCCTGAAAGCCGCCACGGGGATAGGCTCCGGCATCATTGCTGGAGGGATGCTGCAACGTGGAGCTCAAGGGACAGCCGGAGACATTGGCCATGTTCGCACATTAGTTGGAACGGATGTTGCCTGTCACTGCGGAAATTTCGGTTGCCTGGAAGCAATCGCCGGAGCCCCAGCAATTATTAGACGCGTGAACGAGGCTGGCCTTCCAATTCGAAACACTTCGGATCTAATTGATGCCACTCGCAGGTCAAAAGTCGAGGCGATTCGGGCTGTGCGACAGGCCGGGAGGGACATCGGTGAGGTTCTCAGCACTTGCGTTAGCCTTTTGAATCCTGAGATTATTGTCATCGGTGGGTCGCTCTCCTCCGCCGGGGAGCATCTGATTGCCGGCGTACGCGAAGTCGTCTACGGACGGTCAACACCCTTAGCAAGCGAGAATCTCACGATCGTCCAAAGTCGAGACAGCAAAGGCGAAATTGTAGGAGCTGCTGTCATGGCAATTGATTACGCTCTAGACGACGCCACCATTGACCAAATGCTGGAAGCGATGTGAGCCGCCAGCATCAGCAGAACATTATTTTGGACTCCAAAAAGGTCAACCTACAGAATCGGACGGAGAAGCCAAGTGCCACTGGTAGGTCCTCGAAAATTAATTATTTACCTGAGGGGCTTTTAGCTCACAAAGCACTCCCCGTCGGGCTGGCGGGATTTGAACCCGCGACCCCTTGTCCCCCAGACAAGTGCGCTACCAAGCTGCGCTACAGCCCGTTGCCGCTAGACAACTCAAAAAGTCTATTGGGTAGCTTTGCTCCTGAGATACCGCTCCAGGACGATTGTTAGAGCAACGACCCCTGCTCCCAGAACTAGCGCTATTACTGGGCCAGTTGGGTCCGAGACGCCTAAAGGCTCGCGGTCTGGGTCTTGCCATGGCCAGAGCGCTCGAAGCGATCCGATCATCAGGCCAATCATCAAGCTGAGAGTTAGGACGCGATAGTTATCCAAAAACCATTTCATGACCATCGCAAAGCTCAGAAGGCCGACGATCGCTCCAAGAACAAAAAGACCCAGGTATCCAAGGTCACGGTTGTTTACCGCTGCGATAGTTGGCCCATACATGCCCACCGCCAGCAAGAAAAACGACCCCGAAACACCGGGCAGGACCAGCGCGCAGACAGCCAATCCTGCAAACAGAACGATTTGCCAAGTAGCAGGATTGTCAAGGCCGGCATTCGGCACAGAGGTTAGCCAGAAAGCGGTTGTTGCCCCAAGAATCAGAATGGCCACGTGTATTGAACGAAAGCTCTTGCCAACAAGTCTTATCGGGACATAAAGCGACGCTACAAGCATGCCCGCGAACGCGGCACGAACGATTTCTGGTTCCGCAACTAGAAGTGGTTCCAGAATCGACGCAGTCGTAAGAATCGCGAGAATCATGCCGAATAGTATCGGAAGCAACATCGTGAATTTGATTTCGCGTAATTGCTTGCCGGCCTCCGCGGGCTGGCCACGAAGCAAAAATCCGACGGCTCGAACTAGGTGAGAAATGCCGTTGATGATGTGATCGTAAACGCCCACTATGAGCGCAACCGTGCCGCCGGATACCCCCGGAATTACTTCGGCCGTGCCAATAAGCATGCCTCTCAGGGCGTTACCGGCAAACAGCGAAGGTTTCACTAGCGAAGCCTTTTACGGCGCTCTCTGACCCTTACGCCAAGCTCAACCGGAGAGCCCTCAAAGCCATAAGTTTCGCGGAGCTTACGAATAATAAATCTTCGGTAACCGGCCTCCAAGAAACCGGTAGAAAACACGACAAACTTTGGTGGTCTGGCGGCAGCCTGGGTGCCAAACAGGATTCTAGGCTGCTTGCCGCCCCTAATTGGGTGCGGATTGGAAGCCTGAATCTCCTGTAAGAACGCATTGAACTTGCCGGTTGGTACTCTCTTGTCCCAAGACTCGAGAGCGACCTCTAGGGCTGGAACCAGTTTCTCCAAGTGCCTACCGGTCAAAGCCGACAAGTTAACTCTCGGAGCCCAGTCAACGTGAGCCAAATCCGATTCAATTTCTTTTTCAAGATACATTCGACGCTCATCGTCAAGTGAGTCCCACTTATTGAAAGCCAAAACCAGTGCTCGACCAGATTCCAAGCCCAGCTGAACGATTCTGACATCGGCCTCACTGATCGGCTGTGTGACATCAAACAGCACCACAGCAACTTCTGAGCGCTCGAGCGCTGCTGCGGTTCTCAACGCAGCATAGAAGTCCGCGCCCTGCGCCTTGTGAAGCTTCTTGCGAATACCGGCGGTGTCAACAAAGCGCCAAGTCTTTCCAGCAATTTCGACCTGCTCGTCAATTGGATCGCGAGTGGTCCCGGCTAATTCGTTCACGACTGCACGGTTAGTTCCAGTTGCCTTGTTTAGCAACGAGCTCTTACCAACATTTGGGCGACCGATAAGTGCGACTCTTCTTGGGCCAGAATATTCAGCTTCGGCTACTTCGGACTTTTCAGGAAGCATCTTTAGAGCGGCATCTAATAAATCCGCGACTCCGCGACCGTGGAGGGCGGAAACCGGGAAGGGCTCCCCCAGTCCTAGTGACCACAAGCTTGCTGCCTCTGGCTCGAGGTGCAGGTCGTCAATCTTGTTGGCTACCAAAATCACCGGCTTACCGCTTGCGCGTAACATTTGAACTACTCGCTCATCAGAGGCAGTCGGGCCGACCATTGCATCGACGATAAACAGAACTCCGTCAGATAGCTCTACGGCCACTTCAGCCTGGGCTGCTACAGCCAAATCGATACCCTTGGCGTCAATCTCCCAGCCACCGGTGTCTACAAGAGTTATGGGCTTACCGTTCCATTCAGCCTTGTAGGAGACTCGATCTCGAGTAACGCCTGGCTTGTCCTCAACAACTGCTTCTCTCCGGCCCAATATTCTGTTAACCAGAGCGGACTTGCCAACATTTGGCCGTCCCACGATTGCGAGAACTGGAGGGGCGGTGTGAAAACCCTCTTCTGGGCTGTCGGCTAATTCGAGGTCTAGCAGACCAATGTCTTCTTGATCCAGCTCGTAGTCGACGAGCTCATCCTTTAGAAGACCAGCCTTGGCCTCTTCTAAGTTGTCTGAATCGCTCACTTATTCACGTCCCTAATCATCTTTACCAACGCAGCAACGCTGCGTTGAAAATCCATCTCGGTTGTATCCAGCAAACTGACACCCTCACCTGGGGTTATAAAGTCAACAATTTGACCATCAGATAAATCTCGCTTGAGGATATTGCCAGCAGGCTCAGTTCCATCTAAGCCCCGGCGCTCTAGCCTAACGCTTGGGCTCGCAGTTAGCAGAACTTTTAATATTGCCTCAGGCGCGACAACCGTTGTTATGTCGCGTCCCTCGACAATGATGCCCTGGCTTTGGCAGTTCGTAATTCTTTTCCTGGCATCCTGAAGCTGAAGGTTTCTAACCAGCTGCTCTTTGGCAACAGCGCTCACAGCTTCTGATACCGCCGCTGTCCTGATTTCTGCTGTTACATCAACACCTGCAAGCATGACCAGCTCACTATCCGGGTCGATTGAAATCGAATAGTCAAAGCTTCCGATCAATCGATCCAGCTCTAAGCCTGGAAAGTTGGACTTATGAATTGCGAAAGCCCTATAGCCGGCTCCCGTGTCCAGATAACCGAAGCCCAACTCCCGAGCAGCAGCCTTGGAGACGCTAGATTTACCGGAACCAGCAGGTCCATCAATGGCAATTACCACTTCAGCCATTAGGCCAGCCGCCAACCGTTTTGCACAAGCTGTGCCATCAACTTTTCCTGAACTGCAGGTAGGACTTGCATCTCCACTAGGCCGATTGCTGCTCCCGGCGAGTGCTCGAGCTTTATGTCTTCCAGGTTCACGCCGATTTCGCCGACGAACGTCAGAAGGGCTGCAAGAGCGCCGGGCGAATCGTCGATCAAGGCGGTCACGGTTTTGTATTCAAGATACTTTCCGCCGTGCTTACCTGGAATCGCCGAAACCCCATGGTTTCCAGCCGCCAGCAGCGAATGAATAACCGCAAGGGAACTGGATTCGTCAGAGTTCTGAAACGATTCCACGAGGTTGTTTATGTCTTTACTAAATTCCACCAGTAGCGGCCCTATTGAAGCTGAATTTTGACTCAAAATCTGCAACCATAAATCTGGGTCACTAGCAGCTATCCGGGTAGTGTCTCGAAGGCCCTGACCTGCCAGGTTTAGATCTGCATTTGATCCACTCGAAAGCCTTGCTGCGAGCGCCGATGACACAAGCTGGGGCAAGTGTGAAACCAACGCGACCGAATTATCGTGTTCTTGGGCGGACATGACTACCGGTAATGCATCTAGCATTAGCGCCAGCTCAGTCACGAGCTCCAGCCGCGCGCTAGAAGAAGTCTCGTTAGGGGTGATCACCCAAGGCCTAGCAAAGAACAGGTCCGCTCTGGCGCCCTTTGGGCCTGCAGTCTCCCTCCCCGCCATTGGGTGAGAACCTATGTAGCGAGCAGAGTCTGACGCTGCTTGAAGCTGTACCTCGTTAGCAATTGATACTTTTACGCTTGCCACGTCGGTTACCACGGCATTTTTGTGCTCCGCAAGTTGCTCACAAATAACCTTTGCAGTCAGATCCGGTGGCACACACACAATTACAACATCTGGCTCATCGGAAGATTCAATGCCTGCACCATATTCGATGGCCAACCTAAGGTTTGTCTTGGAGTGCTCACTCAAGGACGCGATCACGCCTTTTCGGGCCAGAGCTAGTCCAAGGCTGGTGCCAATAAGACCAGTCCCAACTATTTTTATCGCTGGGCTCACTGGGCTAAATCTTGTCTGAGAGCTTGCGCGCCTCTGAGGTAGACATGTTGAATCTGAGAACGTGCGGTCTTGGTCTCAACGTGCATCATCAATCGAATGACTCTAGGCATAGCTCCAGCGACGTTCATCTCTACGCTGCACATTAGGGGAACATCCCCAAGCCCAAGTTCTCTGGCCGCTACCGCTGGAAACTCACTTGTAACATCCGGGGTGGCTGTAAACCAAACTGAGATCAAGTCCGCGCTCTCAAGAGAATTAGCGTGCATGACCTTGGTGACTAGTTCAGCCGTGGCTTGCAACAGATTGCTTCTGTCATCTGCGTCAATTTGGATGGCGCCCCTAATCGCACGAACTGCCATTAGCGCCTCCTTGACTTCTCGCCGTCCTGACCAACCTTCATCAGTGAACCAACCTCAAGCTTACTAAGCTCCCGGAACTGTCCGACCTTAGTGTTACCGAGCCTTAGCGGCCCAAAGCTCTTTCGGGTTAGGTCTAACACTGGGTGGCCGAGTGCCTCCATCATGCGCCTGACTATTCGGTTTTTCCCGGAGTGCATAACTAGCTCCAAAAGCGTGGAGGTATCGTTCTGGTCCAGAATCTTGGCGCTGTCTGGCTTCGCAAGCCCATCCTCTAAACGGACACCATCTTTTAGCTTCTGCATTTCGACTCTGCCAAGGACTCCCTTGACTTTGGCGACGTAGAGCTTCTCAACTTCGTAGCTGGGGTGAGCAAGCTGGTTAGCAAGTTCGCCATCATTGGTCATAAGAATCAAACCGGTAGTTTCGGCGTCTAGTCTGCCGACGTTGAAAACACGATCCATCCCGATAAAGTAATCCGCCAGGCAGTTTCTGCCGTTTTCGTCCGCCATAGTGGAGACAACGCCCCTGGGCTTATGGAACGCGTAGTACACCCGGTCCGGGTCCATCTGAACTGGCTTGTGATCCACTTCGACATTGTCTTCCAATGGCCGAACTCGGCTCCCGAGCTCGGTCACAACTTTCCCATTGACCTTCACGCGACCCTTTACGATTAGGTCCTCAGAGGCGCGCCTGGATGCAATTCCAGCCGCGGAAAGTGCTTTTTGAAGCCTTATGCCCTCGGGCTTATCTTCTTGCTGATCTTCTCGATTACTCAATGCCATCCTGATCTGGGAGGTAGGGGCTAATTGCTGGAAGCTCATCTAGTGAATTGATGCCCAATACCTCTAACAGCATCTGAGTCGTTCCAAACATTGCGGCACCGGTGTCTAAATCGGTGTAAAGCTCGGTAACCAAACCCCTTGACATCAGCGTCCGCACGACTGAATCAACGTTTACTCCCCTAATAGAGGACACTTGACCGCGAGAAATTGGCTGCCGATAGGCGACTACCGACAGGGTTTCCAACGCAGCATGGCTCAGCTTCGACGGGTTTTCGTTGGCAACCAGTTGCCTGACGGCCCAATCGTGGGCCTGGCGAACGTAAATACGCCATCCGCCTCCTACTTCTCGAAGCTCAAAACCTCGACCGGCACCCTCGTGAGCATTCTCGTAGTCCGCAACAAGTGAATCAATCTCTTTTTTTACTTCACCGATCGGTGCCTCAAGTGCTCCGGCAAGAGTTATTAGGTTTAGTGGCGTTTCAGCCACGACAAGAAGTGCCTCTAGGCCAGCGCGTAGCTCGAAGTCATTTCTCATTATTAGTTCTCATAGTCAGTGCCTAAACTAGCCAGAGTTTCATCGCTAAAGTTACTATTTTCCCAAATTACCGTGAAATCAGAGAACGGCCCAGCCTGCTCGATGGAAATTGCTCCAACTCTATAAAGCTCCAGTACTCCCAAAAAACGCGCTACAAATTCGCCGCGATCCTTACTGTCGGCGATGAGCTCCCGAAAACTAAGGCGCGCAGTCTTTCGTAGCTTTGAAACCAAAATTCCAACCTGCTCTCGAATGCTTATCTTCGGAGCGTGCAAGTGAGTCAAACCAACGCCCGGGATCTCCTTCGGGACAAATGCCAGCTGAGCCATCTGAGAAAACTGCTCTAGGTCGGTGCTCCAGACCAATTCTGGTCGGAGGTTTCGATAAATCTCTTCAAGCCTGACCTCACGGGCAATTCGAACTGACTCCAGCTCCAGGGCCGTGCTAAACCACGAGGAAATCTCCTTGAATGCGCGGTATTGAAGCAATCGAGCAAATAACAAATCTCTTGCCTCTAAGGCAGCAATGTCCTCTGAGTCGACTGCCTGCCCCTGGGGCAGCAAGCTGACAATTTTCATGTCCAATAGCGTTGCGGCTACGACCAAGAATTCGGAAGCGCTTTCGATCTCCTGCTTGCTATCAAGCTGTTTTACGTACTTCAGGAATTCATCGGTGACGCGCGCCAGGGCAATTTGGGAAATGTCGAGCTCGTGTTTGCCAATCAGGTTGAGCAGCAAGTCAAACGGACCCTCAAAATTATCAAGGTGAAGCTGGAAGTCGACTTCCGATTCAAGCTGCGCTGCCACGTTTCACCAGCTCCCTTGCAACCCTGCGATAAGACTCTGCGGCAGCTGAATTCGGCGCGAATTGAGTAATCGGCTTGCGGGCGACAGTTGCATCTGGAAACTTAACGGTTCTGGCGATGGCCGTGTCAAAAACGAGTGTTGGAAACGCTTCTTGCAATCGGGCTAGCACCTCACGGGCGTGCAGGGTCCTGGAGTCGTGCATCGTCGGGATGAGACCATCGAGCTCCAAGGCAGGGTTGGTCCTTGCCTTTACCTTGTCAATCGTCTGAACCAATAAGGCCACCCCTCGAAGTGCGAAGAATTCGGTAGCCATCGGGATTAGCACTCCGTGGGCCGCGGTCAGAGCGTTGACAGTAAGCAATCCAAGTGAAGGCTGGCAATCGATAAAGATGATGTCGTAATCGTTTTTTACTTTGTTCAAGATGCCGTCCAGGACGCGCTCTCGGCCCATCTCGGTAACAAGATTCATTTCGGCAGCCGACAGATCGATGTTTGCTGGAATAACATCGAGATTTTCCATGCTCGTTTTTTGAATTGCGGCCACAGGGTCCAAAGTCGAATCCATTAGAAGATCGTAGATAGTTGTCGCGTCCTGATAGTCAGCATCAAGGTTTACCGACAGGGCCCCCTGCGGGTCAAAATCCACAACAAGTATTTTCCGACCGTACTCCGCTAGGGATGCCGCGAGGTTAATGGTCGTAGTTGTTTTACCTACTCCACCTTTTTGGTTACACATTGCAATAATGCGAGCGGGACCGTGCTGCTTTAGCTTCCCCGGAACGGGGAAAGCCTTGTTTGACAAATTCACCCAAACCTCCAAATTATCTTTGCACTAGCCTACCGCCGAGCACGAGGATGAGCGCTCAGATAGACCTCGCGAAGTGTGTCCACGGTCATCAATGTGTAAATCTGAGTGGTGGCGACCGAGGCGTGTCCAAGCAGCTCTTGCACCACTCTCACATCCGCACCACCTTCTATCAGATGAGTCGCAAACGAATGCCTAAGCGAATGAGGGGAAACTTCCAAATCGCAAGCTTTGCCAGCCTTTTGGATTATTGCCCAGATGCTCTGCCTGCTGAGCCTGCCACCGCGGCCGTTTAGAAAAAGCGCGTTATCGCCACCCTTTTCGGCCAAGTCAGGCCTAGTTCGCACCAAATAAGCCTGCGTGGAACGCATAGCAAAACCGCCCAGCGGCACTAATCGTTCCTTGGCGCCTTTGCCGCGGACTCGAATAAGGCCCGAATCATTGATTTCATCTAAATCCAGACCAACCACTTCGCTAACCCTGGCTCCAGTTGAATACATCAGCTCCAAAATTGCACGATCTCGTAGTCTCAGTAAATCAGTGGACTTTTCCTCTGGCTCTGGGCCCGCTGCAGCAAGTAGATCTAAAACCTGCTGCTGGCTTAGGGCCTTGGGCAACCTGAAACCAAGCTTTAGCGGTCGAAGCTTGCTTGTCGGGTCATCTAATCTCTTATCCTCTAAAACTTGAAATTTATGAAAACCCCTCACGGCCGCCAAAATTCTAGAGATGCTCGTGGCTTTGTAACCAGCGGAACCCAATGACGCCGAAAAATCAATGAGCTGTTGAGCGGAAACCGTAAGTTCCGTCAAAGAATTTGACCCCAGAAAACTAAAGTAAATGCCCAAATCGCTTTTGTATGCGCTCAAGGTGTTCTTGCTCAGGCCTCGCTCAACGCTGAGGTGCCGGAGATAAACATCTAACGGCAACACAAGTAGTTAGCTCTCTTCAAAGAGGCGCTGCTGCTGCTGTCTTATTAGAGCAGCCTTCACCAAACCGTGAAACAGCGGGTTTGGCTTTGTTGGTCTCGACTTGAATTCCGGGTGAGCTTGAGTGGAGACGTAATACGGATGGACATCTGCTGGAAGTTCAACGTACTCAACGAGACTGTCCTTTTCCGATGTGCCGGAAAAAACCAGGCCAGCGCTGGCAAGCTGCTCGCGGTATGAGTTGTTGACCTCGTAGCGATGACGGTGACGCTCACTGGCTAAGTCAGAACCATAGGTTTTAGACACAACCGAGCCCGGCAACAGGTTTGCCTCGTAGAGGCCAAGTCGCATCGTGCCACCAAGGTTGGAGGACGCAATCTTGTCTACTTGTTCCGCCATGGTGGCGATCACGGGATTTTTGCCTTCGGGGTCAAATTCGCTGGAGGTTGCGTCTGTAATGCCTGCAACGTTTCTTGCGAACTCAATAACCATGCACTGCAATCCAAGACAGAGACCTAGTGTTGGAATTTGATTTTCCCTGGCGAACTTCAAGGCACCAAGTTTCCCCTCAATGCCGCGCACGCCAAAACCACCAGGGACACAAATAGCATCCATTTCGCCCAAATGGTTAAGCGCCCCTTGCTCCGTTTCGCAATCATCGGATCGGACCCAGTGAATGTTGACTTTCGTAAGTTCGGCAAATCCACCGGCACGCAGTGCCTCCGTCACAGAAAGATACGCGTCAGGAAGATCTATGTATTTGCCAACCAGCGCAATGTTTACCTCATGCTTTGGTCGATGCACAGCCTCAGTCACCGGATCCCAATTGGTCCAGTCAACGTCACTAGTCTCAAGCCTTAGGGCCTTGATGATGTAGCTGTCGAGACCTTCGTCGTGAAGAACCTGAGGTATGTCGTAAATGGATGATGCATCCGCGGCGGTAACAACTGCCTCCCGGTCAACGTCACACATTTGAGAAATCTTGCTCTTTATTGCATCCGGTAATTCTCGGTCCGACCTGCAGACAATCGCATCCGGCTGAATTCCAAGCGATCGAAGCATCGCCACCGAGTGCTGGGTTGGTTTAGTTTTTAGTTCACCTGACGGCTTGAGAAAAGGAACAAGTGTGACGTGGACGAAAAATACGTTATCCCGGCCAACGTCCTGCTTTATTTGCCTGGCTGCTTCCATGAAAGGCTGGGACTCAATGTCGCCGACTGTTCCACCAATTTCAGTAATAATTACATCGGGAATTGGCTCTTTGTTTGCCTGTAGGCGCATTCGCCTCTTCAACTCGTCCGTGATGTGCGGAATTACTTGAACTGTGTCGCCTAAATATTCTCCGGCTCGCTCTTTGGCGATCACGGTCGAGTAAGCCTGACCCGTTGTTACATTCGCTGCTGCATCCAGATTTATGTCCAGAAAGCGCTCGTAGTGCCCTATGTCAAGATCGGTTTCCGCGCCATCATCAGTTACGAACACTTCACCGTGTTGAAACGGATTCATTGTTCCGGGGTCAACGTTTAGGTATGGATCAAGCTTCTGCATCACGACCGAAACCCCGCGAGCCCGAAGAAGATTACCCAGTGAGGCTGCTGTCAGGCCCTTGCCTAATGAGGATGCGACTCCCCCGGTTACAAAGATATGTTTGGGGGTTCCAGAGCGTTCGGCCATGGAACTTCAACCTATCAGTTGAAGCGTCAAGAAATAGCCCGACACAGACAATTACCTTGCAGAATCCAATAATTCTTTTGCGTGCTCAAGCGCGACCTCGGAATCTGGATTACCGGAAAGCATTCGTGCCAGCTCAGTCTGACGCTCGGTGTCGCTCAGCAATTCCACGGATGACTCCGTGATTTCACCGGAAACATCCTTGGACACGCGAATCTGTCTGTCGGCAAACGCAGCAACCTGCGGAAGATGGGTAACAACTATCACCTGCGTGGACTCCGCCAGCTTCTTTAGTCTTCTTCCAAGCTCAACCGCTGCCTGCCCTCCAACCCCAGCGTCTACTTCGTCAAAAATCATGGTTGGAAGCTGCTGACCAGCTACCAGTACCAGCTCAATCGCGAGCATTATTCTGGAAAGCTCACCGCCCGAAGCTCCCTTGCTCAATGGTCGCGGGTCAACGCCTGAGTGCGCGGCCAATAAAAATTCAATCTTGTCGGCACCGTGCACATCAAAATCGGAGCCGGGGGTGACCTGAATTTCTAGGCGTGCGCCGGACATTGCAAGCTGTGCTAGCTCCTCTGACACTCGACTCGAAAGCAGTGAGCTCGCAGCTAATCGCTCGTCGGTCAAAGCTGCGGCGTGAGAATGAAGTTTCGACTCAAGGCCCCGAAAATGCGTCTCAAGTTTTTCAATCTGCTCGTCCGAGGAGTCCAAGTCCAGGACGTCCGACTCAAAACCAGGAAGGTCACTAAGTAGCTCCTCAATAGGCACCCCGTATCTACGCTCAACGGCTACGAGTTCAGCTTTTCTTCCGAGTAATCGATCGAGAACTTGAGGGTCGGCATCTAGATCCGCTAGGTAACTCGCCAACTCACCCGAAACGTCCCCGGCAAGCGAAGTGAGGTCTGACAGCTGCTTCGCTAGCTTCTTTAGGTCCGGATCGCTGGTGCTCTCAAGTGACTTGGAAGCCTTTGCCAAAAACTCCGTGGCATCAGAGCCGTCTTCGCTACTAAGGGCATCGTGCGCCTTGGTGGCAGCCGACCGCAGTGACTCAACATTTGACAGCCGGTGAATCTGCTCCTCGACCTCGTTGAACTCTCCAACTTGAGATTCCAGCCCGGCTATGTCGGCGATTTTCAAACGTAATGCGTTCAGCTTGAGTTGGTCCGTCTCGGAAGCCGTTCGCATTCTTTCGATGCGAGAACGAAGCTCCTGGAACTCTCGAAAGGTTCCCAAGTATGCTGTTTTCGCCTCGGCTAAGCCCGTGCCTCCGAAAGAGTCGAGGGCTTCCCGTTGCTTAGCCGGAGATCTCAAGCGAATCTGTTCGCTCTGGCCATGAATGGTCACAAGCTCGCTCGTTATCTCCTCGAGGACTGAAACAGGGACCGCAGTACCTCCAATGGCCGCTCTGGACCTTCCATCACTCGACACGGTGCGGTTAATAAGAATTTCGTCCTCGGAAGTGTCGCAACCAAGCTCCTGGAGTCTGGTTAGCAGCTCCGGATTGGTCGAGAAGATCCTGCCCTCAACCAAAAGTTGCTGACTACCTCGACGGACGGTTGAGGAATCGGCCCTGGCTCCCAGAAGCAAACCCAAAGCCGTGAGTACCATAGTTTTACCCGCGCCGGTTTCACCGGTGAGGGCAGTGAACCCTGGACCAAATTCCAGGTTCGCAGAACTGATAACTCCTATGTTTCGAATACCGAGAGTTGCGATCACGCAGTTGCCTCCGGACCTCGCCAGCCGGTTACCGGGAGCGCAAATTTTCTAACCAACCTGTCGCTGAATGGAGCGTCGGTCAAAATAGCCATTGGGATTGACTTTGGGCTTTTCTTCACTTCAATTCTTGAACCGGGACCAAGGTCCGTGGCTCTTCTACCGTCGCACCAGACGACTCCCTCGCCAGGTGAACGTCGAAGAACCTCGATTGCCAGCTCCGAATCCGGTGCCACCACAAGCGGCCTAGCAAATAAGGCGTGAGCTGAGATGGGGACAAGCATCATCGCCTGCACATCCGGCCAAATAACTGGCCCACCCGCACTGAAGGCGTAGGCGGTTGATCCGGTGGGAGTGCTTACAAGGACACCGTCGCAACCAAACGAGGAGACTGGTCTTGAATCCACCTCGACAACGACTTCGAGAATGCGCCCACGCGAGCTCTTCTCCACGGAAACTTCATTGAGGGCCCAGCTTTCGAATACGAGTTCAGAGTCCTGAAAAACCTTTACATCGAGTGCTACTCGATGCCCAACCGTGTAGTTTCTGTCTGAGATCGCCCTAAGCACGTTAGTCAGGTCGTCTACCTCGGCCTCCGCCATAAATCCAATGTGTCCCAAATTGACTCCAAGAATAGGCGCGTCTTGAGATCGGGCTAATTCGGCTGCCCTAAGAATTGAACCATCTCCTCCAAGCACAAGGACAACCTCTAGGTCTTGATTTGTGAAGAGGCTTTTATCCGAGGGGGCACTACTAAATTGCGCCCGTAATCGTCCGATGTCCTCGGCTGCAAAGACACAGTTCATGCCGAGCTCTTCAAGGCTCGAGCACGCATCCAGCGTTCTCTGCAGCTGCTCAGCAGACTCAGCAGAGGAAACCACCAGAACATTTCTAGCCATTGGCAACCTTTCGAACCCCTTAAGACTAGTAACTAGTTCATGAAATCACGTACTAGTTGTCAACAGGATTGAGCATAAAAAGAATCCGGACTACTTATTAGAAAAAAGCTTGTCCACCATAAGCTGTTCCACTCCGTAATCCAGTAAATCGAATTTCATTAGAGACAGATACTCAACGTTGCCGTTCGTCCCCTTGATTGGAGATTCGGTAAGTCCGTGACAGTAAAAACCATCGTCATTGGCACCCTTTAAGACCTGCTCCACCGCACGCTTACGCTCGTTTCGGCTCGACACCACACCGGTTGCGCTTAATGAGTGCTTTCCAACTTCAAACTGGGGCTTAATCAGCCAAATTTGTTCTGCTTTTGGCGCCAGCTCCGCAAGCTTTTGGGTGACAAGTGTCAGTGAAATAAAGCTCAGATCAACCACCACTAATGAAAACAGAGTTTCTCCAACCGCCGCGATTACCTGTTCGCTGGTCAAATGTCTAAGATTTTGCCCCTCTAGATTGACCACTCGAGGGTCGTCCCTAATAAAATCAACTAGCTGATTGTGCCCTACATCAACCGCGAGCACCTTATCGGCCCCATTTTCTAGTAAGACTTGCGTAAATCCGCCAGTGGACGCTCCGGCATCTAGGCACAACCCCTCAGGAGTAATGTCAAACTCACTGAGAGCGTGAGCCAGTTTGTGGCCGGCTCTTGAAACGAAGTCGATACCCGCAGATAACTCGACCTTGTCTCCCGGCTCAATCTTGCTAGAGGGCTTCTTCGCTAAGCGCCCATTGACGCTGATTCTGCCCGATGTAATAAGAGCACTGGCCTGAGACCTGGAGCGAGCGAGCTCTCGGATTACAATCTCTATGTCTAAGCGCTCACTCAAAATAAATTCTCTTCTAGCTCTTCAACTATTTGGTCCAATGCATCGACCTGCTCGTCAATCGGCATGTTCTCAATCTCAAGTACTCGAAGCTCTAAGTTATCAATTGCCATTTTCGTCCTAGCTGTAGATGCTTGCGTCGACATTGAGGGCATATATTGGCCGTCCGCTCGTCCAGATTACGTGGCAAGCCGCCTTCAATGTGTCCAATGACTGCGGGTTTCCGGAAACAATGACTACTCGATCACCCAGAAGCTCGACGGTGGAGTCGCCAGACTTGGCACCTCTCCTGGTGCTTTTTGGTTGCTGGTAGGGATCGAATAGTCCCGTCAGGTCCTGAAGTATGAATTTAGGTCGGTCCTTTTTACCTGCTGCCAAAAGTTCCTTGCGCGTGACAATGCCAGTCATGACAACAGCCGCATCCATACCAGAGCCGTTGGCCCCTCGAATGTCGGTATCCAAGCGATCTCCGACCATCAACGGATTCTTGATTCCGAGCTGCAAGAGTGCCTGATCGAATATTGGTTTGAAGGGCTTGCCCGCTATTTCCGGAAGTATTCCGACAGCGGTATGAACGGCACCCACCAGTGTTCCGTTTCCAGGGGCTATGCCCTGCTCAACCGGGACGGTCCAATCTTGATTCGTGGCGATCCAAATCGCCCCACCTTGAATCGCGAAAGACGCTTGAGCTAGTTCCCTCCAGGACACGTCCGGACTAAACCCTTGAATTACGGCCGCTGGAGCGTGGGACGCATGGTCGACTACATGAAAACCCCGCTCCTCCACGGCGTGCCTCAAGCCGTCCCCGCCAACTACCAACACTTTCGCGCCCATCGGAATTTTCTTGGCCAGCAACATAACCCCGGCACTAGCCGAACCTACGATCTGCTCCGCGGTAGCTTGGATTCCAAAACCGATCAGCTGTTCAGCAATAGTCTCTGCACGCCTAGAAGAGTTATTAGTCAGGTAGCCCACCTGAATACCGAGACTTGCAGCCCTATTGACCGACTCAACGGCATTTACAATCGCCTCTGACCCTTGATAAACGACCCCATCGAGATCTAATAAAAGTGAGTCGTATTTACTTGCCAGCACCTCTAGGGCCTTTCCCCTTATTGTTCGAGCGTTTGAAATCTGGACGCTTCGAATCGGGACGACTTGGACGACCGGAATCCGGACGACTTGGACGATCGGATCTGTCAGGTCGTTCCGTGCGGCTTGAACTGGAAGATCTGTCAGGTCGATCGGTACGATCCGGACGACTTGGACGATCAGTCCTCTCCGAACGATCCGAGGAAGGACGACTTGGACGGTCAGATCTGTCAGGTCGATCGGTACGATCCGGACGACTTGCACGATCCGACCTAGCTGCCCCACCCTCTCTCGGAGTAAATTTGCGATCCCCTGGGGTGAATTTTCGATCGCTGTTGCTAAACGAGTTGGCGGGCTTCATTGTTCTTTCAAAGTCCTCGCTGGTGGGAATGCTTATTTCCTCAAAAACCTGAAATAACTCCTCGCCCTGCTCGGCCATGGCCTTTTCTGCCCTGAGGGCAAGCTCATCCCACTTGTCGCCATCGCTACCGGCTTCCCGCAGACACTCGGCGTAGCTCCGGAATAGCAGAGGAGACTGTTGAAAGATGCGCTTGGGATTCAGTTCGGGGATTTCCAGCTCTTGCACCGCTAGCTTGGCCTGACCTAAGTCGAGCCTTGCCCCAGACAGGACGATAGCCAAATTAATGCGGACCCCTGTATCGAGCTTTGATCGATCGATGCCAACCACGGCCTCTAGAGCGCGCTCGGGCCTACCAAGGCCACGCTCAGAATCTACGATCAAAGGCAGTTGGTCGTTGGACCCGGACAGTCTTCGATGTGTTAATAATTCTCTTATGGCAAGCGCAAATTCACCGCTCGCGTAGGCGGTTAGGCCTAGTGTTTCGTGGACGATAGCAAGTCTTCCGGCCCGTCTTGAGGCCGCAAGGGCATGCTTATGAGCTAACGCAGGATCGTCGTCGATCAGCAGCGAAACCATGGCCAGGTGTCTGGCCACCATCTCTGCATTTTCGGCTGTGAGTGTTTTTAACTGGACGCGCACCGAAATGTCGATGTCGTCTGGGGTTACCTGAGAAGGAATTAGAGGAGACTTCTCGTCATTTTTGACACGATGAACCCGAGTCTGCCACTCAGGGCGCTCCTTATCAGTGCGCTCCCCACGACCACTTGGCCCCTCTTCGTTGGGTCTAGGTCTTTTTCCTCGTTGTTCCAAGATCGCTCCTATGGCAAATCGCTTAAATAGGAAAGGCCACCCCATAAGGAGTGGCCTTTTCTAAAGTAAGTCCGGCGGTGTCCTACTCTCCCACAGGGTCTCCCCTGCAGTACCATCGGCGCTGAGAGTCTTAGCTTCCGGGTTCGGAATGTAACCGGGCGTTTCCCTCTCGCTATGGCCGCCGAAACACTATTGAGATATGTGAATCGATTAAGCATAAGCTTATATTCGGTTCTCGACCATACCTCGAGAACCACACAGTGGACGCAAGCACAATTTTGAAATTGTATCAAGTTATCGGGCTATTAGTACGGGTCAGCTCCATGCCTTTCAGCACTTCCACATCCCGCCTATCAACGCAGTAGTCTAGCTGCGGCCCTCTCGACAATAAAGTCATGGAAATCTCATCTTGAAGCAGGCTTCCCGCTTAGATGCTTTCAGCGGTTATCCCTCCCAAACGTAGCTAATCAGCGGTGCACTTGGCAGTACAACTGACACACCAGAGGTTTGTCCAACCCGGTCCTCTCGTACTAGGGTCAGGTCTTCTCAAATTTCCTGCGCGCGCAGAGGATAGAGACCGAACTGTCTCACGACGTTCTGAACCCAGCTCGCGTGCCGCTTTAATGGGCGAACAGCCCAACCCTTGGGACCAACTACAGCCCCAGGATGCGACGAGCCGACATCGAGGTGCCAAACCATGCCGTCGATATGGACTCTTGGGCAAGATCAGCCTGTTATCCCCGAGGTACCTTTTATCCGTTGAGCGACAGCGCTTCCACAAGCCACTGCCGGATCACTAGTCCCGACTTTCGTCCCTGCTCGACTTGTCAGTCTCACAGTCAAGCTCCCTTGTGCACTTACACTCGACACCTGATTACCAACCAGGCTGAGGGAACCTTTGGGCGCCTCCGTTACTTTTTAGGAGGCAACCGCCCCAGTTAAACTACCCACCAGGCACTGTCCCGGAACCGGATCACGGTTCGCGGTTAGATATCCAGGGCTACAAGAGTGGTATTTCAACAATGACTCCACCTGAACTAGCGTCCAAGCTTCATAGTCTCCCACCTATCCTACACATGCAGCACCGAACACCAATACCAAGCTATAGTAAAGGTCACGGGGTCTTTTCGTCCTTCTGCGCGTAATGAGCATCTTCACTCATAGTGCAATTTCGCCGAGTTCGCGGTTGAGACAGTTGGGGAGTCGTTACGCCATTCGTGCAGGTCGGAACTTACCCGACAAGGAATTTCGCTACCTTAGGATGGTTATAGTTACCACCGCCGTTTACTGGGGCTTAAATTCTGAGCTTTGCCGAAGCTAACCCATCCTCTTAACCTTCCAGCACCGGGCAGGCGTCAGTCCGTATACATCGTCTTGCGACTTCGCACGGACCTGTGTTTTTGATAAACAGTCGCTCCCCACTGGTCTCTGCGGCCATACAGCGCTCCAACAGTAAATGTCTTCACGCCTCAGGCCCCCCTTCTCCCGAAGTTACGGGGGCATTTTGCCGAGTTCCTTAACCACGATTCTCTCGATCCCCTTAGTATTCTCTACTTGACTACCTGAGTCGGTTTGGGGTACGGGCAGCTTGAACCTCACGTCGATGCTTTTCTTGGCAGCATAGGATCACCCACTTCGTCCATAAGGACTCATCATCAGATCTCAGGCTATGTGAGAGACGGATTTGCCTATCTCTCGCCCTACATCCTTAAACGGGGACAACCATCGCCCCGCGGAGGCTACCTTCCTGCGTCACACCTGTTAATACGTTAACCGCACCAGCATAGGGTCGTAGGCTCGTCTGCCCACCTCAGCCCGAAGGCATCAGTAAGCAGCTTCAGCTACTTAGCATTACTGGATTAGTTTGGTCGGTTCTTCGCCGGTACGGGAATATCAACCCGTTGTCCATCGACTACGCCTGTCGGCCTCGCCTTAGGTCCCGACTTACCCAGGGCGGATTAGCCTGGCCCTGGAACCCTTAGTCATTCGGGGTGCGGGTTTCTCACCCGCATTTCGCTACTCATTCCTGAATTCTCACTCGTGTGGCGTCCACGGCTGGGTCACCCCGCCGCTTCGCTCGCCACACGACGCTCTCCTACCCATCTGTACGCCTGGATCTTACGACCTAGCAATGTACAAATGCCACAACTTCGGTGACTTGCTTGAGCCCCGTTATATTGTCGGCGCGGAATCACTTGACCAGTGAGCTATTACGCACTCTTTTAATGGTGGCTGCTTCTAAGCCAACATCCTGGTTGTCTATGCGACTCCACATCCTTTCCCACTTAGCAAGCGCTTAGGGACCTTAGTTGGTGGTCTGGGCTGTTTCCCTTTCGACTACGAAGCTTATCCCCCGCAGTCTCACTGCCTTGTTCTAACTCTCTGGCATTCGGAGTTTGGCTAACGTCAGTAACCTTTTAGGGCCCATCGGCTATCCAGTAGCTCTACCTCCAGAGAGAAACACAAGACGCTGCACCTAAATGCATTTCGGAGAGAACCAGCTATCACGAGGTTTGATTGGCCTTTCACCCCTATCCACAGCTCATCCCCTCCATTTTCAACTGAAGTGGGTTCGGTCCTCCACGACGTCTTACCGTCGCTTCAACCTGGCCATGGATAGATCACCTCGCTTCGGGTCTAGAACCTGCGACTAAAGCGCCCTATTCAGACTCGCTTTCGCTACGCCTCCCCCTCTCGGGTTAAGCTCGCCACAGATCACTAACTCTCAGGATCATTCTTCAAAAGGCACGCCGTCACCAGAACATGCTGGCTCCGACGGATTGTAAGCACACGGTTTCAGGTACTATTTCACTCCCCTCCCGGGGTACTTTTCACCTTTCCCTCACGGTACTTGTCCGCTATCGGTCAATAGGTAGTATTTAGGCTTACGAGGTGGTCCTCGCAGATTCACACAGAATTTCACGGGTTCCGTGCTACTTGGGATACTTCTCGAGCGGAAATAACGTTTCGACTACGGGGTTCGCACCCTCTATGACTGGCCGTTCAAGACCATTCGTCTACATCATTTACCTACTCGTGCAGATCAGCAGATCTGCAGAGAAGTCCCGCAACCCCAAACATGCAACGCCTGCTGGCTATCACACATGTCTGGTTTGGCCTCTTCCGCGTTCGCTCGCCACTACTAACGGAATCACTGTTGTTTTCTCTTCCTGTGGGTACTGAGATGTTTCACTTCCCCACGTTCCCTCTACCTGTCCTATACATTCAGACAGGAGTAACTGGATCTAGTCCAGCTGGGTTTCCCCATTCGGAAATCCTCGGATCAAAGTTTGCTTATCAACTCCCCGAGGCTTATCGCAGATTGCTACGTCCTTCATCGGCTCCTATTGCCAAGGCATCCACCGTGTGCTCTTTGAAACTTGACACACAAAGATGATCTATCACGAATAAATTCGCAATAAATCGTTGACCTGGAATAAATCCAGGTCTAAAGATGCTCGCGTCCACTATGTAGTTCTCAAAGTACGGGCGGTTCCGCATTCGTAAGTTTCCTTACTCAATACGAACCTGACCATGAAGAGTCGAAACTCGAAATGGCCCCTGGGTAATCGTTTCCGATCCCCAAGGACCCAACAGCGTGCTAACCACAATCTCCTCCAGCAAGGTTCCGACCCGTAAGGGCGTACTGCTTGTTGGATTTGATCAAAAATTCTATGTAATGTTCCACCCTGAGCTAACCAGTTACAGAACATGTGCCTGTAAGTGGCTCTCTTTGTGGAGAACCGAAGTTCTCCGAGATGCTCCTTAGAAAGGAGGTGATCCAGCCGCACCTTCCGGTACGGCTACCTTGTTACGACTTAGTCCCAATTACCAATCCCACCTTCGACGGCTCCCTCCTTGCGGTTAGGCCACCGGCTTCGGGTGTTATCGACTTTCGTGACTTGACGGGCGGTGTGTACAAGGCCCGGGAACGTATTCACCGTAGCGTTGCTGATCTACGATTACTAGCGACTCCGACTTCATGAGGTCGAGTTGCAGACCTCAATCCGAACTGAGACCGGCTTTTTGGGATTCGCTCCACCTTACGGTATTGCAGCCCTCTGTACCGGCCATTGTAGCATGCGTGAAGCCCAAGACATAAGGGGCATGATGATTTGACGTCATCCCCACCTTCCTCCGAGTTGACCCCGGCAGTATCCCATGAGTTCCCACCATTACGTGCTGGCAACATAGGACGAGGGTTGCGCTCGTTGCGGGACTTAACCCAACATCTCACGACACGAGCTGACGACAACCATGCACCACCTGTATACAGACCTTGCGGGGAGCGTATTTCTACGCTTTTCCTGTATATGTCAAGCCTTGGTAAGGTTCTTCGCGTTGCGTCGAATTAATCCGCATGCTCCGCCGCTTGTGCGGGCCCCCGTCAATTCCTTTGAGTTTTAGCCTTGCGGCCGTACTCCCCAGGCGGGGTGCTTAATGTGTTAACTTCGTCACGGACCACGTGGAATGTGGCCCACAGCTAGCACCCACCGTTTACGGCGTGGACTACCAGGGTATCTAATCCTGTTCGCTCCCCACGCTTTCGCTCCTCAGCGTCAGTTACAGCCCAGAGATGTGCCTTCGCCATTGGTGTTCCTCCTGATATCTGCGCATTCCACCGCTACACCAGGAATTCCCATCTCCCCTACTGCACTCTAGCCTGCCCGTACCCACTGCAAGTTCGAGGTTGAGCCTCGAAATTTCACAGCAGACGCGACAAACCGCCTACGAGCTCTTTACGCCCAATAATTCCGGACAACGCTTGCACCCTACGTATTACCGCGGCTGCTGGCACGTAGTTAGCCGGTGCTTTTTCTGCAGGTACCGTCACTTTCGCTTCTTCCCTGCTAAAAGAGGTTTACAACCCGAAGGCCTTCGTCCCTCACGCGGCGTTGCTGCATCAGACTTTCGTCCATTGTGCAATATTCCCCACTGCTGCCTCCCGTAGGAGTCTGGGCCGTGTCTCAGTCCCAGTGTGGCCGGTCACCCTCTCAGGCCGGCTACCCGTCGTCGCCTTGGTGAGCCTTTACCTCACCAACTAGCTGATAGGTCGCGAGCTCATCCTTGACCGAAATTCTTTCTTCCCCAGTGGATGCCCACCGAGGAAAGTATCCGGTATTAGCTACAGTTTCCCGCAGTTATCCCAGAGTCAAGGGCAGATTGCTCACGTGTTACTCACCCGTTCGCCACTAATCCGCCGGAGCAAGCTCCAGCTTCATCGTTCGACTTGCATGTGTTAAGCACGCCGCCAGCGTTCGTCCTGAGCCAGGATCAAACTCTCCGTAAAAATCAATTCTGCCGATAAATCGGCAAAGCTTTTACGAACGCCTCGGAAATGAGGCGATCAATTTGATTTGGCTTTCGAACTGTCTACTGACAATTCTGTTTCATATCTTTATCCAAAAAGGATCTTGCCAGGAACAAGTTCCTGCCAAGGTTTTTGGCATTACATAGTGCACGCTGTTGAGTTCTCAAAGATCGGATGCTTCTGTGATTTCCCTTCCGGGTCCTACGCAGAGCAACTTTTCAAGTCTACCGATTTTGGGGGCGCTGTCAACTTCTGGTTACCCAGTTATTTCTTGCGATTTCCCTAGTTGGAAGACCTAAATCCTAGACACTAAAACAGTTGGCCACAAGGGCCAATATTTAGTACTTGGAAGTGTTGTACTTGAGTTGGCGATCTCTAACGGATCTTGCCTAACTTTGGCTAACTCGGGAAAGCTTAGTCACGTTTTCATAACCTTGTCAAATCCAAGACAGACCGGCGTGTTTTAGCTGAAAAACAAACCTGCTAGAGACTTTTTTCCGCGCGACAAAACAGCCACTTTTCCAGGTAAATACTGGTCTATCAGGGCAAGCTCGTCAGTAACCTTGTCCTTATTGACGGCCACCGACCCCTGGGCGATTGCACGACGCGCCTGACCATTTGATTCAACTAACCCGGACTCCACCAGTGCAGTCACTACAGAAATACCAATTTCGCATCTAATATTCGGCAATTCCATGAGCGCAGCGCGCAGAGTTTCTGGGTCAAGTTCGGCTAGTTCACCCTGCCCAAAGAGCGCCTGGGAGGCCGCCTCAGCGGCCAGGGCATCTTTTTCAGAGTGCACTAGCTCGGTAACCTCGAGTGCCAGCCTGCGCTGTGCTGCCCGCTTATGCGGCTCGGCTGAGACTTGTTGTTCGTAATCCTCAACCTCTTTGCGCGTTAGGAAGGTAAATAC
>OOFT01000031.1_pt1 | contig 22811 bp, 30 predicted proteins | sample 1670301 | NCBI WGS metagenome assembly OOFT01 (sample SAMEA98140918, study PRJEB22522) | marine metagenome | biome: marine biome; feature: marine water body; material: sea ice | place: Arctic Ocean | collected 11-Sep-2015 | depth 0.3 m
AAAAAATAACTTATCCTGTTTAGGTAATATAGAAAATGCCAATATGTATAGACCGATGAAGGTCAATAATAATGTTGTAATTTTCATCTATAGTTATATGAGATTTTAATAATTAATGATACCATTGGCTGCGAGACTGAGTTTAGCAATTGTCATGACAGTGAGACCAATTGCGATATCGGGGAAGTTCACCTTGAGCAAACGACCTGCAATTGTCATGGGTAAAATCCACGTAACGAGTTGGAGTTGTGCATAGTTCACAAGGTCGGGGTTGGGGAGGGCAGCTTGAACACGTATGGGTCGCGCGAGGCGTCTGTTGGACCTCTTTCTTTTTTGAAGAAACTTGGTAGGCGTCTTTTGAACGTGAATAGGTGAAGCAAGAGAAGCCATTTTTATAATCAAAGATTTTCATCTTTAAACACCTAAGTTAACCTCATCCAAGGTCAAGTACATCTAACATTCAACAATGTCTTCCAACATGAACTCCCACTCTATCACTGACTACATCCTCAAGCTCGAGAAGGAGAACTCCGAATCTCGCAACAAGATTGAACAGCTCAAGAAGCTCTTCACCGAAGCCAGTGAAGAGAAGGTCAATGCTCTCAATGAGCTCAATGACCTCAAGTACAAGAACCGGTCTCTCTTTGAAACAACTGCACGTGTTCCGGTTAAGACTCCCTACTGCAAGCGCCTTACGAACGTGGGTATTGTTGAGCGTCTAACTGAACTCGGGAGGATGACTTCTGATTTCCACAAGACGGGTGCTTACCAAAATGCTGCAAACACTGTCGCTGACCTAACGTACACAGTTGAAAGTGGTGAAAGTTTAATGCATCTCAATGGCATTGGTAATGGAATCGCGGCAAAGATTAACGAGTATCTCGATGAACTGGACTCAGACTATGAAGGGTCTGAAAGCTCCGACTCTGAGTCTATCGCATCCAATGGTGATGAGTCTGACGACGAAGACGTAAACAACTTTTCCGAAGATGAAGAGTCTGACGACGACGAAGAGGACTACTTTATCTCCCAAAATGCTGGCCTTGCTGGAATGCTCTACAAATGTGCTGAGAAGGCTGAAGACAAGTTCAAGTGCGATGCATACACCAAGGCTGGTGATACCATCTACAATCTTTCTCATGTGATCACCAGTGGTAAGGAGGCTATAAAGTTTCCAGGTATTGGAAAGTCTATCGCTAAGAAGATTGACGATTACCTCAACTTCAATAACGCGACACTCGCTAAATGTTTCCTCAGACTTGGCAACCACGCGGAAACACAATACAAATCCGATGCCTACTGGAACGCATCTGATAAACTTCGCAACCTTACTTTTAACGTGACATGTGGTGACGATGTCAAACACATCAAGGGTTTTGGTCCTTCAATTTGCTCCAAGATTGATGAATACATTACCACTGGGACTATGGCGAGGCTTGACGAACTCAACTAAATCCATGTTGGTCTATGTCTGAGTTGAGAGAGTAAATATACATACACGAATCATTTATTAATAAGATATTACATTTTTTTACCTGAACACTGCCTTTGTTTTACCATTATAGACATTTACAATCCCCGATGCTATCATTTTCTGATTAACGGATAGTTTATCCCCCCTATTACGATATACACTTACAAGGGGACGACCGTATTTATCATTTTTGTAACATTGTATCCACACCCAACCATTTACTTTATTTCTACACATGAATGGGTTCCATAATTGGGGGACCACACGATCATCGAAACCACATTCTTGTTTAAACATGTCTCGCGCAAGTTTAGCTAAGTAAATATGCTCATTTCGTTCTTGCATGGCGAGACTGGGTTTCATCTCAGCCGAATCGTACCCAAGTGTGCGAAATCTAAATTTCAGGGGGCGACCATGCTTCATGATAACCGCATTAAATGTGTCACCGTCATACACACTCGTTATTCTAGCATACCCATGGTATTTATCTAAACTGAAAACTGGAATTGAATCGTCGACACCCGACAAAGCTCTCTTACTGAAACACCAGTTCATATATACATAATTGGGGACACACCTTTAATGTTTTTTTTCTCAGTACATTATAAACCATGACTCCAGTACTCGTATCTGTGGACAAGGCGGGTGATCTCAAGCTCGGTAAGCGTAAGTGCCGTCTCCACAAGAAGGAAGATGTGGTGAAGGTTGCGAAAAATTACGGTGTTCCCAACGCTGGAAAGAAAACTGTCAAGCAGTTATGTGGTTCCATCAAGGCCAAGGCCAAGGCTAGCAACGATGGTATGAACCAGATAAAGAATAACTTGAACAATGTTCCCCTAGCAAAGTTGTACCCCGAGGCTGCCAAGAAGCAGGTGGCGGCTAAGAAGCGTGCCGAGAAGAAGGTGTTCGACAGGAAGGTTGCCACCAACTTCTTGAAAACTATGGTCACCAACCGGGTCGTAACCCCTACACGCAAGGTTGTTGTGGCTGTGATGCCCATGCCCAAACCTTCAAAGAAGGCTATGCCTCTTACCAAGGAGGAAGCCAATAAACGTATTGGTGCGATGAAGGGTCTCTCATATGAGAACCGCAATAAGCTTCAACGCATGGTTCTCAATCAACATTCTCCTCGGCGGGTTGTTCGTGTGGCTCGTGAATTGGCTCGTCTGCGTTGAATTTAACAAAGATTTCATCGGTCCAATCATTGGGGTCGGTGTACTTCTTCTCCGATGTGTCGTAGAAAGATTCACTATCGGTGATTAACATACCCCTGACAGTCTCATATAGAACTGTGGTGAGGGCGAATTTATAAGCTAAAAAGCCGAGGAATGTGGCTCCATAATCAAAATCAAATGCAAAGGGTGCATTATTCCACGACACTTCAAAAGCAGCCGCACCTAAAGGTGCTAAAAACTCCTTCTGAATTGTCGACTTTTCAAAATTATCTACTCGATCGGATAGAAGACATATATACGCATATGATGTGACAGCACCCAACATGGCAGATACACCTTGTTCGGCACCCTGAGCAATAAAATAAGATGCACTCAAAGCAGAACCATATCCAACTGTAGAAGTTTTTAGTGTCTTTTTAAGACGTTTATATTCAGACAGTTTAGGTGGGATTGGCTTACTGAAGGCGTAAGTGAGTGACATATTCTTTACTAAACACTATTAAAATCTTTATCTCAATTAAGTATAGCAATGCCATGTCAACGTTGTCGAAAAAAATGTGGCGTTCCAATCGATTGTAAATACTGTGAGGGAAGTTTTTGTCCGAGTTGTATTCAGTTGGCCAAGCATGATTGTCAAGGTGCTGATATCAAGAAGTTGAAACAACGTAAAGAACTCGAGGAAAAGATAGCATTTGAAGCAAAACCCAAATGCTTAAAGATTTGATGTGTATACTAATCAGCGTGGGGGGCGTACCGGGGAATTGGGTTCTCGGTATCGCATTCATAGCTCAGTGGTAGAGCGCAAGCTTAGTAAGCTTGAGGTCAGGGGTTCGAAACCCTTTGAGTGCAAACTATAAAAAAAGAATATTGTATAATCACAGTATGAATAAGGACCAAGCCATTCTTATTCATGATGTGGCATCATTAACGTTTCTCGCACCCTTCTCTGTATTATGTCTAGCTGAGACATTGTTTGGATACACCGTATATCCAATGTTTTTGACGCATGCGCTCACCACCTATATGTCTTTTGACCTCACGTGGATAATTATTCAGCCTAGGATTGTACATACATTTAGAAAGTTGATAATGCTTCATCATATAGTGTGTCTTCTAGCTCTTCTTAGACCCCTCATGTATCCCGAAGAGGCTTTTGTTGTTGGTGTTGTGGGTATAGTTGAAATTGATACATCTCTACTCACTATCCGAAGACTTATACCCAGAACGAGTTTCATATATCCCACAATAAATGATATGTATCACGCGTCAAATCTATTGATTCGGGTAGGGTATGAGTCATGCATGACAGTGTTTTTATCGTACTTGTATGCACATGAAAGTATGTACACGAAATTACACATCCTTGGGTGTCAGTATTTCATAAATATTTTCAGTTGTGGTATTTGTGCACTCACTTACTCGAAGAAGAACCCAGCTTTGAAGGACAATTAAAGATTTAAATCTAATCCATAATTAGAATGACTAAAGACGAAAAAGCTAAACCCAAACGTGCGCCAAATGCGTACATGATGTTTTGCAAGAAGATGCGCCCGGAGATTACCAAGGAGAACCCTGACATCACATTTACCGACACCGGTAAAAAACTAGGTGAAATGTGGAGAGCTCTCACTGATGACGAGAAGAAGAAGTACGCGAACAAATAATTCTCATCCTAATGTAAGATGTGGTCAGGTATGGTATTTTACGCAGTTCCATATATATGTTTAAAGCTGGTATACATGGAACGAGCTAGAAAAGGGATGTCTCCTAGATTTAGTCATCCATAAACTTAAGGATGTTAGACGTATTATAAGTATGGTGGATACACCTCTGTTTATCGCCGCTCTATTTAACCGGCAGGTGGTGGTACAGTCGCTGATCAAAGCGGGTGCGGACGTCAATGAGGTGGGTAGTAGCAATTGGACACCACTGTTCGCCGCCGCTCAACATGACCACAGAGTGGTAGTGCAGTTGCTCATCAAAGCGGGTGCAGATATCAACAAGGTGGGTAATAAAGGGTGGACACCACTATACATCGCCGCAATGAAGGGAAATGAGGAGGTGGTGCAGATACTACTCGAGGCGGGTGCGAACCTCGATGTGGTGGATGATTGTGGTAGAACACCACTGCACATCGCTATATTAAATGGTCACATGACGATCCCGAAGGTATTGATCAAAGCGGGTGCGGACATCAACAAGGCGAATACATTCGGTGGGGTACCACTCTACAGCGCCGTGTATTATGGTTATGAACTGATAGTGCAGATATTACTCGAGGCGGGTGCGGACGTCAACCAAGCGAGGGATGATGGTCGGACACCTCTATGGATCGCCACTCAAAACGACCACAAGAGTGTGATGCAGATGCTTAGCAAGGCGGGTGCGGTTCAACAAAGTTAAGGATTGTAGATATAGTATAAGTATGGCGTTTACACCGTTGTCAATAGCCGCCCAATTCGGTCATGTGCAAGAGGTACTAGCATTGATCGAGGCAGGTGCTGACATCAATGTGTGTAATCATATTGGCTGGACACCACTCTCCATGGCCGCTGGAAATGGTCATGATGGGGTAGTGAAGGCCCTGATAGCAGCGGGTGTGGACATTGACAAGACTGATGATATTGGTTGGACACCGTTGTTAACAGCGACTGAACACGGTCACGAGACAACGGTGCAGATACTGATTGAGGCAGGTGCGGACACCAACAAGGCATCATATAGCGGTATGACACCACTATTTAACGCCAAGTTGAAGGGACACGAGACGATACTACAAATGCTCACAGACTTAAGGATTTGAGTCATGATACAAGTAGATGTCCCTCGGGGTCAAGAAGCTCTGTTACGATGCTATTGTGCCTACTCGTGGGTCTGATCATTCTGTGGGATATGATTTATATAGCTCCGAGGATGCCATGGTTCCTAGCCAGGCTGGAAGAGCAATCGTAGGAACTGGTATTACAGTGGTTCTCCCACCAGGGGTATACGGTCGTGTAGCTCCCCGCTCGGGGTTAGCCGCAAAGCACTGCATCAATGTTGGTGCGGGTGTGATTGATCCAGATTATACCGGTGAAATTAAAGTCATTCTATTTAATCATGGATTGAAGGACTTTGAAATCAAGAAGGGTGATAGAATTGCGCAACTCATTCTAGAGCGGTGTGAGACGCCACCCATCGAGGAGATTAGTATCGTTGAGGATACTGAACGTGGCTCAGGTGGTTTTGGGTCTACCGGCAATTAGAAAACCATAGGTCTTCGGGTGTAGGCATGAAAAGTATACCTTGAGTCATAGTCATATACAATTTAGCCTTATCCACATTAGGGTAAGTGTGCAATACCCATCTTTCCCAATATTCGGCCCTGAAGAAATCTTCCCAATCTTCTTCCGAACTTTCTTTAATTTTCAACATCCCCCTTTGTATCTCATACTGATCTCTCTCTATTCGCAGCTCCTTAGGAATGATAGCCCCTTTCCTAAGAAGTTGTGCGCGCATAAGACGGGGATTACGATGGTCCGGGAAATACTGAACCCCTGTTTGACCAAAGTCTATATCTCTCTTATTTGGTAAGGTAACTCTATACTTGTGAGTGATTGATGGACTGGGTTGTAATACGACGTGCATATGATACCATATAAGGAATTAATACGAGATAAAATCATGCTTGAATACACATCCCACGATGGTATCAAAATCCAAGTTGGTCAAAATGCAAAGGAAAATGACCAACTGACAATGACGAGTGACCCTAAACATTGGTGGATGCATGTGTCTGGGTGTCCAGGTGCACATGTTGTCGTGTGTCACGAGGGTGATGTGGTTCCAAAGGAGACGAAGAGGGATGCTGCGGTTCTTGCTGTCTATCACAGTAAGACACCAAATACGAAGATGTCACCAGTGGACCTTGCTAGGGTTGACCAAATATCAAAGTATCAAAAGTCAAATCATGGACTAGTGACTTTGGAAGGTGAAGTTATGCAACTCACAATTTTCATGAATAAGGAAAAACTGAGACTTGATAGATTATTAAAAACTAAGGATATTCTAAAGTAAGCTCGTGTAAAGTCCAGCGATGTAGTACACATCCTTGAACCCAAGACTTTCTAATTTCTCTGCTGCAAATCTGGCCCTTTGCCCAGTGTTGCAATAGACGAGTAATCCCCGCTTAGGGAGTTCCGTGGTGGTCTTTTCGTTCATCTTATCAACAGGGATATGAAGCGCTCTAGGGTAATGTCCCATGCGATATTCGGTGATTGTACGAACATCGATAACCTTCTTTATCTTACCATCCTTAATGAGTCTCTTGGCTTCTTCGGCAGACACGAGGTTCTGACCATAGTAGGTATAGGCGGTGAGAGCAGCGAGACCACCAATAAAGACAAGTGGAATCATATTACTATTAAATAATGTTATTAATTCTCACGGACACACTCTGAATCATAGGCTTTAATAATTTTAGTTAATTTTGTAATCGTGGGGGAGGATACTCCAGATCTTTTAGCCATGTCGTTCTTGGTTAGTTCTGGTTTGAAACAGGTATAAATAACTGCTGCTGCAACAGATTTTGCATGTTTAGACATGAGTTCGGGACACTCTTGTACTTTGTGGCACATGTTTTTAGCTTCTTCACATATATCTGGAGAAGCTCCAAAAATGTCAAACATGTTCTCGAGGTGTTTCAAATGCGGCCTGATACGATGAGAGTACTTCGGTATTTCCGAGTGACGTACAGGTTTCGTGTCAAGTTTAGCAACCTTCTTTTTCAATTTTTTGTATTTCTTTTTCCACTGTTGACCCTGTTTGATTTGCGAAAGAAGCTCACCAATATGAAACTTCACTCCGCGAACAGCGTCAAGAGTAGGTGTTTTACGAACTTTCGTTTTCACCATTTTTACGTGATTATAGGATATGTACATACGACTTAGGTGTTTTAGTTACCAAACGCGACACCAGCCATACCATCCTTGATACGAAGGATATTATAGTTCACCGCGTACACCCTGTGGAGGGCGTTACCACCTGTTGGGTTTACAAGGGTGAGTTTGGCATTGTCGATACGAGAGAAGTTAAGAGTACCTGTGGGCTGCATCTTGCTGAGGTTGATACAGAATGGCCACGTGTAAGTGGGCAAATCCTCGAGAACATCATCGGGGAGGTCGGTGCTGTGCATTTCTGGCACGACAGTGTGGTGGTACAGGGCCGAAGTTTCTTCGAATAGAGCTGTACCGTTGATGTAAAGGGAAGACTTATCAAAGTTGAACGCTGTGTCCCAATCGGCACCCGCAGTGGTGTTACCAGAGACAAGGTGGAGCGACTTGACGGGGTGGTTGAAATAACTGATGTCAATATCGGTATCCGTTTTCGTCGCGAGTTGGTGTTGGGTTTGGGTGATGAGCATCTCATGTTCGGTGTCAGTGAAGTACTTACGCTCATCTGTGTCTAAATACACATAGTTACCCCAAATCTTGGGGGTACCAACGGGGGTGTATCCATCACGGCACTTGATGCGAATCTCAACATCGTGGTACTGGAGCGCCACAAGGGGTAGGCACTTAGTGTAATCTTCACCAAAGAAGAAAGGAATCATGTAATGATCACCACCATGGTTAGACTTCAGGGTCGCAGTCGAGGCACACATCGACGACTTCGCTTGACTATCACGCATGAGGGGGTTGTGGACACCTTGAATAAAGAGGGAATCGATTTGGCAAACCTTCTGGCCACCAATCCACAACGCAAACTCGGTGGGGTTGTTTGCTGTAGATGAGAAAAGGCCATCTGGGTTATCTTGTACGTTAGAAACGAGGCTATCTTCAATCCAGATGTAGCTCATGAGGTCACCCTTAGAGCGAATAGGAATAGCAATCTCGTTATTAGCACCGAAGGTACCGATGTAATCCATACGCTCGGGCTTCATGGCGAAGTTGGTATAACGTTTGTAGTTTTGACGGAAGAAGCTGACTTGGGGATCACCTGTGATGTAGACATCCTGGGCTCCTACCGAAACAAGTTCAATCAAAGCAGCTGACATTTATTAATAAACGATATTAAAATTTTGGCTCATAGTATACATATGGTATTGTTCCAAGCTCTGACATGGGAAGCACGAGATGTTGAAGGTGAACATCAAATCAGTATTTTCGGTAAGACTGAGAATGGTAAGTCGGTCTGTGTAACTACAACATTCGATCCATATTTCTTTGTAAAACTTCCAAAGGGTACAACACAACAGGACGTTAAGCGTCTATACGATGACATCAACAGGCTGAGGAAAGACCATGTGACGGGTTATAGTCTGACAACACAGAAGGATGTTTGGGGTTTCCAAAATAATGAGGAATTTCACTTCATGCATTTGAATTTCAAATCACTGGAGCATAGACGAAAGGTTAACTCGATTTTTATGTATAATAGGGAATTCCAAAAGTACCATGTATACGAATCTAATATTGACCCTGTCCTGAGATTGATGCATAGAACTGGGATTCAATCTACTGGTTGGTTAGACAGCGGTGATAGTTGTGTTCGGTGTCATCTTTCTAAGACTGACATTGACCTGTGGTGTAATGAGTGGTCAACATTGAAACCCGTCGAACGTGATGATATGGCTCCATTTGTGGTTGCATCATTTGATATTGAATGTAATAGCTCTACTGGTAAATTTCCAGATCCAAATGTTCCGGATGATGCATGCTTTCAGATTGCAATTTCCTTGTGTAAATTTGGGAGTGATGAACCATACGACAAAACTTGTTTGTGTTTTAAAAAAACTGACCAAAACATAGAGGGTTCGAATATTATCAGCTTTGATACTGAAAGAGAAATGCTTCTAGCGTTTAAAAAGTATGTAAATGAGAAAGATATTGATATTATTACTGGGTGGAATATCTTTGGGTTTGATCTTGAATATATTTACAAACGTGCTGCTATGGTTGGGTGTGGAGTTGAATTTTATCAGCTTGGTAAACTCAACGATACTGAGTGTCATTTAGTTTTGAAACAGTTGAGCTCAAGTGCACTGGGTGATAACTATCTGAAGCTTTTACCCATGGCTGGGCGTTTCATTTTCGACCTATTTCATGAAGTGAAAAAAGGGTACAAGTTGGATTCCTATAGCCTGAACAATGTTTCAAAATTGTATTTGGGTGATCAAAAGATTGACATGACCCCTAAAGAAATGTTTGCTCGTTTTCTAGAAGGCGACCCTGTAAAACTGAGAGATGTTGCTGAATACTGTATCAAGGATACACTCTTACCCCACAAACTCATGAAAAAGTTGTGCACCTTATTAAACCTTGTAGAGATGGCTAAAGCAACCTGGGTACCTGTATCATTTCTCGTTGAAAGAGGGCAGCAAATTAAGGTGTTTAGTCAATTAACGAAAAAGGCTAGGGAGTTGGGGTATATGGTACCAACGATTAAGTATGGTTCACTCCCTGAAGAGCAGTATGAAGGAGCAACTGTCTTAGAGGCACAGAAAGGTGCATACTATACACCAATTACAGCCCTTGATTTTGAGGCTCTGTATCCATCTATAATGATGGCACACAACTTGTGTTATTCTACATATGTGATGGATGAAAGACGCTACGGTAATATCCCTGGTATTACTTACGAAACGTTCGACATTGGTGATAAAACGTATAAGTTTGCACAAGATGTACCCAGTCTCTTACCAGCGATTCTAGCAGAGCTTAAACAATTTCGTAAAAAAGCTAAGAGAGATATGGCGGCTGCGACGGGTTCTATGAAAGAAGTATACAACGGTAAACAATTGGCCTACAAAGTTTCAATGAACTCGGTATATGGTTTCACTGGTGCGGGTAAGGGTATTCTCCCATGTGTTCCAATCGCATCTACGACAACGTGTAGAGGGCGTGGTATGATTGAAGAGACCAAGACGTATGTTGAGGCAAACTTCCCGGGTGCGAAGGTGAGGTACGGGGACACGGATTCCGTTATGGTCGAGTTTGATGTAGGGGACCGTAAAGGTGTAGAAGCTATCGAGTATAGTTGGGAGATTGGTGAGAGGGCAGCGGAAGAGTGTAGTGCTCTTTTCAAAAAGCCAAATAACCTAGAACTTGAGAAAGTCTATTGGCCGTACTTCTTGTATTCGAAGAAACGGTACGCAGCCAAGTTGTGGACAAAGGGGAAGGATGGGAATATGAACATGGATTATGTAGACGTCAAGGGTCTTCAACTTGTTCGAAGAGATAATACACCCCACATGAGAGAAGTTTGTAAGGAACTATTGGATGTAATCCTAACTTCTGGAGACACCGGGCCACCAATGGAGTTGGCGAGGCAACGCGCTAATGAACTTCTAGGTGGTGAAATTTCAAATGACCAACTTATTTTAAGTCAAGGTCTCTCTGACAGTTATAAAGTTGGTGGGAAGAGTGTTTCTATCACTAGCCCCGAAAGTATCAATATCAATCAGGCACATGTACAGGTTGTAAACAAGATGAGACAACGGAAACCTGGGTCGGAGCCACAATCTGGAGACCGTGTACCCTATATTCTTACAAAAACAGATAACCCAAGGGCGAAGGCTTTTGAAAAATCAGAAGACCCCAAGTATGTAGAAGAGAACAACATTCCAGTGGATTATCACTACTACTTTGTGAATAAGTTCCTAAACCCGGTGTGTGATCTTCTCGATCCTCTCTTTGGAAATACGAAACAAGAGATATTTGGTGAGATTATAGAAAAATACAAACCCCCAAAGAAAGTCACTGGACCAGCACTGAGTACCATGAAAAGGGAGCAACTTATCGAGGAATGTCAAAAGAACAATATCAGCGATGAAGGTAAAGTGGTAGAATTACGAGATAGGATCAAACTGTTCAGACAAAAGCAGAACTCTGTTGAAGACCTATTTAAAAGCTACGCGCAATAGAATAATAAGACCAGACATGACAGCAAAGAACAAAATCACAAAAATTGTCATTGAAAATATCAAAAAGTTGATTTATGACCAACTTCCCGAAATGATTGATGATGCGATCAGTGAACATATTTATGAAATGGTGGATGAAGAAGTGAATCAAAATTATACTGAAAGATTGAATAAGAAACTCGAAGATATATCAAAAGTGCATGCTATTCCCTTAGACTTGCTATTGAGAGATTTGACTGATACAAATAATGATCATATTTGCAAAGGTGCGAGAATGGCAAAGGATGGGATCAATCGGCGATGTGCCTTTAGAGCTCTCGAGGGTGGGTATTGTAAGTTCCATAGAGTTAAAGGTGACAAAATAAAAAAACGAGAACTTTCTAGTAAGAATACCCATACCCATGGACCTGAACAAATGTTTGTAAAAGGATGTCCGGGGTGTGAAAATAAAAACGAACTTATAGATTTGTGTCCATTCATTCAGTAATGAGTAAATCGACCATTCTACTAACATCAATAAACAATTTTTACAATGAAGAAAAGAATCGAACTAAGTTAATGAACATTTTAGATAAAACCAGTGGTATATCACTTCGAAATCTCGAGTGGTTTATCACAAACTATGCGAAAAAAAACAACACCATGTATACAACACACGACGGTAAATTATTTACCGTGCATTGTGCATACAAATCAAGTCTTGATGGGTACAGTAAGAAACTGTTCGACCCATTTTGTCGTTCACAAAAGTTTCCATATACTATTCCCGGAACATCTCATGAAATTCATACAACTCTGGCACAGTTGAACTTCATCAAATGGTGTATTAAGAATAATATTATAGACTACATATCTACTAACAAGACTTCCCTGTTTAATAAGCAAGTGACATGAATCCCTTTTCAAAGACATAGGTCTGATAACCCGTGTAATACATGTTTAGGGAATAATTATTACTAGAGGTATCTACAAGTGAACTGGCTGATGTATCAAGCTTCACTTCTATAGATGTTTTATCAGATTTTATTTGACTAAAATCCAAGTTCCCCGATGGCTCCACATTGATCGGATTCATCGAGAAACTATACGTATATATATTTCTGATAGGCCTTGCTAATCTATTTCTAAATGGAATTAAGTATTTGTAATAATGGTGATTTGTTTTAGAAACATTAGGTAATCTGTTTCCATTTATGTAAAAACTTGCTTCATCCATTATGGGATAGAAAAATGTACCCGTTTCATCAAAATGTACATTAGATGAAAAATTAAATCTGTTTTGGTAATACTTTTCTTCTTGTATAGATTTACCACCAGTTGAATCATTTGCATCTTCGAATTTAGTGTTTCTTAAAAACCAATGAATACATTTGACTGGAATGTTGGGGACAAGATTGTTTCGAATTAGATTGTCATTTGGTGTACTTATAATACTAGGATGTCTGCGTACAATATCCGTGATGAATGTTTGTCTTTCAGTTGCTAAATATTGACGTTCTTCGGGTGACACTGTGATTTCTTCTGTTATGAGTTTAAACTCGTCGAGTATGAGTGTAGTACCAGTATCCGTGAAGAATGTTTGTTCGTGGAATTCGAGTACAAACTCGATATTCTGGCGATGCACGGCACACACGGGAAAATACGGACGATTTGGTTTATTCGAAGAATATTCATCACTCGCATATTTCCTAGAAAAGAAGAAGTGTAAAGGAATCATAAGGTCTGCAGAATATTGTGAAAGGTCATTAAATGCTGCCAATGTGGAATCATCATACCCTATGTTTCTATTTATAAGAAATCTATTAGCTACCTTTTCAGACATTTCTAAGTAAAGTTCATCATAAAGAATACCCCAATCATCATGGATTGTTTCAACTTCTAACTCATCTACAACCATCGTAACACTTTTCAGTATATGTCTCCCTAGTTGGTCTGCGTAATTTTTACCACCACCAAAATCTGTAAGACGTGGCATTGTAATACTAAGCCACATGTTGCTCAAAAGGTCTCCCATGTTTTGAGGATTGAATTGAACCTTGATAGTTTGTCCAAATGGCCAACCTGTTATAGCACCGGGATTAATAACCTTACGACTCCTATGGTACTTTCTGAAATCTGAGTGTATCTTATCATTCTTATAATTAAAGAATGAATCTTCTGGGTCTTTGGAAAGTAGGTGTGTATCCTGTTTTCCAATAGCTTTGAGAGAAATCTTTGCAGCTTCACCCATACTTATCTATTGTCTACATATTTTTAATATCATTCTCCCACATACTCATTGGACTCGTGGTCATCATACTCGTGAGTTCGGTTTTCGCCTGTTTGGATTCCTTGAGAAGTTCACGAACACTTTCCTCTGTATATTGAACAGTTCTAATGTTTAGGAGGTAATCATAGGTTCCACCAATCCTAGGAAAATTCAATGTAGACAGTTGATTCTCGAGTTCTTGTTTCTTCCTCTTAAAAACAATTAGACTTCCATCGATAACCATGGTCACAAAGTGGGATTTGTAGCCACACATCTTCGTTTTGGCTTCAAGAACCTTGATGAGATGCTCTTTCCTTTTAACGTAATAGTGCCGACGAAGTTCGATGAAGTCTTTTAGAATGAGTTCAGGGCTCTCGTATTTGTGGATACCCTTCGTTGGGTGAAAGAGGTGCATGTTTGTTGTACGGACAGTCTTTTGGAGTTTGAGGTCCTTGATGATATCTTTGCCGGTGTACTCCTGAATAACAAAATCAACATCTTCTGTTGTACTGTTATTGGTGAAACCACTGATGACCTTCTTTTCTACAAGCATATCAAGGTGTTCCTTATAGTCTTGTGTCCAACGACCTGGTGGTAGCTCAGATACCTTGATTGTTTTACCAATTATATTCCAAACACCTTCAGTGACCCAAACATCATCTTGTTCAAAAATACGACCCTTGAAACCCCTAAACCATGGTTTCATTCTCTTGATAGCTTTCCCACCGATAACGTTAAGAATATTCTGTTTGATATCTTTGGGGTTGAAGGGTGGAACATAACAACTGAATCCTGTACCAATACCTTCTGTACCATTCACGAGAACCATTGGAATAGTTGGCATGTAAAAATCTGGTTCGATAGACCTCCCATCATCATCGAGGTAATTGAGGATGGCGTCATCCTTAGCATCAAAAACACAACGAGCCTCTTTAGTCAACCGTGTGAAAATGTACCTGGTTTGTGAGGCATCCTTACCACCCATGAGTCGTGTACCAAACTGACCACATGGTTCTAGAAGATTGATATTGTTAGAACCCGTATAGTCATTCGCCAACTTTACGATTGTATCTGCGAGAGACACTTCACCATGATGGTAGGAACTCTTCTCAGCGACATAGGCTGCCAATTGGGCAACCTTCATCTCACCTTGTAGATTCCTTTGAAAGCATGAATACATAACTTTCCTTTGGGATGGTTTGAGTCCATCTGCGACATGGGCAATCGAACGTTTCAGGTCCGCAAGACTGAAATTGACCAGGTCTTTGTGAACAAAGTCTGTGATACTCAACTGTTTGACGTGTCCATAAGGCACTTCAAGTTCTCTCACATCCTTAGCGGTACTGTCGAGAAGCCAGGTTTTCCTCGCATCCGCCTTCTTCTTATCAAATGCAAGAACAATCGATTCGTTGGTCATCCTATCTACATCAAATCGAACCGTGAGTTCTTGAATCTTCTTGAAGTACTCCCGAGCTTCTACTGAGGTTGAGGTACCCAAACCCTTGTAATACTTGATACGCCACCCAGCTTTCCCATCACCATACCAGGTTCGAAATGCTGAATCTGTGTAAAAGGATTTGGAGTCTGACCCCTTGGATGCCTTGATAATTGGGGTGACCATACTCACGACAAAACCCAAATTGAGGAGGCTTGGCCAGAAATAGTGAATCATGTTTAGAATTAAGCCTTTGATGTGAGAACCGTCATTATCTGCATCTGTCATAATCATGAGACGACCATAACGAAGTTCTGACACATCTTTGTATTCCTTACCTTGTTGAAGACCCAAAATCTTCTTGAGGTCATTAAACTCTTGATTAGAGGTGAGTTGTGAGACGGAAACATCTCTCACATTCTTACACTTACCCCGAAGTGGGAACACACCATAGTGGTCACGACCAACTACAGAGAGACCTGCAACTGCGAGGGTCTTTGCTGAATCACCCTCAGTCACAATCAATGTACACTTATTAGATTGTGCAGTACCAGCTTTATTGGCATCATCCAGCTTGGGAATCCCAGTGATTTTGGACTTACGAGCACCATCAGTCTTCTTTAGTTCTTTCATCTCCTTGAATTTGGAGAGTGCGAGGAGTTCATCTTGAATACCAGTCTTGAGAACATTCTTGATGAAGTTCTTTGGGGGGTCAAACTTAGACCCAAAGTCTTGAGCTTTGAGGGTACATTCAGACTTTACCTGACTTGAGAAGGCTGGATTCTCAAGGGTTGCCTTTACAAAGATATTGAAGGTGTTCTTGACCTGTTGAGGTTTCAACTTAATCTTCTTGGCCATCTCCTCAATAATACCCCCAGCAACGAGGGATGCCACATGGTCTACATGGGTCCCACCCCTGGTTGTACAAATACCATTAACAAACGACACCTGTTCTAGGCCATTCTCTGAGGGGCCGATACACACGGACCAACGGTCATTGGAAAAGGAACACACCTCCCCTACACCTTCATGCATTTTGGCATACGCATCAAAGTTTTGTTTGGGGAGAACATCTCCATTAAACTTGACCTTGCAATTGGGGGTTGAACAAATGTTTGCATCCCACACCCTCTTTTGGAAAATCTTATAGATGGCGAAATCCATCTTGGGCATCCCAAACCTCTTCCAATCGGGGGTGAACGTGATAGAAACGGATGACGTAGCACCCGCATGTTTTTTGATTTTTGGTTGTTCACACACAGTCATATTGTTAGACCATTTTTGTGTGTATGTTTGTTTAGTCTCGTGGTCTTTGATGACGATAGAAAACGAGGAGGAGTAGATGTTCGTCAATTTGGCACCATAGCCATTGCGTCCACCAACTACCCGCTTCTTACTGTCATCATAGTTGGTACTTGTGAGAAGGTGTCCAAATGTTAATTCTGGATTCCAAATACCTTCCTTCTCATGCATACGAACCCCAACACCACCAATGGGACCATTGTTCTCGATAGTCACTGAACCACTGACTTTATCAATAGCGACAGAGATGGAAGTGACATGCTTGGGATGCATAGAGTTGCGGTCAACCGCGTTGACGAGGATTTCATCAAAGATTTTCAAGAGAGCTGGGGAATACTTGAGGTTATTCTTCTCAAACTGTGAGTTATCACCGTTGAGAACCCAATACGGTTCGACATTCAGGTCGACGGGGCCTACATAAGAGTCGGGTCTCTTGAGAATGTGCTCAATGTGGGTGAGCTTTTGGACACTTTCCATGGTTCTTGACTTTCATTACAATCTAATCTCTAACTTAGGTTCTACAACTGAGATATAACTTGTTGGCAATTCTCTCTAAACTTTTTACCGCGACGAACTTCGTCATACTCACGGAGAATGTGAAACTTGGGTGAGTCAGGTAAGAGGTAACCACGTGTCCATATCTTTTTCCAGAATTCCGGGCTAAACTGGTCTTTCATGAGAGCATATAACTTGAGGTCTCTTTGGTCGACCCATTCCTTCGTGGCCCATGGTTTCTTGGGCATTCGTCTATAGTTCCCCACGTAACGGTTTCTCAAGGTGTCACCCTCTATAATGATGTTTCCTCCTCGGGAATACCAGTCGTCCAGGCATCGATTCATGTCCTCTTTGTCGAATGAACCCATGTCTGCGAAGGCTAAATCTCCGTCTCAACTTAGGTATAATATTTTCTTTCATTACGATAGGAAGATATGTACTTCTATTTGATTATTGCAATTTTCATTCTTGTTGTGATGATGCAGAATAAGTCCAGGGGTCTGAAAAGTTCAATTGAGAAACTGGTCAGGCAATCTGCTCGGTATGCCACGGCAGCGCAGCAAGATAAGTCCCCAGTTATAGCCATACTTCACGCGAACTATGCAACCGCCTATCTATACGCACTCAAGGATATTGCGACTGAATCACAGATTCATAATGCCACTGGTATAAATGTCAAGAAGTTCAAGGAGCATGTTATTAATGTACAAGACATGGTGACTAAAAAGACTACTGAAACCTGTCCAGAATTTGCGGGAAAGATTGACATCTATCTCGCAGAAATTGGGGGTGAAGCTTAAGCACCTAAGTAATGATTGAAAATGTTAAAAAAGTAAGTTCTAAAAATGGAAGTCATTCGTGATGCAACTTGGGAGCAATGCCTGGTTGGTGCAATGAAGATGTTTCGTGTCAGTGAACCAGATGACCGATGCTACCACCTAGCTGATGCAACCTGGAAGTGTAAGATGTCTTACAAGAAACATGAACAAAAGAAGGCTGACCGAAAACTTATCGTTCTCGACAGGCCACCAGAAGTGGCTGTGACGTCACGAACACATGCCAAAACCTGTCAAGCAACTACTATGTCTGGCAAACCTTGTTCTTTTAGGGCGGTGTGTGGAGATTTTTGCAAAAAACACAGGATTGATAAAGCGCCACTCGGAAAGAAGGTTCAAATATAATCCCAGTGTACTGTAAATGTTAGATCAAGCTAGCCTTAGACCTGTAATAATAGCGATGGCTCTTTACATTGCTATAAATATGCTTCTCCCCCGTATCATCACCAAACCCACGGGTCTCCAGCCCGTAGATGAACTCGTAATGACTAGCATTGCTCAGCGAGATTCATTGATGAGTGGTACTATCCTAATTGGTCTTATCGTTCTCGGTACCAATTACATTCAGGATGAATTCTTCTAAGACATTCTTCCTCCCAACTAGATTTTTAGTGTGTTCGTGGTTCATATAACGAACACGATTATCATAAGCATGTCTCATGAACTCCAAGAGTTGGTCAAAGTTTGGTTTACCCCAAACCATACCTTTTTTGAAGAGGAAATCATCCATCTCCAATTCTTGAAGTCCACAGTCAATCGTGTAGGGTGTCTTGATATATTCAGGTGCTCCACCATAATTCGTAATAATCACGGCTTTATCTCGCATAGCAGCTTCTACAGCCCCCATACCAACCCCCTCTGAGTGTGAAAAACTCACATAACAGTCGGACCTATTATGGATACTGTCCATTTCTTCTTCTGAAACCAGGCCATTTATAACCTCAACTCTTGGAAATGGGATATCTACAGCTTGATTCGCTGTAGCTTTGACGACTAGTCGTGTATTTGGTTCATTTAGACGAGCAAATGCTTGAAGTATCTCACGAAACTTCTTTCTAGGGTCCATAATATTTCCAATGTGGTAAAATGTGTATGGCTTCTCCTTTGGTGTGGGAATGTGTGCATGTATAATGTAAAATTCGTTGTCAGGAAACTGTTTGGATAACACCCTTTTACAGAACTCACTTGGCACAGCGACTCGTTTAAATTCTTTCATGATTAGACCATAGTCTTCATGTACAGTCTCAGTTTCACAGACAGTCATACAGGCGAGATTCTTTACCCTAGTTTTTGCGTAAGTGATATACTCAATGTGTTGCTTAATTGGTATAGTAAATACTAGACCATGTTCACTTTCAGGAAGCTCACTACCAAGTTCATGGTACGATGAGTCAGGAAGGAACAATTTTGTATATTTTTGTGCATGTTGTCCAATACCCGTGAGAAGTTTGGGTCCAATGACTATCATTTGGTATAAAGATAATCTTTCTTTTATATATAGTAAAATGAATCCACTCCTCAAAGATATCGAAGACGAACTCAAGCGCACCCGACTCGACAAGGGTCGCCTTTACAATCTTCTAACCAAGATTGTTGAAAACTGTAGTGGAGGTGGAGCTGCTCCCGCTGCCCCTGCGCCCGTGGTTGCCCCTGCGCCTACTCCTACTCCCGCGCCCGCCAAGAAGGCTGACCCTGCGCCTACTCCCGCGCCAGTTAAGAAGGCTGACCCTGCGCCTACCCCAGCGCCAGTTAAGAAGGCTGACCCTGCGCCCACCCCAGCGCCAGTTAAGAAGGTTGCCCCCAAGAAGAAGGCTCCCACAACCGCTTAGATAGCGAAATCTATATAAAGTCAAAATCCCTATTATAAATACATGATTGCCCTTGCTTGTGCACCGACACGTATTTATAACACGGTTGAAAAGAAAGTAAAAAAAAACGAACAACGTCATTGGCGCCAACACTCTACAGGTACATCAGTTCGACCACATAGGTTCGCCATGGAAAAAACACCCGAAACACCTAAAATTGAAGATTCAAATATTGAAGAGTTACGAGAACAGATTGTTAAATACAAGATTGCCAATAAGAAAATGAAGGTGTTGGCGGGATGGAACCTACGTTCGACAAAATCCGCTCTCAAGGATGTACAAGAAATGCTTGAAACTTTGGATGAACTCTACGGTGACGAAGCGTTTGAGGAATGAGTTATAAAAATCTTTTGATGGACATAATTACAGAAACGAAGCGTATAACACCCGCGAGTAACTCTGTTTCTACCATCATGTTACATATATTATGGATATGATCATATGATAGTATTGGATTGTTCAAAATATCGATAATATATGGGGCAACACGTGCTGATATAGACTTGTTACCATGTTTTCTCCCTATGTATAAAAACCTCTTACCCATAATGGATGTCATTTTCACCACATGTGAAATCCCTAGACCCATATATACTTCAGTAACATATTATTCTTTATACTGGTGACACTGGTGATTTATTCGCCCACCATATAAACCCCCCTAAAAGTGAAACCAATACGGCGACCAATAAACCAAATGAATACTTTTTGGGATTTTCGTCTGGTGGTTTATCTGGGAGTCTTTCTACATTATCATTGAGTCTATCAATTTTTCCGAGCAACTTTTCAAGTGCTCGCAAAATTTGTAATTCCCTATCTTTTGGTTTTTCTTTTATATTGACTGTAGTAATCTCAAGAATCATATACCATTTAGCATCTGGCTGAAGAGTTAAATAGTCGCCGTCATCTTGTTTTTCATTAATTGTAAAATTCAATTTCTTAATCGATATAGGATTGAAATAATTAGTTTGTTGTTGAAATCGTTTCCATTGTTTGTCTCTTAAAATAAAACTACTACTTCCTGAAAAATGTCTTTCGAGTGGCACTCTTGCCAACACTTGACCATGTCTCTCGTCAAGAATTTGAGCAACCTTTGGAATCTCTGGGCACACTATATCAATATATTTTGCTATATTTGTATTACCACTTGTACCAGTGGCTCCCATTTGAGTAATATAAAAATCGACCATCTTAATACCCAATACCCTACTCATATCTTCCACGTGTGTATTAGATTGAAGTGTGAGGTCTAGGGAAAAGGTATTATTTGTACCATTCACGAAATCGGAATCGACAACGATGTACTGAACCTTTTTAGGTATGTCGTCAAGCGACATTTCTAATATCACTAAAGATTATATTATGCACCCCCCAATCGCAATACAAACTGTCATTTTTACGGGAGCAATAGCTGCACATGGTATATTTGACATGTACAAAGTTTTAAAGAGTATAAAAAAGAATGGCACTATTAAATAAACAATGATTTACATCCAGGCTATTTGTCAAACCTTAACATCCGTTGGTCCCTGTTACATGATTAACACTTATAACTGGGTCAAATGTGCTGTATGGGATGCACCAAAGCGTTTGATATTAGATATTGAACTTGAAAAAATGATGATTGAACGAGACCTAAGTAAAAGGGAAAAAGAACTAAACTCAAGTGATTCCGAATAATGTCCGAATACGTCCTCCCCATCAACGAACTTTTTGTTCGTTCGAGTGTACCACTTGGAATCTCCGGTTTGGCCACAGACGACCTACGACTTGCATTTCTGCAAGCTACTAACCCGCTGTGCCCAGACGTACAACGTAAAATCTGGGAAGAAGTTATTCACTGTACTACCCCAATCGAACCACCCCCAGCACCCAAAAAATGCCGTTCAATTTCATACGTTCGGTCCTCGATCTCGTTGCCCCGAGACCTGTTCAATGTAAAAAATCTATGAAAGAACTAATGACGGTAGGCTCTGTAATTGAGGCGTATAACGAATGTTTTGAAAAACAGTACATTCAGTTGGAGAGAAATATTCAAATGGAAAGGAGGATGGATTTAGAGCTTCTCATTACGAAGTGTAAAAGGTTACTGTCATTCGTGGAGACAAGGGGGGAATTACAAAATTTCGATAGAAGAATGCAAAATTTTGTTGAAAAGGTGAGACAAGCTAAGTATCGTGGTGATGATATTACATATTTATTTCAAGAGTTTGAGGATATCGAAAATAATGTAAAAAAAAGCTCCAAGTCTTTCGACAACCTAAGTTATGTGGGGATGATAGGATAATAGTATGTTATAAAAATGGACCTTTTTCATAAAATAATGGCGCTTGTTGACAAGAACTCAGGGAATATCCCGGAGGGGGACTATTTACAGTTGTGTGATACTATCCAGGAGTTGCGAGAACATGTGAAACCACCTTCATTTCTTGACCAAAGTATCCCTATGTGGAGGTATGACGAAACAAATCAAAGACCCCCAGTGTTTCAACCAACACATGTCGTACCTATTACCGATGGGCAACCACATGAGTGGATGGATGATTCTCTACCATCTGACCCAGACACAGCCGCACAGCGAGACCGAGAACAATTTCATCAACAATGGAGAGAGCGAAGCGGTGATGAAGAGGTTATGTACCCAGGTCTCCACGAGTTTCTACAACAGTTAGACGAAGAGTGGTCTGAACCGGGTTCCTATTACCCACCACCAAGGCAGACAATGCAAGATGTTGTCGCGATGGAGGTTGATTAACCTAACGTCGTGGTCTGATACGCAAAGTGCGTAGGTCTCGCCATGCATCTCGAATAATACGGGGAGGTGCTGAAGGGTCGATTGTAGCTGAGGAGCGTCTTTCTATACGCGCTGAGGGGTCGATTGTAGCTGGGGAGTGTGATAGTTCTTTTATTTTGAAATGTAATTTCTTGAGTTCATTTGATATCTTTATATACGCCCACTCATTCCTTGTTGGGAACATCTCATCATCGTCCATGATTTCCATGATCTTTCGTATGTGTTCCATACCTAAGTGAAGCCTAGAATTTATATATTTAAGAAAAAATCAACAACCAACAA
>OOFT01000032.1_pt1 | contig 21818 bp, 27 predicted proteins | sample 1670301 | NCBI WGS metagenome assembly OOFT01 (sample SAMEA98140918, study PRJEB22522) | marine metagenome | biome: marine biome; feature: marine water body; material: sea ice | place: Arctic Ocean | collected 11-Sep-2015 | depth 0.3 m
ATAGAATATTCTTCTATTGTTCTTCTTTGTCTACTGTGTATCTAATTAATTTGCTGTTCCTCGTTATTTCATTACGTCACAACTATCCCCCATATCTGCTCTATCCTCTAACTAGGCATCGTCAGATTTGTATCAGAGACAAGCCCAACAACAATGTGAAGCCCAACAACAATGTGAAGCCCAACAACAATGTGAAGCCCAACAACAACGTGAAGCCCAACAACAACGCTAAGCCTAACAACAACGTGAAGCCCAACAACAATGTGAAGCCCAACAACAACGTGAAACCCAACAACAATGCCAAGCCCAACAACAATGTGAAGCCCAACAACAATGCCAAGCCTAACAACAACGTGAAGCCCAACAACAATGTGAAGCCTAACAACAATGTCAAACCAAACAACAACGTGAAGCCCAACAACAACGTGAAGCCTAACAACAACGTGAAGCCCAACAACAAGGTACCTAACAACAAGGTGGTAAATAACGTGGTCAATAACGTAGTTAACGACGTGGTCAATAATAATGCCAAGCCCAACAACAATAAAAATAATTTCAAAAATGCGTCTAACAACACGTTTAAGTTAAATAACAGCATCAAAAACAAAATTGAAAACAAACAAAATAACGTCAACAACTTCAATGCTGCTGCTGAGTTGAACAAGCAGCTCAATAATGAAGCTAAGCGTCAAAACCGGGCTAAAAACAACAACGCAAACAACGGCTTCAATGCTGCTGCCGAGTTGAACAAACAGCTCAACAATGAGGGTACAAGTCAACTCGAGAATAAACGTAAACAAGTGAGGAACAAAACTTCCAAACACGTTGCAGGAGTTTTCGGTAGAATAGGTAAGTGGAATAAACCTATCAAGAATGCTAAAACCCTCAATAATCTCAATATCATCAACAAAAATGTCAACAAGAGAGTTGAATTAAAGGGTAAGATAGAGGCGAGTAATATTCCATCAAAGCGTGAATTACTCAATAAGGTGAAGAAGTTCAATTTGAATGTGAATGATTTAAATAAAATCTTCAAAAAGGAATTAAACAATAGCGAGTTCAATGCTGGAGCGGAGTTGAATAAACAACTCAATAATGAAGGTAATCGTCAACTCAAAAACAAGAAAAATGTATTGATTAAAAAGACGAAAAATGTGATTTCCAATCCTTTTAGGAGAATTGGTAAATGGCAACCAGCTATCACGAATGCTAAGACGATGAAAGAAGTCAATAATATCGAGAAAAACCTGAACAATCGAGTCAAATTGAGAAACGATATTAAGAAGAGTACACTCACACCTAGGGAACAACGTGAATACACCAATAATGTGATGAAACTCAATAAAAATGTAAAGAATACACGGAATCTCTTTGAAAAGAGTGTGAATAAAGGGATTTCTAACACTACTGGACCCCTCGTAAAGGGTATACTGAACAAGGCGGTGGCTAACAATAAGGGTAGCTTCAATGGTGGTTTGAGACTTGGGAACAATAACAATAACAAGCCCGTATATGAGAACAGTAATAGCAACAATAACAATAACAAAAACAAGCCAAACATGAAACCTAATCCCACATTCGAACCAAACATGAAGAATAACCCGTTGTTCAACAACAATGGTAAAGGTGTAAACAGTCAAAATGTTAAATTGGTACCCAAACCCCCTAATGCACCCAAGCCCAACAGGCCTTCATTTAGAGCTCTCGTCCAAAAAAATAAGAACCAGCGATTCATGAACGGTGTAAAAACCGCGGTCCAAAAGACAGCAATCAGTCAAGCCACTGGTGCGGAACGCATGAAGTTGGCGGCGAAATATGCACCAAGGTCACAGGGTAATGTAAACAAAGCTACTGGTTTTGGTAAGCTACTCATGAAAAATAACAAAAATGCGATTAGAAAAGCAGCTGAGGGAGCAGCCGAAGCCGCAAAGGGGAAATTAGCTAGAAACGCCCGACCACGGTCTGAACGCCGGGTCGATAACAAAGAAAGGTTAAAAGAATTGAAAAAGATAGTAAAGAAGAAGAACCCACGACTTAGCCCATCGAAAATAAACACGGAAGCTAGACAAATGTTAAAGAAGGAAAAAGGTACCTAAGTAAACCTCAAATATGTAAAAATGTATCTAAAAACGTTCACTATATTTCGTAAGACGATGGATACCAAACTACCCAACTTGTATTATGAGATGAAGGCCAAGGTTTCCGAGCTGCAGACCGAGGTTTCCAAGATTACAATCGTTAAGGGTTTAAAAGATACGTTGGAAGAATTGCACCTCAATGCTAATAAACACGAAATTCAACTTCCCAACTTTTACTATCAGATTATCAACAAATTTTCTGAACTGAAAATAGTTAGGTGTATCAACGCTATAATGGAAGAATTTCAGGTCCACCTCGATAGACAACCTAAGTTGATGTGGTAATATGTAAAAATGCATCTAAAAATGAATCATCCCGACGACGACTGTACCGTGATTACCGACATGCCTCTCAGCGACGAGGTTGTCGATTTCATCGAAAAGGGTCTCCATCGTGATATGACGGAGAAGGATGTGGAGAAATGGTGTGAGAACAACCTAGACGACCTCGTGGGTATATATGAAAAGTATCGGGGTACATACTTGTCATACGGACAGGCGGAAATGACCATGTTTTTTACACAAACTGTGTATGGTCGAGATGACGCGATGGAAATAGTTGGTAGTTTTGTAGATTTTCAATAAAAAGAGAATGCTTCGATTTCTTTTTCAACTGGCCTAGACCTGTATCCCTCACTTGAAGAACCACCTGTCATGAGACCGGCTCGCATCGACATGTGGTTATTCCATGTTTGTGGGTAGATGCGAATAGCACTGGTGTTCACGGGAGCCTTGAAGAACACGTTGGCTTGACTATCCCCGGCTTGCGACCCTTCAAAAATGTAGCCACTGTCAACATCCTTCCATGCACCCGCCGAATCTTTGTACTGTGCCTTGAAAGAGGTGACGAATTGATTTTTCCAAACGCCATCCGGTCGCCCCTTGATAACAACACCTGATATGTCAGTGGCACTACCATTGTCTAATTCATACCATTGACCTATCGCATTTGTCTTGGCAGACCATGCACGGGTCGAGTCTAAGCGACCCGCACCATGACTGTAACCGATGGCGTCATCACCGTAGTTCGCTGACGATTTGTGTCCACTGTATGGAACATCAACAATAGTGGGGGTTTTGTCTGTCCTGGTCTTACCAGCGACGATATCGGCGCGCATGGAAATGTGATTATTCCATGTCTGTGGGTAGATGCGAATGTACCTAGCATCCACGGGGGTGTCGAAAGTCACATCGACCTGTGTCTCCTTGTCAGTATTTCCCGTATATACCTTACCACTGTCAACCTCTGACCACGTTCCGGTCGCACCCTTGGACTGAACTTTGAAAGTCTTGACCCACTGGTCATGCGCAGCTGCACGCCCCTTAATGGCGACACCCGTGATTTTACCAACCACACCGTTATCCATCTGGTACCATTCACCAATTGCGTTACCCTGGGAAGACCAAGCCTGTACAGAATCTAGGCGTCCCCGACCGTGGCCAACACCAATGGCTTCGCCAGCGTGCACAGTCTTGGCATGACGCATGGTCTCTGGGGTGTCACGGAGGACTGGGGTTGGGGCAGCGGCTGGGGTTCCCGCTCCTGCTCCTGCTCCTGCTCCTGCGGCCGCGTCCGCGTCCGCGTCACCACTCATCATCATTGCTGCTACACTGGAGGAACAACACATCATCATTCCAACTCCGGCTACAGCGATAGCAGCCATCTTGTATTTATTATTATACTATGACATTTTTTTTTGATTAAAGAAATAAGATGCTTTTACGTTAATGACCATATGCGACGTATGTTGTGAACATCACAATAAGATAAATCATAAAAAAGTGGAATGTCCCTTTTGTGATTTATCGAGTTGTCGCTCCTGTAGTCAGAGATATATACTTTCTTCATTTGAAGACCCACACTGTATGGGGTGTAAGACTCTATGGAATCGTGAATTTGTAGATTTATTTTGTACAAAGTATTTTCGAAATACGGAACTCAAGCGACACCGTGAGGTCGTACTATTCGAAAGAGAAAAAGCACGAATGCCAGAGACACAACCCGAGGTTGAACGAATTCTTCAAATGAGGAAACTAAGAATTATACTCAATAGCCAAAGAGACGAACTTCTATACCTACATCATAGGTACCACACCAATCCGGTTCAAGATATTGAAATAATGAGGGAAATTGGAGTTCTCACTAAAAAGATGGAAACTATATGGCATCGTCTAGAAGAACTGCGAACAAATGGTAACATGTTTATAGGTCGTGACCAGTCCTCTTTTATTAGACAGTGTCCAGTTGAGGAATGTAAAGGATTTCTTAATGAGGAATGGTACTGTGGATTGTGTTTCAAACACTATTGTAAGAAATGTAATGAATTACTGACAGATGACCACGAATGTGACCCACAAACGGTTGAAACGATGGAACTTTTAAATCAGGACAGCAAGTCGTGTCCCAAATGTGGTACAGTTATTTACAAGACGAGTGGATGTGCTCAGATGTGGTGTACAAGTTGTCATACTGCATTTGATTGGAGAACTGGTCAAATAGAAAACGGGCGCATTCATAACCCACATTTCATAGAGTTTAAAAAGAAAACTATGATGTCTCGCGAACATGGGGACATACCATGTGGGGGTATACCTACCTTCAAGGAATTGAGAGAACATGGGGCACCTAACACCATACTACGACACGCTGTGATGATATATCAAGTGGAGCGTGATTTAATGTTCATGGATACGCAACCACCCGATAATATTCAGCTTCGGATATCTTATATGCTAAATGAGATGACTGAAGACTATTTTAAAATTTTACTTCAACGTCAAGAAAAGTACATAGATAAACTCGTAGATATTTCACATATATTTGAAATGATAACGAATACAGGTGGTGACCTTCTCAGACAATACATGATTGAACCACAAAGGTACCATGAAATTGTTGACATTTTAACGAACCTTATCGAGTACAGTAATGAAACTTTCGAGGTGATACGAAAAAGATATAACTCTGCAGTTCCCAGAAAAATATTTGTATGAGTATAGTAAGATGGTCATTCTATTGTTCCTCATTGTATTACTGGTGTACCTGCTTCCCAGCTACCCCAAACCGGTGGTAATTGAAAATTTCTTAACTGAAAAGGAACGCAACCATATCATCGAACAGGCAAAGAAGGAGTTGCATGTATCCACAGTAGACAAGGATAAAAGGGTTGATGAACGAATCCGAAAGAGTGAAACAGCTTGGCTTAGTGGTAATACCGACAACACTGTTAGGCAGGTTATAAAGAAGTGTGTGAGTCATACGGATAGGCCAATGCAAAACTGTGAACAACTCCAAGTTCTACGATATACAGAGGGTGGACACTATATGCCTCATCAAGATGTCTTTTATCAAGACAAGAACAAGAGGTTATACACTTTCATCATAGCTCTCAATGATGATTACGAAGGGGGTGAAACGGCTTTCCCGAATCTAAATGAAAAATATAAACTGAATGCTGGGGATGCACTCTTTTTCCATACATTGGATAACTATGGGTTAGACACGTCCGATGCTTTACATGGTGGACAACCTGTAAAGTCCGGGGAGAAATGGGTTTGTAATTTATGGGTGCACAAGTACCCTTATACTTAAAAATTTAATACCTTAATAAAGTATGAGATGTGTAGCAACCTTTTCTGAAAACAGTCTTTACAAGATAAAATTGGCAAAGACTCGTAGAAATGTCCTTGAAGGTATGTACCAACGACCATGTATCGCGGAGGTGAGGCCGATTAGGGAGAATCTGAGACTTCGTTTACGTTTCACAGAAGCGATAAAAGAAGCACAGGAGATGTGTAAAATGGATAAGGATTCGTCGGAGTGTCATTGGGCTTGGTATGAGGTTGATGAATTAGAGGATTCTATGCTACGTCTATATCCCGATAGATGGTGATATTTGGTGGATCGTCATCGTACCCATAATACTGAATCGATATTCCGAATAGTTCTATCATTTCTGGGTTAACTTCTTCATTCATATATCTTTTCCAGTTTTGTAGAGTTGTATGGAAATATTCAACACCATCCTCTGAAAATGCACCTATGCGCATGAATGGTCTACTGCGTAGCTTTCTCATATATTCATGAACAGCTTCAGGTAAGGGTGATGCTCTCTTATAGACTGATTTTAAGACGTCAATAATATAATATCCATGTGAATCACAAATTATATTGACTTGCATTTTGGGAAACCCCTTGATATACGCTTCAAAATCTGCATTACTAGGGAGGGTTGTATATATTGGTGTATTTTCATATATACACTCCTCATGATACCCAATCCCTGGATGTGTATGATATGATATTTTAGAATACCACACCTGTTCAATTTCACGAGTTTCGACTCTGTTTCGTTTTTTTGATGTAATCCGTGTTGGTGTACTAAATTTAAGATTATCGTATTCGATACCACCTGCATATTCCCACCGCTTGACAGAAGATACCTTACTTATCTCTTTCAAATTGTGCACTACTTCATGAGACAATTTCATTCGTTGTCTTCTTAACATCATATTTGGACGCACGACTCCTACTTTCATTGGTACTTCCTGATATACACTAAGAGTTTATCGAGTCCTGTTTTTGACTGTGACCATTCCTTGTATGTTTGGGGGGAAGTCTAAGAAGAATTTTCTCCTTTCTATAGAATCCAACGCTGCGTATTCTGTTATTCCGTTTATATTCCGTCCAGCTATGAGTGCTCGAATATATTCCATGAAAGTCACATAAAATGTTGTACACACACCTATACGGTTATTGTTATTAGCTTGTAAATTGGGACCATTATAATATCTGGTCATTCTATTATTGGTGTTTGTGATTCCCCATAATTGTTTGATGATTGGTACTATCTTTTGGCGCATAGTTCTACCCCACACAGAATCTCTCGAGGTTGCACCATGTGGGTCAAATACCCATATTCTAAACTGACTAGTATATACACCGGGGTCAACTAAAACACTCACCGCGTGGCCAACAGCATCACCTCGCATAGCAACCATAAAAAAGTGTACCTGTTTAGTTGCACTAATTCTGGAAGATGTATTTGGTGCACCTTGACTTTTCACGATCGCATCGATATTTTTTAATATACCATATTGATTGCTGGCTATACTGTAGTCTAAATAAGCAGATACGACACTCGCATCGTTAAAGGTTTTTTGTGCTCTCTTCATGTACCGTGCGATACCACCACACGACGACCTCATACCGAACCCATCTACAGCTAGATTTGGTAAATTGACCTCACGTTTCTTGTACGTCTTAGCTTGGTTATTATTACTGTTACTATTACTATCTGTATTTCTCCGCTTTCCCAGAATACTAGTTTTTGGAAGGTTATTCATCCTTAGAATGTTTCTCATTAAATTGTTAGCTTCCTTTGCAAGTTTTTTAGACCTTTCCTCTTTGAATTTTGGAATCTTTGACTTGTTCAGTTCTTTCCAGGCTTTTTGAATTTGTGTCGCAGCTTCTTGATGACGATTCAAAATAATTGGTGTATTCTTCAACTTTTTTAACGCTCGTCGTAATTTAAACATCCCTGAATTCAAGGCAGCAAGGCGCTTAGTCTCACGAAGATTACGTTTCATATTTTCAAGAATTTTATTCTGAGACATCTTCTTAACATATATAGAGAAAATATTAGTTTCTTTATAAATGAAGTATGATATTGAGAAAATGATGGAGGATGTCTATTCTGAATTGGGTCCTGGGTACAGTGAGAGAGTGTACCACAACGCGGTCGAAGTTATATTGAGGGAGAATAAGATTCCGTACGAATCGGAGCGACACATATTGGTTAGGTTTAGAGGTCATGTGGTTGGTCAATTACGAGCTGATATTATCATAGACAATTCTGTAATACTAGAACTAAAAGCTATTAAATCTCTGACTGACGGGATGGAGTTACAGGCTCAAAAATATCTTGACTTGACAGGACTGAGGACGGCGTATCTGGTGAACTTTCCTCTTCAACCGGATCGGGAGGTAGAGATTCGTAAGTTTGCATTAGGACCATCAAAGGGAGAACTTTCGCGAGTTTTTGATAAAATGCACGAGCATCATCGTATTGTGTCTGCGGACCTAACACAGCTGCTTCCAGGAGTTCATGCGCTGTTTTCAGATGAAACTTTGCCTGTTCCATGCAGTACTGAACAGCCGGGTCCGTTTGATTGATGTTTTCTAGGTGTGGGTTCACATGAGATTCGATCTCATAGAGTGCGAGTAGGGCTTGGTTTTGTTCAGTATTCATTTTGATATAGTACACTTTTTGAAATAATTATATTTTACTTAGGTTTTCAGAATACTTTAGAATTTAAAAGTTTTTCTAAAGTATTTGAGAAATAGAAAGTAATTAACATAAAGCACATTTATCATTTATATTGAAACATTTGAGACAAACGAAATGTGAACATTTTCTGAACTTGACACATTTTGTGTTTTCAAAACAATGTGGACATTCATCATTTTTGAATTCGAGCACCTTATTTTCGAATCTCCAGAAACATGGACTACACACCTTCAATCTTGGGTCATACATTTTATGACACACTAAAAAGTTTGGACACTGTAACATTATGTAAATATAATATTGATTCTTTAAACTGTTGGAATGAATTCCCATTGAAGGTCATGACAAATCTTTTTCCAAATGACATCTTGTTGGTACAGCTTTTCTTTAGACTTGAGGAGAGGGAAGTACTGGAGGAAGTCATCTTCACCTAAAAGTTCGCAAAATTTATAGAGTACATATGAATAGCTTAGGAAGTTTTTTCTTTCGGTAGGACAGTTATCATCGAACGGTCTTTGTATATCTTTGAACATGATACGTAGGGTTTCTTCTAGTTCTTGTGGCATATTTGGTGGTTTAATCCCATTCAAAATGTTTGTAATGTACGGAACATGTTCATAGTATTTATTTAGTCTCAACTTTTTCAATAAAGCACGTATCTTTGCGTGTGTGATATCTTCGAGTTTTTTGATTTTCATCTTTTTCAGTTCACTTCTCAATTGGTCGATGACTTCAGGGGGTATATTAGTCATCTCTTGTGCTTGAAATTGTGACAACCATTCATTAAAGTGGTTTTCCCGCTTGTATGAATAGTTTATGATTTTTTCGGATGTTTCTTGTTCTTCCTTATAGGTCAACTCTTCACTCATAGCCCTAGCAATGATTATCCCACACCCGTCACACACCAAATCTGCTGTATCCTTAATATGAACTACATTACTGGATTCACATCTTTCACATTGTTCCACACATATTAGTTCTTTTGGTCTCTGTATATTCTTCTTTTCTACTTTTATCAAGTAGTCTGTAAATATATCTCTCCTTTGTAAACCAACAGTCTCTTTCACATTGAATACATTATCCGTGTTGGTCATTTCTTCACCATCATCGGTATGTTGATTCATATAAGGCATACACTTCATAATATACTGTGCCATATCAGATTCATACGTACGTCTCTTCGTTGGGTCCTTCTTAATTAGCTCACTCCATTCATCTAATTTATTGTTATATCTACTTAAAAAGTTTCCTTCCATTCTATATATAAAGAAATGCTTCTCAAACTTTTAAGTGCTATTTTCTTTTTTTATAAAAACTTATTCACACCACGGGACTACAGTATTGTAAACGAAGAGTTGGAATATAAAATTGATTATGACATGAAGTATTTAACTGAAGATAAGTTTTGGACAGAAGAGAGTAAGGACTGGGATGGTATTCTCGAAGAATACTATGTAACTGTTACAGGCCGTGATTTCCGAAACACATCTGTACCCCAAAATGTCAAATATACCATTTTACGGGTGAAGTATTACTACAACGGGCATATCCATACAGCCATTTCTAATGACATTAACTTCAGGCCAGGTGAAAATGAGGATACATCTATGCACTTTAGTATCCCTTTGAGTAGTGCCTGGATAGTTGATCAAGATGATAAACCAATGAGGAACATTACTGAAAAGGTGAAACGGTACAATGGACCCAGGAATGATTTCCATGGGCAAAAAGTTCCACTTGAACAATTTTTATTTTACGATAAAGATGTACTAAAAGATAGGTTTCCTAAGATTATTCTTTCGAATAGTTTAGGGATGAAAAAGACTCTTTACACTCTTGAGAATTTTACTACGGATCTTCAGATACCTTAGTTGCTAGGTAAAACTTTAGCTCACCCAGATTTGCAACATTATATTTTAAGATTAGAAACCTATTCCCTGTTTCCTGTATAATTTGCACAGACGCACACATACTCGTCGCCTTTGTAAAGATATTCAGGTATTTTAGACTGTACATACCCGTGATTTTCTGACTTTCCTCCATACATTCGATTGATGTTTCTTGGTTCGCAAAATCACCTTCACATTTGAAATCAATTTTCTTACCAGCTCGTGTAATTTCAATATCCGTCCCAATATTAGACATGTCACGACAAAGTCTCTGAAAATCAGTTGATGGTAAAGTTGTTATAGTCGTCATCTCAATCTCTGGAACTTCTATACGACTCTCATTAATATCAAGAAGTTTGAGTTCAAATTTCGTATGGGTCTTCTTCGCTTCACTCGAAATCTCCATGTTCATATATTCTTTGGATTTGATTTCGATTGTCAGGACATCGTTGTTTGTTATCGTCTTTAGGAGTTTGAAGGTGTTCGAGATGTTGATACCCGCAATGATTTCGTCTTGGTCACAACTATATTCTTCAAAGTTGTCAGCAGCTAGATAGATGTCAATGAGAGACGTTCTGGCTGTATCCAGTGTAACTATATACATACCATCTGGTTTAAAGTATATATTTACATCATTTAGAATATCCTTTAGTACTTCAAATGTTGACTTGAAAGCCGAAGCTTGGATTGTCACTAATCTCATATCTACTCCAAGGTGTGCGTTAGATCTTTAACTCGTTTCTAATTATTTAATTCTTGATACGCGACACCTTTAGATACTTCTCTGGCAATTTTCTCTTCGAGTTCCTTGGTCATAGCTGGTTGAAGAGATTGACCATAATCATCCAGGGAAAACAAATCAGAACTGGGTGCATCACCATCAAGGGATGTCATTGAACACCCGAACGCACCTATGGAACCATGAGACACTTCTTTAGCAGGGAGAAGAGAGTCCAACCAGTTTTTGATTTCGGTACCTACTAGAATTTTACCATTTTTAGTCAGCATGGTTGGGACGCGATTGATCTTAGTTCTGTAATTAGGGGGGATACCCTGTGTATTGACATTGTGATAATTCACGAGTTGTTTCAACTGTGGGTGTTGGTTGATGTAGTTTACAACATCCATCGAGTGTTTACATCTTGGACTATAAATCAGCAACGACATCTACTATGTATATGGTATTTTCTAAAAAAAAATTAACGCATACTAGTAAAGATGAACTACTTGTTGGCTTTTATCCTCATCCTGATTGTGGTTCTGCTGACAACCAATATGGAATCCTTCACAGAAACCTTCGGTCTCTCAGGATACACACAACCTGTATCGCCCATAAAGTTGAATGACTCCAGACCAAACCTTGAGGGGTTTGAGGATTTCGAAGTCAGCCTCGACAATGACATGATGGAAGAATTTGTCCTTAAAGCCAACCAGGAAATCGCCAAGCGTACAGGTGTCTGCACCTATATAATTGAAACTACCGCCGTCAAGGGGTACAGGAAAGAAAGGGAGGAAATTTATGAACTTATGTTTATGGTTATGAAGAAGGGTGGATTTTCCTTTGGTTTCTCCGTTGTTGCCTCGTTTGAGGTTAAGAATGGGAAGTCTCGTGTGATTTCTCTTCGCACACAGCCCCTCGGTGTTCAGGCACCAGGTGATGTAAGTGCTTTCACCGAAAGTTCCGCTGGCAAAGAGTTTGTTAAGTACGAACTCGTGAAGGAGGCGGCTGTTCCTACCAAAAGTGAGTTTGATTCCGCCAAAAATAAGTTGCAGTAATTGTAATGTTAAGCATCAATGACGTGACAAAGATTGATGACAAAAGAAAACAAATGAGAAAGGATATATATAAAAAGATTTATGAACAGTTTTCTTCAAAGATTAAACAGGCTGTAGAACTTGGACACAAACAACTTTTTCTTACTGTACCTGCATTTTTAATCGGGTACCCAGTCTTTGATAGGAGACTTGCAGCCAAATATGTTGCTAGACAGTTTGAACTGGGTGGGTTTACAGTAAGACTTGTGAGTGACCACGACCTTTACATATGTTGGATCGTTCCTAAAAAGAGTAAAATAAAGAAGGAAGAAGTGGAGGAGGGTGATTTTCCAAATCTCATGAATCTGAAGAAAATGGCTAATCAGTACAGGCGAAGTGGTGCGTAGTAAAACATCATTTTAAAAACCCTATTAATCATAAATGGACAATTTGAGTGTGCTTGTAGAAGCTAAAAAGGAATATCTTGGACAGATGTGCCTTATTATGTATCCACCTATGATTGAAGTTTTTGATGAAATGTATAACGAAGCGATGAAGAACTCTAAGGGTAAGCAGGTTCTCATCATGTTCCAGAAGCACCTGAAGGAGGTTCCAAACTGGTCTAATGCTATGTCTAAACGCCACTCTGATAACATCACCGACAGGTGTTCATGGTTTGGTGACCTTCTCGCGGCTGTTTTTGTTGCGTGCACCAAGATTCTTTCAGCTGTTCGTCTCAATGCTGGTAACAAGAAGATTTCTCTCAAGCTCCCAACCGAAGAGGTTTTTATTCAAACCTGCTACAACAATATCGCGAAAGACCTTTACAGGGACCCTTACATTTTCCATGATGAACAGAGTGAGTACATTCGCGACGAGAACCTCCGGGTGCGATTTACCCTATGCATCGAAAACACAGTAAAGGAACTCATTCCTGTGCAACAAATTCTTCAAACGTACATGTCCCAAGAAACGCGTGATATTTCACTCGATGGTGAGGTTGAAGACAGTATGGACCCAGACGTTCTTGATGAACAGATGGAAGAGATGGAGTCTCAGCCAGTGGAGGGACTCGAACCCGAGATGGAGTCTGAACCATTGGAAGGAATGGAGGAAAATGGTATGCCCCAACCCACTGGACTCGAAAATGAGTTCAAAACCATACATAGTGTACAGGCAGAGGCACCTGATCCAGTTTCAGAACCTATTGCCCAACCAATGGGTCCACCAGTGGGTCAGCCAATGGGTCAACCCCAGCCCCAAGAGGAACCAGACGACAATGTATTCTTTGGGGATGCACCAGAGCAGCGCACAAAAAATCCCAGGTATAATTAAATGGAACTCTCCGATCATTTGCGCGACCCAGTGAGTGCCGCCCTAATTGCAGCTGGTATAACCGCCACTTATATTCATCTCAAGGCGTACTTGAATAATGAAGGTAAGCTCGAACTCAACAAATACACGAAACCCGCTGTACTCAATGCGATTCTAGTGTTTTTCATAGTGTCAGGCGGTTTAGGTAAAAAGGAGGTTATTTCAAATGAGCCTTTCTAAACTTAAAGATTACACCAATATAATAAGAAAATGGCATCCGTCACTGCGTTCAATGATATGATGAGTCAATTTCTTGTGGAATTGCACAAGACTTTTCCAGAGGAAAAAGGCATTAAGAAAATGCTCACTTCGTTCGACCTACTCAAGTCGACCAACCCCCGTCTCGTTGTAGATGGATATATGAAGGGTGTTTCTCCTTACGCGGATAAGATTTCTGCGAAGGATGAGACATTCCTTCTCGAGGAAATTGAAACTATCGACTTTCTCAAGGAACTTGATATCAAGCGGTACTGGTCTAAGATGAGTGATGGTACCAAGGGTGCTACTTGGCAGTATCTTCAAACCCTATACATGCTTGGTACTACTATCACCTCTCTTCCCGAGGGTACACTCTCTCAAATCGAGACTATTGCCAAAGGTGTAGCTGATAGTATGCAGAACGGAGATGGTGAACTCGACCAGGATGCTCTCATGAAAATGATGGGCAACATGTTGAAGGGTCTCCCAAAAAATTAAACCTCCACATATATTAAATGAAAGCTTGGTTCGATGATCCTCAGCAGCTTTTTGATGCTGACCAGGTCACCCAATTTTGGCCCACTGGTGAGCAATCACCAGAAGACAGGGTAAACGCTGCTTCTCGTTTTATCATTTATGTGTGCACTATGCTTTATCTCATTCGACGTGACCCACGTGTATTCGTATTAGGTGCGACGGTGTTGGGTGTTGTGTATGTTCTTTATAAGTCTAGAATGGTTAAGGAAACCTATGGTGGTTCGGTTGAAGGTGTGTCATGTCAAATGCCTACCCAAGACAACCCCATGGGAAACGTTCTTATCACTGATTATACCGATGCGCCTAATAGATTGGAGGCGTGTTATTACCCCACAGTCAAACCATTCGTTCAGGCCTATAGTAGCGACCGTATCCCATATGATGCAGGACGTTCTCGTACTCCTATGCCCAAGTACCTTCGCAATGCTATGGAACGTCAGTTTGTTTCGAACCCAGTGACTAATATCCCAGGAGACCAAACAGCTTTCGCGGAGGCGTGTTATGGTAAAAAAAATGCACCAATGTGCAAGAGTGATACCCGATTTTGTGACCCCAATGCTAGGGGTGTTCAATTGTCGGCTTTTAGTGGTTTAGGTTCAGATGGTGACAAACGCTCAGGTATGTCTAGGGGAACACCGGGCACTGCTTAGATAAATATTCTTGTGTAATAATAAATGGCGTATCAGCTTCAACCTGGACTTTCCATTGTTCAAAACTCGGGTGCTCTACCCGCCGTAAAAGCGACCGATGAAATTTTTGTATACCCCCAGCCCGGTAGCCTCAACTGTGGCAGTTGCCGTCCCAACACTATGTTGTACGGTACTGCCCCATACATGGCGGGTAAGGGTTCCCCAGCACAATATATTGAGACAAGTGATCAACTCCGCCCTCAATCTACTTCCCGATTTAACAAGCATCTCGTACAGACTTATGAGCGAAACCTGTTTCCCCTAAGCAATATGGAATGTAAGGTTCCCCTTCGCACGATGAGTTATGAACCTTCGAGCACCAGAGCTGATGTCCAGAATGGTCTGTTCCAGCAAAGGTACCTTAATAAAAATGTTAATAAGAAGTAAGAATGGCTGATCCTATATCACTCATGGCCGTTGCCGGTCTTGTATTTGCGGGGAGGAACTTGAGTATCAAGTCCCAGCCACCAAAAGTTTCTGTCGCTGAACCACCAGCAATGAAAAACCCAGAAATTATAGAATCTAATAACTTTCAACCTACAGCCCAGGTTCCACACAAGAGGGAGATGGAGAGTTTTGGAGATATCACTGCACAACAACGTAGTGGTGGTGAAGAAATCCTGAACATGAGAAACCGGATGTATGACAATGGTCGTATGAACAACCTTTCCCCAGTTGAAAAGCAGATGGTTGGTCCAGGTTTAGGTGTGGACCCCAGTGTACCCGCGGTTGGTGGTTTCCAGCAAACTTTCAGGGTCAACCCTGTGAATGTTGGTGAGTACAAGTTGACCTCACTTCCAGGACGCACCGGTCCCGCCGCTGATGTCACTGGTGGTCGCTCCGCTGTCGTTGGTCAGCTTACTCACAATAAACCCGAAACTACCGCTTTCCTCCCATCGAGGAGACCCACCATGGCTGGACGTGCTCAAGGTATGACCGGGGTGGTTCCACGCAACGAGCACGAGAGAACTAAGCGTACCACCAACCGCTCAGAAACTGGCTTTCGCAACGATGGGTTAGGTTTCAATGGTGCTAAGCGTTTCATTTCCGCGCAGACCATGGCCCAAGACCCCACCAGATTTAAGAGTGATCGTAACGATGAACAATATGCATATGGAAACAGGCCAGCCCCAGGTATCAACAGTCATCATGGTGCGTACACACAGGGTGTCGCCTCTCAGGTAACTGCCAAGACCAACGAGGAACTCATGAAATATGGATTCCGCCCAGAAGACCGCAGAGGTAAACCAAACAGGATGGGTAATGCTGGTCGCATGAATGTTCGTGAGAGTGCCCTCAAGCAGGGTGGTGCACTTACAGCAGTTCGTAGTGATACGACCCGTATTGATGGTCGTGTTGCCCCCGCGAATGGTGGCTGGAGTCAAAACTACCAGCAAAAACCTTTCCACCAGTTCAACTCTTACAAGGGTAATGCGAATCCTAACACTAAGGACCTAGGCATCGCTAAGAGACAACTCCAGAATAACCCACTCGCGCACTCCCTTTATCAGTAGAAAATTGGTTTGTAATAGACAAAAACAGTCATTAAAATATTGTCCATGTATTTTAATGAAGGTCCACACCCTTAACATAGATAGTAGTGAAAGAGATACAAGTGTATATGCATATGCCAATAGTTATGTTGTCAATTTAGATAACCCAATTTATGACATTTCTAATATCAAACTTGTGTCTGCTCGTATTCCAACACCCCAGTTGATGACATGTGCTACGAATAAGACATTCAAAGTAGATGGTGTAGCTATCACTCTAAATGAAACGAATTATTCAAATGGGTATGTATTAGCTGAAGACCTCGATATAGAACTTGCCCCTGCTAATACCCATATAGATAGTGTTATCTTTGATGAAGAGACGGATTCATTAGTATTTTCTAATACACACGCCAGTGGTGGTAATTTTACACTTCAATTTTATAGTGGTACGAACGGGTATTCGAGTAATGCTTCACCTCTTACAACCCCTCACCAACTTATGGGTTTCAGCTCTAAAGACTTTACATCTACAGGTAAAGTACTTCGTTCAGGTGCAATCAATCTAGATGGTCCAAATTCTTTGATATTAAAACTAACTACAGGGTCTGATGAATTTACACAAACTGTGTACACATCAACCCCTTTCTACACGGGTCATATACTTCTCGATGGAACTGATTCTATAAACTTTAACGGTGCTGACGATAAATTGGTGCACCACTTTCACTCTGGAGCACAGAAGATGATAAAGGATGTGAAAATTGAGTTTTTCTATATGAGTCATGGTCGTTTGATTCCGTACGATTTTAGAAATCAAGATCATATACTGAAATTTGAAATATCGGGATCCACAGATAAATTGGAAAATTTACCAAAAGTTCCTATAGAAGAACCCAAGAAGGTTGAAAAGGAAGAGCCAATAATAAGTATTCCTGAGATTGTGAAGAATACTTATAAGTGGAGAAAGGAGTATTTATATATTGGATTAATTGTTTTAGTTGGTCTACTCCTTCTATTCTTTATGAAAGTTAAACCGATTAGCGGGTTATCGCGTAGACGGGCTGCGCGGGCTTAGCAGTCTTACCAGTGATCCTGGAGATGACCAAGAAGACAACCACGGAGAGGAGGGAAGTCAACACCGCGGTGAGCGCGTACTGGGCACCACCGTTCTTGGGGACCTTGACGATCTGGGTGATGGTCCAGCGGACGAAGTCCATCCACGACATAGCCGCGGCGAACGAGAAACCACCAACAATGGAGTTGAGAGTCTGAGACTGGAGTTCCTGGGTGACAAGGTTTACGGTTTGGAGAGCGGCGGCCGACATGGTGTTTGTTATACTATACGACAGGAAAATAATTACTCTTTTGTAACTTCTTCTTTTGTTACTATTTTTTTAAACCGCTTACCTTTGAGTGTCTTTGTTTTTGAAAAAAGTTGTTCATCATCTGATGAATCATCACTAGAGCTTGAGTCTAAATTAGATATGTGTAATTTACTACTTTTACTATCTGAGAACGCCCATGCTTCAGGTTCTGAGATGCTCATTACTATTAATAGCATTTTTTAACATGTGTTCTGTCGGATTTTGAGGCACCCAACTTTCCCATCTATCATGGGCTTCGTTCATCTGGAGAAATGTTGAGTCATTTCCTGAATATCTCTCGAATGGGGGACAGTCTTCTGGGGGGACGGTTTCCATTTCTTCATCAGATTCTTCATCGGATTCTTCCTCTTCTTCCTGATATATTTCAGGAAACATAGAACCAACTGTTTGACCAACTGTGTACATAGCACTGTATTTCATCGCATATTCCATATCTTCTGGGAGAAGTGTATCTCTTCCACAGGCTTTGGAATATTCTGCTGCAAGTAGCGTACTCCTTTCCATGACGGGGAGGAGAATATTGGTCATGGTTTGGATGTACTGCTCAATCATACCATCGCATCCATCACCGAAGCCAGTTTGCATATTCATCTTTAGTATTTGAGATCAAAAATAGTTTTCGCACTTCCCTCACCTACACGAAGGATGTTGTAGTTTACAGCGTATACTCGAACTTGTCTTGGAAAATCTATACATGGTGTAAGACTTAGGTCTAATATTTGCTCTTTTACGAGACTGAAATTAACCTGACCCGTTGGATACCACTCTTCTGGCTGTAAAGCAAAACTATATGAATAGAAACGTCTAATAAGTTGGGTTTTTGAGTGATGTATGGTAGCCTGTACAGCCTTAAGAAAAGGCATTGTCCCTGTATCCTTGGTAATGATTTCCTGACCATCGAGGGTAAGTGCAAGATGGTCCAAGTTCTCCCAAAGTATATACTTATTCCCAGTTTCTTCGAGTAAACCATCATAATCAAATGGGGTAACGAAGTTTCCCTCGAAGTTTGAATTTGCTATAGTGGGTTTACCAATACCTGTTTCGTATCCACCAGTAGCATTGACATTACTCCCATGTCTCTGAACAACGAAATATAACTCTTTCACTGGATTTATGAAATCTAGTTTAAACTTTCCAGTGTTTACACCCACACCTACATCGAATACATTTTCCTGAATTTGGGTAATGAGATAGTCTCTTTTTGTTTTTTGAAATTTAATCCTTTCTTCACAGTCTAAATGCACGACTTCTGTACAGAGCTGGAAATCTACAATTTTCTTTGTCTCCCCTGAAATGTCAGCATAATCTCCAGCTGTTAGAATAACAATATCCTGCGCATTCCGCAATTTGAATTCAACCTCAACTTCCTGACGGTTTATAGCACATAGAGGTATGGCAAGTTCTGGGTGGTTGTAAAAGTAAAATGGTAGGTCTACAAAAAAACTGATATCTGCCTCATTTCCTAAAGCGTTTCGGGCAGCAATCAGAGGGTTTGAAACACGTATATGTGCCGTTCTCTCTGGAAACTTACCAATCAACTCTTCAAGTGCTAGTTGTTTCGTTTGGGTAACAAAATGTTCGGAATAAATTTGAAGATAATCACTTGTCAAACGCTGAATAACCTTACCACCGATGATTAGGTCTACATGTTCTATGAGGGCGTGTCCAGCTGATTCTACATAACAACCCCCTGCTAAGATAATTTCAGGTAAAGTAACCTTTAAACTCAAGGTTTTCAATAAATCACCTTGATTTTGGGGGATTCTAAACTTGACTGTAGTACCAAAGTCAGCCTCATTCTCTGGATCTAGATCAACATATTGATTTGAAAAGTTTGTATGTTTTTTAAAACTTTCCAAAAAATAACTGTAGTCTGGGTCCAATGTAAAGAACTTCTCTTGAGGCCCTGAAGATGCCAATTGAAGTTCACCAGCCATTACTACTATATCAATCTAAAATTTTAAACCAGCTAATCCACTATTGATTCTTAATATGTTGTAATTGACGGCATATATACGTGTATCACTATCACTCGCTGCATATTTTGGATCAATTGTTATCTTAAGCAGTTTGTGCGCTATACGACTCATGTTAACCTGTCCTGTTGGATAATAGACCTCAGGTTTGAGTGAGAATGAGTACATACCAAACTTAGCTGGACCGAATTTGTCTAAAACTCCACCAGTAGAAAATGGAGCACCAGGTGTATTTGTACCAGAGTATGGTGAATTTACATGGTGTTTTAGGGATTGTTCGTATGCAAGAAACTTTGTATTTTGGTTGAACACTACCTCGTTATTGAATCGAAGTTCAGCATTTGTTATCGTATTATATTCATTTGGGTAATTGTTTTGAAAAGAAACATCAGATTGAGAAACAAAGAAAAGTTCTTTGACTGGGTGTTTGAAGTTGAGCATAACTGATTTTGTAGTATAACCACTCTTCATCTTGAATTTAGACATTTGCACCTGTGTAATGAGATAATCTAAAGGTCTCGACTTCAAGAAATTACTTTCATCTGGGGATACATAGATAAACTCTGTATCCATCGAGAACTTTTGAATTGCAGCAATGTCATCCGGTAAAGAACCACGAAAAGTGAGTTCTTTTAAAGGTCTGGTCTTAATTCTAACCTCCACAACTTGTTTTGTTAGGGCACATGTTGGTATAGCTAGGGATGGATTTCTATAAAAGTAGAATGGAAGTTCTAAGAAATAGGTGTAATTCGTTCCGGAAGCATAACTCAAAATATTACCATGCCCATTTAAAAAGTATAGTGTCTGGTCTATATCGTCGCTTGTGTTATAGAGTTGTTGATGCATATAAATATACTCTCCTGTGATTCTTTCAATCAGTTGCCCCCCTATAAGAAGGTCTGCATGCTCAATTAGATGAGTGATAACAGAAGGACACCATATATTATCATTTGCACCACTATCCTCGGGGGTTGGGTCTTGGAGAGTTATCTTCAACGTAAGGTTCTTAACTAAATCACCTTTGTCCCCAGGTATTCTACATGTTATGGTACTATCAAAGTCTATATCTCCATTAAACTGACTTTCAATGAAATCGAATGAGAACTTTGAATGCCTTTTAAACTTTGTCAGGAAATACGAAAACTGTGGTTCACCCGTAAGCCATTCGTCCTGTACTCCAGTGGCAGCAAGTCTCAGACGACCAGCCATTCCTATTGTATATGAGTAAAATTTTACTAAATAAAACGAAACACTACAGTAGAATGAATCTCCAGTTGAAGAAATTCAAACCTGAGAGTATCACAGACGATCGGGTATGTGTTTTTATTGGAAAGCGTAATACTGGTAAGTCGACCCTGGTGAAAGATATCATGTACCATAAGAAACATCTCCCTGCGGGTATTGTTCTTTCAGGAACAGAAGAAGGGAATCACTTTTATTCAGAATTCATTCCGGACTTATTCGTGTACGGTGATTACGACAGGGAGGCAATCGAAAGAGTCATGGCGAGACAGCGTAAGTTGGTGGGTAGTGGTAAAAAGAACTGTGGTGCTTTCATGCTTTTAGATGATTGTATGTATGACAATAAGTTTCTCAAAGATACGTGTATTCGACAATGCTTTATGAATGGGCGTCACTGGAAGATTTTCTTCATGCTGACGATGCAATACTGTATGGATTTACCTCCAGCACTTCGAGCAAATGTTGATTATGTCTTTCTTCTCAGGGAGAACATTCTCCAGAATAGAGAAAAGTTGTATAAATCATTCTTTGGTATTTTTCCAAGTTTCGACATGTTCAATAAAGTGATGGATGCTTGTACTGAAAATTACGAATGTCTTGTATTGGATAATACAGTGAAATCCAATAGGATTCAAGATTGTGTTTTTTGGTACAAAGCAACAGTTAGGAAAAACTTCAGGGTAGGTGGTCCAGATCTGTGGAAACTTCACAACAAGATGTACAACCCCAAGCACATGGATCAGAAGGAACAGGATGCAAAGAAGGCGTCGAAGAAAACTGCTCTTACAATCACCAAGAGGAAATAATTGCGTACTATTACTTTTCCAAAAACATAGTGATATAATAGAT
>OOFT01000033.1_pt1 | contig 21581 bp, 38 predicted proteins | sample 1670301 | NCBI WGS metagenome assembly OOFT01 (sample SAMEA98140918, study PRJEB22522) | marine metagenome | biome: marine biome; feature: marine water body; material: sea ice | place: Arctic Ocean | collected 11-Sep-2015 | depth 0.3 m
ATTGAGCAATTTCCGGGTTCTTCTTTGGTCATTCCTTTCCCTCGCTTTATGGCAAACGCTATGGCATTCCAATACAGGTACAGCCCATTGGGAGTTGCTGGTAGTTTCAGCAGGGACAATGCTCTTATTGATGTAGCTGAAAAAGCAGGAGACATAGCTAAAGCTCAACTGATAAGAAGAGAGCGCAACACTAAAATGACACAAGGTTTTGTGGGTGTAGGTGCTGTGTACGCTGCTATAAAATATCGTGAGACTAGGCAGGACCAAGATTGGTTTACTGCCGAGGTTACTGAGGGTGGCACTACTGACATCAGGGCGTTGTTTCCTCTTGCTCCTTATTTTGCTGTTGCTGATTTTATTGTTAAGTTGCGTAACGGAGATACAGCAAAGACGGCTGAGATGTTACAGACTATCATTGGTATAAAACTACCAGCAGGGTCACAGAACACTTTCCTAGATCAATTGATTGCTTCCTTTTCCTCAGAGAAAGAAGCTGATAACGTAGCTATAAACGTGGGTAAAGTGCTAGGTGATTTTGGTGGCCGGTTTACACAACCTTTTGTTCTTAAGCAGTTGTATGACACTATAGATATGTTTACCGAAGAAGGAACAATTGTCAGAAACCCTAACGTTCTTAGCGAAGATGGTACATGGTATGAGCTAGGCGCAGAAGCAGCCACAAAACGTGTGATGAATAAGCTGCCAATCCTTAAAGAGATGTTACCAGAAGCTGCTCCACGTTTGAAGGAGAATGATGAAATCTACAGAGAAGGTGAGATATTTAACAGGCTCATCGGTGTACGTCAAATTCCTAATAAGTCTCCTGAAGAAAAAGAAATAACTAAACTGGGTCTGAGTCCTTACGCTTTGTATGGTGCTTCATCAGGTATGAAAGACTTTGATAACAGTCTTGTACGTGCAGCTAACAAAGAAATATTACCAGAGATGAGAGAGATATTAGCTGACCCTGATTACCAATCACTCAGCACACCAGAGAAAAGAATTGTAATCGGACAAGCCATTAGAGATATTGTTAAGTTTGCTAAGAGTGGATTGTTGGATGAGCTGGCAGATAAGGATGTTGTAAAATATTATAAGATGCAGTTTAATCGTCTACCCGCTGATTCCCGTAAGGTTATCAACAACAGGTATAAAGAAATCAATGGTGTTTCTTTAGAAGAAGCAGGTGCGTATGATGAGCTTGATGATTACAAAATGATACTACAAGATTTAAAAGCAGGTGAATTATAATGGGTATTGTTAATAAACTTTTAACCAAAGCACTGTCTAGTCAGCCAACTAAGAAAGCTATCAAAGGTATTGCTGATGTAGGTGCTGACATGTTAGAAGCTACACCTACACTGGCAAAGCAAACAGAAGAAGCTTTCCCTGTGGCTCAGGCTATGCCGGAGGCAGCGCCACAACCTATGGGGCTGGCTAAGTATGCACCAGAAGAAGTGCAGGCAGCAGAGGCCAAGGCTTTAGAGTTTGAGGGTGCTTCTACGATGGACTTCTTAAAGAAGAACTATCCTGAGAAGTATGACAACACTGTGTTCACACACTTAGGTAAAGACGTAGACGCAGAACCATACCCCGGCGCTGGTAGTGTGTATGACTTTGTAGATGAAGAAGGCAATTACGACTTCACTAAGATGGTGTCACAGCAAGAAGCACCACCAGCACCTAAAGGATTGATGCAGCCCTTGGCTGAAGAGCCTGTTGTAATAGTGTCAGACAAGGCGGTCAAAGGAATGCTAAAAACAATTAGTAATCTTGCTGACCGTAACGATATGATTGAACAGATACGTGAGATAAGGACGGAGCGTTTCCCTAAGTTAATGGTGGATGGTGTGGAAGACTCTGTTGTTGGTGTAACACAAGGTGACTTTAGAATGTTAAACGGTAGAGAAGCCGACCCATCTAAAGCTAAGGACAAATCTTTATTTGTAGGGCTGGCTAAGAAGAATCAGAAAGAGCTGGACCGCTTGCGGCTCAAGTATAAAAGTACACCGCCTCAAGAACTATTCCACGGTAACCCTGATAGAGCGGATACACTGAGTCAGCAAGGCTTTGCTAAACCACAACGAGGATCTTTTAGTCACTCAGAGCTAACGATAGCTGCACCTTCTTTCACTAAAGATCTAAACCTGCAGTTTAATACAGGTGCTTTTGGGGGCAAAGATCCATCTGCTTTTGTGTCTACAAAGATGCCATACGCTGATTACTTATTTAGCCGTGTCAACATGCCAGCCACAGCTTACGATAATCAAGACCTAGATGTTATTGTTCGCACCATTAGTGGAGATCCTAAGTCAACCCGTGCTTTGTCTATACCACGATCAGGTGCCATGAACGAAACAGAAGATGCGTTTGTAGAAGCAGATAAGTTGATGGTTAACAAAGCAGACAAAGTTGTCGCAGGAAAGCTTGATGTATATAAACCTATCAATGCGAAGCGTCAAGAAGCAATCAAGATGTATAACGATTCTGCAGCCTTAGTTAGTAACACTGCGAAATTTAAAGCTCTCCCAGAGAAGGAGCAGATAATTACCACTAATAATTCATACAAAGCTATACGTGAATTGTTTCAGTCCTACGCCGCTGCTGCACAGATAACGTCAACAAAGACAGGTATGGGACAGCAGTACACAGCGAGAGTGGCTGGTTCACCTTTGTACCCTATTCCATTGCGTAACATGGCAGACGTATTAGAAAAGCAAGGATCTGTGGAGAGGGCTACGTTGCTGCGTAAGATAGCAGATAACTTGGAAGATATACGCAAGTCAGATAACACAGTACCAGCCACCAAAGCTATACGAGAAGCTGCTTCTAAGTTGGCTAAGGGTGGGCTAGCTAGCCGGAGATAAAGAAAAAGCCAGCAACTAAGCTGGCTTTTTTATTGTCTAGAGAACTACATGAGTTAGCTTATCAAGAGGTACCTTGTAAAAGTATTCTCCTTTATACACATACTTGTTGCGGCTTTCTTTTACCTCAGAGGATAGGACATCTTCAGCTTTGCAGAAGAACAGAGCAGTGCCATCAGCATTGATGGAGAAGAAGAACGTCTCCATGTCATTCTCTAACAGCTTCTTCTTGCGGTGTGGTACGTTAAGATCTTCATAAGGAAACTCAATAGTCTTCCAAGAGTTACGCACCTCAACTTCAGCACACCCCTTCAACTCACCGTCAGCATACAGGAGCAGGTCAACTCCGTATCTATCAGGGTTGTCTTCAGCAATCAATCCCCATTGACCAATAAAGGATTTGACTATGTCTCGTCCCATCTTGTCATACTTATCAAACAGTTCTTTATCAAACCTTTTGTTCTGCATGCTGGGTAATCCTATCTATGTTGTCAAAGTAAGCCCGATCAAAACCACGTTGCCACTCTTTACCACGGTGTGATTCAGGGTGATGTTGGTTGTTCATCCGACCTCTATAGAAAGCATAGTGGCCTTCTTTGAACTGGTAAGAAATTCTTGGTTTAGCATCAGTCATTATTTGTTAAGCTCCATCTCAAACATATCACCAATCTCAATCTGGACAAAAGGTATTTTAATAATGATGCCATTGAAACCAAGCATAAGCTCCCGCTCCTCATCCTCTATAGCAACGTAGCAAATCTCATCATTGTATTCAATGTCAAATCCAATACCTTGTCTTAGCGCAAATCGTATCATATAAATCCTCCAAAAGAAATGATTGTAACACAGTTGTAGCTGTGTTACTCCAGACATTATAACAGTTAGTACTTGCTATCTTCGTACTTGATGCGTGCAATGATGTAGCTCTTCACCAAGCTACTGCGTACAATGTCGTCCACTGTAAACTCAATCTCTGTGAACTCTTTCATTGCTCGCAGGATAGTCAAGAACTCCAGCAGTCCACTCTTGTCATCACGCTTCTTCAGGTCAACCTGTCGGTAGTCACCGCACAAGAAGAACTTAGAGGCGTTACCAATACGAGTGATGATGGTGTCTAGCTCATGCATCGTACAGTTCTGACTCTCATCCAACATGACAATGGCATTGTTAAATGTCGTACCACGAATGAATGATGTAGATAGAAACTCCACGTACCCTTGCTCAACCAACCTGTCCCATGCGTCCTTACGCTTGAACAACTCTGCAGCTATCTGCTTGTACGGCTCAGTAAACTGGTTCATCTTCTCAGCTGCATCGCCCGGCAAGTGACCCATCTCCCGACTCTGTACTGAGCTGCGGATGATGACAAGCTTGGTGTATGGATTAGACTTCTCCATAACTTCTTCCAGAGCTTTGTAGAAAGCAATGTAAGTCTTGCCTGTACCAGCCACACCAGATAAGGCACAGAAGTAATGACCCTGCTGATAGGCATCAAAGAACTCCTTCTGCTTATCTGTCTTAGGTTGGATTGTCAACATGTCATCAAGACGCATCTTCAATCCATGTTGAGTGGATTTAACCTCTGTATCTACTGCACGTTTCTTAGTTACCATTATGCTGCCTTTCCCCATACGTCATCCCATGTACCTTTGGTGGCACCCTTGGAATAATCTGTTACACGTTGTTCAAAGAAGTTGGTGTGACTTACACCCAACATACCATCAACCCAAGGCAGGGGGTTCTTCTTAATATTGAAGATACCTTTAATGCCCATAGAGATCAAGCGGCGGTCGGCAATGTAGCGGATGTACTGCTTGACATCTTCTGTAGTCAAGCCGTCTATGTTACACAAGCCAAAGGCCAAGTCAATGAACTGGTCTTCTAAGTCCACCATGTTACGTGCGATCTGCTTGATGTTAGCTGCACTGCTCTCACCCGGATTCTCTTGCACCCATTCACGGTACACTTTAATCATACCTTCTGCATGCATTGTCTCATCTACGATTGACCAAGCAATGATCTGTCCCAGCCCTTTCATCTTACCGTTGCGGGCAAAGTTAAGTAGCATAACAAAGGAGGAGAACAACTGCATACCTTCACCAAAGGCGCTGATGGTTGCAATCTTCTCAGCCATAGGTAGATCACCTAGGTTCTTAAAGTAGTCATGCTTCTCCACCATCTCACCATACTGCAGGAACTCATTGTATGTTGACTCAGGTAAACCCAACGTCTCAATCAAGTGAGCGTAGGCAGCAACGTGCAAAGCTTCACGCCCAGCAAAGCCACTCATCATCATACGTACTTCAGGCTGCTTAAATGCAGGAATGTAGTGGGTGTAGTAGCCATCACCAATGTCCAAGTCACCCTGCACAAAGAAGCGCAGAATCTTTGTTAAGAACTCACGCTCATTGGTACCAAGTTTCTTTTGGTAGTCTTTCAAGTCTTCGCCCATTGACACCTCAGTGTGCAGCCAGTGGCTCTGCTCGTGCTGTAGCCACGCATCATAAGCCCAAGGGTACATAAAGGGCTTGAATGAACTGCGCTCTTGTGTTAAATCGTTTTGCATAATTGTTTCCATGTGTTACTAAAATATATAGGAGGAGCTATCCCAGCCCCTCCCGCTCTACTAACCCTCGCAGGCTAAGCATCCATCTCCACTCACCAATGCAGATAAGTCTATTGAAGTCAACTCTACTGCGCTACCAACCTTCTCTGCCTTACGTATCTTATCACTACGCAAGTAGTATAGGCTTTTTAATCCTTTCTTCCATGCCATGAAGTGTACAGCATGTAAGTAATTTATCTGTACATCTGCAGGGAAGAACGTATTAACACTCTGTCCTTGGTCAATGTACCCCTGACGATCACTAGCTAGTTCAATGATCCATCGCTGGTCTAGTTCCATCGCCGTCTTGTAGATGGCCTTCAGATTCTCACTGATGTCCAAGTGCTGAACACTACCATCGTTGGCAATGATTGATGCCCATGTGTCATCATTGTCCATACCAATCTTATCCAGCTCCCTAGCCAACCATTTATTCTTTGTGACAAACGCACCACTCAAAGTATCTTGACGGTAAGCGTTAGCACGGTACGGTTCAATACTGGGGCTGGTGTTGCCCATGATAATAGAACTTGATGCGTTAGGTGCGATAGCCATGTGATGACTAAAGCGCCTGTTGACACCATACAAAAGAGCATCAGGACATGCACCACGCTTATCAGCTAAGTATGTATCACCACGCTTACACTCTGATTTGATGTGCTGAAAGATATCCATGTTAGCTCTCTTAGCCATCACGCCTTCAAAGGCTAGGCCATTCTTTTGCAGGTATGCATGGAAACCTAAAGCACCTACACCGATAGACCGCTCACGGGAAGCAGAGTAACGTGCACGGCTGATGGTGTCTGGTGCGTTGTCAATAAAGTATTGCAACACATTGTCCAGCATCTCCATAACGTCAGGGATAAACTGTTCATTCTTCTGCCACTGGTCAAAGTATTCTAAGTTGAGGCTGCTTAAACAACACACTGCTGTGCGGTCCTTGCTTGTTGGGAGAAATATCTCTGTGCATAAGTTGCTGCCGTTAATCTCCAAGCCTGCCTTACGTAACCAATGGGGCATCATGCGCTGTGCCTCATCAATAAAGATGGGGAACGGCTCACCTGTTTGGTGCCGCAGTTCTAGAAACTTCTGCCATAAATACTTAGCTGATACCACCTCCACCACTTCATTGTTAGAAGGGTTGATCAGTTCCCAACGGTCATCATGATTGTCATCAAGCATACACTGCTCAATAATTTGCATGAACTTATCGGAGAAGTTGATGCCGTGATTCAGGTTAGGTGTACGTAGGTTCTGGTCACCAGTTGCCTTACGCATCTCCATGAACTGGATGATGTCAGGATGGCTGATGTCTAAGTAGGCTGCGTAGCTACCACGGCGTGTACGTCCTTGGCGATAAGCTAGGCTGGATGCATCGTACATCTTCAGGTGAGGCATGATGCCAGTGCTCTTCTCATCACTGTTACGGATGCCTAAGTGCACACCTACACCGCCGCCCAACATACTTAACCAGTTAGTCTCTGATAGATTATCAACCAAACCTTCTGCGCTATCTTCCATAAAGTTGAGGAAACAACTAATAGGAAGGCCACGCTTACTTCTACCATAAGAAAGAATAGGAGTACTGTAACTGAGCCAATGAGTAGAGCTATACTCGTACAGTCTTTGAGCATGTTCTGGATTTGAGGAGAAGGCTTGGGAAACATATGCGAACCGTTCTTGTGGGCTAGTCTCCGCTTCCATCATGTAGCTTTCACGTAGGCGTTGTAAACCTAAAGTATCAAACAAGCTATCACGAGAAGGGGTCATTGTAATCGTCATGTATACCTTTGAATTAGCGATTAAAAAAGCAGCCTAAGCTGCTCTGGGGTTATAGTTATAGCACAGATCAGCGTTCGTTACCACTGCCTTTAATAACATCCCTGTCTTTTCTGCTCTGTAATTTGTCCATGTTTCCACGGCAAACCTCAGACATCAACAGGCCATTATCAGCAGCGACAGCAGCAACCATCCACATGATATCACCTAATTCTTTTTTCATGCTCTTGCGGAAGTCTTCAGGGTATTGATCACCATCCCTAATAAACTTTGCAGCCAAGCTAGTCACCTCACCCACCTCACCTGCTAGGTTTAGTAGGGCGTAGGTGGCGTTGGCGGTAGGCAAACGAAACTTCATTGCCTTAGTTTGGTAGTCATCAACATCAATCATTTTCGTTCATCTCTTCAACACGTTGCATAAATTCTGCGTAAGACCCTGCGCTCATGAAGTGGGAAAATACAGTAGGCAAGGCCATGACTAGCTGTTCTAACATCTCTAGATCTGCAGGGTATTGATTGCCCTCCTTGAGGTCTTCCAAAGCACGAAGGTATGTCTCCCGTAAGCAAGCAGCTACGATCTCATCCGCATAATCATCATCAATTTCTATGTTCATTTTATTTCCTTTCCTTTAATTTATCCGTAGTTGCACACCACAAAAGAAATCCCATTACACTAAGTACAACAATTGTAGGAAGGAACACAAGAAACCAACTTATAGTTATTAATCCCATTAGTTTTAGAACAACCAACACAGCTGTTAGTATATTAAATATCATTTCTTTTTCCTTAATTAAAGTCAATTATCTTTTTAAGTACCGCTGTCTCATTCAGCTTATACACACGAAAACAAGGGTCTTCAAAACCGTATTCAGAACAAGCTGATTGGGCTTCTTCTTTGGAAACATGGTATCCGTCTATCAGCTTAACAATTGCCATATTCTCTGACATTTCTTGATTATCCACCAACAACCATCGGAATGTCAACACCTTATCTTTATCTTGTTTAGTCATTTCTTTTTCCTTTGTTCACGTTCAGTAGAAGTCTTAACTGCATGACAAGCAATACAAAGTATTTGATAGTTGTCGTGCTCACACAGTAGACGTTTTATATATTCATTCCAATCAATGAACCCATCTTCAATATCAACCACAGGTTCAATGTGGTCTGCCTGTACCTCTGCTGATTTAAAGATCTCCTTACAAGCGGCACACCTGTAACGATAACTATCTTTACCAGTCTTAGGGTCAAAGCGCCTGCCTACATTAGCCAAGCTGATTGCCGTGTACTTAGGAGGCCACTTCCTAGACAAGGTACGTAAGCCGCCTTTAATAAAGCTAGCCATACGAGACTCTGTCCAAGTGCCCCCGTTGTATGGCTTCTCTACTGGCTTCTTCTTTGTAGCCATGTCACTCTCCCTTTACATCCACTGTGACATCTTCAATTGTAAAATCAGAGATGGCAGCACCTAAGAAAACATCTTCAATGTTCTCTCGTAATACTTCAGAAAAGTATATGTCGTCAAGGAAAGGTCGGGGCAGGTTCTTCTCATCCACAGTCAGGCAAAATTTAATAACTACTTTCATATCAATGTAACTTTCCAGTAAATCCTTGCAGCATTTCTTTAACAAGGTTGTTCTTATCCAGCAACTCTTCTACAAGATCAGCATGTTCATTAAAGATGTACTCTGTGTAGTGGTCATCAAACTCTTCGTCTTCAGTAAGGTACTGAGGAAGCAGAGCCATCATTAAGCCAGTCATTGCAATAGCGTATGCATCTTTACCGGACATCGTTGTTGGTCCAACCACTGACTGGATGATGTCATACACACCTGTCCAGTCATTACCTATTTTCCTAGGACGCAGGATAATGACAACGTCATCAGGCTCTAGCTCAGTCTGTTGGGGGTAACCAGAGTTCATCATTGTATCTTCTTAACCATAAAAGTCTTGCATTTTCTAGAACCCTATCAGCATTACCGTAGGCTTCAACACATGCATCATACATTTCTTTTGTTGTCGTCTTGTCTTGTAAGATCTTTGCAGCCTTAACAGGACCGATACGAAACAAACCTATGATGTTATCTGCTGAGTCGCCAGTTAATATCTGTGTGTAAAAGAAACGATCACCTTCTGCTTGGTTAACATAGTAGTGTGTCTTCTTCACAAAGTTATAATGCCATCCGGGTATTTGATTAAAGTCTTTGTCCAACGACACCATGATACATGAGTCCCCGTGCATAGTTCCTTCAATCGCTATTGCGTCATCAGCTTCTTCCCCTTCTGCCACCACTGCACCCCAGCTCTCAATCATATGCTTACGTAAAGCAGGTAGATGTATGGGCTTAGCTGCAGTGCGGTTGCCTTTGTAGACTGCGGTGGTTGCTATTTCTTTTCTGAAGTTATTACTACCAGTCAAGAACAGCTTCCACTCATCATAGAAAAAGTCTCCATGATCACAGGCTAAGAGAATGTCGGTGATGATCTTATCTAATCTAGACAGAGCAACACCGACACTCTCAGCTTCACAGGCAAATCCTATGCGGTAGGCAAGGATGTCGCTGTCAAGCAGGGAAATCACAGAGCGTCTTCGTCATCGCCTAGATCATTACCACCAGCAAACTCAACCAAGTCTGTGATGACAAGCTTCATCAATGATGGGCTAGAACCTTTTTTGTTTTTGTATGTCCACTCATACGTACTGACCAATGCTTTGCAGCGGCTCTTGTTGCCAATCAAAGTGTGCAGCTCTTCACCATCAACATCAAACGCACGAATTGGTTTGTTGCTCTTGCAAGTAATGTACTTACCTAGCTCTGCCTTCTTCTCAGAATCTTCCTGAATAGACAAGCCCATACTCTCAAGAGCAGCGGCGGCTCCCTCAGACAGGTTGCATAAGTTTACTTGGTACTTACCAGACATGTCGTTGATCTTGTCCAGTTGTGCCCAGAACACATCAGCATTAATTTTAATGCGCTTCTTTTCTTCAGTCATAATAAACTCCTAATTAAAAACAAAATGACTCAATGAGTCTCGTACCAGTTGACTCCGATCTTTCCTTCGGCATCAACAGGACATCTAAATTGTAGCACAACGCCAGCTTTTGTGGCAGCTGCTTCTACAATTTCTTTCAGTGCGGTTGCATGCTCAGGCGCTGTCTCATACTGCACCTCATCATGCACCCACGCCATCAGCTTCGCAGGGATGTTAGCTGCCTTTAAGTCTCTGTCGCATTCAATCAACCACTGCTTGGCAATGATTGCTCCAGCGGATTGCAACAAAGTATTAAGTGCAGCATGCTCACTACGAATCCAAACCCTACGTCCATCTAGTCCGGGCAAGTGCCCCTTCTTTACAAACTTAGAAAGCTTTGCTTTTAGCTCCATCAGACCCGGTGTGTTCTTAGTAAAGCTGTTGATCATCTTCTTGCCGTGTGCACTGTTGCCGCCAACAATAGCACCAGCCTTAGCTGCACCTGAACCATATAGCACAGCGTATGTCAGCGTCTTTGTGTTGCCTCGTTTTGTTTTATGCTCAGGGTTTTTGCTGTCTTGCACTGTACCCTTCTCCACAATACCAAAACTCTGTGCGTTGAACCAATGGATGTCACCCTTCACCAACTCATCAATCCATGCCTGATCGTTAAGATAGTGTCCAAGACATCTCAATTCAATCCCTGATAAATCAACACCAACCTGCATCATGCCGGGAGCAACACCAAACATAGACCTGCACTCCTCACCATAAGGCTTACCCACTGCAGGCACCTGCCCCATATTGGGTGTATTATGAGTTGCTCGTCCTGTAACAGCACCATTAGTAATGATGCGACCGTGCATGCGACCATCATCACCTACAAGATTAAGCCAGCTACTAACAGCAGCCACCCGTTTCTGAATCATCAAGTAGCGGCCAAAGATCTTAGCCTCTGGTAAGTCAATGCCTTCCAGCACATCCTCATCAATTGTGAAGTTACCCGCCTCTGTCTTCTTAGTAAGCCTCACACCTTTACCAATTAAACGTTTAACAATCTGCTTTCTACTGCCGGGGTTGAACACTGTCACCTTATCTTGCAGTCGCTTGCCTGTCTTAGCGCTGATACGTTCTTCAATGATAGGAGGGAACACAGTTTGCATCTCCTCTTCAATGTCAAACATCTCACCCGAAAGAGTGGCTGACAATATCTGAGCCTTCTGTATATCTAAAGCAAAGCCGTTTTCCTCCATCTCCTTACATATCTGAGCAACCTTGTGTTCAATAACAATACTTGTCTCATTAAACTTTAGCTCTTGCATTGTCTGCTCCAGCATCAGGTCTAGTTTCTCTAGTACGTGTACGTCTTGTATACAATACTCTTCCATCTCTGGGCTGTAGCCAGCATCAAAGTCTTTGAAGCCACCTTTGTAATCACCTAGACGTAAGCCCCACGCCTCAAGACTATGCGGCTTAGCTTTACTACCTTCAGGTGCGATAAGCTGCGGGTTGTACAGGCGAGACAACACCAGCGTGTCTCGTTGCATGTCGTCTGGTATAGACACACCCCATATCCTTTTCAATACAGGGTAGTCAAAGCCTATGCCGTTATGCGCCACACACACATGCCCATCAAGGTACTGCTGTAGATTGTTAGCATCCCTCCACACCAACACCTCACCATCTTTCTTGGTGACACACATCCATATCTGGTTGTGGGCAAGGTTTGTTTCTATGTCTAGGTAGACCCGCATCTTATTCCTTAAAACGTTTGCTCTTCTTCTTCCGGCTCATTGTACTCCAACATTCTGCCTGTTGCCTTAGTGTACAGCAGACGACACGCTGGACCTGTCTGTCCACTGAAACGATTCTTCAGCACACGTACATGAGTTGTGTTGCGTACAGTGGGGTCTTCTGCCTGACCGTTACGCTCAGCACCAATAACAATGTCGCTTAGCTGTGCAATAGAACCACTACCACGCAGCTGCGCCAGTGAAGTGGCTGCACCTTCTTCATGACCCTTACCTTCAGGACGCTTCAGGTGTGACACAACAAACAAAGAGATGTCAGTTTCCTGCACCAGCATACGCAGCTTGGTCATGATCTCATCAATGGCCTTGCGCTCATCACCACTCTCTTGTGCCGACACAATGATGGAGATGTGATCAACAAAGATGTACTTGCAGTTCATTGCCTTTGCCATGTAGCGCACACGGTTTACGATGTTGTCCACACTGGTGCTGCCAAAGTGATCAAACAAATACACACGGCCTGTGCCCAGCGTTGCATCGTATGCTGCCTTGCGCTCAGCGTCTGTTGTTGGTGTGTCAGGTAAGTGTAAGGGAATGTTAGCTGCCATGCTCATCAGCGACAAGCCTGTCTTGCGTATACTCTCTTCCAGAAACATCAAGCCAACATTGTCTGTGGTGTTTTGTATCAGGTGCCACACAATCTCACGCAAGATCTGACTCTTACCTAAGCCGCTTCCGGCAGTGATGGTGACCAGCTCACCGTGCCGGATACCATAAGTTAATTCGTTAAGTCCTGCCCAAGGGTACTGACACTGTGCTGGCTCAAGCGGTGTTGACACTAAGTCCCACAGAGATGTGCCACTGATGATGCCATCAGGTGTGTACGCCTCTGCCCTCCACCACTGCTGCACAAACAAAGCCTCCTTGCTCTCAGCCAAGTAGTCGCAAGCGTCCTTGTAGTCTGTCTCGTGTTTAAAGATCTTACTCTTAGCACCGAACAACTCAGCCACCTCACGTGCTGCATCCTTACCCGGCTTGTCGTTGTCAAAACAAATGACAATGTTCTCAAAGGAATTGATCCACTCATACTGAGCCTTGCAATCTTTCAGGGCACTGGCTGCACCGTTGCGTATGGATACGACAGGGTACTTGCTACCAGTTAATTGGAAGGCAGCGAGGGCATCAAACTCACCCTCAACTATGGTCAAGTACTTACCAGCAGAAGCAAACAGTTGCTGACCAAACATGGTGCCCTTGCTCCACTGTCCCTCGCTGGCGAATGTCTTCTCCTTAACACCACGCACCTTGGCAGCAGTGATGTCACCCTCTGCTGTGTAGTAGGGAAAGTAGTAGTGGTCACCATCACGCACGACACCAAACTTCTCAGCCGTTGTGCGGCTGATGCGGCGATCAGAGATGGAGATTGTGTTGCCTTCTTTGAAATGCTTTAGGTAGGATTCGTTCACAGGCTTTTCTTTCTTAACAGGTAAAATAAATTCTTCATCTTCAGGAGGGCGTGTGTACTCATCACATGCAAAGCACATGCTGCTCCCGTCATCGTTGTAGCTCAGGCCATCACTGCTCTTACAGTTGGCACAAGGCTGGTGTAGTAGTACGAATGTCATGTGTTCTTCGCAAGGTAAGCATCAATAATAGTACCATCTTCTAACAACTCAACGGTATCAGTGGTGTCAATGGTATCAGCAGCAGCAACATACGCAGCAAACGCAGTCTTCAACCGACACACATCAGCCCATACTTTGACACAGTCACAGCCGTTGTCATGTGCTTCATCTTTAGTCATGTGTTCTTCTCCTTTAGCTTGGCTTCAATAAACTGAACAAACTCAAAAACAGTAGGACTGTCTGGCAACTCCCATGAGTTAACTTCCTCTGCCGTCAGTCCCACCCATTCACGCTCTGGCTCTGGCTCTGGCTCTGGTCTAGCCGTGCAGTGTGAAAAATGGTAAGACCTGACCTGCCTTGTGGGCTTGTCAACGCCAAGCGGTAAATCTTGCCCACAGTATTCACAAGGTTTCTTCAGGGCTTCATCATTAGTCATATATGTTTTCCTTTGGTGCAGCACCTGATAGCTCAGACATCTTAGCCAGCAGGTTGTTCAACGGTTCTGTCATCATCGCCCTACAGCAGCTGACAACAATTGGGTTGAACATCTTACCACCATCACTCTCCTCTGTGCGGTTTAAATACTTTTCAAAGAACTCTTTGACACACACACGTAGCTCAGCGTCACGTTTTTCCTGCTGCATCTCAGCACGTATTAGAGCAATGTTCTTCTCTGCTATTGCTATGTCCTGCGCTGTCTCCTCTACTGCTGCCTTCGCATCGTTTAAATCCTCAATTGCTTGCCGCAGTTGTTCATCAGTCATGTGTTCTTTTCCTTTAGTTTAGCCTCAGCCAACTTAACAACTTGGTAAATAAGCCTGTCTTCGTAAAAAGCCGGAAGGCTGTGTATCTCCTCATCAGTCAGCCCCACCCACTCACTCTCTGTCTGTTCCAAAGCATCTTCTAGAACGGCTTCAATACGATCCCTTTTATCAGCAGCATAATCATTCATGCCCACCTCCCTGCCAAGGAATTTAAGGAACTCAAGCGCCTGCTTCAGTGCTGCATCCTTGCTTGTTGTTTCTTCTGCTGGCGGTGTGTCAGGATTTAAGCACTCAGCTTCCGCAATCCCCGCCTTTATCGCAGTTAATATACCCAGCCTCGTCAGTGCAACCAGCGCTTCAGGTGGGAAGTTAAATTGAAAGTCTGCACTGCCGTCCTCATTCTCACGTATCAGTGACACAGAGCCTTCACTCTTAATTGTTTCATCCATTGTTAACTCCAATCGCCACAGCGACAACTACTACATTGATTACACAGGCTATTACATTTACTAAAATCCTGAACGGAGACTTAACAAAGCCTGCAGCATACGCACAGATTACGCAAGCTAAAAGATTAATATGTATTACTGTCATTCTTCTACTCCGAAATGTTGTTTAATTCGCCTTGCAGCCATCCAACTTCCTCGTTCTGCACATTTGTCTGCTTCGGCAGCACATTCTTTAACAATCAACTCAGCAAACTTTGCTGAAAATTCTGGACCGTTATAATTATTACTATGTTTACCGCATACTGCATACGCCTGTTCAGCTAGCTCTTTAATTCGTTCGTTCATAACTACTCCTTAAACAAAGACGGGAACTCTTTAGCTAAAACATTACGGCACTGCACCGCTATGTCACGGTGCTCCTTCTGTGTTGCCTCATCACAGCGGATGTCAACGTAGTGCATCCAGCTACGCAGCGTACCGTTCATGTACATGGCGCTCATCGTCAAACCTTCTGGCAATACTTTACGTGCCACCTCTTTGGCAATGCCATTGTTCAAGGCAGCACCGTATGCATGTCTCGCCTGAGCCACCACCTTCTGTTGCTCCTCCTGCCACCACCGCTCCAACTCACGGTCTTGTGTGGGCAAACTGTTCTGACGGTTCTTCTTGTCTTGTAGCCGTGCCTCACCTAGCTCCCAGTCCAGTGCCTCTGCATAGCGTTGGCTAAACTCTTGGAAGCTGAAGCTACGGTGGCGCAGGATCTGTCGTCCAATGTCACGGGTGCATTTAATTTCCATACAAACATTGACCATCTCAAACGGACTCCAATGTTTATTCTTCATCAGATACTGCAACAACTTAGGCGCTGTCTCTGGGTTGTCTTGGTTGCTGGGGTTACTTACACGTGCCATGTAAGCAATCAACTCTTCACCTTTGGGCGTTGCCCATACTAATTTAACTGTCATTTAAAATCCTAAAGTTTCTTGTGTGTCGTCTGTTGTGCCGTTAAAGATAAAGCGGTACTGGTACACACCATTACCTTCATACCTTCTATCAACTGTGTGTCCACCATACTTAGCCTTGCGTAGGTCACGAAGCTTGGCACTGATGCTTGCCTCTGGTGCACCTGTGGCAGCAGCTATCTCACGCAGCGTTGTCCACTCACTATCGCTTATGAAGTTAAGGATGCGCTCAGACTGGTTCTTCAAGCGCTCAAAGTCACGCTCGTGTTGATAGGTGACACCATCAAAGGCGTTGGCCTTGAGGCTCATGATCTTATCCATTATGTATTGAACAATCATACGATTTCCTTTGCTGTAAGAGATTTACTGTTGTATGTTGTAGCAAAGGCCGATACTCTGTCCTGCTCTGCCTCTGCATCAAACGCAGGGTCAAGATCAAACTCTGCAAGATAAAGCAGGCAACACACAGCGTGTGCTAGGTGATGCAGCCCTGTCTCTTTGTCTAGGTTTTCACCACGTTTGAATGACCATACATGACGCAGCGCTGCATCAAAGTAGCGGCGCTCTTTATCAGGTACGCCCTTCCAATTGTCACGGCTATACTTCTGCGCCCCATACGTCAGCACCTTGGCTACTTCATCCAGTGCGTGGGGTGGGATAAGACCATACTCTGTCTTGCCCGTGTCATACTTAATTCCTTCAGTCATCTATCACTCCAGTAAGTTGTTTGGAAATTGTCTCATGAGCTGTGCATTAGTGGCACTGCGAAGCGTGTGTTTAATATACGGTGTCAATGACGATGGCGTTGCATGCCCACTCATTGACATGATGGATGACACTGGCACACCCACATCAACCATCTCTGTGATGGCAGTGCGGCGCAAGTCCATCAGCGTCAGCTCTTCAGGTAAGTCTGCCTCTGCCATGATGGTGGTGCCCAGCTTACTTAACTTGTTTAGGCTGTACGGTAACAGCTTACCCTTCACTGTCTTAGGCACTGGCGCTATGTACTGCTGCCATCCAAAGTCTACATGTTGTTGAGCCATCATTGCCTGAAGTCCTGTACTTGTTGGGACAGTGATATTAGCACCTCGCTTACTTTGTGTCAAGGATAATGTTCCCGTCTCTAAATTATAACTGTCCCATGTCAACGTTCGCATGTCACCAAGGCGCTGCCCCCACTCATAAGCCATGTTAACAATCAATCCTGCATTGCGCCACTCAAAATTACTAAATGCTGTGTTAAGAAAAGCACGTACATCCTCACGCTGCCACACAACCTTGCGACTATGCTGCTTCTGTGCCTTCACCTGAGTGAACGGGTTGTACTGTGTGAAGCCATGCCTGATTGCATAATTAAAAAGCAAACGGTACACAGCAAGGCTATGGTTGGCGAGGCTGATGCTGTTACCTGCATGCTCTTCATACACACGCTGACACATTGGTGTCATGATGTTGCACAGCTTTGCCTGTGGCAGTAACACACCAGCAACCTTGCTTGAATACCAACACTTGAGGTAGTAGGTGTAATCGGTCTGCGTCTTTGGCGACAGCTTGGTAAAGGAAATGCTAGCAACATAACTCTTAATTAAGTCCGACACCTTGCTCTTGCTTGTCAGCTCTCTTAAATACTTACGCTCTGACCTCCACTCTGCCATCAAAGCATTCTGCTCCTGCACGTAGACACACGCTGCCTCATAGTCAGCACCCAACATCACTCGCTTAACAACACCTGCCTCAAGCGCATCCTTTGGTGGGTTGTATCTGTAGATGACGGTGTCACCCCGCTGCACCTCCATCATGTATGAAAGCTTCATGTCTGTGCTCCTAGTCGGTTAAACCAACGTTGCCTATCTCAGCTAGCAAGTCAGCATCGTTCCTGCTCAACCTCTCTTTGTACATCACACAGTTGTAGATGATGGCATCAAGCATTGACTGCTCATCTATTGTTGTGTCGTTAAGCAGGGCGAGTGTGTCAAATCTAAAATTAGTGGGTGTCAATGTATATCTCATATTATCTTTCAATGGTTGGCTTCTATCCCAGTCTGCAATGTCAACTTCACTTATCATCATGGCCTCTTGTAAAACAAATGTTGCTCAACCTGAACAGTAAACTCGTACACCTTAGCCCAGTAGGGGTTGACATACACTGCATGGTAGTGGGTGGACTCGTCTGTCTTATCTATCAAGCCCCCTTGCAGCGCCATTCGTGCCACAGCCAGCGTCTGCCAGTCATGCTCCACCTTCATGTTAACCAAACGTTTCTCTAAAGTCCAGCTAAACTGACTGGGCTGGTACACAACATCACATACATTGTCAGGCCATCTGCTGTCGCTGACTCTGTTCATCACCACTGTAGCAACTGCTTCCATGCCCCGCATGCCGTCAACCCTTGCCTCATGGTGTAGGTTGTCTGCCATACACAACAACTCGTTGAAGTCAATAACCTTGGGACAGGCCATCAGTGGTGTGCTGAACATGAGCAGCGCTAGCAGTGTATGTCTCATGGCTGGTAACTTTCGTATGTACGAATGCGGCTTGGGTTTTCTGTGTGCTTTTCGTTGAACCTCATACGCACATCATCCTTTAACAGACGGTCATATAACAGGGACAGGTCAACGTCCTCTTCAAGGTATACATTGTCCTTGTACTGGTAGCTGTAAGCGCTGACCAGCTTGTCTAAGCCTAGGTTGACAAGCACCTGCCTCTTAACCTTTGCCCAAGCATGGGACGGGTCGCTGTACATTGTAGCTGTGAATGTTTTTTCCATGATTAGATGTCCTCGTTGTGGCTGGTGATGGTGAAGTGCAAAGGGTCACATGCAACGTTGTGAAACTCTTCACGCAACTTCTGGCACATGCCTTCTACTGTGCTCAAACAAATTGCAGAGGACATGCCAGACGATAATTCAAAGGTGCCGATTGTTTCATTGTCGTTGTCAGTGAATGTAACTTTAATTGTCATTGCTTTGCTCCTGTGGCTGTATGCCAGATATACCAAAAATAAAACCAAGCTCGTATGCTGCACTGAGTGATGGTGCCTTGTACTTGTTACAGTTCAAGCCCCAGTTGGCAGCGTCTACGGCACCGAACATGTAAGCCCTCATCATGTCCTCTTGATCTTGTGTGATTGCGGTCATTGTTTATTTCCTTTTAGTAATGCAGCTTCTGCATATAAATCTACTATAGAACAGTCATCGTTGGTGCGTTGGCGGTACTTGCAAGCATGCTTCTCAGCCACCGCATATGACTTGCATAAGGTGATGACCCAGCCCCTGCTGTCAATCACTTTGTATTGCATTTTAATCATTGTTTATTCCCCTTAATGAATAGTGTGTATCAAGTACGTCAGCGACTAAGGTAATGCTAAGCACAATATACGTTACTGTACATAGAACCGCATAAAAGCCTCGTTCATATTGCTCAAACCCTATTCCACCAACCCATAATATTCCCGTAATTCCTATTGCTGGCAGCAAAGCAGCGACAGTTAATTTTATTAGTAGCATGTGTGTTTCCTTTGAGAAAAGCAGGCAGCACATACCACCTGCTGTGTTAATTAAGCCAGTTGCAACACCTGCTCTGCTGCGTTCCACAACTCACGGTTAACACGTACATTCTCTGACACGCTGTTAACTGGACGGCTCTTGCGGTAAAGGCCATCAGGATTGCGCTCATTGAAGCACTTAATCAGTGCGTTACCCCTGATAATATTTTCCTGAATCCTGTTAAACACCACCCAAGCATTGGTGTAGATGTCAGAATCACGCTGTACACGTAACAACCCACTGACAGTGCGACCAGTTGCAAAGGTACCTTTGACGGGGTATAGGTTGTCACGCTCAGTTGTCCAGTCCCAGCGTGTCTCAGCTGCCCTAACTGCCAGTTCCATCTGTGCCAAGCGGCTCATCTCTTTGCCTTTCATCTGCTGAATACGCTCCATCAAAGCAGGGAGGCGCTCCACCGTCTGTGTCAGCATCTGCTCAAAGCTATTGACGTTGGCCTTGCTGTGGTATAGACGGGCATCAAAGCCCTCCCCGGCGATCACACCATTAGAGCAAATTAGGCGGTAACAGCCTGCAAACATGCGGATGCTGCCTGTACCGTCATGGCTGTTATACAAAACGATCTCGCCTCGCTGGGCATCAGCGCTATACGTATCAACCAAGGTGTCACGGTGAGCAAATGCCACCATGTGCTGCGTGTGCAGGGGGTTGGCCTTGCGTGAGTTTTTCTGTGCTGCCTGTGTTGGTACAAAGCCGTAGTCGGCCATGATTGGCAACACATCAGCTGTACGCAGCTGGGCATAGCGTGGTGACAGAGTGTCTTTGACGGTGTCAGCAAACACTGCTGGTGCCCGTTGCTCAATGCCGTTGATGCTCAGTTCAGAGTTGGTGGTTGAGCGAGAAAAGATTAAGTGAGACATGATTTATTTCCTGAAGAAAACTGTGCAACAAAATCGTTGCTGAGCTATTGTAAACTGACCAAATAACAAAAGTACATAGGGGTTTACCCTAACACACCTCCTGCTCTGTAATGGTGAAGCCCTTGTGCTTACCTAGCACTCGTTCACCGTAATTGAAAACATAAAATACATTTTCATCTAGTGCCGCCTCTATCTCAGCATCAGTCAATGGCTGGTGTGCCACTGCCACGGTGCGTTTGAACCGACCTAGGTCATCATTCCAGTAGCCCCATACTTCAACCAGTGTGTACATTTGTATTCCTTTTAGGTTTAACTTTAACAATTCTAAAAATACCCCGTGTGCTTATCTCACCACGCTCTGTCGCATCATCAACATGCATCTGCACCCTCAGTGATGCAACAAGCAAAGAGGAGTAATTGTCTGCACCAAAGCGGTGCCAGCCATGCGCTGTTCTAACTTGTATGTAATACATGTATCTCATCTAAGTAATGGTTATATGCATCCTCAAGGCGTTGACGTAGTGTGTGATGGTTTGCATCAGTCAGTGCCGCCAGCATCACCTCAACCAATGCGTCACCGTCCCACTGTAGCTGTCGTGCCAGTTCCACACCTGTTTGTTCGTTGTTCATATCATTCCCCTTTATCTAAAATGTCTTGTTGATGTTGGGTACATATAACTGTCTTACCCACGCCAACACCTGCAAAAAACCCAAATAATTCACCCTTACGCCCTCCATATGTTAATTCAATCAGCTTACGAAAACCTGCTATTGCCACGGCGTGGGCTTGCATCTCAGTGGCCGTGAATGCATCAGGGTCATCGTTCATGATCATGAGCGTTTCTAGCAGCTGCTGGTTGAGGCTTATCTGTACATCTTTTATGATGTCAAGCGCTTGTTGTGTGTCCATCGGTGTATATTTTGCCTCAAGTTCGTACATTTTTTCGCTGATTGTTTTCATGTTGTGCCCTTGCTGTTGTGGCAAAATTGCCCGTAAGACTGTCAGTTTATAGCACTGCGCTGGCAATGCTATAAGTGATAACCCTAACGTAATTTGTTGCGTACAGCAACCACACGGTGTCGGCGCATGATCATAGCCCCGTCATCATAGCAACCCGCCCAAGACAAGGCCGCTTTGCGTGTCAGTGTAAGGTGTTCTTTTGAGTAGCCAAAGCCATACACTTGGTAACCAATTAGTTTACATATATAATTTAACATTTTATTTTGCCCTTCTTGACCAAGGGTGCCGTGTATTTTGTCCGGCAGCATAGCCAAGGTCATAAGCCTCAAATTGTGGTGAATTTTCGCCATGCGGGTTTAGTGGCCGTCTATTGTTCACGCCTTCCTCATAGCCCAAGCCGTAAGCATGCATTATCATGCATTCG
>OOFT01000034.1_pt1 | contig 21380 bp, 20 predicted proteins | sample 1670301 | NCBI WGS metagenome assembly OOFT01 (sample SAMEA98140918, study PRJEB22522) | marine metagenome | biome: marine biome; feature: marine water body; material: sea ice | place: Arctic Ocean | collected 11-Sep-2015 | depth 0.3 m
CTCTTGGCTCATCGGCTTCGACTAACTGCTTCCAAAGTGCCTTAGTCAAAACAAAGTGGCCCAAGTGATTGATTGCCATTTGAGACTCGATTCCATCCACGGACAAACTAAAGTCCGGGCCCATCACTCCAGCGTTATTCATAAGAACATCAATCGGGTCGGAAAATGTACTGGCGAACGAGCGAACCTCATCAAAATTCGCAACGTCTAAAACTTGGCTAGTTATCTTCGAGTGGGGGTATTGCTTGGCGATCTCCTCGCCTGCTTTTTCGAGTCGGTCTTTGCCGCGGGCAGTCATTATGACATTGAACCCCAGGGCGGCAAGCTCCTTGGCGGCCTCCAACCCGAGTCCGCTGCTTGCGCCTGTTATCAGTGCTGTTTTATTTTTGGCTGGCATTTATTTGCAGGCTGCCTCTCGATTAGTTTTGCTCGTCACTCTGAGCTTTCATTATTATGCCTTGAAACTTCACCGCAGCAATAGGCTTGAGGTTCTGTCCAATTTGAGGTGTTAGTTGACCAAGGGTTCATCGATTACCGTTCGTCTCGGTGTGGGGCAGATTATTACCTGGGGATCTTCTTTCTACTTGCCGGCGATATTGGCTGTTCCAATTTCGGCCTCACTTGGCATTTCGACCCAGGATTTCTTTTGGGCTTTCACTCTGTCACTGCTGGTCTCTGGCTTCCTAGGACCCCAGGTTGGACGAGCGATTGATCGTCTTGGGGGCAGGGCCGTTTTGCCCTTCGGAAGCATTGCTTTTTTTGCAGGACTGAGCCTGCTATCGGTGAGCACGAATCAAGTCATGCTTATTTTGGCCTGGTTGCTAATTGGTATTGGCGGGTCAATGGGAAATTACGACTCGGCCTTCGCAACTGCAGTTTCTTTCTTTGGCAATAAATCAAATCGAGTAATAGCGGGCATCACGGTGTTTGCCGGCTTTTCCTCCACAATTTCTTGGCCACTTACCAGCTATCTTGAGCAAACAATTGGCTGGCAGCAGGCAGTATTTTTCTGGGCCCTCATGCACCTAGTCATTGCACTCCCGCTCAACCTCAGCATCCCAAGGACTGAACCTAAAGAGGTTCCAACAACCACCGGTCCGATTCGGAAGATAATAAAAAACCGATTCCGGTTTGACGTGCTGCTCGTGCTTTTTGCCGTGATGTTCGCTCTCGAGGGCTTCATTGTTTCTTCGGTGAACACCACCCTTCCGTTTTTGCTCGGGGAATTGGGCGCCAGCTCCGAAGTTGCGCTGCTTGCGGCGACAATCCTTGGGCCTTCTCAAGTGCTGGCAAGGGTGCTGATTTTGGTTCCTGGAAAAATCATGACGCCGATGCGCGTGGCCGCGCTGTCGATTGCTGCTCACCCAATTGGGGTTGTCTTGATCTGGATCTTCGGAGTGAACGCCCTAATTCCGTTTGTGATTCTGCATGGCATCGGAGTTGGATTGAATCCGTTCATTAGGGGTTCGCTGCCGCTTTTGTTTTTTGGGACCGAGGGCTTCGGTCAACGCCAGGGCTACATCATGATGCTGAGCAAAATGGTGTCGGCACTTTCGCCCTCGCTGCTGACGCTCTTGGTGTTGGCAAACGTACAATCGGCAATCGGTCTCACCTTCGCCATGGGCGTCTTGGCGATGGGACTGCTTGTCTGGCTAGGTGCGATTCACAGGGTCAGAAATAAGGCTGCGCTAGATGCTAGCGCTGCATCAAGTCTTGAGGGTTAGCACTCTCCACCCATTTGGTAAGACCGGCCCAGTGGCCCCAGCCCTGATCAAATGAAAAGTGTCCTGCCCCTGGAAAAATTAGCGGCTCTAAATTGAGTGCAGGTGCGTAGATGCTGACACCTCTAGGAAGCCACTGGTCATCATCACTTGCTATCACAGTCAAGCTCTTTGCCCACTTATGAGCGCTCGCAGCTAGTTCTGGGTCATCCAGGTCAAGAGGCGAACCTTTTATCTCATCGGTCTCAGAAAGTTTGTTTGGGTCCGGCGGTGCTACAAGCAGCACTCGATCAAAGGGCGTATCAAATAGATTATTTTTTGCAGCGATTAGCCAATTGGTAGTCCCAAGTGAATGACAAATAGCTATTTTTTCGCCGCCTTGAACCTCATCCATCATGTTGGCTTCTTGGCGCAACAGCTCCTGCCACGTGTCAGTACTGGGGGTGTCAGGGTCTGGGAACTGCGGGTACCAAACTTGATTTCCATTGTTTCTTAGCTCCGCTGCAGCGAGCCTTGCCCAGTGACCAGGGGGCCGTATGTTGGTCCAGCCGTGGTGGATCAGAACTTTCTTCACAAATGCATCTTTCCACAAAACCCGAAAGAGAACCTGATCTAATCGTCTAGTTTCCGGCCTTGAGCCGCAACGAATTAGCAACCACCGAAACGGATGAGAATGCCATTGCTACGCCAGCGAGCATTGGATTCAGTAGCCCTAGGGCCGCAACCGGAATCAGAACTATGTTGTAGCCAAAAGCCCAACCTAAATTCTGCAAAATGTTTCGGTAGGTCCGCTTTCCGAGCTTGAGAGCAAAAGCAATGGCGCGCGGGTCATCATCCAAAATAGTGATGGCGCTTGCGGCCTGTGCCGCGTGGGCTCCGGAGCCCATTGCGATGCCAACGTCAGCCTTGGCAAGTGCCGCCACGTCGTTGATGCCGTCGCCAACCATTGCAACTGGCTCGCGATAGGCCGACAGCAATTCCAGCTTGCCCTCCGGGGAGACGTGTCCTTTGAAGTCAGTTATGCCCAGTTGTTCTGCAACTTCGCGAACTCGCTCCGGGTTGTCCCCGGAGACTAGGTAGGGGCTAAAGCCAGCGGCTTTTAGCTCATCCATTGCTTGCTTGGAGGTTGGCCTTGGCTTATCGGAGAGTTCGATGAGTCCGCGGGCAACATTGTCCCAGGCCACAACAACAAGAGTGTTTGGACCGGCATGTTCAAGAGCTTCATCCAGCTCGGCTTGGTTTTGATAGCTTCCGGGTTTTTCAACCGAGACCATCACGGAATCAACTTGTCCCGTGAGTCCGTTTCCGGCGACTTCGATGACATCGGTTGCGACAAGATCGTGTGGGGTTTCGGCTATCGCTTTAGAAACTGGATGCTTGCTGGTCACTGCGACCGCCGAAGCTTTTTCTAACATTGCCTCGGCGCTGACACCTGACAATCCGGTGGCTTTGATGATGGCAAGCTTTCCGTCGGTAAGTGTGCCGGTCTTGTCCAAGAAGACATGCTTGGTCTTTGCAAGCAAGCGAAGTGAGTCGGGGGTTCTTACAACCACGGCCTTTTTGGTGCCGATGCCGGTGGCAACCACCAGGCTCATCGGCACGGCAATCCCGAGAGCACATGGGCAGGCAATCACTATTACAGAGATGGCCGCCTTGATGGCGATGTCCTGTTCTCCGAGGAAGAACCATATCAAGTAGGTGGCAATGGCGATGAGAATCACCAGCGGCACAAATATCTTTGAGATCGAATCGGTTAGGGATGCAAGTTTGGATTTCTGTGCAGTTGCTTCTCGAACTAGGTCTGCGATCTTCGCAAGCCTTGAAGAGGAGGAGACCGCCATTACTTCAATTTTTATTTCACCCTGCAAGTTTGTGGTTCCAGCCGTTACTAGCTCGCCGGTTTGCAAGTCCTTTGGCAGTGACTCTCCGGTGAGCGTAGAAGTGTCGATTGACGCGAATGCTGAGAGCAGTTTTCCGTCGGCTGGAATCGCCTCACCGGCTGAAACCAAAACAATCATTTGCTTGCGCAAAGAGCTAGTCGCGACATTTTCGCGCTTACCGTCGATTTCCACGGTTGCTGTTTCAGGAATGGCGCTCAGCAGTGCTCGAACTGAGTCAGTGGCGCTTTTTCTTGCCCTTACCTCTATGTATCGGCCGAGTAATACAACCGATGGCACAACCGCAGCGGTTTCAAAGTAGGTGTGAGTGTGGCCGGCGAGAATCAGATAAACGCTATAGCCGTAGGCGACGCTAGAGCCAAGCGAAACAAGCGTGTCCATGGTCGCATCAAAGTGGCGAAGGTTTTTTATAGCCGCTGTGTGGAATGGCCAGGCCACATAAAAAATCACAACGGTGGCAGCAGCCCAAACTATGTAATTACTGTATTGGAATTGGAAACCGGGAACCATGGCCAGAAGCACCGCTACCAGCGATGCGATTCCACCGGCAATAAGACGAGGCTTCAGGGTTTTGAGTTCAGACTTCCCAGTGCCAACCCGGTAGCCGGCGCTTTCAACTGCGTCGGCAATCACGGAAGGATCCAGCGGGTTGATTAGCTGGAGGTGAGCTTTTTCGGTGGCAAAATCTACGTATGCACTGACTCCATCCAGTTTATTTAGATTCTTCTCAACCCTCCTGGCGCAGGCGGTGCAGGTCATGCCCTCGATTTCAATATCGAGCAATTCAACACCTACCAAATTGGTATCAGGCATCTATTTTTGCGAATCCCACTGCCTGGTAACCGGCTTCTTCAACGGCTTCTGTGAACTGCTCATCGGTAATATCGCTCGAGGTAACCACTGCGGTGCCGCTCGAGTGATCGACCTTTACGCTCTCAACCCCTTCGAGGGTGGCGATTGCATTAGTGACACTCATCTCGCAGTGTCCGCAAGTCATTCCGGTAATTGTTATTTCAGTTTTTGACATTGCTCTCCTTATTATTAGTTGCTGATATGGATGCTCATGCGAACAGCTGTGCTATCTGGCTCCAGCGTGTTTTATTCAACGAATACCAAATCCAAGTGCCTCGACGCTGTTTTTCAACTAACTCAACTTCTGCAAGTTTCTTGAGGTGGTGACTAATTGTTGGCTGGCTAAGTCCCAGCGGACCCGTTAGGTCGCAAGCGCAGCTTTCCTGGAGATCAGCCTTGGCGATCAGGGCCAAGATCTGAAGTCTGGTTGGGTCGGCAACCGCCTTCAGCAGCGCAGAGATGTCCTCAGCCTTGGCTCTTGCCATGGGCTCTGCGGTGCTGGATGGCGCGCAATCTGCGAGCGTAAGTAAATTTTTATTCATCTTCTATTAACCCTATACATCGATACACGTCTATAAATTCCCGAATGTCTGCTATAAATAGACAACCATCTATAAACCAATCCCAACTCTAGTTCAGAAAGCCGAACAAAACCATTACTAAATCCCAAAGTACAGCCGCAAAAATGAGTAAGTACCTGGCCGAGTTGCTAGGGACATTCCTTATTGTCTTGACCGTGGCAGGCGCCGGTCACATGGTCTTTTTGCTGGGGGCCGACGAGACGGTTGGGCTAGCGGCAATTGCCGGAGCAGTGGGACTTGTTTTGTTTGTTGCAATCAGCATGTTCCAATCCATCAGCGGAGCTCACTTCAACCCGGTGGTAACCATTGCTTTCGGGATCAGGAGGCAAATTGACCTCAAGACCGGTTTTGTCTACGTTGCTATGCAGCTATTGGGAGCGTTCCTGGGCGCAGTGGTCGCAAACCTAATGTTTGGTGTCTATGCAGTAGCGGCAGGCACTGTCCAGCGACTAACTACTCAGACTTTCGTTGGTGAGATTGTTGCCACAGCTGGGCTACTGCTAATTGTGTTGTTGTTGGTTGATCAAGAAAAGCTGTCCTTGATCGCTCCCAGTATCGGAGCCTGGGTTGCCGCTGGCCACTTATTCACTTCCTCTACCTCTTTTGCAAACCCGGCCGTGACATTTGGTCGAGCCTTTACTGATGCTGTTACCGGAATCAACTTCGCGTCGGTGCCCGGTTTTGTAATTGGGCAACTAATTGGCGCGGGAGTCGCGCTGACCTTGTTTTATTTTCTATCCACCAAGAAGGAGCAAAATGTCTAAGCCAATTTCATCGGTGATGTTTGTTTGTGTTCACAACGCCGGTCGTAGCCAGATGGCAGCTGGCTACCTTTCCCATTTGGCGGGTGACCGAGTTGAAGTCAGGTCGTCAGGAACAATGCCGGCTGACAAGGTCAACCCTGCGGTTGTCGAGGCGATGCTCGAGGAGGGTATCGATATCTCCAGCAACACCCCGAAGGTTTTGACCGATGAAGACGTCAAGGCGAGCGATTACGTGATAACTATGGGTTGCGGCGACGCTTGCCCGTTTTATCCAGGCAAAACCTACTTGGACTGGGTGCTTACGGACCCAGCCGGTCAGGGAGTCGACACTGTGCGCCCCATACGCGATGAGATCCGCGGACTAGTTGAAAGCTTGATTGCTGAAATAGACAAGAAACTGACTCGCTGAAGTAACCGAGGGCGCTTTCCGAGCGACTTAGCGAATACTCGCCGCTCCTGATCCAGGTTTCTAACTGACAAGGATAAGAAACAAAGGGACGAGAAAATGGCGCGCAAAACTCGATGCCATGGCCAACTTGTCCGGCAGTCTGTAGGACCATCACCGAAGCGATCGATCTCGACCTGGAAACAGGCGTTCTGGTCGCGTCGCTATGTGATTTAGCGCCCGGCTCCCTGAGCTATGGGGCAATCAAAAGGATCGCGGGCTTGGAGACCCACGCGGTTGAGGTAGCTCACGACGATGCCGTAGGAGCGAACTAAGGATGTCTCCGTATAAGCGATTGAGCGCTCCAGGCAGTAGGCCTTGACCATTTTTGCGGCCTTGGCTAGGGCGGGGCGAGGCATATTGGGGAACAAGTGGTGCTCAATCTGGTAGTTGAGTCCGCCCATGGCAAGATCCATAGCAGTACCCCCGGTGATGTTCCGACTGGTCAGCACTTGACGGCGCAGGAAGTCCACTTTGACGTCTCGCCCAATGATGGGCATGCCTTTGTGATTAGGGGCAAAAGAGGCGCCCATGTAGACACCAAAGACAGCTAATTGGGTGACAATGAAAACGCTTGCTACCCCCCAAGGCATAAACCAATAGACCAGCCCAAACAGAATGATGTGGCGGGAAAGCAGCATCGTGATCTCGGAACCGCGAGCCTCAATCTTTTTTCTGGAGAAGGCGCTCTTGAAGCCCTGGATGTGGAGGTTGAGCCCCTCCAGGGTCAATAGAGGGAAAAAGAGCCACCCTTGACGTTTGACGATTGCGCGCTGCAAACCGGTGGTGGTAGGGGCAATGTCTTCTCGGAACACGACGACATCGGATTCAATGTCAGGGTCTTTGCCCACTGTGTTCGGGTTGCCGTGGTGTCTAGAGTGTTTGTTCATCCACCAGGAGTAACTAATACCCACCACCAGGTTCGCAATAATCCGCCCCCAGATGTCATTCGAGCTGCCGCTAGCAAACACCGCCTTGTGGGCCAATTCGTGAGCAAGAAAAGCAAATTGAGTGAGCACGATTGCCAGTGGTGGCGCAAGAGCAACGCTCCACCACGAGGATCCCAAGAAAATCATGCCGGTGACGGTCATGCCGAGAACGACAGTGAGTATCGACGCAAGCACGCCGTAGTAGCCATGGCGCCTACGTAATAAACCGGCGGACTTAATGCTCTTCATCAATCCAGCAAAGTCCGAGGTGTACGGGTGCGCGGCGGGATCAATTCGAGAAGGACTGTCGCTGCTTCGGTCAAGTGTTGGTGACATGGAGACTCGTCTCAGGTATCGGGGCTTCTCAGGATACAAGACGCTCACACCGCCTCGATATCCTAAAGCTAGAGCGTCTTCCTGTGTTTTAGCTGGAGGAAGTCAGGGTTTCACATAGTATCCGTGACGCAGCTAAGACCTGGGCGCTCAAGCCGGTTCTCCCCGACTGGGTTTAGCGCAAGCTGATGTCAGTAGAGTCAAAAACTTCTCATTGACAAACTAGTAAGGGTTACCTAACCTATTCAGAGCGGCGGAAAATATGCGCTGAAAACAGAAGGAACCCTAATTGCTCAAAAAGACACTTGCTCTAGTAGTAGCCGCGGTAGCGGTAATTTCAGTTTCCGGCTGCACGGCAGAAGCAGCGCTACCGGATAAATCCTCCATCGTCGTTTACGCAGGCAGAAGCGAAGCTTTGATTCAGCCGATTGTCGATCAGTTCACCTCAGACACTGGTATCGCCGTCGAGGTTCGATACGCAGGAAGTGCCGAGCTCGCGGCTCAGCTCTTGGAGGAGGGGCAGAACTCTCCCGCGGATGTCTTTTTCGCTCAGGATGCTGGAGCTCTCGGAGCCGTCGCTAAGGCCGGCCTCCTTTCAAAATTGCCAGATGAAATTCTGGGACTTGTTTCTCCTCAGTACTCAGCAGCCGATGGCAGCTGGGTTGGAGTCTCCGGGCGAGTGAGGGTGTTTGTTTACAACCCCGACAAAGTGGCCAATGTGCCTAGCTCGGTTTTTGATTTAGCGGCGCCAGAATGGCAGGGCAGAATCGGAATTGCCCCAACAAATGCGTCCTTCCAGGCGTTTGTTACCGCCATGCGCGTTCTTCACGGTGAAGACAAGACTCTCGAATGGCTTCGGGCTATGAAGACCAACGGCGTGATCTACGAGAAAAACTCTGCGATCTTGGAGGCCGTTGAAAACAAGAGCGTGGATGCGGGCCTTATAAACCACTACTACTGGTTCGCCATGGGTAGGGAAGTTGGCTTCGAGAACCTCACTTCACGCTTGGGTCAATTCCAAGCTCGAGACGTTGGTAACCTAATCAACGCTGCTGGAGTTGGAATCGTTAGCGACTCAAATGCAGCCAGGAGTTTTGTGGAGTACCTGCTAAGTCGCACAGGCCAGCAGTATTTTGTTGACGAGACCAGTGAGTATCCCCTGATTTCCGGGATCGAAGCTGGAGTCGACCTGACCCCGCTGGATCAAATACCGGCTCCAGATATCGACCTTAGCGATCTAGATAGTCTTGAGGAGACACTCAAGTTGATTCGGGAGGCTGGGCTTATCTAGCCAAGGAGTGATGCGTAAACCACCGGCACTGCTAGTAGTTTTTGGGGTTAGTGCTGCCCTGTTGGCGGTTCTCCCAATCGGTTACTTAGTGCTTCGGCTTTTCGAGGGCTTCGATAGAGCCCTAGCTGAGCTGCTGCGACTAAGGACCCTTGAGTTACTGGGCAACACGATTTTGTTGGTGACTGCAGTTTCAATAAGTGCACTTGTGCTTGGGTTTGCCCAGGCCTGGTTGACTACCCGCTCCAATGTGAAATTCGCATCGGTGTTTGCAGTGCTAGCTGCACTGCCGCTCGCGATTCCTTCCTACGTAATGGCTCTTGGATACATCTCGCTCTTTCCCAATTTCTCAGGGTTTTTTGCCTCGTGGTTGGTTCTTACGTTGGCCACCAGCCCCTATGTGTTCTTGGGGGTCACCGCGGCCTTGGTGAGAATCGATACTGCGAGCGAAGAGGTGGCCAGAACACTGGGTCTCGGTAGGTTTCAGGTATTGCGCCGCATCACTTGGCCGCAGGTCCGACCTGCGGCGACGGCCGCGGTTTTATTGGTGGCACTCTATGTCCTGAGTGAATTCGGAGCCATTGCGCTTTTGCGCTATGACACTTTCACCAGGGCCATCTATAACGCTTATCGAGGGTCTTTTGACAGAACTTCCGCCGCTGCTCTCGCACTTGTTCTTCTAGTCATCACCCTTATTGTCATATGGTTTGAGCGTCGTTATCGAGGTGTCTACCTTGCAAATACAAAGGCACTTGGCAAAAGAGTCAGGGTTGATTTGGGCTCTTGGTCCTGGGTTGCCATGGCTGGACTCACTTTGGTCGCAATAGTCAGCGTTGGTGTTCCAATCCTCAGTCTTCTAGTTTGGAGCATCCAAGGAAGTGCGAGCCTGAATCTAACGATGCTGCTCGATGCTCTTTGGGGTTCGGTGCGCTTGGCTCTCATATCCGGATTAGTGATTGGGGCTTTTGCCACCGCAGTAGCGCTGTGGGCTGTTCGGTACCGGACCAAGCTAGGCGTTTTCGTGGAGACCGTTACCTGGGCAACACATGCGCTTCCGGCCGTCGTAGTCGGCCTGGCGCTGGTGTTTTTTGGGGCGAACATCACGCCTTGGATTTACCAAACAACCTGGATGCTGGTCATCGCCTACATGATCTTGTTCCTACCCAATGCCTTGGCAGCAATCAGCACCCCAATTGCCCAAGTCCCTAGAGACCTAGAAGATGTTTCTCAGTCACTTGGAGTTCCGGCCAACCGAACCCTATTCAAAGTGGTCTTGCCAATTGCATTTCCGGGGATCATCGCTGGTGTCGCATTGGTTGCATTAACTGTGCTGAAAGAATTGCCCGCAACTTTGTTATTGCGACCGACTGAAACCAACACGTTGGCGACCAGGCTGTGGGGCGCAACCGAAGACCTTGCTTACTCCCAAGCAGCACCATATGCTCTGCTTCTGGTTATCATTGCCGGGTTACCCGCGCTCGCGTTGAATGCTCGGGCCAGGAAAGCACTATCGGAGGTTCGAGGCTAATGGCGACTCTGAACCTACGCGGCGTAAAAAAGTCATTTGGTGATTTTGAAGTCTTGAGTGGCGTTGATTTGTTGGTAGAGGATAAAGAACTGGTTGCGGTTCTTGGTGCTTCTGGGTCTGGCAAGTCCACTCTGCTTCGATTAATCGCAGGTTTTGACAAACCAACAGCCGGAACAATCGAGTTGGCGGGAAAAGAAATTTCTAGCGTCACCAAAGTCATGGTTCCGGAAAAACGAAACATAGGGATTGTTCCGCAGGATGCGGCTCTTTTCCCTCACCTCAGCGTAAGTCAAAACATCGGCTTTGGATTAGCTGGCTGGTCTTCAAAAGACAAAGCGGGGCGCGTGAACGAGCTGCTAGAAATTGTTGAACTCTTAGGGTTTGCGGACGCAAGTCCTGACAAGCTTTCCGGCGGACAGGCTCAACGCGTGGCCCTAGCGCGAGCTCTGGCTCCGAGACCAGCGATTGTGTTGATGGATGAGCCTTTTAGTGCGCTAGATGCCGAGCTAAGAACCAGACTCCGGCTGGATGTAAAGGCCATCCTGCAAAATCAGGGGGCGACTGCGATCTTAGTTACCCATGACCAGGAAGAGGCGCTGTCACTGGCGGATCGCGTGGCTGTACTGCGCAGCGGTCAGATAGTTCAGGTTGGTTCTCCGACCGAGATTTACAACTCACCGGTGGACATAGGCATCGCGACTTTCCTGGGAGACGCGGTTCTGATTGACGGCGAAGTAAAAAACGGCAAGGTGGTAACTTTGCTGGGCGCCTTGAACCCGCTGAACAAAGTCACTGAGGGTCAAGTTGGTCGAGTGGCAATCAGGGGAGAAAATTTCTATTTGCTCCCAAACCCAAAGGGCGAGGGCGAAGTTATCGGTCAAGTTTTCTTTGGGCACGATGCCGTGGTTGAGGTCGTGACCAAGGGCCTAAAAATTAGAGCAAGATCCAACGGGCCCTTTGCCCCGGAGGTTGGAATGAAGGTTTCAGTTTGGGTTCGCGGTTCAGTGAATTTTTACCCCGTTTAAACTGACAGTTTTCCATAAGTTTCGACAAACTCACAGGTACCGGACAAGCTCTGCCACTAGGCTCGGAATTGTTTTCAGGGCAGCTTCTTTTGCTGTTAGTCATAGGAGCGATGGAACTTGAATTGGTTTGATGCGCAAGAGATAATCTCTGCGTTTGGCGACTGGGCCGCAGTTGCTGTTGCGTTTGTAATTTTCATTGAAACCGCCTTTATTTTTACATCCATTTTGCCCGGCGACTCCCTGCTGTTTTTGACCGGATTAACTCTCGCAAACTCGGAATCTTGGCTTCCAGATTGGGCAGGTTTCCTGCTTATTTGGACCACGGCTTTTTCTGGGACCCAGGTGGGCTATTGGATTGGCGCCAAAATCGGGCCGCCCTTGATAGCCAAGGAGCGCAAGTTCATTTTGAACAAGGCGACACTCGATAGAACTCATGAGTTTTTCGAAAACTACGGAGCTAGGGCAGTGGTTTTGGCTAGATTTGTGCCGATTCTGAGGGCTCTGATTCCAATGCTTGCCGGTATCTCCAAGATGGACTACCGAAGATTCACCAAACTAAACCTTGTTGGCGCAACGGCTTGGGTCGTGGTTTTCATGGTGCCAGGCTATTGGTTGGGTGGTTTCGATATGGTGAAAGAAAACCTGGAAATTACCGTCCTGCTTATTGTGGTGGGTACCACGATGTTGCTGCCGTTGGAAATCCTAAGAGACCGACTGGTGAAGCGACACAAAGTTAGAAAAAGTCAGTCAGGCAAATAGCAGCCCCGCCAGCAACCAGTTTTTATCTAAAACTTCTAAGATTATCCAAATGCGCTCACTCAGACTCTTTGTTGTCACACTCATCGGCCTTCTGGTCCTCACCTCATGCCAGGCAGCTGAGCCAGTGCCAGCCATAACCTCCGCAGCTCCGCAAGTAACAGTTGAGCCGGAACCGGAACCCGTGTACCAAGCGGCTCCGCTAACCGGAGTTTCATACCTTGAGGGCGAGAATCTGTATCTAGCCATGCCGGCAGTTTCGGCAAAGATTGACAACACTTACTCTGGTAGGCCGCAACTGGCGCTAAACGAGGCTGACATTGTGTATGTGACTCGGGTTGAGGTGGGTCTCACCAGGCTCCTACCGGTTTGGCATTCGAGGATGCCAGAGGCAATCGGGCCGGTTCGATCAGTTCGACCGGTCGACGCATCCATAGTCGATCCATTCCACGGGATCTTTGTTTTCTCGGGTGGCCAGGCTCCTTTCAAGTCGGCGGCAAAAAGCACTGGCCTCGTTATCAGCGATGAAGACACTGAAATGAAGAACGAGACCTACTATCGCGAGTCCACAAGAAAAGCGCCTTGGAATCTTTATTTCAGTGCGCAAAAACTGCAGGAACTCTATGCAGCTGAACAGCCAGTGCCTCAGGCAGGTTTCGAATTTGATGCAATTCCATCGGCCGTGTCTCAAGGACTCGCAGCAAAGGGGCTAAGCGTTAAGTATCCGCAGTTGAAATCAGTTTGGGATCTTGGCACCGCTAAGTTCGATTGGGCCGAACCACTGCAAGTTGCTTGGCTTCGAACTCAAGATGGAACCCCTCACACGCAATTCGGCGGCGATCAGGTGGCAGCTAAAAATGTGGTGGTCCTAGAAGTCGTGCACGATCTAAGTTTTGTGGATCCAAAATATGGCGCGATTCCAAAGGCCAAGCTTGTCAATAACGAGGGCATAGCTCACGTCTTCTCGGATGGCTACTACCTGAAGGGTTCTTGGTCCAAGGGAGAGAGTGAAGACCCAATAATCCTCACCACCGCATCCGGAGAAGTTCTGAAGCTAGCAATTGGAAACACCTGGGTTGAGATGATGGATGTTCCAAAATCGGTATTGAAAATTTCTTTGACCGAGCCTGCCACCGAGTAACGCTGTGCGCGGAGTAAAGAAGAAAGACCTACCCGAGAAGATCTGCTTACGTTGCGGCCGACCAATGGTGTGGCGCAAGTCCTGGGAAAAAAATTGGGATGAAGTTCGCTACTGCTCAGAAAAATGTAAGCGCACAAAATAGTTAGTTATAAGGACTTGGTGTATTCCTTTAGCCATTCCTTGAGATCTGGCCCAATATCCTCGCGGTCACTCGCGATCTTGATGGTTGCCTTTATGAAATCGAGCTTGTCCCCAGTGTCATAGCGACGACCAGTGAAAATAACACCCCTTACACCGCCGGCAATTTCCGAGTGCTTGGCGGCATACTGCAGGGCATCGGTTAGTTGAATTTCTCCACCTCGGCCGGGTGCAGTCCGCTCAAGAATTTGGAACATTTCCTGCCGAAGCACATATCTTCCAATCACTGCATAGTTAGATGGAGCGGTTCCCGGAGCCGGCTTCTCCACAAGATCAGTAACCATTACGCTGTCTGAATCTGTGGCGGTAACTGAGGCGCAACCGTAGAGGGAGATTTGCTCGGCTGGAACCTCCATTAGGGCAATGACGTTATCCCCGGTTTGTTGGTGAATTTCAAGCATGCGATTCAGTAGGGGATCCCTAGCGTCGATAATGTCATCGCCAAGCAGCACCGCAAAGCTGTGCTCGCCAACGTGGCTCTTGGCTCTCAAGATTGCGTGACCAAGGCCCAGAGGGTCGCCCTGTCGCGTGTAGTGAATGTCCGCCAGCTGGGAGGACTCTTGGACGCTAAATAATCTTTGCGCGTCACCCTTGCTGGCGAGTACCTGCTCTAACTCGGCTACTCGATCAAAGTGGTTTTCAAGAGCGTTTTTGTTTCTTCCGGTAATCATGAGCAAATCGCTGAGGCCAGCGGATACTGCCTCTTCGACGACGTACTGGATAACGGGCTTATCGACGATGGGAAGCATCTCTTTGGGCATCGCTTTTGTGGCAGGAAGGAACCTGGTTCCTAGGCCGGCTACCGGGATCACTGCTTTGGTAACTTTGTAGTCGGTGTTTTTTGCAAGGGTTTTCATAGCTAGAGCCTAGACTTTTTTTGAGGATTCTCTGAGCATTCGCACCTAGAATCTTGTTAGACCAACACTTCGAAGGGGACCGTTTTGAAATCAAAGTCACTGGCTCTTATTGCCGCGCTAGCGGTACTGCTTTCCACGGGCCTCTCCGCGAACGCAGCATCGAGCGAACCGGCCTATCAGGCCATCAACGCGCAGAGCGTTTGGGACCAAGGCTTTACGGGCGAAGGAACAACGGTAGCGATCATTGATCAGGGCGTGAATCTAAATCATCCCTATTTCGTTGGCCAAATAATCGATGGGTACTGCTTTGTAGAAGCAACCTCCAGCTTTCGATGCCCAAATGGCTCACTGGAGCAATCAGGCGTTGAGGCTGCTTCGCAGCGAAAAATCGGAAGCCAATTCTCAACCGAGGACCATGGCAACATGGTGGCCGGAATTGTGGCTGGAAACCCTACCAACGAGGCACCTGGTGGCGTTGCTCCGGGTTCAGACATATTGATGGCAAATGTTGACCTTACGCTGAGCGGCATTTTGGCTGGATTGAGGTACGTGGACCAACGCAAGGAGGAACTGAACATTGTGGCGTTGTCCATGAGCTGGGGCGGCTACTTCACGGAGATTCCACGTGAATGGCTTCGTTGTGACACAAACCCCGAACTACAGCAGATGGCAGCAGTTCTCAGTTCTCTTCGCAAAAGTGGAGTTATCCCTTTTGCTTCGGCCGGCAATACTCCAACACTTGACATCGCCACCTCACTTTTCCCGAGCTGCCTGAAGGATGCCGTGGCGGTTGGGTCAGTCAACCAGGCTAATGACGTGTCTTGGTATGTGACCATGTCTGACAAGGTGGAGATAGTGGCGCCCGACTACACAATCAGTGCAAATACATTCAGTTACATCCGCTCATCTGGCACCAGTGCCGCAGCTCCCTTAGTTGCCGGTAGCTACGCTTTATTGCGTCAGGCCTTCCCTAACCACGGCGCTGAGCAGGTGCTGTCGGCAATCAAGGTATCTGGAAAGCCCATCAATGACGTGATCCGGAAAAACATACCGATGGTTGACCTGCGAGCGGCTTATTTGTTGCTTTCAAACACAGCCACTGGAGCAGTCATAGCCCCACAGTCCCCAGCAGGACAGGTTCTGAATGTAGGAACCTTTAACGGCAAAATTGTGGTCTATGCCAAGGGCTATAAGGGCCAAACGCTGTCATGGAGAATTGCCGGCAAGTGGCAGAAGGTGACCGTGACCAAGGATTATCAAGCCTTCGATCGCCTCACTTCGGCGACCGGGCTGACGGTGAAGATAGATCTTTATCTCAATGGAGTAACCCCGGCCGCTTTTTCTAAAACGGTAGTTACCAAATAGAGGCGGTTCTCACTAACGAGAGATTACGAACTTAGCGGCATTCAAAAAGCCACCTAGTTCGGTCACGCGTCTGGATGCAAAGGCCAGCCTCACCGGTACTGCCATGACTCCAAAGACCCTTTTGAAAACCCTTGCTCTTGCGATCCGGTCTTGCTTTGCTCCCCATCTAGCGCCCGAACTGTCGGCCGGATGCATCGCAATGGGGATAGGCGCAAACACGCACTTTGCACCTTTAGAGATCAAGTCAGCGATAAAAATATATTCATCCCCTAGGTGGTTTTTGGCTCCGGCACCGAAATCCTCATCGAAAAGCACACCGTAGTTTTTGACATCCTCCACTCGCACGATCATTTCGTAGGTGGCGGCTCTGGCGCAGTTGAATCTAGTCAGTTCGGTGAGCTTCGTTGGATAGTTTTTGCGCAACTTGCCGGTTTCATCCACGGCGCTGGTAAGTAGCAGTGAGACCTCCGGGTGGTGCTCCAAATAACGCAGCGCCTCCGTGAGGGCTTGTTCGTGGAATACCACGTCGTCGTCACCGAACAACAGGTAAGTTCCGTTGGCATGCTCTATGGCGGAGTTTCGACTTTTGGCAACTCCCAACGAATCTAGATACAGCACACCGGGTTTGACTGGTTTAGCAAGAGCCTTTTGGATGTGAACTTGGTATTCCCAGTCAGCACCGTTTGGATACCTGATGTTTTGGGCTCGATCGGCGAGAGTCGAGTATCCAATGGTCAGAAGCGGCATTAGAAGCTATTTGCCTTTGCCCGGGCGAAACGCATCAGGCTCGAGGACACCGAGGAAAATGTGGTGTTTAGCAGCCTTAGTCCAAGAAAAAACACAATGGTGTTTGAAAGTGAAATTACCCCTGCGATGCTCAGCCAAATCAATACGCCCATGAGAGCGACCACCAGAAAGCTTGCTAGAAGCGTCCCAAATTCTGCAGTTTGAATTCTGGAACCCAGGCGCTCTGCGGGGGCTACGGCTTCCTTGTTTCTCTTCGCCTCAACATAGCCACGCTGAATAATCTGCTGCTTTCTAAAAAGCCTTCCGAATACTTCAAGGACGATGATTACCAGCAGCAGGTTGATACCGGCAAAGGCTGGGGAGAGAGCGAAGAAAAAGCCCGAAATCACTATTAGCTGAGTTATAAAGCTGAACACATTTACTAGCTCCAGGGCCATAGCCCATTCCCAGCTTTCTTTTTGGCTGGAGCGTTCTCTAGTGTCCGCACCGAATGCCCTGTCAAAAAACTTCACGCGATAGGTTTTTTGAATGTAGTTGGCGATTCTCGTCGCAATAAATAGCGCCGCAAAGATTGAAACCGATAACCCAAGTTCAAGCAATGAACGGTTTGCCCCGTCGATTACCAAGTCGGTAAATAACTTGGCTACCAAAAGTTCAGTAACCGGTATGGCTGCGGCTATCAGTACAAGCAGCAAAAGCTGCCAACGGAAACGTCTTGTGGGCAACAAAAGTCTCGCGGAGGAGAACAGCTCGATTGCCATGCGTTTCATTAGTTATCAAACCTAGCAATCGCGCTCTTTATTGCATCCAACACTTCGAGTTTTTTCTCTTTCGAGACGCTGATATCGCGAACCAGATGGTCTGAGTCAAGCTTTGTTAGATCAAGAGCAATGATCTCGGGGTTCATGACCTCAACGCCGGCACCTAGGGCGTAGTCCTGGTATTTGATCCCTGTGCCATGAACGTTTTCCTGGAAGCCCTCGAAGGTGACAAGACCGCATGGAACGCCATAGGACTGGCAGGCAATCATTACGTGCATCGCCGAGGTGATGACACTCTCGTAGCCAACTAGGTTTTGAAGAAAACTCTTGATGTGATCCGGGTGGGAAAGCAACACGGAAATCTCGTCATAGTTTTCGGGCAATCGAACCGGAATAGCTAGATGAGAAAAGTGACGGATAAACGCAACTCTGCCGTTTGTTTTGCCTCTTTTTAGGGGTATCACCTCGCTGATTGCTAGGCCTGGGTCACCAAAGCTATCCACTTGCGGTCCACCGGAGCGGCTCAGTACTGCGGCTGTTATCGGTCCGCGCACCGAGTGGTAGTCGGCTTTTTTTGAAAGCTCAATTTCTTCGCTTGATATTCCAGTGCCGACAACGACCGAATGTGGCTTTATAAATCGACCAATTGAACCAATCGCTACCAGGTTCTTTTTGGTAGTCGGCCTAGTTGGGGACTGAAGAATGATTTTGCTGCTGGTGAAGTGGGAGATCATTAGTGGAGACAGCCAGTCTCCGAAGTTTCCTGGGAATGGCTTCGACCACCAAGTAACTGGGATTATGTTTTCCGAAGGCTTGTCCGAGTAGTAAAGGAACGAGCTAGCCACATCAATTGTTGCTTGATCTTGGTTACTGGCTAAAAACTTCTTTTCAAAATCCCATTTGGCAATGGTGAGGTTCTCTGTTTGACCATTCATCCCCGCGCTTAGCATCTGGCCCAAGGCAGTCCGTCTAGCTGGGTCAATGTGGGTCGGTCTTCCTTGGGTCAAAAGCCCCGTTACGCCGACGCCATCGACCAGTCTCCGAAGCGGATACTTTATGGCTTTCGGTAGGAGGCGCTCAACGCGCTTTACTCGACGCAATATTTTGCGACGAGTTCCTATTGCCTTGGCTGGCCCGTGCTGAACAACTTTGTCTTTGAAGTCGGCAACATTGCCGCTTGAGCCAAAGGAGAAAAAGGCTGGGTGCTGACCGGGTTCGGTCATCGCGCGCGCGCGCATGATTCCGGTGGTTGGGATCATCTGGAAGCTGATTAGTCTTGAGTTTGCTCGCCAGGCTTCTTCGAGAAAGTAGTCATCGGTTGCTTTGATTTCAGCCCGCTGCTCAAGCGCGTAGGCGTCATCGATTAGTTTGCGTCCTTGCTTGGTGGCATTTACGCCCCAGAAGCTTGGCTCCCAGAATCTAGTTTTGTTGTTGTACCCAATCTGCATCGGAGCACCAAAGCTTCTCTGGAACCCAATCAAATCGGCGCTGGAGTTAGCTATGTAATCCGGCAGGTGCGAGATTCGACAATCTACATCGATCCAAAACACCATTTTGTCAGGGTTGCGGTCGCAGACTTTTTTAATAAAGCCAATCTTTTTTCTCGTGACATCAGCCCAGTCCTCGCCCTCGTTCTTTTGGACCTCTAGAAGCTCATGCTCAAGCCCTAGCTCATCTAGCTGTTGGCGCAATTGCTTAGCGTGGTTGCCGTAGTACTCGTCGGGGGTATAGAACGAGCAAATTACTATTTGGGGTTTAGTCACGGGCAAAATCTATCACCGAGCCTTGGTTTGATTGGAGAGCAACCCGACCCAAAACCCAATACCCCAACAAAAGTGCATGGTTGGTAAAACCGCGAGTAGCCAGAATTTGGAGCTGAGGTCTAACTTGCTAACACCGAAGCTGACAAGCGCCACTGCAAGAAGGTAGATCCAAAGCGGAACTTGCAGCAAGCTCGCAACTACTAGTAGGGGAGGAATCCAGTAGCGGAAGGAGGACTCCATCGGATTCTGTTTAGTTAGGGCACCGCGCCAGACGCCGGTGGAGTAAAACTGCTTGCCAAGAGCCTTGATGCTCTCTCGCGGGTAGTAGCCGACCTTGAGTTCTGGGTCAAACCAAACGGTATGGCCGGCCTGTCTAATTCTTAGGTTCAGCTCCCAGTCTTGACCGCGCACCCATTTGGCTTTGTATAAACCAAGCTCGGTGATTATCGATTTTCGAAAACAACCCAAATACACGGTGTCAGCGGGCCCTGATTTTCCGCCAACGTGGAATGACCCACCGCCAAGACCAAACCTTGAGTTATATCCAAAAGCAACTGCCTTTTGAAAGGCCGTTCTGCCTTTGGCAATCATCATGCCGCCAACATTTGCGGCGCCGGTAGCGTTCAGTATTTTGACGGCGCTCGCGGCATAGTTATCGGATAGTTCCGAGTGAGCATCGACTCGAATTACTGTTTCGTAACTTGATTTCTCGATTGCTAAGTTCAAACCGTTCGCAGTAAGCCCAGTTGGGTTCTCTATCAAAATCAGAGTTCGATACTTCTTAGCCAGCGATTCGGCAATTTGGTTTGTTTTGTCGGTGGAGGGTCCAAGAGCCAGCACGAGTTGTTTTTTTCCTGGAGTCTTTTGGCTTAGAACTGACTCGACAGCGATTGCCAGGTAATCCTGCTCGTTCAGAACCGGCATTACAAAGGAAACGTCTTTGAGGTCAGACATTGACTATGTTTCTGCCTGGCGCAATTATTCGCCAACCGGCTTTTTGCCAGGAATCGACATTTAGAACGTTCCGGCCGTCAATGATGGTTTTGATTCGGGGCAAGCTACTCACCGCCTCAGGATCCAGGTTTTTGTAATCCGCCCATTCTGTTCCGAGAATCATCAAATCGGCGTCCTTCACTGCTGTCGATAGATCCGCTTCGGAAATCAGCCCGGAAGACTTTTTATCCAGGTTTTCCAGAGAAACCGGATCGTGGACGGGGACAACGCCGCCGAGGGCTTGCAGTCTCAGCGCGATCTCAAGAGCAGGCGAGTCTCGAAGATCGTCGCTGTCAGGCTTGAAGCTGATTCCAAGCATTGTGATCTTCTTGTTTCTTATGTCGCCAAGTTCTTCGGTGGCAAGTGACACGATTCGCTGGCGTCTTCGGAGGTTTATTTGATCAACCTCTTTTAGAAACGCGAGGGAGTCTCCAACGCCAAGCTCATCCGCTCTGGCGATGAATCCACGAATATCTTTGGGCAGGCATCCGCCGCCGAAGCCAATTCCGGTTCGGAGAAAGCTTTTGCCAATTCGGTTATCCAGCCCGATTGCTTCGGCGAGCCGAACGGCATCGGCTCCAGAGGCCTCGGCTATTTCCGCCATCGCGTTTATGAAACTAATTTTGGTTGCGAGAAAAGCGTTTGCCGAAACCTTCACAAGTTCAGCCGTTTCTAGGTCTAGCTCCAACACAGGAATACCCTGATCAATCATGGTTTGGTAGCAGCCCTTCAGGGCTTGGTTGTATTCAGGGTCATCGCTACCGATAACTATTCGGTCCGGCAACATTGAGTCTGCAAGGGCTGTTCCTTCTCGAAGGAACTCCGGGTTCCAGCAAAGCCTTGGAACGAATCCTGAAACCTCTTGCATTTTTGCGATCAGGTTTCTGGCGGTGCCAACCGGCACAGTGGACTTACCAACCACCAGACTCGATGGCTTCAATACCGCTGCAAGCTGTCTGGCGGCAGCAAAGACATAAGAAGTGTCGGCAGACTGTTGTCCAGAGATTTGTGGTGTTCCAACGCAAATGAAGTGGATGTCACTTGCCGCACTGAGGTCATCGTGGTGTGATTGAAAGCTGATTTTCCCCGAGGAAATGGCCTGCTTTAGGGCATCTTCTAATCCGGGCTCAAAAAAAGGCAGTTTTCCAGTTGTCAGCGTTTGAACTCTGGACCGATCAGGCTCGATTCCGATGACGGTATGGCCAAGCTGTGCCATGGCAACCGCGTGAGTTGTTCCAAGATAGCCAAGCCCGATGACTGAAATCTTCATTGTGAAAAGGAGTTTACTGTTTGGTGGGCTAAATGTAGTTGACTGTTGAGAGTTGCTTCTCTCCTTACTGAGCTATTCCGTACAGCCGGTCTCCGGCATCTCCTAGGCCCGGCACGATGTAGCCGCGTTCGTCAAGTTTTTCATCGAGAGCTCCAAGAACTACGT
>OOFT01000036.1_pt1 | contig 20039 bp, 21 predicted proteins | sample 1670301 | NCBI WGS metagenome assembly OOFT01 (sample SAMEA98140918, study PRJEB22522) | marine metagenome | biome: marine biome; feature: marine water body; material: sea ice | place: Arctic Ocean | collected 11-Sep-2015 | depth 0.3 m
CTAAATGCCAGCCAAAAATAAAACAGCACTGATAACAGGCGCAAGCAGCGGACTCGGGTTGGAGGCTGCCAAGGAGCTTGCCGCCCTGGGGTTCGATGTCATAATGACCGCCCGCGGCAAAGACCGACTCGAAAAAGCAGGCGAGGAGATCGCCAAGCAACACCCCCAGTCGAAGATAACTAGCCAAGTTTTAGACGTTGCAAATTTTGATGAGGTTCGCTCGTTCGCCAGTACATTTTCCGACCCAATTGATGTTCTTATGAATAACGCTGGAGTGATGGGCCCGGACTTTAGTTTGTCCGTGGATGGAATCGAGTCTCAAATGGCAATCAATCACTTAGGCCACTTCGTTTTGACTAAGGCCCTTTGGAAGCAGTTAGTCAAAGCCGATGAGCCAAGAGTGATCTCGCTTTCCAGCACCGTGCACAGAAGGGGCAAGCTTCAATCAATGAGCCTCGAGCAACTAAAAGGCTCAGACCAGAAAAGCTACGACCGTTGGCAGCGATATGCCGACACCAAGTTGGCATGCCTCTTGTTCGCGAGGGAGCTTGATCTGAGAACCAAGCAATCAGGGAGCAAGGTCATTTCCATCGCCGCGCATCCAGGATGGGCCATGACCGGACTACAGGATAATTTCCCGAATCGCTTCGATCGTTTTGCTCAGAATGCCAAGCAGGGAGCCCGATCACAAATAATGGCGACCGTCGAAGCCGATCTAGTAGGTGGAGAATTTATCGGCCCAGCCCAAGAGCTCTGGGGTGAGCCGAAACTAATAAAGGGCACCAAGCAGTCTCGAGATCTTGGATTGATGAAGCAGCTCTGGGAGCTCAGCGAGGAACTAACTGGAGCCACTTTCGAGCTATAACCGATAGGCTCATTTGGTTATCAAGGAGTGATTTTGCCAACTATTGACCCCGAAGCCGTTGTCGGCTCAAGGATTACCAACCAGAGCCTTAGCCGCTGGCTGCACTCGTTGCCTGGCGTGGACAAGGTTGGACTGGAAGCTCGCACCGCATCCCTTGGAACCAGGTCAATCAAAACCGCCTCTAAGGCTTGGGCGCTAGACATGGCAATCCAGATGATGGACCTGACAACTCTCGAGGGCGCCGACACCAAAGAGCGAGTCCGAAGCCTCTGCCTGAAGGCGATTACTCCAGACCCAACTGATCTAACCACCCCGCAGCCGGCAGCCATTTGTGTCTATGGAGATATGGTCAAACATGCCAAAGAAGCACTTGGCAAAAACAAAATTCACGTGGCTGCAGTAGCAACCGCATTCCCTTCCGGACGCGCAAGCTTGCCGGTCAAAATCGCTGACACCAAGGATGCGGTTAATGCAGGGGCAGATGAAATCGACATGGTGATTGACCGCGGTGCTTTTTTGTCAGGCAACTACCTAGAGGTTTATAAGCAGATTCTCGCCGTGAAGGCAGCCTGCCTGAGAAAAGATGGAACCCGCGCGCACCTAAAGGTGATTCTTGAAACCGGCGAACTGGAAACCTACGACAACATAAGGCGCGCAAGCTATCTTGCAATGCTTGCCGGCCCTGACTTCATTAAGACCTCTACAGGAAAGGTAAGTGTCAACGCGACGCTGCCAATTACGCTCCTGATGCTGCAGGCGGTGAAAGACTGGTTTGACCAGACCAAAATTCAAATCGGGGTGAAGCCTGCCGGTGGAATTAGAACTGCCAAAGATGCTATCAAGTACCTGGTAGTGGTCAAAGAAACCGCTGGCGAAGAATGGCTCACCCCAAAATACTTCCGATTTGGTGCATCTAGCTTGCTAAACGATGTCTTGATGCAGCGACAAAAACTAACAACCGGTCACTACTCCGGTCGTGACTACGTGAGCGTGGACTAGGAGCCAACATGTTTGATTACTCGCCAGCACCAGAATCCAAAGACTTAGTGAAGTTTCAAGCCTCCTACGGCCACTTCATTGGTGGCAAGTTCACCAAGCCTGCAAACACCTTCAGCACCATTAACCCTGCGACCGAGCAGGTTCTGGCTGAGGTATCCCACGGCACAGCAAAAGATGTCGATTCGGCAGTGAAAGCAGCACGTACTGCCTACGAGAAAACCTGGAGCAAGCTAAATGGCGCTACCAGAGGCAAATACCTTTACCGAATCGCAAGGATTATCCAAGAACGCTCTCGCGAACTAGCGGTTGCCGAAACTCTAAATAACGGCAAGCCGATCAAGGAAACCCGCGACGTTGATATCCCATTGGTCGCATCTTGGTTTTTCTACTATGCAGGCTGGGCCGACAAACTTGACTACGCGGGTCTAGGTGCAAACCCAAGGGCCCACGGAGTTGTCTCGCAGATAGTTCCTTGGAACTTCCCGCTGATGATGTTGGCCTGGAAGATTGCTCCGGCACTTGCCGCCGGTAACACCGTTGTTCTAAAGCCTGCCGAAACAACCCCTTTGACAGCGCTGTTGTTTGCAGAAATCTGCCAACAGGCAGAACTGCCAGACGGTGTCGTGAACATAGTCACTGGCTATGGCGACACCGGAGCCATGATGGTCGGTCACCCAGACGTCAACAAGATTGCCTTCACCGGCTCCACTGACGTCGGAAGAATAATTGCCAAGCAAATTGCCGGCACCGATAAGAAGGCAACTTTGGAACTTGGCGGCAAGGCCGCCAACATTGTCTTTGAGGATGCCGCTCTCGACCAAGCAGTCGAAGGCATAGTAAACGGCATCTTTTTTAACCAAGGCCATGTCTGCTGCGCCGGTTCCAGATTGCTGGTTCAAGAGTCAGTTCAAGACGTAGTTATCAAAAAGCTAAAAGCGCGTATGGAGAACATTCGTCTGGGTGACCCAATGGATAAGAACACCGACATCGGTGCAATTAACTCCAAGGAACAACTCACGAAGATTGACCGCTTGGTAAAGCAGGGAGTAAAAGAAGGCGGCGAAGCCTGGGCCCCTTCCTGCGTAATTCCAAAAAATGGCTTCTGGTATGCGCCAACAATCATCACGGGTGTCTCACCTGCCAATACCGTTGTCAGAGAAGAAATCTTCGGGCCGGTGCTATCTGTCATGACCTTTAGGACTCCCGCCGAGGCCGTAGCCAAGGCCAACAACTCTCAGTACGGCCTAAGCGCCGGTGTCTGGAGCGAAAAGGGTTCAAGGATTCTGAAGATGGCCGATCAGCTAAACGCTGGTGTGGTGTGGGCAAACACTTTCAATCAGTTCGACCCAGCCAGCCCATTTGGTGGCTTCAAAGAATCCGGCTACGGCCGCGAGGGCGGCCGTCACGGATTGCTTAGCTACTTGAAGGGATCAAACTAATGCGCTTGGAAGTAAAGAAAACCTACAAACTCTTCATCGGTGGCAAGTTTCCTCGATCTGAATCGGGCCGAGTGTACATAGTGAACAACCACAAGGGCGTGTTCCTGGCAAACGTTGCGAAAGCATCTAGAAAAGACGTGCGTGACTCAGTGGTTGTCGCTCGCTCCGCTCAATCCGGCTGGGCTGGCGCAACACCTTATAACCGTGGACAAATTCTCTACAGAATCGCCGAAATGCTTGAAGGCAGGCGCGAGCAGTTCGTCGCTGAAATTCGCGAGCTCACTGGCCAAAACGAAAAGCAAGCTAACCAAGAAGTAGACAGCGCCATTGACTCCTGGGTATGGCACGCCGGCTGGACCGACAAAATCGATGCGGTTGCAGGCAACATGAACCCGGTTGCTGGGCCGTTCTTTAATATTTCAACCAATCAACCAACTGGAGTTGTCGCGGCATTCGCGCCTCAAGACAGCTCTTTGGTTGGCCTGGTGAACACAATCGCCCCGGCGATAGTTTCCGGTAACTCGATAATTGCCATCTCATCAGAAACGTTGCCGATTTGCGCCGTGACACTTGCTGAGGTGCTGGAAACCTCTGACTTGCCGGGAGGAGTAGTAAACATTCTCACCGGGAATGCAAGTGAACTCGGAAGCTGGCTCGCCTCTCACTTGGATGTCAACGCTATCGACCTAGAAGGCACCTCGAACGCTGCGGAGCTTGAAATGCTGGCTGCTGAAAATCTAAAGCGAGTAATTCGCAAAGGCAGCTACTCAAGAACTGGGGCAACGGGCTCACTTCAGCACATTCTTGACCTGATGGAAACTAAGACCGTCTGGCACCCAAAGGGGCACTAGCAACAAGGTCTTTAGTTGGATTCGGCTAAGCCTGGCTGACCGCCGATTACTTCCATTGCTTCAGCTGCGAACGCGCAGGCCGCTTTTGCAGCCTCTGTCACCTTCACGTCTCCATCCAAAATGGTGCGCATGAACATTGCGGCAAATGCGTCGCCGGCTCCGGTTGGATCGACAACCTTCGCTTCGACTCCAGGAACCAGCTCCGCGGTTGTGGGGTTTCTGACGTACGCCCCATCTTTACCCAGTGTCACAACTACAAGCGGAAACTTTTCATGAAGAGCGTCCGCAACGCGGGCCGGTGAATCCTCGCCCGTCAGCGCCTGCGCCTCTTCAAGATTTGGAAAAATTACATCCGCGCCCTCGATTGCTTCTAGAAAATACTTCGCTCCGTAGTCTCGGATGAAGCTGGCACCTCCGGGGTCGCAGACGGTCACCATGCCGTGGGCCTTTGCCATTGCCATTAGTTTCTGAGTTCCCTCGGTTCCAATGGATAACACTGTGTAACCGGAAATGTACAAGAAGTCTCCGAGCGCCTCAAGAGGCATGACGCCGACTTCAAGGTTCTGATTTGCTCCCCTGTCGGTGAAAAAAGTGCGATTATCGCCATCGATTAGCACTACTATCCGGCCGGTAGAGAGGGATTGATCTTCCTGCAAATGTGCGGTGACATTTTTTAATTTGAATTCCGCGGCGAACTTTTTGCCGTCACCCTTGCCGACCCGGGCAAACAAATGCGTCTCAATCTGCAAAGTGGCCAGCCACACCGCAAAGTTCGCGGCTGAACCCCCTGAAGTCGCAACAAGTTTTGACTCGTTATCGGTGTTCGATTGAACTTGGCCAATCGGCATCACAACGATATCCTCGATTATGTCGCCAACAACTAGAGCTTTAATTAATCCCTCCAAGTGCTATGGCCTTGGATATCTCCGCAGCTACCAAGATGTTATTCCTAACCAGTGACAAGTTCACTTCAAGTGAGGCTTGATTGGACGCCCCGACTATGAAATCAAGCAGAAAGGGCGTGACATGTTTTCCTCGAACGCCGGCTTTATTCGCAGCGGCGAATGCTTTTTCCAAGACAATGTCGTGATCAGCCTTATTCCAGGCCTGATCATCTGGAACTGGGTTGGCAATCAATAGTGCTGCCAGAGAGCCGAGCTTTTGCTGCTGGAAAACTATCGCTGCCACTTCATCGGCTGAGTTCACACTCCAGTCCAAGGTGTAATCGCTTGTCGGGAGCCAGAAGCTTGGAAAGTTCGTAGTTTTGTAACCAACCACCGGAATACTCAAAGTTTCGAGTCTTTCGAGCGTCGCTGAAATGTCTAGAACAGATTTAACTCCGGCACTGACAACTACCACCGGGCAAGTCGCGAGGGTAGTCAGGTCGGCTGATTCGTCAAAGGTCTCATTTGCCCCTTGGTGAACGCCCCCGAGCCCGCCGGTTGCAAATACCCTGATGCCGGCCTTGGCTGCCAGGAAAGCGGTAGCCGCAACAGTGGTTGCACCGTTGATTCCTTTGGCCGCAATGATGGGAAGATCCCGGACCGAAGACTTAGCTGTGCCCTCACTGGCTATTTGCTCTAGCTCATCTTGACTAAGACCAATTGTGGGAACGCCGTTGATAATGCCGATCGTTGCCGGAACTACTCCGGCATCAATCAGTTGCTGCTCGAACTCTCTAGCAGCGGCGATATTTCTGGGATAGGGAAGACCGTGAGAAATAATCGTAGACTCAAGTGCGACTACGGGACCGTTGGAATTCAGTGCTTCTTGAACCTGTTTGCTAATTTTCATATCATCTCCAGTGCTCAAGGTTATCTGAGGGCGGCGAGGCAGTAGATTATTTTTTTTAGAAAGCGCACAACAATGAAGAGACCGTGGCTCACCACCACCACCGGCCAGCGGTGGTCAATTGTCCTCAGTGTTGTAATTTCCGCGGTCATGGTCATCTCTCTAGTTAGCTACTGGATTCTGCAGGCTGCCCCAAGAATCCAAATCACACAGCTTGATCCGAATCAGATTGACTATTGCCAGCTGAACGATTGCGCTCCCATAGACAAGCTAGCCGGCCTAGAGTTAGTAACCACTCCGGAGCCCTACCTTGTAGTGGTTAGCGAGTGGGGAACCAGTGTCCAGTTGAGGTTTGTGAACCACGGCCGGCTTGAGGGAACTCGTGAACTAAGGCTTCTGCTCAGGTCCGACAAGGGCAAAATCATCGAGGGCATGACTCAAGAAGTAACCCTTTTACCCAAGGGTCCGGTGCTTGTTGAGTTCTTCTTCACGGGCTTTCCCAAGGAGCTTCAGAGCGGTACCTTGGAGCTGGGCTACTAGTCAAAATTGAAGCAAAATCTCCGTTACCAAAACGTTATACTTTTCAGGAGTTTCACAGACAACAATCTGTTGTAATGACTCTGTGAAGTGCGCATTGATGGGCAGTTTCGATAGACTTAGACATACTGGTCTGTCGAAATTTTCCATGTCGCGGACTTTTTAATAAAAGAAAATCGAAAGGGAAAATCTAATGAATGAAGTTATGAGCTATGAGGGCTACAACCTCCTTTATAACCTGTTCTCGCTGGGTATCGCGAGCATGTTGTTCACCACCATATTTTTGTTCGTAGCACGTGAGCGCGTATTGCCTCGTTACCGCATGGCCGTAATGGTCTCGGGAACAGTTACTGCAATTGCCGCCTACCACTACTTCAGAATGTTTGACAGCTTCAATGAAACATTTGGACCTGAAGCAGTTGAGGGAGTCGTCTACAACGTCGGCTACCGCTACATCGACTGGTTCCTAACAGTTCCACTACTACTGGTTGAGACCATTGCTGTTTTGGCTTTGGCTCGCGCAGTTCAGACCAAGATGTTGGTAAAGCTCGTTCCTGCAGCCGCACTAATGATTGGCTTGGGCTACCCAGGAGATGCACAGCTAAACGTTTTCTATGAAGGCGACGCATCACTATGGGGCTTGCTTTCAACCATTCCATTCCTATACATCCTTTACGTACTGTTCGTCGAGCTAGGCAAGAGCCTTGACCGTCAGCCAGCCGGGGTTGTAAAGAAGATCAAGGAACTACGTCTCCTTCTTCTTGCAACCTGGGGTGTTTACCCAATCGCGTTCATCGCTAGCATGAACGCAACCGGATTCGACGAGACGTCATTCGTTCTTCGCGAAGCCGGTTACACCATCGCGGACATCCTTGCTAAGTGCCTATTCGGCCTAATGATCTTCACCATCGCTCGTATCAAGAGCGCTGCTGACGACGCTGAGTTTGAGAAGTCCGAGTACAAAGAAGAAGTTTCAAAGTAGTTAGTACCAAATGAAGAAACGGCGCCAGGAACATTCCTGGCGCCGTTTCTTTTTATTCAATAAACTTCAGAGTCGCATTTCAAAGGAGAAGTGAATGATTAAGAAAAAAATAGACTGGGATCTCATTCAGATCATTGTCCTAGTGACATTGATGCCGCTCATGATTTTAATTGGCGCCCTGGCACCTAGCTTCTTCGCCAACTACAGCTAATGTAAGCGAGTGCGAAAAAACATCGATCCAGCAGACTGGCAACAATTCGTTGCGGGCAGAAGAACCACTCGAGATTTTCTGGGAAAAGCTGTCCCCCAAGAACTCATAGACATCCTGCTAACCGATGCCATGACAGCGCCCTCCTGGTCAAACACCAGGCCTTTTATGGTCGGTATTGCATCCGGTGACCGCAGAGACCGGATTTCAAAAGAGTTTCTAAACCGGTGGCAGGCGGCGTCGGCAGCATTGAAGCCCGGCATCTCGGGCAAGCTCAAGCTTTTTATCACTCGCTATGGACTGCCCAAGTCTGACTACAAGGTTTTTCGCCCCTACCCTAAAGATCTAAAGCCTAGGCAGCAAAAGGTTGGCGCTGACTTGTATGGGTTTATGGACATCAAGCGTGAGGACAGCCAGAAGCGTCAGGAACAATGGGGGCGAAACTATGACTTCTTTGGGGCTCCGGTCTCACTGTTTATATTCACTCACTCAGGCCTTGGCGAGTACTCGGTGTCTGATGCCGGGCTATTCATGCAGAACCTAATGCTTTCGGCTCATGCCCACGGTCTTGGCACTTGTGCTCAAGGGGCCAGCGCACTCTGGGCCGAGCCGGTTAGGAAAGAATTCAAAGTTCCAAAGCACTACAAGTTACTGTGTGGAATCGCCCTTGGTTACCCAAGCGATGACAAAATCAATAAATTCGAGGCTGAACGCCTAGGAATCGACCAAATAAAGCTTGATCCCAATGATTGATCTAACAGCTCCAGATTTCATAGACAACCCATACCCGGCCCTTAAGCTTCTGCGCGAAATGGGAGCACCACAGTGGCACGAGCAAACCGGCACCTTTCTCGCAGCCGGATTCAAGGACGCGAGTCAGGTTCTCAGAAACCGTGACCTCGGCCGGATCTTCGAGGAAAACGCACCATCTAGCGAATGGGAAACCTTCAACTGGCTTCACTCCGATTCAATACTTGACTCCGAGCCGCCTAAGCATTCCAGGTTACGCTCCCTAGTGATGAAAGCGTTCAACCCGAAGAAGATTGAGAGCCTTAGGCCCGATGTTGAACGCATCACCAAAGAGTTATTAGATGAAGCAATAAAAAAACACAACGAGACCGGCCAGTTTGACCTGATTGGCGACTATGCCGAACCGCTTCCAGTGAAGGTAATTGCCTTCCTGCTGGGCTTCCCGGTGGCCGATGAGCACCTGCTTAGGCCCTGGTCCCAGTCGATTGTAAAGATGTATGAGGTAAGCCCGAGCGACACTGACAGAGACGAAGCGAAACTCGCCTCTATCCAGTTTGCCTCCTACGTTCACGAACTAATGCTTGAGCGCAAGAAAAACCCGGGTACAGATCTGATCAGCGAGCTGGCCCAAGTCGAAGAAGAGGGCGAGAAACTAAATGCCCACGAACTTATTGCAACCTGCGTTCTTCTTCTAAACGCTGGGCACGAGGCTTCAGTCAATGGCTTCGGCAACGGAATGGTCGCGACCCTGCAAGATGCTGAGCAGCTAGCACTTCTAAACGCCGATCCTTTCGGCCTCGCCGACACGGCAGTTGACGAGTTTCTTAGATTCGATGCACCGCTTCACTTATTTGAGCGCACCGCAACCAAGGACACCGACATTGGTGGGGTTGAGATTCTAGAAGGCCAGAAAATTGCGGCGCTTCTTGGAAGCGCCAACCGGGATCAGCGCGTTTTCAAGGACCCGGATAAATTAGACCTATCCAGAAACCCGAATCCCCACATTGGCTTTGGTGCTGGAATTCACTTCTGCATCGGTGCGCCACTGGCAAGACTGGAAATGACGATTTCACTACCCAGGCTTATTGAACAATTTGGCTCGCTCAAACTTGCAGAGACCCCAGTTAGAAGACGGAGTTTCGTACTTCGGGGCTATGAACAGGTGTTAGTTACCAATAGACATTAGAAACACCTCTAAATGGAGCTGCGTTAGCCTTTGGTGGCCCCGAGAGTCAGGCCCGACACAAACTGCTTTCGAAGCACAAAGAACACGATCATGGTCGGCAGAGCCGCAATCATCGCCCCAGCGGCCAGCAGGTTGTAGTCAGTCACGAATTCGCCAGTCAGTCTTCCAAGTGCCGATGTAATCGGACGCTTGGAGTCAGTGGACATCAAAACCAGTGCCCAGAAGAAATCGTTGTAGATCCAGGTGGTCATCAAGACACCAAGAGATGCAAGTGGTGGCCTTAGAAGTGGCAGCATGACCCTGAAAAAGTGGGTGAATACCGAAGCGCCATCAACAAGTGCCGACTCTGAAATTTCCTTAGGAATCGTCTTCATGTAAGAACTCAAAACAAAGGTAGCGAACCCCATCTGGAAAGCAACGTGAATCAAAATCACACCCAAGGGCGAGTCATACAAAAACCTTCGGTCTCCAACTAAGTCACCTATTGCCAAGTACATCTTGAACACCGGTATAAATACCAGCTGCGGTGGAAGCAGGTTTCCCGCCGTAAATAGCAGCAATAGAGCAACGTTGGCCCTAAATGAATATCGCGTCACAACAAAAGCCATCAATGAACCCAAGAGCAAAATCAGAAACACTGCCGGCAAAGTAATTAGCGCGGTGTTGAAGAAATAAGTCGGAAGTTCCATTCGGCTAATAGCCGAGGTGTAGTTGTCAAAGTTCAATACCTTGGGGAAGGACAGCACGCCTCCGGCACGAATTTCCTTATATGGCCGAAGCGATGAATAAAAGGTCCAAACGATCGGGAAGAGCCAAGCAATCGCAAAGAAGCCGATGAAGACCGAAATGATTCGATCCTTAACTTTTTGGGCGTCCTTTACTTTCTTTAGCCTTTCCTGTTCCTTGGAAAGCTTCTTTTCCGCCCTGTTCTCTGACCTACCTTCAATCACACTCACTTCATGTCCTCCTTGAACTGCGCACGAAGGTAAGCGATGATCGGAACGATCGAAAGCAAGAACAAAATTACTGCGTAGGCGGCGCCCTTCATAGAGGCTCCCTCACCCGCGATGTTCTGAAATACCAGCACACCGAGAATCGGCAAGCCGCCGGACGAACCGTAAATGATGTAAATCAAATCGAATGCGCGAAGCGACTCAATGATTGTGATCACAATCACGATGACGTTCACCGGCTTCATCGTCGGGAACACCACCTTGCGGAAACTTTGCCACTCTGTTGCACCGTCGATGGAAGCAGCTTCTCGCAAAGACGCGTCCACAGCCTTCAGGCCAGCTAAATACAAAAGCATGATGTAACCGATGTGTCGCCACGAGGCCATTGTCAAAATCACCCAAATGTTATAGCGATCATCGCCAAAGAATGAAACGGCCTCACTGATCTCCAGGCCAAGAAGACCGTTTACCAATCCGTCTGGCCGTAGCAAGAAGTTCCAGATCACACCGATGACCGCCAAAGACAAGACAACCGGCAAGTAATAAGCAGCTTGGTAAAACTTGCTGCCTCTAATTTCGCGGTCAATTTGGTAGGCAAGCAAAATACCCAGCGGTGTTGCTATCGCGCCAAACCAGATCAGCCAAACGACATTGACCCGGAGCGCGTCCCAGAAAATGGGTGTATTAAAGAAAATGTTTTCGTAGTTGGCTAACCCGGCCCATTGGATATCACCAATGTGGATACCGGTCCAATACGTGAAAGATAGATAGATGGTTGCGGCTGCTGGAAACCAGACCAAGGCAACATGTAAAAAGGTCGGGATCCCAATGAATATCCCAAGGGTGAGGCGATCGCGCTTAGAAAAAGAACGACGACGCTTGGCCTTGGGCGCATTTTTAAGCACGGGGTCAAGCGTCGTCGAGCTTTTCATAATTCAGTTAGTTTAGCTTCGCTTTACAGCGGAGCTAGAGCGTCCCACTGGCTCTGCAATGACTCAAGAATGTCATTCGTGCTAGATGGGTCCTTGAACCAGCTCTGGAATGCAGGACCGATGATTGGGCCGGCAAAGTCGGGGCGGGTGTCGCGGTCTAGGAACTGAGTGATGTACTTAGCCTCGTCCATAACAGCTTGCTGAGCGACCTGGAATGCATCGTAGGATGACTTGTCCTGACCGTTGTTAGCGCTGGTCATTGGGACACCGGTGTCAAGCATGGCCTGAACACCTTCCATGTCGCCGGCGAACTTGATGAAGTCCTTACCAACGCTGGCGTTTCCACCGTTCGCTGCAACACAGAAACCATCCAGTGGAGCATCGACAGTGTCGCGTCCGTGGTCTGCGTTGATCTCTGGGAAAGGAATGATCATTAGGTCGTCATAATCTTCTTGGCTCTGCTCTTTGAAGTTTCCGCCGAACCATGAGCCCATCATGAAGAATCCAGATTGCTTCTGCAATAGCAGCTGCATTGCGCCATCCCACTCAAGGTCTAGAACGTTGGTGTTCTGGTAAGGAAGTAGCATCTCCCAGTGACGGAAGACCTCCTTGACGCGGTCATCGGTCCACTTCTCACGGCCGGCAAGTAGGTCGACGTGGAACTGGTAACCGTTGATACGTGCGTTCAAGATGTCAAAGGTGCCCATTGCTTCCCAGCCACCCTTGTCGGCAGCTGCAAGTCCAATTAGGCCCTGGCCCTTGAGCTCCTTTAGAGCTCCCAGCATGTCGTCCCAGTTGTAGACGTCAGTTGCGGCCAGGCCGATCTCTTCCATCATTGACTTACGGAAGTGAAGACCCCACGGGTACCAGCTCTGAGGAACGAAGTACTGCTTCCCGTCAAGGCCTGTTGATGCAATCTTGTAGCTGTCGGAGTACTGGCTTCCGATGTCATCCCAAACGGCTGACACGTCCTCTAGAAGACCCTGCTCCGCGAAGAACTGCATGCGGTAACCGGCCATCCACTGGAAGCAGTCGTCAGGTGTTCCCTGCAAGTACTGCGACAAGTTGTTCTGGAAAGCGTTTGACTCCGTCGCGTTGTAGGCAACTTCGTTGCCTGACTTCGCGGTGTAAGCGGCAACTAGCGCTTCTAGCTGCTGAGTTGGCGACTCGTCAACGGTGCGGGCACCGAATGACATTGGGCCCGATGCTGCAGGCGCACAGCCTGCCAACATGGTGGCACCGGCAATACCTAGACCACCGGCAGCTGCGCCCTTGAGAAGTAAACGACGGTCAACTTCGTGACCGGTAATTTTGTTCAACATTGAACCTCCTAGTAAGAATGTCTGGCTACAGAATAACCACGAAATAGGACCAAATTGAACAGATTTGATAACGAAGTGGTCACAAACGAACATTTCCAATCATTCACGAACATTCCTGAAGAGTTCGCTTGCCCCGAAAACACCCCGAACCCCTGCAGCTAGGGGTTTGAGAGCATGTCGCGAACCATAGGAACAACTTTGGTTGCGTATAGCTCGATGCTCTTTGTGAGCTTTGAGTGCGATAACGGTCCCATGTCGTACTTCAAGTCAAAGCGGCTTGCACCAACAGAGCTAAGGGCATGAACAATCTTTTTCGCCACTGTCTCAGGCGAGCCGACATACATTGACCCGTGATAAACCTCGGACAAAAAATGCTCCTTTGAAGTCGGACCCCAACCGCGTTCTAGCCCGATCTTCCCAAACGAGGCCTCATAGCCTGGCCAAGCCTCCTCGATGGCCTGGTCATCAGTTTCCGAAACGTGACCGGGTGAATGAACCGAGACTGACAACTCGGGCACCCCAAGCTTTGCAAGAGTTTCTTTATATAACCTCGCAAAAGGCTCGAACCTTGCTGGGTCACCACCGATTATGGCAAGCGCCATTGGAATGTTTAGTCTGGCTGCTCGAAGCACCGACTCCGGCGAACCGCCAACACCAACCCTGAGTGGCATTTGGCCGCGCTCGGTCTTTGGATAAACCTCTTGGTTTGATAACCCGGCTCTCATGGACCCGGACCAGGTGACGGGACCCTCTTTCAGGAGCTCCACCAATAATTCAAGCTTCTGCTCAAAAAGCTCGTTGTAATCGGATAGCTCGTAGCCAAAAAGCGGAAAGCTCTCAATGAATGATCCACGCCCCGCGGTTATCTGAACCCGGCCGTTAGATAGTGCGTCGATTGTGGCAAAGCGCTGGTAAACCCGAACCGGATCTTCGCTTGATAAAACTGTCACTCCGGTGCCAAGGGTTATGTTCTTTGTGGTGGTGGCAAGGCCAGCCAAGATTGTGTCTGGAGCAGTGACTGCAAAATCATCTCTGTGGTGTTCGCCGATGTTGAAGTTATTGAGACCTAGCTCATCAGCGAGCTGACCCTGAGCTAAAACATCGCGAATCACCTGTGCGGCGGAAAGCTTATTTCCATTGTCATCAAGAGAGACGTTGCCGAAGGTGTCTAGTCCAAAAGATAATTGAGTCATCAGTTTAGTCTAGGGGGTCTTGACAGTTTTGCAAACCTTAGTCCGTAGCAGCCAGCTGCCCGCAGGCTCCGTCTATTTCCTTGCCGCGAGTATCGCGCAGAGTGGTTGGAATTCCGTTTTTCTCAAGGGTAGAAACAAAGATGTCGGTTTGTTCCGCAGTTGACGCTGTCCATACCGAACCCGGCGTTGGGTTCAGTGGAATTGGGTTCACGTGAACCCAGCCTTTTCCGCGGTCATTCAGCTTTTGAGCGAGTAATTCTGCTCGCCACCCGTGATCGTTCATGTCTTTTATAAGCGCGTACTCGATCGAAACTCTTCTTCCAGTTTTCTCAAAGTAGCTCCTGGCAGCATCGAGTGCTTCATCTACCTTCCACTTTGAGTTCACTGGGATCAAATCATCTCGCAGTTGGTCATCCGGGGCGTGCAGTGAAAGCGCGAAAGTCAAAGGTAGATCTTCATCGGCTAGTTTCTTGATTCCAGGAACTAGGCCAACGGTTGACACCGTTATGTTCCTCGCACTCATGCCCAGACCATTTGGCTGTGGTTCAACCATTGTCCGGATAGCGCTCATTACCCTTGCGTAATTTGCGAGCGGTTCACCCATGCCCATAAAAACAATGTTGTTTACCCGCTCGTCGTCGTGCTTGCGCTTACCCAAGCCGCCCGCTGCAATTAGCTCGTTGGCACGGACAATCTGATCAACAATTTCACCGGCTGACATGTTGCGAACCAGTCCCGCCTGCCCGGTCGCGCAGAACGGACAGTTCATGCCACAGCCGGCCTGTGAAGAAACACACAGTGTGATGCGGTTTGTGTAGCGCATGAGAACTGATTCAACCAAGGCTCCGTCAAATAAGCGCCACAAGAATTTAACAGTCTTACCGTCATCGGTCTGCAGTCTCTTGACTTCGGTGAGCATGGTGGGCAGCACTTTTTCAACCAGCTCTTCACGGCCGATTTTTGGAAGATCGGTCATCTTCTCAGGGTCTGAGGTGTAGTGATCAAAGTAATGGGTCGCCAGTTGCTTGGCCCTAAAGGATTCAATGCCGAGTTCTTTGACTCTGGCTGCTCGTTCGCCTGGTTCGATGTCCGCTAGATGAAGCGGCGGCTTTCCGCGCTTGGGTTCGGCAAATTGCAATAACGGCTTGCCGGATTCATCTTTTTTCTGAGTCCAGCCCTCGGTTTTTGGCTTCACCTGACGGTTAGACATTGGACTCCTTAGACGTTGTCAAGTCTAGATGCCATGCGGCCACGGTGCTTAGTTGTCGGAATCTTTGTTTTTCTTTGGAGACCTGAAACTAAATGGCCTCCTCCCGTCTAGGCTTTTGTAATGCTGAAGCGGCTAATTGAGATTTCTCGTCCGGTTCTATGGGTGAATACCATAGGAACCTCCGTCACTGGAATGTGGTTGGCGGGCTTTTTGTGGACCTGGGACATCGTCCCAATCTTGATTTGGGTCACCTTCCCGATGAACATCCTGATCTATGGAATCAACGACATCTTCGACCAGGAAACCGACAACATAAACGCCCGTAAGGGCGGTTATGAAGGCGCTCACATTTTCCCGAATGAAGTCAAACCGATCTGGATAGCGGTACTTGTCACCAACGTTCCATTTCTTGTCTACTTCGCACTAACCCTGCCGCTGGCAGCAACCCTATGGATGCTTGCCTATGCGCTGTTCTTCACTTTCTACTCAGCTCCTCCTCTTAGGTTCAAGGCCAGGAAGTATCTAGATGCGCTTTCAAACACCGATTACGCCTTCCCGCTGGCCTTTGTTCCGCTAGCCCTTGGAGTAGCACCGGTGTGGTTGGCGGTTACCGGACTGATGGCTTGGTCAATTGCCAAGCACGCCTATGACGCAATTCAAGACATCCCCCAAGACTCTGACACCGGCATCATTACCACCGCCGTCCATCTTGGACCGAGGAACACGGCTATTTGGGCGACCTTTTGGTGGGGAATTTCCACGGTGCTGTTTGCGCTTGTTAACATTCCAGTTGCAATTGTGAATGCTGCAATAGCGGGCCTGTTGGTTTACGGAATATTCAAAACGCCAACGCCTGAAAAAGCGCACGATCTTTATAAGTACTCCATTGCCTTTCCTTACATTGCGGGAGCCGTTGCCGGAGTTCAGTTGGTAACCGGTCTGGTGTTAGGTATCTACCCGTAAAGAAGGAAACCATGAGCAAAGTAATCGTTCTAGGAGCAGGGCTCTCCGGCCTTGCAAGTGCCGCCCTTTTAGCGCGCGCTGGCCACGAAGTTACCGTTCTTGAGCGCCACGACTGGCTAGGTGGCAAATCAAGAAGAGTCACCGTCGCCGGCCAAATCATGGACACCGGCCCAGCTCTTGTAACCTTCACCGGAGTCTGGGACAAGCTTTTAGAAAGCTATGACTCACTCGGCGAGAAGCAATCAAAAACCGCTCGCGAGATTGCAGACCTAGAGTTTGTAAAACTCAACGAACTTGGCAGGTATTACTACAAAGATGAAATAACTGACCTTCCGGTGAAACCCGATCACAAGTGGTTCGAGCCTTGGCAGCGCTTTGAAAAAGAACACGCTCCGCTAACCGAGCCAATAACGCAACTACTAACTAAGTTGCCGCTGGACCCCAAGGCGCTTCCATCGCTTGCGAAGATCCAAAGGCGCTACGGAATCAGGCTCACCACCAGCTGGTACCTAAATGCCCTCAAGTGGCTACCTCAAGACCTCAAAGACATCATCGCCATCCACACCCTGAATGCCGGGATAGCTCCTTCTAAAACCCTGGCACTCTACGCCTCTATGACCGCGGTAATGGCAACCGATGGCATTCGGGTTCCAGTAGGTGGCGTCAACGAGATTGCCCAATCGCTCGGCAAGTTGGCGACAGCTGCGGGAGTGACAATCAATTTCAACGAGGAAATAACCAGCATCAAGAAACGGAGTGTCGAAACCAAAAACGGCTTTTTCACGGCCGACTACATAGTTTCGTCCTTGGACCCGCAAGTCTTCAAGTCACTGATGACCGGGAAGCCGGCGCTCCCCGCAAGAATGCGGTCCTGTTCTGGAATCGCAATCTATGGAGTGCTTACTAAGCCGCTGCCCAAAAACACTGTCACCCATTCGGTTGTGATGCCGGATGACCCGAATGATCTTTATAAAAAGCTTGAAGGTAACCGACTACCAAACCAAACCATGGCCTTTGTGAACTACTACAAAGCCCAAGAGATCTACCCGAATAACAAACCAACGGTTGCAGTTCTCCTAACGGCGCCAGCTGATGGCGGGAATTACGACATTCAACACCCTTGGGTGAGGCAGGAGATTACTCGAATCTCCAACAAGCTCGGCCTCAAACAACCCATCACCGAGTTGTTTGAGGATCACATTGTTCTAGACCCCGCATACTTCGGTAGCTGGGGAGCACCTGGCGGAGCTCTCTACGGAGCGACGAAACCAGTTTGGCAATCGGGTCCATTTCATAACCCGCAATATATGAACCCACTCAGGCCTTGGCTTTATCGGGTAGGCGCCTCGGTTCACCCGGGCGGAGGAATACCAGCTGTATTGGGTGGTGCTATGAATTCAATAGCGCCGCTACTAAAAAAGAACTAGGCCTTATCCCGTTCAGAAACAACTGACTCTTCGCCCTGAACAAGGTCAGCCTCCAATGGCTTACGTAGTGATTCATTCAAGGACTTACGCCTTGCAATAATCACCTCTTGCTCGGGGGTAATCATCTTGGCTGTTTCCTCTAGGAAGGCCTCAATTGCATTGGCCTGTTGAGGCAACTTAGACATTCTATATTCGGCCTCGGCAATTGCCTCGCGAGCGATGTCCAGGGACTTCATCGACAAAGCTTCGGCTCGAGCACGAGCGTCGGAAATTAGAGCGAGTGCCATGCTCTGCGACTCCGAAGCCGTCCGGTCAGCCTCAAGCCTTGCATTTTCCAGGGTTTCTTCGGCGTTCTCAACCAGAGAGCTCGCCTCTTGGGTTGCTGCGGCGAGCTCACGCTCAGCCTCACCACGCATCTGCTCAGCCTCGCTCTGAACCTTACGGAAAATCTCAAGCGCCTGCTTTTCGCCGACATCGATCTTCTCTGAAATGTCAGATTCGATTTCAGCATTGCGCTTTAGAATTCTCGCGTTTTCGTTCTGGACAAGTTCAACTTCACTCTGAAGTTCAGCCTTCACCTTAGAAACATAGTTTTCAGCTTCAGAGCGAATTACATTCGCCTCTTTACTTAGCCTTGCGCGCTCTGAATCAACTCGCTGCATCTCATCTTCGGCCACATCAAGGGTTGCCCTCGACTCCTTATTGGCACTGGACAAGATCGACTTCGCCTGACGATTCGCAGCAGAGATGGCCTTCTCAACTTCGTCGTCAACCTCAAACTTCATACGCTCAACTTCAGCCTTGGCGGTCTCGCGAAGTTTTACTGATTCTTTGGCTGCGTCATTCACAAGCTTCGCGGCCTCCGACTCGGCGAGCCTTAGGGTCTGTTCAAACTGTGCTCCAACCTGAGCGTAACCAGGTGAGCGGTTAAGCTTCGCCGACTCTTCTAGTTCAACAATCCGCTCGCGAAGCGCGTTCTGCTCTCGCATAGCCATCGAATTGTATTGCTCGATCTCAGCTAAATTCTTCTGCAGCCAGGCAATGTGGCGATCGACCTCAGCGCGATTGTACCCGCTGATGGCGGTGCCGAAAACTTTCTTTGTTTGTTCAATCATTTGTTGAGGTTACCCTACAAATAGTCGTCAAACAACGGATAAATCGTATTTAAAGCCTGTTTGTTTTGGCTCCCGGCTTTGGCTTGGCTGCCGTTTTCTTAGAAGCAGTGGCTGCTTTTTTCGTCACCGGCTTGGCGGGAGCGTTCTTCAAAGCAGTCTTAGCCACAGGCTTTTTGGCGTTCACTGACTTGGTTACTGCTGCGGGAATCTTTACTGCGGGTTTCTTTGCAGCCGGCTTGAGGGCAGCCTTCTTGGACGCTTCAGCCTCTTGGGGCTTCGCGGTTTTGTTGACAGCAAGCTTGTTTGTGGGTGCGGGCTTCTCGCCCGCGGCTGCTAGCTTGGCTTTGGCTTTCAGGGTTGCAGTGCGCTTCTTGGCGGTGGCCGCCGTGCGACGTGCCGTTTCTAGTTCGTTCAGTTCGGCCAAGGCGTCGGGCGCCATGAAGGTAAGGCCGCTCTGATCCAGCTTGGTGTCTTGAGATCTTCTTGCTTCTAGGCTCTTGCGCCAAACATTCAAGCTGACTGCAAATTTCTCCGCGTCAGGATCCCTGAAATCAAGCTCTGGAGAGGCTGCGGAGCTCTTAGGGGCGGTTTTGCCTCTTAACCACTTAAGCATTTGCCTCAACCTTTGTCTTAGTTCGGCCACCCGAACATTTCTGCGCGTACGCCTAGTTTTGGAACAGCGTACTGCCTTATGAGTGTATCGCCATGCTGACCGCGATTATTCAGCATTCAGAGCTTGTTCCAGTAGCTCCAAGGTTGGAAGATCCGGCTCATACCTAAACACTCCAGTCCAGGAACCATTCACCGCTTCACCGGAGACAATTACGCCGTTTTCAATAAACACCGTGAAGTCGCCGTAGCCATCGTTTGTTAGCGTGAGTTGGTTATCGCCTTCGACAATGACAGTTGCATCATCCTTGAGCATCATCCAGGCGCTATAAACAGTGAATAACTCTGGCTGCTCGATAGGAATCACATCTTCGAGTTCTATGTTGTAGAGCGCTGCTACAAACTCAGCACCAGGCTGATAAGTCAGGATGTAGATATCACCTGAGGAAGTAACCTCCTCGGTCATGCCTTGAGAAAGCCAAAGCTGATAGCTTGCCTCAACAGCATCTAAAACATTCACCTCAACAGCCGTCTCTGGCGCAGTGGCGGACGCTGTCGTTTCAGGCGCAGTGCTTGAAGCAACCTCTGCCGGAGCGCCGCCAGCAAGGCCGGCAACCAAAGAGAAATCTAAAGCTATAACAAGGGGTATAAAACGTTTCTTCCCCCCTCAAGGCTAGCCGAAGATGAAGATAACTAGTTCTTCTTAA
>OOFT01000038.1_pt1 | contig 19355 bp, 20 predicted proteins | sample 1670301 | NCBI WGS metagenome assembly OOFT01 (sample SAMEA98140918, study PRJEB22522) | marine metagenome | biome: marine biome; feature: marine water body; material: sea ice | place: Arctic Ocean | collected 11-Sep-2015 | depth 0.3 m
GTTTTGGAGCCTCAACCAGTCTCGGAGGCCAAATGTGCTCAAATGCGTTGTTTTTGTAATAGAAAATGGCCACTTTTGGAGGGGCCCCCAGAATCTGGTTTTGGAGCCTCAAAAAACAAGAATTTGAACACGGAGGGAAAATGTGATTGAACTCAATGTTTCAATTAAGATCACGGCAATCACTGTAAGCTTTGGCAGGACATCATTGTAGTACATCCGAAAATGATTAACGATGGAGCTTTGGAGCTCCATGCATCAATAACTATCACGGATGAACAAAGTTTGATATCGGCTGTGCCCAGTCGTTGAAGAACTTCCGCAATGCTGTTTGGCACTTCGCCAATGCTTCGGGCACCGCCTCTGAAGCACTAGCAAAGCACCCTCGGCACCCAGCCAAAAAAAACGCAGCTGCAGCTGCAATGCACGCAAAAGTACAGTCCCGAAAAGCGATGTCCTGGTTTGAACCGAAAACATGAAGGGCATTGATCATTGCAACCGGAACAACTGAAGTGCAATGTGATGGAGTGTGTTGTGATGACCCGGCCTGAACACTATATGTTGTACCTACTGCCTTGGCGATGTTTCTGACCCGGGTTAAATCCTTGGCACTCAGGCGGGGGGGACATGCCGTCCTCCCAAAATATTCCGGTTCATCAAATTACAAAACATTGACTGAACGCCTTGTGAACTGCAGCTTGCCACGACCTACAAAAGCACACACATATGTTGTACTCACCGCCTGGGCGATGCTATGGACCCCCGGGGATAGTTCTATGCTGCCATGCGCACGTCACGCTTGCTGTTCCTATATGCCACTGCTTGTTTCCTAAAAAGGGGCTACAAACATACGAGATGCCTGACACGCAACGATATGAAAACGGCTGCAACACGGCATTGGGTCTTGCCAACACGTCCCTGATGTACCGCGCCCTGTGGGCAACGGACGGTCTCCAGCAAATGCAATGCATTGCCCATCAAACCACACAAGCTGTGCAAACACACACATATATGCTTGAAGATGAGCAATGCCACGTCCTGTCATGAAATGCAAAAGGTTACAACCAAAGATACTTCGATGCCACAACTGTACCACAGTGAAGCCTGATCAATTGTGAATGAAGTTTGTGACGTGGAACCTAAACTTTTTTTGCCCGAAGGGATGTGAGCCCACAATGTAACCATGCTGCGCGGGAACTGCACCATCTGCATGAATTAAATACATCGTGCAAACATCCAACAAGCAAAACAGAAAAAAACTACCGTCTGCGCTCAAGATCACAAGTCCTGCACAATGTTCTGCTCTCAATGCCCATTGGATTAGCCATCCTCAACCCGCTGCACTCTCGTCTGTAATGATATTTCTCGCCACAACGACTGATCCAGATCGGCACAGTTGGCGGCGGCACTGCTCCAGAGCTCGAAGAGGCGACATCAGGCTGAACCGGGCCAGATGACGGGCTTCCAATTAACGTTGTGGGTTCCACTGTGTTCGAACCGGCAGAATCGTCAAGCATTGCCACACCGGGCACCGCCTCGAGTGTGGCGGGCGACGCTGGAAACGTCCATGCACAAAGCGCCAGCACATCCCGCGTGAGCTGTCTTCCGGTCATGACAACCAAACTCGCGAGCACCATCCAAAACCGCCACTCCATTCCACTTTGCGACTGATCCATGAAAACAACAGGGTCCGGCTCGCTAGCAGCGAGCAGCACACCAGATGCACCGATGATGCATTCCAATGTCCGGGGCATCGCCGAATACAGTCACGGTTGAAATGACATCGTCGCGGTGCTGCAACCGCACAACCGAGCATCGGTGCCATGCTGAGGCTTGAGTTCCAAGGATCAACGAACCCATGAACGTGATGCAAGGCTGGAAACCGCGAACGCGGCACCGAATCATGGAATACCACACGATGCACCTCCGACTCCCTACAAACTGTGTGACTGAATGTTCCAGATCCATTCCAAGAACTTGACCAACAAAGCATGAGCCTGCACAGCTGAGTGCATGAACTGTCCATGTCAGCAACTACGGGCCTGTACAGGATGCGACAAAAAAAAAACACTCAAGCGAAAAGAAACCGAACGCTGTTTCAATTTTGTGGACAGCACTGGACCCCAAATATGGGGCCGTTTTCCGGCCCAGAAAGCGGACAACCCAAAAGGGGTACGCACTGTGCGTACCCCTCTTGTGTTTTCCGCTTTCTGGGCCGGAAAACGGCCCCATATTTGGAACCCGTGTCGGTGAAAAAAAAAATGAATTTCAAATTCAAAATTCTGAAAATCTCAGATTTTAAACTCAAACAATTTCGGCCGAAATAGAATACAACTCGGATGCACATAACCAACCTGAACATCTTTGAAACTGAACACTGGATGCTTTGTGATGCGGTACAAGGACCCGATGATTTGAACTTGAATGCATGTGCTGTGCTGCACTGAAATGCAAATGCCCCAATCCATGTTGCTGGCGCCTGATGCAATCCATTGCACCCCATGCCATGGCAGTGAATCACAACCCAAGCCAACACTATATGTTGTACATACTGCCTTGGCGATGCTACGGTCCCGGGGATGGTTCCTTAGCAGCCAAGCGGACGGGAGAAGCCGTCAACCCCAAAAAGCCCGTTTCAGTTCGTCGAGGCAAGGCTTCTGGTATGCGTGCACCTGCTCACATGTCTGCACGCATCACACTATGAATGCAAAAGTTTGCCCATGATTAATCCCAGTCAAATCAAGCTGCATCCTTGCTCGTTGAAGCAAGCATGGAAAACAGACACAATAATTGATAGAGGTCCAGCTCAAACAGTGCTGGATGGGCACCGCCTCTATCCAGTGCAAACTCACTTCGAAGCAGGCTTCTTCATGACCTTCTTCACCTTGGAGCTCCCACGCAGCCCCGTAGATCCACTCGACGGTCCTGCAGTGTCCTCCTCATCTTTGAACACTTCATGCCGCCAATTTTGATCATCATCGCTCAGGTTGGGCAATTTACCGTAACACACAGCGCACATCATCCATTCGTTAAACCCACAGAAGCGGTAGCACAAACGTTCTCCATGCGCAGTGTGATAACAAACCTTTGCACCGCAGCCTCGCACGTCTCCGAGCCGAAAGCTGCAAAAGCGAGGCACGCCAGGCGGCCATATCAACGGCCCCATGCGTGACGCAGCTGTGCAACAATGCCAGCAAGCTCCAAGGCCCAGGCATGCAAACACTTGAGCAAACAGTTCAAATCGAAAAAAAGAATCCAGAAAGACTGTTGTTGAAAAACATCGAACAAATGCGAGCTGCGAAAACATAAAAGACTATATACATAATTGTGAAAACATCATCTGTACAATGAGTTCGTGGCACCGCCTACAGAACCATTGGTGACAACACTCTGCAAGATGGCCCACACGCAGTGTGCACAACACTCATCGCTCGCCTATTCTGTCGAACGCCCTTTACACCAGCAGCGGATCAGCGGTTGAGCTCGAGAACCATACTTTGCGCGCTGAAAAAAAGTGGTTCTGAAAAAACAACCACGCTGTGCACACATGACGGCACCGGGCTCAACCATTCAAAGACAGGACAGCGCGCAACAAAGCCTACAGTCCAGCAAAAAAAAACGTATACACAGCCATTGCCACCACACACGTCTCTGCCTGCCGAGCTATATACACTCACCTCTGCTCCACCTTCGAGTTAATGCGATGCCTTTTTGTTGTGGCACTTCTGCTTGGATGTTTTTGTCCTTGCACTACCAACCGCAATGCTGTTCTGCATGCCCTCGAGCGCCCCCTGCTTCTTCAGCTTGCTGGCTGCCTGCGCCTCGATCCTCTTGCGCCGCAGCTTCTCCTTGCGCGCGAGCACGAACTCCTTTTCAGCCATCTTCGCAATGGAGGCACCCATCTTTGGCCAATCCAGCAACGCCCTGCGCACCAAATGCATAATGGAGTACACATTCGTGTCATCCAATGGCCGCTTGAGCACTGCCCACCACCTCTTCACCGAGGTTGCGGAGGGCTTCTTGTTCCTGCGGCAGAGCATCTGAAAGTAATCGTGTTCCAAGGTTAGCGTCACATCTCGAGAACGAGGCGGACCTCCGCGAACATACGTGTTGAGATACGTCGCCGCGGCCTCTACCATGGCACTGCCGACACACTGCGCGATATATGTGAACAACACAGGATGGGCACTGCCAACTGAGCTGCAAACTATCATAGGGGAACATGAATGCAATTGACAATACCATGAGCTCTGGACCAATGAACGGGGCACCGCCTCCAATTCATCGGTCCAAAGTTCATGGCAGTGCCTAGCAACAGTTTCACCAATTGGAAGAGTATGCTGCACAATGCAAATCCCATGTCTCAGTGTGACTGCAAACGAAGCACGAGAACCCACATAGAGGGGGACCTCCCCAAACAGTGAACATCCAACATAAGGCCATGCACGTCTGCGACCCTGGACCAATGCGTGAGGCGCATCACCGAGTATATGTATGAATAGCAATGAACACAAACAGCAAACGGACGCACAAGGCAGGTATGCTTGGCGCACACCACTGATCCGGCGTGAGTGCATTAGCTCGAGAACCTGAATAGTGCGCCAGTTCTCTCAAAACATATCTCCCCACATGTGAAGCATGTCACGTATGCACGACCTGAACCAAAACCTTATCGCAACAGAATGATGTCAGAGTGAGTGCGAGAGGGGGTGTGTGGTATATGTGCATGGTGTAGGGAGTGAGGTGCACGATGAACACAATACTCAAGGGCATGCACACAGATATCTCAACACATTTGGTGAAGAGCACTATATGCGACCACCGAAAATCCCACTGGACGCAGAGACAATGTGCCACTGTCTGAAAAGAACCCTACACCCAGGTCCGAAGGCATGCCACTATGCCCGCTCACTTACATGAAGCTCGGCATGACAACCAGGACTCGGCGCGGCTCCTGGTAGTTCTGCCAATTGTTCTGTGTTGGTCCCGTGACGTACCAATGCCTGGCCAAAGGGTGACCACTGAAACCGTCACCAATTCGGAAGGTGGTGACGTGCTGGCCCACTGTCTGCCTCATCGTCCACTTGACGTGCTCCACGGTGCAGTCCGGACGGCAGTAGACCACACGTTGTCGCCAGTGCACCACTTCAGCAAAGCGAACCGTCACAGGCGTGGAGCCAGCGAAGTGCTGCAGGGAGCACGCCGAGGCATCCCAGGGAAGGCCTCCGCCACCATGGCCATCGCCGCCGCCGCCACCAGTACCACCACCTCCATCACCGTCTCCGCTGCCTCCACCGATGCGAGCAACAGCAGTCGGTGCACTGCCAGACGCAGACGAATCTGGGGTGTCTCCGGGCACCGCCTCAGAAGAGCCAATCACCATAGAGCCCGGAGCGGAACCAGTGCTCGTCAAGCGCAAAGAGAAAGCACCACCGCCGCGAGGATCCCACACCGTCGTTTCGCCATCCTTCGACCTCGGGATCGTGCTCATGCTGTTCGACTCAGGGCCGTGGTGGTACGTGTACACGTTCGGCCCTTGCTCCGGCAGGTTCGCGAGCTCCAAAGGCGGATCGTTCGGACTGATCGCAGTCGGTTCGCCTCGCAAAGGCGAGCGTGAGCGATTCACCCGTCCCACCGCACGCTCCGGAGCTTCGAAGGTAATGCCCTCCGAAGACATGGGCTCTCACGACAAAGCAAATTGAGGAGGGGCGTGCAAACTCGAGCTGTGCTGCGGATGGAAACATGGATCAAAGTGTGTGTCATTGAAACTGTTTGTCAGTGTGTTGGTGAGTTAGTGTGTCGGTGTGTCGGAGTGATGGTACTCGTGTGTCGAAGTGTCGCGGTGCCATGATGGAGGGGTTTTTCTTAGCATTGGTGTGTCGGTGGAAGTGTGACGGGCTGACGGGATGTATCCGCATGAATGAATTCTTGCATACACATGTGCAGTTGTACATTAATCATACAACCGATGCTTGAAGTGATCACAGCGTTGCATTGACCGCAGGCCTTCCTTTGTTTTTTTTTTTTTGCAGACACAAGCACACTAACATATTATGACACTGACATCAACACCTGAACACAACAGTACCAAGATGATGATTCCCCCTCCCCCCCTATACAATGCGGCCTCGATATACATCATGGCCCGATCGACTTAAGATGGCTTCAAGAGCGGTCAAGAGGGGCTCAGAACATACTTTTGGGACGGGCTTCGGGGAAAAGTTTGCTTTCTAGAAAACTTTATTCTTTATTAGTGACTTTCCCCGAAAAATGGGGCAACAGCAGCGCAAGCGAGGGCTTCGGGGACGCCTTTTTCAAAAAGTGATTTCTCGCGCAGGGCGGTTAAAATGGAAAAGCGTTTCCCCGAAGCCCGTCCGAAAAGGGGTTCTCGGACTGCCTTGGAATCAAAAAAATGCGGCAACAGCAGCGCAAGCGACCAAGACAACCACGGCCACGATAACCATGGCCACGACGGACACAGTCACACTGGCCACGGCCACGTCGGCCACGGCTACGACGCGCACGGCCACAGACCAGGAGACCCAAAAAGGAGGCCTCGGCCACGGCCACGGACCAAGAGACGTGGAAAGAAGGTCTCGATAACGGCCGCGGCGGCTTTGACCACGGCGGCCTCGGACAAGAACCAAGAGACATCGGCCACGGCCACGGCGGCTATGGCCATGGCGGCCACGGCCGCGGCGGCCACTGCCATGATGGCCATGGTCACGGCGGCAACAGACACGGCAGACTCGGCCACGGTGGTCTCGGCCACGGCGGACACGGCCACGGCGGCCACGCCCACGGCGGCCACAGCCACGACACACCAAAAAACAAAAACAAAAGCTACACATGAACCAACAACAAAAGCTATACATGGGCACTATTCACACTGTACACATGCCTGATCTATGCTGTGCGCTGTTGAGTTTGCGACCATCCAGTGTCACCTTGCTCACTGCCTGGTGCCCCGGGCACCGCCTCTGGGGCACTGGCCTGTGTGCAAGATGACACACAAGTGGACTGCCTGATCAGCTGATGCATACTTGGCTACAATGTCCAGAAGGAGATATGCAGTCACACGAGTGGACTTGTTTCACTCGCTGGACTGCCTGGGCATTTCCATCAATCTCAAAAATCCTACAACCCAGAACATCTCAACCGAGGCGCTTTGCTCGCTGCAACCCCACGCAATAGCACCAAAGGTTGCGAACCGGGAATTCGCTGTCGCGGCAAATCATCGCTGCAGTAGCATGTGCAAAACTAGCTGTACAATCGCACCACCTGCACAGCGCCAGGCATGACACACAGGATGACAAACGACGCTGAGAAGCCACCTCAGTTCATGATGTACTGCTTGCTGTCAATGTATATGTAGACCGAGTTCTGGCTGATCCACTCCCATGCGCCATAATCTTGGCATCCCTTCCAGAAGTCGTTCGAGGTCACGATCATGGGGCAAGCATCGACATGCAGCGTGTAGCACCGATCGTTACATTGACTCTGTGCCATCTGAATGGGTCTCGGACCAGCTTGGAATAGTGCTCGGTTGGAGCTCACCAGCTCCCAATCGCCCTCATCAAAAACCATTGACTCGTAGTCCCCGCACTGCCAGTCTCTCAAGTTCGGCGACGCGATGTTCTTGCATTGGATTGTCAGGCTCTTATCGGAGCCAAACCACCGAGCGGCACGTTCGGTTTTTCCACACCCACTGGGTCCGTCGTAGATCAAGAGTTTGAACCGGCGCTGACGCTCCAGCTCTATGGCACAGGGCACCGCCTCCAGTGCAATGCCAGCGGGCGTCCGCCGCAGAGTCGCAGAGCAGCACTTGAAGCGGAACTGCTCCATCCACTGCATCTCCATAACCGATGGCTCCTTGGCGGTGCTATCTCCCCATCCTTTGCACTGCTTCTTCCAAGCGGCGTCCGCTTGAATCCGGTACTCTGCTTGCATCGTGTCCTCGATCTCTCGCAGGCAGGCTGGAGTGCGGTCCCGGCACTGCACGATCTCCACCTTGGCATCTCTCGTACTCATTTTGCGTTGCCGCCACAAATCTTTTACGGCGTTGCTGTTCACCATCATCTTTGAGAATTTTGGCCATGTGGTACCCATCGCGATCTGGCCAATCTTCGGAGCTTGCAAGTAGTAGTGCCCGTTCCTGATGGCCTTTTCTCGTCCTCCAGCACCCTTCACCCCTTTGCACCACTGCCTGTTTGGGTGCGTGTTGTCAAAGCCAAATCTCATGGCTTTGTGGCCATTGGCGAAGCTGGCCTCCTTGAAGTGACCGAAAGCGTGCAGATGCACCCTGCCCAGGGATTCGGCATCCAATGATATCTCCAACGACACACTCCAATGCTTCCAGTCCGCCCACTTGCCAAAGCAATTGGTTTGCTTGTAAAACCGATCAAACAGAGCCATCGTGTCCTGTCGCTTGCGTGCTTGCAATTCTAGTTCAGCTGGACAGTCCTGGAGCTCTCGGACCAAGGCGCACCAATCAGCCTCTCCCATCAACCAGCCGCTGTTGAAAGTGAACAAGCAGGCAGGGGCTGTCTCTAACTCTTTCCGTAGAGCTGACTTGATATTGGCTGTTGGGTATCCGCCCAGCATCCACGGCTTATCCTCTGCCACCTGATCGATTAGTTGCGTCTGCTTCGTGGACGCTAGCCATATGGATTTCTGTGCATGGGTCATTGTCAACCACTCCAATCGAATCTCGCGCCGAAGTACATAATACAGTTTCCCCTCTCCGTTAGCTCGCATGGTGGCTCGGCGCATGTTGATATAGCATTCCTCGTTCTGCTTGTTCACCATGTACATCTTCTCTCTGTCACACAGCCGGTTGCCAAGCAGGTATGCCGGCTGATAGGCCACAGGTGTGGCCATCTTCACCCTCATGCGTCTGCGAACTGTAGGAGGAGGGGACGGAGGCACGGGCGATGGATGCATTGGACATGCAGACGACGATGTTGAACTGCTGGATGGACTCGCGCCTGACATGCAGAATGCAGGCAATGTCCAGGGATTGCTCACCAGCGGCAGAAGCAGTGTGGACTTCGGAGTGTGGAACATGTCATACTCCCCCAGCTGCTGCCTCGCATGGTTGTTGCTCCGTGCCATGGGGGAATTGCAAGGTGCTATCGACATCACACTCAAGTCGATGCACGGGGCACCGCCTCCAATGCATCGACAGTGGGCTCCGCTGTACAAAAGAGTTGAGCCTAAACGGCTGCAGTTCAACACAACAGTTGTTTCAAAATCATGATCGCGACATGCTCACCTCATTAACAATTGGACTGTCCCATCAATGTGTTACGATCATGGATTGTTCCGGGCACCGCCTCAGGACAATTCATGTTCATGGTTTGGATACCTCAGGGATGGCATGTACTGAACAGTGAACTCATGTGTTCGTTTCCACTGTTCTGAATCGAAAAACCAAATGGACGGAAGGCCACAGTACAACGAATTCAATTGTAGTGAATAGGGTTCTCTTTCGGAGCATGTTTTTCGAGATGTTGTATGAAGCCCTAGCATGATCGGCGATGCTGAAGAAATATGATACGGGCTACCTTGGCGAAGGATTGTGTTTTTTTCCGGACACGTGCACTCGGTGTTGCGTCTGTACAGAAAGAGCTGGAAAACATTAGAGGCTCAATACAACACTCCAGATCTGGTGCGGGGAGGAGCTGCACCTGGAGCCGGCAGTGCGGGACCATCACTGCCCGATGCACCCGCTGCTGCAACCATTGCGGGCACCGCCTCAGCAACGACTGCAGGCATGCGCCTAGGCAGTCTCATCAGTCGGCGTAGTACAAACGGAACCACTCGTGCAGCAGGAACAGCAGCATGACCTTCCAGTACTCGCATGGAGTAGCGAAGGCAGGCATCACGTCGGTCCATCGTGGGGCGATTCAGTAAGTCCTTCATCTGTGCCGATGTCAAGGGCTCTGCCAGCAAAGGGACGACGTCGCGGAAGAATGTCAACAGTGTGGCTCTTAGAGGCACAACATGGGCATGGAGGCCATTCCCGCGGAGGCTGTGCGTCCAGTCACGATCCACCAGCACCTCCTTAACGGCTTCGCCAGCGATCCGGATCCAATTGCAGGATGGCAGAATACCTAGAGGCGAAGCTGCGCGACCACGAGCTTGGCGGTCGTGCAGTGCTCTCTTCAAGGTGCTGAACACGTGCGTGTCCAGCGGCTGGAGCAACCATGTCATGCCGGCAGGGACTAGAAGTGTGTGCAAGTTCAAACGATTGAGATGCATGAACACCTCACGAGTCACGTGCGGCGATGCAACATCGAAGACCATAACTATCTCAGCGTTCGGTCTGATAGCCCTGATCTCACGTCTGTAAATTGTAAACACTTGCTTCAAGATCGATGATGTCATCCATCCCGAGCTGCCAGCCAGCCAGCGGATGGGACGCGGTAGGTTCGCCAATGCTGTTTTCTCGGCTCGGGTGAGGGTCTTGTCCTTGGTGAGCAGGAGTTGCGGCAAATGCCTTTGAAGAAGAGCGTCATCACACACAGCCGCCATCAATGTTGCATGTGATCTGGTATCACGGGTAGTGATGCGCGCATGCCAGTCGCCATCCAGTGTTCCAATCTGATTGGTGACGTATCCTCGACGTGCCGGCATTTGCTTGGCCATTGGGGTCTCGTCCAAGTTCACGAATATGGTTTCGCGATCTCCCAGCACGCACCTGCGAAGCCATTCTGCCCACTGTAACATCAGTCTAGCCTCACCGCTCCCAGACATACTTTGGAACCAGTTCTTGACCCCAGAACTGGGGGCCAGTTTCCGGCCCCACATTTGGGTACCTCACAACCGTTTTTGTATTCCGACGGTGACCTTTATGGCACCATTTTGAACCCCAGTTGTGGGGTCAAATGTGGTTCCAAGAATTGGCCCGGAAGTGGTTTTTTTTTTCAACACCTTGCGCCTTTGATCTGCGGGCGAGAGGTGTGCGCGCGAACCAAGTTTTCTGTAATGCACACCCCAGAAACGGCGTAACCTCATTAACCATCGCCGTCGAAGTGTGACGTCCAATGGAAGACGGGACAGCCATGAGTTAACTCCAGGTTGGAGCCCATGGTCTGGCCATTCTTGCACCAGCATTTCTGCCACCATTTTACTGTTGGGTGCTACACCTCTAGAGTTCATTTCAGCAATGCGCCTCAGCAGCCTCAATTCTGCGATGATGCGCACAGCCTTCACTGCAGTAGCCTTCCATGGTACCACTGCCAGAGCCTGAGCTGCGGCGATGTGCACCTCGGGCGTGTCAATCAGATCCCGCAGACGAACCTCCTGCTCAGCGAGCGTGCGTGCATCTTGCCAGACACCTCCCGGCAGCAGTCGGCGTGCAGCCAGCACAGCATGAGGATTCATAGAGCTCCGATCTGCGATCAACCGCAGCACAACCCACGACCGCTTTGACCTCAATCCAGCATCACGTCGCCCTCCATTATTATATGCCTTCTGCACAGCTCGAGTGGTCTGTTTGAGTACCTGCTGGAACTCCGTGGTGCTCCTAATTTGTTGCAGCAAAACTTCGCGGGCAGACGGAGCAGCCGGAGGCATTGCGAAGTGTGATTTTAAAAAAAAACAAAAAAACAAAGGATCAGGCATGCTGTTCGTCTGCAAATGCTGCGGGAATGCTGAGAGCACGGTCAGAGCATTGATCATGTGCCCAAAAATCAGAGCTTGGTTGCATGTGCTGGGTCCCACACCATTCCAATTGTCTCCAATCCATACCGCTGGCCCCCCAAGCATTCTATTGGCCCCCAATCCATTCCAGAAGCCCCAAACCAACCCAGTGGAACCAACTGTATATATTTCTCCTGGGATTCCAACCCAAGCTCAAGATAAACTCGTGGAGCACAGGCAATGATTTTGAACGCACTGTATATTATCACAACATGCATGGAGACAAAAGCGTAAATTGGGTGTTCCTCAACCAACTTCACTGCATGGACAACGTCTGTCGATGCAAGTGATAAGCCATGAATGATCGACATCTGTGAAACATCATCAATTCTGGCTCAAGCATTGCACACAGAGGTCACACTTGTTATGGTTCCACCTACTGCCAGCGCTGGAAGGAAACGAACTTGTACAGGTATGGCGCCTGTCGCTGCGGGCCCATCATGATCTGATTCACTTCGACTGCGCGCACAGTGCAGATGACACGAGCAATCAGCATGCTCTGGATATGGCGCTGACACACATGCACACACAGACTCTGACACACACACACGCACTCACTAGCAAACACACTCACACGCACACCGCAGCGCTGCCTGTTATTTTCCACATCGAACAAGGTCCCTCGAATCTTTGTATATGGTACACACTGAAGCCCACACTGGTTGCATCAGCAAGAAAGTAAAAACAAAGCGGCGGTCCTAGTATGTACATTATAGACATGCTGCGCAAAAAAAAAAACTCAGCTCTGCCTAAGTCAACCGTGAGCTTAATCGGAGTGGTGAGCGTCCTGGTCGATGGATTCGGGCTCATGGGACAAGGCTTCCTCGTCCAACTCGCTGTGCACAACCACTGAAGTGAGCGGTGTTTTGCAATTGGTGCCCTCTTGAGCCGCGACGTTCGAGACCGAGCGACTGGATTTGCTAGAAGAGGCCGAAGAACTCGCTGCACAATCACCACATCCAACCGGAGGTTCCGTAGTCGAAGATATCGGTGCCGGTGCATTGGGATCCGTGAAGATGGTCATGCCTTTCATGGCAGCGATCTCGAGGAGGTCCTGCGAACCCAGACGGTTGGCTTTCTGCATCAAGCGAGCGTGTTTGCGGTTCTCCTTGGACATACCTTAAACATTGCAAAGTGCACTATGCATCCGCACGGAGTGTCCCGGGCACCGCCTCGAGGACACTGCAGTACAGCATTGGCAGCAAACAGTGCAATATCATAGCATGTCGTCCTTCTTCAAGGTAGCTCGCATCGTTCGAAGGGTTGTCTGCACTTCCAGGCGTTGCTTGCGCAGAGAATCAACTGCGAGGGCATGGGAGGAGGCCTTCTGGATGTGACGTCGTACTTTCGGCGGCATCCCGTCGCAAGTTTAGGATAAGAACCAATCGTAGAGCCTGTGCTGCAGTTTGAACCAAAATAGCATGTGCATGACCACAATGAGATCGGCGTGCATGGGTGTAGCTGTGAAAAATAATGTGCAATAAATTTATAACCATGGATGTCAATACGCACACAAACGGCTGCACATGCATCATGCACTTTACAAATGAAGTGTCACACTCACAACAACATTGCTCACAATCTGAAGAAAGACATGCAAACCAGTGTAGCACAATGATGAACTCGGTGCCCTGTATCTAGCATAATGTATCAGCCTGAAGCAACTGTCTGGGAGGATGCTGACAGTGTGCCGTCAATGAGCAAACCCAAAAGTCTATGCATGTGCACTATGCACACTCTGCACATGCCTGAATTATGCTATGCACTGTTGAGTTTGAGTCCATCCAAATCATGTTGCTCACCGCCTGGTGCCCCGGGCACCGCCTCGGGGGCATTGGCTGTGTGCAAGATGACTCACAAGTGGACTGCCTGAGCAGCTCATGCATACATGGCCACATTGTCCAGAAGCAAAGATGTTCTCACACGAGCAGACTCAATGGTTTTTTTGGTTTTGTCGGTAGTGTTCGCTTGGTTATGCTCAGACGTCCGCATCAAGCGGCAGGCACAGAGTTCAGGACACCAGCTCTGTGCAATTCGTTGCCGTTCCTCGAAGCACATTCCGAGGGAAGCAACTCAGCGGCGTGCAAATCAATTACTGCTCCGCTTAAACGCGGCACACGTTACTCGGACGGTGTGAACCACATCTCCTTAATCGCTTTCACAGCTTGGTTCCTGGATGTCCAGCGTCGAGACCAGAACTCGCACCGAGCACAGACACCGCAATAGGTTTCGGAATGCTGGTCGGCCAGAATGTGCACAGTGCCCAAAGTGTACGTCGGGTCAGCAGCGATGCACTCCGCCAACGCCTTCCCGATGGCCATGGATCCATGCCGGCCGAGGTCATCACACAGCATCACAGACACGTTTGTCCGTTCCATGTCCTTGTCGTCCTCGAGGAGGAGTTTGATCTCCTCGAGTTGGCTCCGAAAGTTCTCTTGCTTCACGACTCGGCTGAACAAGTTCGGGTGACAGCCGGTGTGCATGCCTTCGTTGTAGGGGAGGGGCCGCGGCAGATACTGGCGGCAATCAATCTCATAGACTGACTGCTCTAGAAATAGTGCGGGCACCTGTTGTCCCACCGCCGCGAGCAACAATTCTTTGTCAAAACTCTGGGAGGTCAGCATCTGGCCCAAGCTGTACCTGCATGTCATGGGAATGAAAGTCAAGCACTGAGCATCAATACAGAACACTTGGTGTAGTCGATGAAGGAACCCTGTGGTGCAATCGACTGAGTTAATGTTAGCCGATTGGCACTCAAACAACCGCATGTTTAAGTGCACTGCAATTGTTGCTCAGGCATGTCTCACTAACCCGTGAATTACAGAGCACGTATGCTCGGTGCGCCCGAACTCGATTAAGCGGGCGATGCCCACCACGTAGATGTTCACCATCAATTTCTTCATTTTGCCTATGGGCACGGCAAGGTCTGCCATGGCGCCTCCACCAGTAGACGCAGAGCCTGCCGATGCGGTCACATCGGGCACCGCCTCAGAGTTGACCGCAAGCGCAGCAGAAGGGACTGCGTCGGCAGAAATGTTTTGCGGAGAACGAATCTTGGTGACGGGCCAGTCGTAGTCAGCCATGCCCTCGATGTTCTCGGGCGTGACCACCGAACATTTGGGCAAAGAATTCCACCAATAGCCCAGCTTCGTCTTCCCATCCACCATTTTTTCATTGCACAACCACTGTTTGGCGGTGAGGCCAGGAGTGACATTCTTTTGCCAGTTCTGCGCATTCATCTTGTGCCATTTCTTGTCTTCTGGGCCAGGGAGCGCCTTCAGCAGAGCAGGATCGATGTTGGCTGTCTTGGCCAAGCCACGGTCATGCTTCATGGTGGTGCACTCGAAGTCATTCGGCAAGCAGCCGCCGACCAACTGGTAGTTCTTGATCTTCTTGAGTTGTTGTCCGTTGCCTTTCTCCTCTCCGTACAGCCCCAAACGCAAGCGAAGCTGAACATCTTGCCCTCCGGCTGGAGTAAGATTTTCGTCGTAGCCACCGATGGCCCAAAAGTCATCCGGCCGATAACACATTCGCCCAGTAGTCCCGCCGTCAACAAGTCCGATAGGTATTATGCACAAGCCCTTCTCGTTCTGAGACGACCCCCAAATGGCCAAAACGTTGTCCAGGTAGGCTGTTGGCCAGAAATTATCGCAGTCTGTGTTGATGTACAAGTTTGCTTGGCTCTGGAACTTGTGATCGGCCACCATGTGAGACGTGTTCTTGCAAAGACTTGAATGCCAATAGCGACACTTAGGCATCATCTGCTGACCTGGAAGGATGGTGTGATCCGGCAAGCTGGGCATCCAATCAGGCTTGTCAACCCTTCCAGCCTTGGAAGACATAGCGGCACCTGCCATGCCGCCGCTGGCGATGATGAGAATGCCGTTCTCGATCGCCGGGGCGAATAGAGTCCGCAAGAGGTTCACATCTTCCTCATCGTTCCCAAAGGTTGTCACCACAAACCTTATGTATGGGAAGTACACAAAGGACGTCACCAAGTTGAAAAACTGCGCCGCGATGCACTGCTTGTTCCGGCCCATGTTGGTGCTAATGCTCACCATGAACTTGTTGGCAAAGACACCCAATTCGATGAACTCCGGTCCGCGTGCCTCTGCTGCATCGAGCTGCTCTGTCATCCATGTTTTTGGTGGAATGTTCAGGCAGCAAGCCGGCGCTGCGGCGATGTATTTGCGAGCATGTTCCAGCAAGTAAAATAACAGCGTGCTCCTTGCATTCAGCACCACTTCCGCGCCAATGTTGATTCCATGTTGATGGTGCGTCTTGCGCCCCGTGCTCTCCTCCAGTTCGTTGTGCTCCACATCGAGCTCACCCACCGGCAAGGACAGCTTCATGGTCTGTCGGTAGTCTTCGCCCTGGTTGACCACCTCGGTGTACTCATCGTCGGAAAAGACTTCGATCTCATCCACGGGCAACCCGGAGCCGTCCACGTCCTGAATTTCCTCCTTCGTGTGCAAGAACCCTTTGTTGTCGTAATCCCAACCGAATTCGCTAACTCTGAAAACTCGCACTCTGTTGGCTGGCGGGAGGCCCTTGAAGCTTTTCATGCAGATGCCCGCCACTGTACGCAATCGATGGTAGAGCGGCACGACCGTTCCTGCAGGTCCCACAATCCGCAGCATGTTGTAGGTGCTCACATCGCCAGTCTTCCGCTTGCGCTGAGCACGCATGGTGAAACTGGCGCCGAACACTGCCACCTCGTCTCTCAAATCCACCAAGCAGTCCGTCGCGCCAGGTGCAGGAAAGGCTTTGGCCATAGACGTCTCCGGCGGCCATTGCACTATGACCATCTCGCCATTCGATAACCACGCCTTCGACGTGTTCTGCAGTTGCGACAGATGAGGAACATCATCGGGAGATGCTGAGGCAGCACCGTGGTAGTCAATGCCTTTGCCATAGCCAGCTGGTGGTGCCTGTCGACGTAATGGCATCGTCACTTTGGACTGTGCCGAACCGCTCTTGGCAGATGAGGACGAGGCTCCGCCACCTCCAGAGCCCTGCGTCGCCATCGCCGCAGATGCCTGCAAACGAAAACAAGTATGCGCTGCCAACATTCTCCGGTGACTGCCGAAATGTTAACCAACAGGGTGGAAGCAAATGTTGAAGCTCAAAGCTGATCGAATCCATTTGGAGCCTCAAAATGGAGAAACCAGGCTCGGAGCCCAAATGTGCTCAAATGAGCTGTTTTTGTAATAGAAAATGGCCACTTTTGGAAGGGCCCCCAGAATCTGGTTTTGGAGCCTCAAAACAAGAATTTGGACACGGAGAGAAAATGTGATTTAAATCAATGTTTCAATTAGGATCACGGCAATCACTGTAAGCTTTGGCAGGACATCATTGTAGTACATCCGAAAATGATTAACGATGGAGCTTCAGAGTGTCTGAGCTGTCATCATCGCTGTGGATACACATGCGCCGATATCCACAAATGGCTCTCTCTTAAGATGGTGGTGTGCTGACTGTCACAGTGACTCGCCAAGAAGCTCCATGCATCAATAACTATCACGGATGAACAAAGTTTGATATCGGCTGTGCGCGGTCGCTGAAGAACCTACGCAATGTCGGCTGGCACTTCGCCAACGCTCCGGGCACCGCCTCTGAAGCACTGGCAAGGCACACTCGGCACCCAGCAAAAAAAACACGCAGCTGCAGCTGCAATGCACGCAAGTGTACAGTCCCGAAAAGCTACGTCTTGGTTTGAACCGAAAACATCAAGGGCATTGATGATTGCAACCGGAGCAACTGAAGTGCAATGTGATGGAGTGTGTTGTGAGGACCCGGCCTGAACACTATATGTTGTACCTACTGCCTTGGCGATGTTACGGACCCGGGGTTGCATCCTTAACACTCAAGCGGGCGGGAGATGCCGTCAACCCAAAACATCCCGGTTCATCAACAACACAAAGCATTGACTGAACGCCTGGCGAACTGAAGCTTGCCACGACTTACAAAAGCACACACATATGTTGTACGTACTGCCTTGGCGATGCTACGGACCCGGGGATGGTTCCCTAACAGCCAAGCAGACGGGACATGCCGTCAACCCCAAACGACCCAGTTCACCAACAACATACAGCATTAACTTATGAGGGAGAGTCCGGAGACCTGCCATGAAAAGCAAAAGACGATAGCATATGTTGTACATACTGCCTTGGCGATGCTACAGACCCGGGACTGGTTCACTAGCAGCCAAGAGGACAGGAGAAGCCGTCAATCCAAAAACATCCCGGTTCACCAACAACACACATATTTGCTTGAAGATGAGCAATCCCATGTCCTGTCATGAAATGCAAAAGATTACAACATAGGATAGTCCGATGCCACAACTGTTATCACAGTGAAGCCTGTCTCAATTGTGAATGAAGTTTGTGACGAGGAACCTAAACATTGTTTCCCGAATGGACTTGAGCCAAGTGTGTAACCATGCTGCGCCAGAAATCCAGCATCTGCATGAATTAATTGCACCGTGCAGACATCTAACAAGCAAGCACAAAAACAAACTACCGTCTGCGCTCATGATCACAGGTCCTGCACAAGGTTTTGCTCTCGATGCCCATTGGATTAGCCATCCTCAACCCGCTGCACTCTCGTCTGTAATGATACTTCTCGCCATAGCGACTGATCCATACGGCACAGTTGGCGGCGGCACTGCTCCAGAGCTCGAGGAGGCGACATCAGGCTCCACCGGCCCAGACATTGGGCTCCCAATTGTTGTTGTGGGCTCCACGGTGATCGAAGCTGCAGGCTCATCAGGCGTTGCCACACCAGGCACCGCCTCGGGTGTGGCAGGCGACGCTGGAAACGTCCATGCACAAAGCGCCAGCACATCCTGTGTGAGCTGTCTTCCGGTCATGACAACCAAACTCGCGAGCACCATCCAAAAGCGCCAATCCAATCCACCTTGCGACTGATCCATGGAAGCTGAAGGGTCCGGCTCGCTAGCAGCGAGCAGCACACCAGATGCACTGATGATGCACTCCAGTGTCCGGGGCATCGCCGAATGCAGACACGGTTGAAATGACATCGTCGCGGTGCTGCAACCGCACAACCGAGCACCGGTGCCATGCTGAGGCTTGAGTTCCAAGGATCAACGAACCGCTGATCGTGATGCAAGGCTAGACGCCGCGAACGCGGCAACAAATCATGGTGTCCCACACGATGCACATCCGACTCCTTACAAACTGTGTGACTGCATGTTCCAGATCCATTCCAATAACTTGACCAACACAGCATGAGCCTCCACAGCTGATTGCATGAACTGTCCATGTCAGCAACTACGGGCCTGTACAGGATGCGAAAAAACAAAACGCTCATGCGAAAAAAAACAGAACGCTGTTCCAAATTTGCGGACAGCACGTGACCCCAAATATGGGGCCGTTTTCCGGCCCAGAAAGCGGACGACCCAAAAGGGGTACGCACTGTAGTTGCTGTCCCGTTGCTGGCCAACTTAGCAAGTCTATTGCGCGGCGTGCACACACACATGCACGCACATGCACGAATGTACTGTCAGATCATCATCACCATCGCCATCCTCATCTTGATATTCATCATCAGCATCATCATCATCGCCATCATCGTCATCATCATCATCAACATCATCAGCATCTTTTGCACGTGCCAGCACAGTGCCAGCA
>OOFT01000039.1_pt1 | contig 18368 bp, 17 predicted proteins | sample 1670301 | NCBI WGS metagenome assembly OOFT01 (sample SAMEA98140918, study PRJEB22522) | marine metagenome | biome: marine biome; feature: marine water body; material: sea ice | place: Arctic Ocean | collected 11-Sep-2015 | depth 0.3 m
CCCAACACAGATCGTAGTTATTGCGTTCGGTGTGGCGGCAATTGTTGGCACCCTGTTGCTTTTGCTCCCAATATCAACATCCGCCGGAAATAACACGACTCTGGTGACCGCATTCTTCACTGCCGTTTCGGCTGTTTGCATTACTGGTTTGACCGTTGTGGACACCGCAACTCACTGGTCCGGTTTTGGGCACTTCGTGATTTTAATTTTGATTCAACTTGGTGGTCTTGGAATAGTTGCTTTCGCAACTCTGCTTGGGTTGCTGATTTCCGGTCGTATAAGCCTTAGAGACCGAATGAACACTTTGTCTGAGGCCAAGATTGTAGGCGCGGATAACGTTTCTAAATTGCTCGGTCGCATTCTGTTGGTTTACTTTGGTTTTGAACTAATCCTGGCTGCTTACCTAAGCATTAGATTGCACTTCAGCTATGGCGAAGAAGTTCTTCATTCAATCTGGTACGGGACTTTTCACTCGATTTCAGCTTTCAACAATGGTGGCTTTTCGCTCTACACCGACAGCATGATGGGTTTTAGCCAGGACATGTTTTTCATCGCCCCCGTGATGTTGGCCGTGATCGTTGGAGGGCTCGGGTTCCCGGTGCTAATCGAGCTTCATGAGCGGCTATGGCGCTTGCGAGTGCAACCAGGTGGCAAGCCAAAACGCTTTAGCTTGCACACCAGACTCACCCTCTGGATGACTATTAGCCTGATCGGTCTAGGAGCACTTTTTATAGGGCTACTTGAGTGGAATAACCCCGGAACCCTGGGGGGCTTGAACACTTGGGACAAGCTGGTTAACACCCTCTTTTCAGCTGTCATGCCGCGCTCGGGTGGTTTTAACTCGATAGATATCTCCTTGATGGACCCTGCCACTTGGCTCGGGATAGACCTTCTTATGTTTATCGGAGGCGGCTCGGCTTCTACCGCCGGCGGCATTAAGGTCACCACTATCGCTGTTTTGATCTTTATTGTTTACACCGAAATTCGCGGTGAGACCGCGGTGAACGTTGGAAACCGCAGACTTCCTCGCTCGATTCAACGTCAGGCTCTTACTTTGGTGGCTCTGAGCACGACGGCGATTCTGGGCACGACTTTGCTTTTTGCCGCGACAACTGACTTCTCACTTGACGAGATACTTTTCGACGTGGTCTCGGCTGCCGCGACGGTAGGGCTTTCAACTGGCATAACCGCCGAGTTGCCGGCGTTCCATCAATTTTGGCTGGCACTTCTGATGTTTGTTGGCCGGCTGGGCCCGGTTGTTGTTGCGTCAGCACTTGCTCTTCGAATCACAAAGAGGCACTATGAATTACCAAAGGAAAGGCCCCTAATTGGCTAAGGAAAAAGCAAAGCGACGAATTCTGCACACAAACGTCATCGTGATTGGCCTCGGTCGTTTTGGGTCTTCGCTGGCCAGAGAGCTGGTTCGGACCGGACATGAGGTTCTCGGTGTTGACACCGACGAGAGACTGGTTCAACAAATGGCGCAGGAACTTACCCACACCGTCAAGGCTGACTGCACCGACGAAGCCGTGCTTTCCGAGCTCGGCATTCAGGAGTTCGACGCTGCCGTTGTGGCAATCGGAGCAGATATTGAGGCAAGCATTTTGACCACCTCGTTGCTGTTGCAACTGGGCGTTCCAAACGTCTGGGCGAAAGCTAACTCGAAATCTCACGGTCGTATCTTGGAGCAACTAGGCGCTCACCACGTGGTGTTCCCTGAGTTTGAGATGGGTAAGCGAGTGGCCCACATGGTTTCTGGAGAGTCACTTGACTATGTCCCAATCGACAACGATTTCGTGATGATCAAGTCGAAGGTTCCGGAGTCATTTCACAACAAAAACTTGGCGGAGCTGAAAATTAGGACCAACTATGAAGTGACAGTGGTTGCGGTCACAAAAGGCGATGGTAAATATTCGCCAGCGTTCCCCGAAACGGTTCTGGAGTCAGGCGATCAAATTGTGGTGGCTGGCCAGGTGGAACCGTTGAACAAGTTCTGCCGGGTTATTTAGGCAGCCCTTGAATTCGTCAAGAGCGCTGAAGGTTTCACTGTTTTGGCTGTCCTTATTACTTGCCATGCTGACTAGTAACTTTTTCTACCAGACTACTTACCCACTAATTTTCGCCGGGACGGCACTAGCGCTTGGGCTTTCCTCGCTCACGATCTGGAGCGGCTCTAGAATCTCCGGCAGCGTCGTTCCGGTGAAGCTGATGGTGGTGGCGGGCGTCTCTGCCTTCATGTATGCGCAAGCACTCGATGTTGCCTACTCTTTGGCGTTTGCACCGATGGGTAATCGTTTTGACATGCCTATTGAAGTATTAGTTTTCGGTCTTCTCTTCTGGGTCTTTGCGGTTATTGCCAGAACTTTTGTTTTTAGACCTCAGCAGCAAAAATAGTCCGACCGCGGCCAGTGGCAATGAGCCCCAGAGTAACCAATACAAAGAGGCAGGTGTCTGAACCTCGACGTCTAAAGTTTCCGGGTTGTAAGGGTTAGCGCACTCCGTGAAGAGGTAGTCCGGGTCAGCGATGTAGCCGGCATTATTTTCAACCACGAAGCTAAAGCTTCCGGAAATTGGATGGCCGTCTCCGGACACAACGCGCCAGCCCACTTGATAGGTCCCAGGTTTGTCAATGTCCGCCCGCGCAATCGCGGTGCGGCCATCAATAACCGCGCAACCGTTGTTCACTGGATTCTGATCCGAATCAAGAATGACTATTTCGGAGCCGGCTGAGTTGTCCAGAGAAATCAGATCATCGCTGAAGGACAGCTTCACTTCAGCGATACCGGCCTCCAGAATCTGTCCAGTCTTGGGCTCTTGGTCCACAAGCTGTTCGTGGGAGGTTGCCGGCAGTGCTGTCATCATGACTGTGGTGACTAGGGCCAACATGGAGGCTGCGAACAATCTAAACTTCATGGGTAAAGCTTAGGTGGGTGAGATGAAGCAAGCACTAATTGGCATCGGTTCAGGTCTGGCCGCGGGTTCCGTTGCGCTTGGCTTTTTGTTTTTGGGCCCACTGAGCCAGACCGATGAAGGCCCTGCGCCGATAGCAAGCCAAACCACTGTGCCCGAGGCGACGGTTTCTGCCTCTCCGGTTGAAATCGAGCCGGAGCCGACAACGCCGGAAGTCATCCAGTGCTCGGTGTCGGTACTCGAAGACGCCGCTGAAATCTTATTGCTGCAGGCTCAGGTGATTGATGCTTCAACGGGCGAGGTTTTATTTGACCGCGGAAGCGGTTCGGCTGCAAGACCTGCATCGGTTATGAAACTCTTCACTGCCGCTGTCGCTCTTGAAACCCTTGGCCCGGACTACCGAGTAACGACCAGGGTCTATCGGGACAACTTGGAGCCTGGAAAAATCTACCTGGTTGGAGCTGGCGACCCGACTCTTTCGCGCACAGGGGTCAATGAAAATTCGGTCTATCAAAAAGCCCCAAAGCTTTCTGACCTCGTCGCTCAGGTGCTCAAGGTTTTTGGGAAAGAGCCGATAACCCAAATAGTGCTTGATACTTCTCTGTACGGGGGAGCCAAGGGCGAGTACCAAAGCGTTTGGGACTCTCGCGGCATCACTAATGGCTATATGTCTCCGGTTTCTGCTCTTCAGGTGGACGGTGACAGGGCGAGCCCAGCCGCTAAGGAATCTCAGCGCTCGATGGACCCGGTCAGCAGGGCCGGTGCTTGGTTCCAAGAGTCACTTGGAGTGGCGGCGACGGATGCGGTAATTACCAAGGGCTTGGCCCCCGCAGATTCAATACAAATTGCAGCTGTAAAATCTAGGCCAATCAGCGAGTGGATCGACTACATGCTCGTTGTCAGCGACAACACCCTGGCGGAAGCACTTGCAAGATTGGTGTCTCTCGATGTCGGGCTGGATGGGACCTTTGGCTCTTTGACTGAAACCTACAATCGGGCACTCAGGGGAACCGGACTGGATCTTGCAGGCCTTACCATTGAGGACGGCTCAGGCTTGTCCAAGTACAACCAAGCCTCCCCTGAACTAGTAAATAACCTTCTGAAGCTAATCGATGACGGCTATGGAGACTTTGAGGTAATTCTTGGAGGAATGCCGGTTTCCGGAACCCCCGGCTCATTGAGCTACCGATTTGAAGATGCGGTTGGGACAATCACCGCAAAGACTGGTTGGATCAGAACGGGTTACACGCTCGCTGGCTTCCTGGACACACCGGATCAGTCGAGGCTTATTTTTACCGTGTACAACCTAGGTGATGTGACCGCTAGTAACCGTGAGGCCATGGACGATTTAGTCATGGGCTTTTATGATTGTGGCTCAACGCTAGTAAATAGATAGCTAGGTAATAGATAGCCTGAGAACAAAACGGGTAACAAGAAAGCAAAATGACTAAAGCATTATTGGTAATTGACGTTCAGGTCGATTTTTGTGAGGGCGGTGTCTTAGCCTGTGCCGGAGGGGCAATAACCGCCAAGCGAATTACCGAACATCTCGAGAGCAATAAAGGTGATTACGACTATGTAATTGCTTCAAGAGATTGGCACAAAGCCAACGATGCAAATGGTGGGCACTTTGCGGCACTAAACGAGTCTCCTGATTTCAAAACTAGCTGGCCGGAACATTGTGTCGAAAACAAATTCGGCAGCCAGTACCACGCGAACCTAGACACCAGCCTTATCGACATCCACATAAAAAAAGGCCAAGGAGCAAACGGCTACTCGATCTTCGAAGGTATCGATGATGCCGGCACCAGCTTCCCTGATCTAGTCAACCAGCTTCAGATCACCCAGGTCGATGTGGTTGGAATAGCGACCGACTATTGCGTTCTGGCTTCTTCGATGGATTCAAAGAAATTTGGGCTGGCAGTTAGGGTCATCACCGGCCTAACCGCCGGGGTTTCACAAGGCTCTACTGAAACTGCAATCGATGACATGGTCGATCAGGGAATCGAAGTAACTCCGGTTTACGAAGCAAATTAGCTTTCTCTGGTTGCTCCGGCGCTCGCGGAGACAGTAAATACGTTTGCTGCGCCAAATCCGGCTTTAATAAAAGCAGCCTTGACAGCCATTTCTAGGCCGGGCAGCAGGTCTTTATCGATAACAGCAATCGCAGCGCCCCCGAAGCCGCCACCGGTCATCCTGGAGGCGATTGCGCCGGTTTTCAGGGCAGTTTCGACCGCTAGGTCTAGTTCTGGGATAGAAATCTCGAAATCATCGCGCATTGAGACGTGGCTTGCTTCAAAAATTGGACCGATTTTCTCAATCCGGCCGGCCCTTAGGGCCGCAACGGTAGCTAACACTCGGTCGTTTTCGGTGATGATGTGGCGGACGCGGCGATAAGTCAGATCGTCGAGCTTTGATTTTGCTGCTTCAAGGTCCAACTGTCCAAGCTCACGCAGCGAGCTCACGCCCATAATGAGGGCGCCTTTCTCGCAAGCATCTCTTCTAGAGCGGTAGCCACCGTCGGAGTGACGATGTGAGACCTGGGTGTCAATTACTGCCACAACTAGATTCTGAGCCTCCAGGCCCAGCTCGACTGTTTCTGTTTCAAGACTTAGGCAGTCAATCAAAACCGCAGCGTCAGTTGAAGAGAGCATAGATGCTGTCTGGTCCATGATTCCGGTCGGAGCACCTACGACTTCGTTTTCGGCACGCTGGCCGATAAGGGCGAGCTCCTGCTTGCTGTGTCTCAAGTCCCACAAGTCGTTTAGTGCAAGGGCTACCGAGCACTCAACCGCGGCAGACGATGAAAGGCCGGCTCCAATAGGAACATTTGAATCCAAGTACAAGTCAAAGCCAGCATCAAGACCCGCACGCACTACCCAGGCTACGCCAAGAGGGTATAGCGCCCAATCGAGATCTTGTGGCTCGGTTTCTCCTAGTTCAAATTCGACGATGCCCTCAGTGAAGGAAGTTCCGATTCTGATTAGGGAGTCATCCCGCTTGGACATGGCCGCATAGGTTCGCTTATCTATTCCAAACGGGAGAACAAAACCATTGTTGTAATCGGTGTGCTCGCCAATTAGGTTGGCGCGTCCCGGTGCTGACCAGACTCCAGTTGGTAAGTAACCAAACTGTTTTTCAAAGCCCGCTGTTGTTTGCTTGGTCAGGTTCACTTGATTACTTTCTTGAGTCTTGCAGCAGTTTCTTCTGGAGCAACGTCTCCGACAAAGGCTCCCATGGCGCTTTCAGACCCTGCCAAATATTTCAGCTTGTCGGCATCCCGAAGCGGAGAAGTGATTTGAAGCATCAATCTAATCTGGTCCCGGTTTTCAATCATCGGAGCCTGGTGCCAAGCTGAAATATATGGAATTGGCTTGTCATACAAAGCATCAAGACCTAAAAGTATTTGCTTATAGGCGCCAGCTAGCTCGCTTACTTCGGCGTCTGTCAGCTCCGTAAAATCTGCAACCTGGCGTTTTGGCAATAGGTGGATTTCGATTGGCCACCTTGCGGCAAAAGGCACGAACGCAACAAAGTTTTCGGTTTCTAGAATATTTCTACTCGAGGATTTTTCGAATTCAACTAGCTCACCGAAGAAGTCACCGCCGTGATTCCGGACGCTCGCGATTAGCTTTTCAGTTCTAGGAGTCACAAACGGATATGAGTAGATTTGCCCATGGGGGTGGTGCAGGGTGACTCCTATGTCCTGGCCGCGGTTTTCAAAGGGGAAGACCTGAATAACGCCTTCCAGTTTCTGGAGGTGTGAGGTTCGAGATTGCCAGGCTTTTATAACCGTCTCGATGCGGGCCACCGGCATGGATCCCAAGTTGCCCATGTGGTCGGGACTGAAAACAACTACCTCACAGCGGCCGAAGGAGGTTGTCGAGAAACCGAACGGGGCAGTGCGCTCAGGAGGCGAAATCTCACCGAGATCCGGACCAAAAGCCGGGCCCTTGTTCTCAAAGACCGCGACATCGAAGTTGTCTGGAACCTCGCTTGGGTTATTTTCGGAAGTTGGACAGAGCGGACAAGCATGAGCGGGTGGTAGAAATGCGCGCTGCTGTCTATGGGATGCGACAGTGATCCATTCTCCAGACAAAGCGTCATAACGTAATTCAGCGGTTACGGGCCTTTGGTCCGACTCGCGCTGATCTTGTATACGGTTTGCTGGAAGCGTTGATTCGGCGTCATCAAAATAAAAGATGTCCCGGCCATCAAAAAGCTTGGCTTCAATACTGGGCTTGTTCACTCAAGTACCTCATACTCACTGTCGGTAACATATACGGGTGCGCAAAAACTACCCTGGTGAGCAACTGAGTATTTCCCGCCTAGACGGGAAGGCTTCCAGTATTGCAGAATTTGATGTACTTGGAGGTCAAATTAGACATCTTGTATTGGGCGGCATTGAGGTAATTCCTGAATTCGCAGGCGAAAATCCTCGCGCTCACGTGTTCGGCTTCACTATGGCGCCTTGGCCCAACCGTCTTCAGGACGGTAAGTACCAGATGGCCGGAATCGACTACCAGACTCCAAAGCTTGATTCTCAAGGCAACGCTAACCACGGGTTGTTGCTCGACGAAAAGATGGAGATTGTCTCTCACGCTTCGGATTCTCTAAAGCTCTCCTACGGCTTCGGCCAAGCTGCTCACTATCCATTTGCGATTGATTTAGAGCTTGAATTTGGCCTCGAAGAAAATGCACTGGTAACTCGAGCAACCGCAACGAACAACTCGACGCAGTCCGCACCATTTGCTATCGGCTTTCATCCTTATTTCCTGATGGGAAATGAGTTCACTTTGTCCGCGGGCTTCACTCACCAAATAGCTACCGATGATCGAATGTTGCCGGTTTCGGCGAAGGAAATTTCGGGGTTAGCTCTCAATCAAGACTCCCGGGAGCTAGCAACACTGGATAATTGCTATTACGGGAGCAATGAAGTTCTGGTTACAAATCCCTCAGGTTCTTTCGAGATTCGCGGTCTAGAAAATATCAACTACTTCATGCTTTATCGGCCATCAGCACTTTTGTTTGCGAAGGGCTCTGCGCTTGCTATCGAACCCATGTCTCATCCTGCGAACGTTTTTGCAACCGACATTGCCAGCACTGAAATTTTGGCTGGAGAATCTAAAAGCTACAGCTACGAAATTAGAAGTCGGTAGAAGCTAGGTCTTTCTCATCAGCTTCCAAAGCGGCAATCAACCTTGCGACCACGTGTTCTGTAGTCATGCCAGCTGGGAAATTAGGAGCTTGTCCAGCAATCGCTCTTGTAGCCAGACCGGTTTCGGTGTGGCCCGGCCTGGCAGAAATTACTCGAATTCCTTCGCGGCGCCATTCTTTGCCCAGTGCAGTCAAGAACCCATGAACTGCGGTCTTTGAGCCGCAGTAAGCAGCCATACCCATCATCGGAGTTTCCGCGACCACTCCGGTAATGTTCAGCACGAAAGGCTGGTTACCAGCTTCTGAGGATTCCTTTAGTTTCCCAAACAGCTGGGATATTAGCTGAATAGGCCCTTGGGAGTTCACGGCCGTCAGTCGCCTGCTGGTCTCGACGGTCAGTTCGCTGACCGGACCAAAAGCAACTACTCCGCTGGCGTTGATGATTCCGTCAACTTGGCTCGCAGCAACCAGGTAATCGGTCAAAGTTTGAATTGAGTCTGGCTCCTGAAAGTCAAGCAGTAATCTAACTTCAGCCTTGGCAGGGATACTGCCCGCAGACTCGTTGTTAGTCGCAGTGCCCAGCACCTTTGCTCCCTTTGATGAAAGCACGTTCGTAAGTTCTGCACCAAGTGCGCCTGAGGCGCCGGTCACCAATATAGTTTTTCCTGAGAGATCCATAGGGAAAGCTAACACCATTGCGGCTCGCGGTATTTCGATGAACCCGATGAATTTGTCGCCAAAGCCTAAACTTAGGGCTCGTAGCCCTGTTTTCAAAAGATCCTGAAGGGGATTTTATGCTCAAATCGGTTTCGCTGATGGCCTTGGCGGCGTTGGTCTTGACTGGCTGTGCATCGGCATCGGTCTCAGAATTTGCGGCAGACGGCAGTTGCGACGGCGCTAGGGTCACGGTGAATTTTGCTGGTCTTGGTCAGGATGTTTCCAGCTGCGTTTCAATCAGTGGGGATGCGGCCACCGCCAAGCAGGTCTTGTCCGCGGCAGGAGTATCCACCGAGGGCACTAGAGCTTATGGAGACATGGTTCTTTGCCGTGTAAACGGTGTTCCGGGCAGGAACCAGCAGATAGTGATTTCAGGCGGCGAGCCATACGTGGAAACTTGCCAGGAGCTGCCAGCGGCATTTGCTTACTGGGGTTTTTATGTCCGGGTTTCAGATACAACCGACTGGGTTTTTGCGCCGGAGGCGGTGACAGATCTTTTGGTTAGACCTGGAGACTCGATTGGTTTGGCTTTTTCACTAGGTGGAACAGCGCTAAAGCCGACAGACTAGGCAGCATTGTCCATTAGAGGGGTAACACATTGAGGCGAATCGGCATTTGGGCTTTGGTGGCCGCAACACTCGGCCCAATTCAAAACGTACTGGGCTGGACCATTTCAGGTTCACTGGTCCCCGGCTATGACCCCATCGCCAAAACAATAAGCGATCTTGCGGCAGACGATTCTCCCGTGCAGTTGATTCAGTCCAGTTTCTTCCTGTTTGGCTCGCTGCTGACGCTAGTGGGCGCGTGGCATGCCAAGGCGTTTTCTTTGCCCGGACGACTGGCGCTTGCTGCTGCTGGTTTAGCCGGCTTCGGTTATACATTCTTTTCGACCCCCTCCCAAGACAGCTCCTCTTATTGGCACGTGTTGTTCGCAACTTTTGCCTTCGTCTTATTTTCGGCATGGCCACTGTTGGCAATGCGCTTTGACAAGCGATACCACTGGAGCATCAGACCCGTCGGCGCGATTCCAGCCACTCTGATTATGGGGATTACCACGCTATGGTTCCTACTTACGTGGCTGGAACCCGGACAGCCGATTGTTGGATTATCCGAGCGTGTGATTGCTGTCATGCAGGTTTTGTGGCTTTCGGCTGCCATCTGGTTGCAGTGGTTGCACCAGAAGAAGGCTGACGCCCGGCTTGTCGCCAGCTAGTTCTAATTGCTACAAACCTGGCCTTAGGCTTTTATTGTGATAACCGCCGGAATCGACCTAGCCGCAGAGCCAAAAGGCACTGCCCTGGCACTCATCGATTGGAACAGTAGCTCTGGGACGCTAATAGACCTGAAGGTAGGTGTAGCTGACAGTGTCATAGTTCAGGGCATTTCTGGTGCCGAGAAAATTGGTATCGACTGCGCACTCGGGTGGCCAATCGAATTCGTAGATTTCGTCTCGAACCATAATGACCCAGATTCTAAAAGCCACGAAGTAGAAGGCGACATGGATTGGCGTCGACGCCTTTCATACCGAGAGACCGACAGGGCGGTTCGTTCAAGAACAGGCAGATGGCCACTGAGCGTTTCTACCGACCGACTGGGGCTCACTGCGATGAGGTGTGCTGGTCTTCTAGGCAGGCTTGAGAAAACCGGAATTCAGATTGACAGATCTGGTGCCGGCGTAGTTGTCGAGGTTTACCCCGGCGCAACTTTGAGGGTTTGGGGCTTTGATACCACAGGTTATCGAAAGTCCATTGATGAACGTAAGCGTCTACTAGGCCAAATTCTTGAGCAGGCCGAGTGGCTAGATACTTCCGCGTTCGAATCGCTGATGCTCGAATCATGCGACGCGTTTGACGCGGTGATAGCCGCCCTTGCAAGCAGAGCGGCGCTTCTGGGCCTATCTGAGCCTCCGACTCAAGGCCAGATGCCACAGGCTCGCATCGAAGGCTGGATTGCCTTGCCGGTCGGAAAAATAACTGAGCTGATAGCGCCTGGCCAAGAATGAAGCAGGCCCTGTCGGATTCGAGCCGACATCAAAAGCGATGTAAGAGTTAGCTCGCCGTCAAGAGAGATGCTGCAGAAAAATCATCGATAATCAAATCGGTAATGAAGCCCCCGGCAAGAGCCCCTTGCAAGCTAGGAATTCGGGATTTACCCGAAACGACACAGATTCGCCTTGGCGCACGCTTGAGGACGTCCAGGTCTAGGCCACTGGATCGACGGTTTAGTTTGACATCCTCCCAGGAGCCATCGGGACGATAGAACACTGTTGCTATATCGCCGACCACGTTATCGTCGCGAAGGCTATCTAGGTCGGCCTGACTCAGATAGCCGGCGGTATAGACGTGACTTGGGACCTCGGCGTGCAGCGCGCCTAGTCCAAAGAGCGCGACATCTAAAGAGCCTTGAATGTTTAGAGTGCGCTTAATGCTGCGCTCCCTCCAGAGGATTGATTTAGTGTCTGAGTCATCAAAAAAGGCTGGCACCGGAAACTGTTCAACTACGGCACTAAAGGCCTCACCAAAACGACGCAGAATTTCACCGGAGTAGGTGACTCCCGTGGTGTGGTCATTTCCGGCTCCGTTTAGCTGAACAATCCGAGAATCACTTGTTTGCCTGCGGGTCAAGTGACGGCTCACGGCGCTGGTAGTTGCTCCCCATGCCACTCCCATTGTCATGTTCGAACCAAAAAAGCCGCTTAGCATTCGTGCAGCACTGAGCGAAACTCGGTCCAATTGCTCAACCGGGGAAATAGCATCGGAGACTGGAACCAAGTGAGCATTCACTCCAAATCGGTCATTAATTTCACTAGCTATTCGCCTTGGAGCTTCGTCGGGGGTGTGGACTTTTATTTCAACGATGCCTCGGTCTCTAGCCATCTGTAGCAGCCTCGAAACGGAAGACCGGGATACATTCAGCTCGGTGCCTATGGCTTCCATTGTGAGATCTTGCTGGTAATACAGCTGGGCAGCTCTAAGCGAAAGCTTGACCTTGGATGTTTCGTTTAGTTCCTGATACATAACAAAAGTATTGCACGAATGTGCAACATCCCTGATTAGTATTTCAGGTTCCGAAGAGCCCACGTAGATTTTATTGAACTAGACCGTTATGAAGGGAAGCTACCCCGTGGGGCAAAGAGGCTCGAGTAAGGAATCAGACATCAGGCTTCAGGGCCTTCGAGATAATCCGACTGCGCAGGTGCTTATTATTGGCGGCGGCATAAACGGGATTGCAACTTTCAGAGATCTTGCGCTCCAAGGTGTGAGCGTAGTTTTGGTTGAGCGCGAGGACTTCTGCTCCGGCGCATCGGCGGCCTCTTCGCACATGATTCACGGGGGAGTTCGCTACTTAGAAAACGGTGAGTTCAGACTGGTCAAGGAGTCGCTCCAAGAACGCAATCGTCTTCTGGCTTCGGCGCCTCATTACGTCAAGCCACTTCAGACCACAATGCCGATTTTCACTCTTTTTTCGGGCTTGCTTTCCGCCCCACTTCGGATTCTTAGACACACCCAAGGCAAACCTCAAGAGCGCGGAGCTGTGCTCATCAAAGTGGGATTGACGCTGTATGACTTCTTCGGTCGTAACGGCGGACGCATGCCGCGCCATGAGTTTTTTGGCAGGAAGAAATCACTGAAACTATTTCCAGAGCTCAACAAGAAGGTGGCTTTTACCGCCACCTACTATGACGCAGCGATGGAAAGCCCAGAGCGCCTAGCACTGGACACTCTCAAGGATGGCTTGGCAACAGGATCTCATGCTCGAGCTGCAAACTACTTGTCAGCCGTAGGCATGAAAGATGGTGGAGTTGTTTTACGTGATTCGCTAACGGGTCAGGAGTTTTCCTTCAAGGCCGAGGTAATCATCAACACCTCGGGACCTTGGACAGACCTAACCAACAAGACCCTCGGTCGATCCACAAGCTACATGGCCGGCACAAAAGGTTCTCACATTGTGCTTGAAAACCCTGAACTGCTCGCAGCCTGCGACAGCCGTGAAATTTTCTTCGAGAACGAAGATGGTCGAATTGTGCTTATGTACCCAATTCTTGGTCGAGTCTTGGTCGGCACCAGCGATATTCCTCATGACATGTCTGAGCCTGCGGTTTGCACCGAGGAAGAGGTGGACTACTTCTTTGATTTGGTGAAGTACATCTTCCCTGACATAAACGTTGACAGATCTCAAATCGTATTCCGGTATTCCGGTGTGCGCCCCTTGCCTAAATCAGATGATTTGTTACCGGGCTTTGTTTCCAGGGACTATCGAATTGTGAAGACCTCAGATGAAGCAGATATCCCTTGGCTGAGTTTGGTTGGCGGTAAATGGACCACCTTCAGGGCTCTTGGAGAGCACATGTCCTCTGAGGCGCTGAAGCTTCTAGGTATAAAGCGCACCGTTTCAACCACCGACATGGCTATCGGTGGGGGAAAGAATTTTCCAATCTCCAAGGCCTCTCAGCTTGAGTGGGCCGAGGAGAACGGCGGCGAACTGGAAACAGACAGAACTCTGCAGTTATTGAACCGTTACGGCACTTTGGCGTCGGAAGTTATTGACTTTGTACACGCGGCCAATAAAGACGAAAACCTTCTACATAGCTCGGACTATTCCAAGGCTGAAATTCAGTTTTTGGTAGAGCGGGAACACGTGGTTCATCTTTCGGACATTGTCCACAGAAGGACCAGCCTCGCCTTCACCGGAAAAGTGAATAAAGAATTACTGGTTGAGCTTTCCGAAATAGTAGGAGCAGAGTTGGGTTGGTCGTCCGATCAGAAGGCTCAAGAAGTCCAGGGAATTCAGCTGGAGAGCGTATCTCCAGTATGAGCACCCTTGGGCTAGAGAACAAAGCCTTTGACAATTCTGCGAATGGCAAACGACTAGTGCCGCAGATGAACTCCCTCAATCGTCATCAGCTCTTCCGAAACTGGAAGAGGACTGTGCCTAAGACCATGGGTTGGATTGATCAGGACGTGGAGACCTAATCAACCAATCTTCATGAGGAGCGCACATCCGTCGCGACTCTAAAAACGCAGTACCCAATACAACGAAGTAGGGAATCTATGAGACACACAATGATTAAAAAGAACAGCTTTTGGCTGGCGCTTTCGCTGATAGTGATGTTGCTTTCGGGCATCGTCGCCTCAGTAGTGCAGACTGCAGGTGGCACCGTAGCCATCAAGGACATGCGATGGGAGACCCCGTCTGGTCAGATGATCAGTGCGCTGATGTACAAGCCGGACTCGGTCACCCCAGAGAACAAGGCACCCGTTATTATCGTCAGCCACGGCTGGTGGAATAATCGCGAGATGCAGGCCGGCAACTATGTCGAGCTTGCGCGACGCGGCTACGTTGTCGTGACGATTGACATGTACGGCCACGGCAACTCTTCACCGCTGATTAACGACCAGTTGACTCTGGGTGCCACAGGAATGTATGACGTTGTCAAGCTTGTTGCTGCCTTGCCTTACGTTCAGGCAGACAAGATCGGTATCTCGGGTCACTCTAACGGTGCCCGCGCGTCGAACTTTGCAGTGGCTTTGGACAACGAAGCAGAAACACCGCTTATTGCGGCACTCTTGCTCGTAGACAAGGACCCGGACACGAGGGACGCTGATGGCGCATTCACAAACGTATATGGTGCCCGCGACGTTGGCGTCGTGGCAGCGCAGTACGACGAGTTCTTCTTTCGTAGCTACAGCGCAGAGGGTGCAGTTCTAACCCCGCCGCGCGAGTACATCGGCACGCCCAACGCACAGTCGTTCCTAAACTTTGGAGTCGACCCTGCGATGGGTGAAGAGCGCAACGCAGGTGAGTTCTACACCGAAGGCGGCGCAACTCGCATCGTCTACACCCCTGCTGAAACTCACCCGTGGGGCACTATCTCGATGACGACCATCGGTAGCCAGATCGAGTTCTGGGAAGAGGTTTTCTCGGCCCCGGCCCCATTAGCCGCCAGCTCTCAGGTATGGCAGGTTAAGGAAGTCTTCACCGCTCTCGGTTTGGTCGCTTTCGGTATCTTCCTGCTCACTTTCGCTCGTGCGCTTCTCGGTACTCGCGCGTTTGCCGGGCTCAAGAAAGAAGCCCCAGCTGCGGTTGCTATGGCAGGCGGCAAGGGGCTCGCATGGTTCTGGGGCGGCATTACTGTCTCAGCGCTATTCTCCGGCTATAGCTACGTGTGGCTCAGCCAGCAGCCTATGATTCAGGGAATTGCGTTCAACTACCTTCCTACGGTCTTTACTCAGGGCGCGGTTTTCTTTATCGCATCGTGGGCAGCGATCAACGGTCTTTTCGCCATCCTCGTAATGACCGTGTCGTACTTCGCCTTCGGCAAGAAGAACGGCATGAACCTTCGCGAGTCTGGCGTACTACCGGGCTGGAAGAAGTTCTTCCATGGAATCGGCTTGGGCGCTGTTGTAGTTATAGCGGCATTCAGCATCGTCTTCGTGCTCGACTACTTCTTCAAGACCGACTTCCGATTCTGGACGATGGCGGTCAAGGCCTTTGAAGCAGACAAGCTCTGGATTGCACTGCTTTACGTGCCGTTCTTCTTGGTGTTCTTCATCGCTAACTCCGTCGCGATCAACGCATTCAACAGGTTCACTTTGGTTGGAAAAGAATGGGCAAACACGCTCGTTCTTACCATCGGAAACTCGTTGGCAGTTCTCGTGCTCGTTATTGCGCAGTACACCAACTTCGCATCCACGGGCTACACGATTGATGGCTTCAGTGGCATCTTCAGCATCTGGCTTTTCCCGGTCATTGTGATCCTTGCGGTGGCGGCTGTTGTTTCGCGCAAGCTGTACCGCGCGACCAGCAACCCTTACATCGCTGGCTTCATAGTGGCCACTGTGGTGACGATTATGTCAGTGTCCAACACTCTGACCGTCACTTACTAAAACCCTCCAGTCGGCAGCAATTGCCGACCGGTAAAAACTCACGGCCCCAGCGTTTGCGCTGGGGCCGTGAGTTTTTTTTAGAATCTGCCGTGCAGTGCTCGTTTATCGCGCCAAGGAAAACAAAATCCCATAGAGCCCAATCGCCGTCCCAAAATACGTTCCGCTGGTAACTTCACTTTGGGGTTGGTGTGTTTACAAAGTCCAATGCCACCCAGAGGATGGCTACTAAAGGTTTAGACCCAATTCAAGGTTCTGGAAACTGCCTTCTTCCAGAGTGACAGGTGTCGGTCACGTTCTGGAGCCGCCATCTTTGGTTCCCACCTTGCGCCTTCCTGCCAGCGATCTCTTAGCTGATCTAGATCTTTCCAAAAACCAACTGCCAGACCGGCCGCGTAGGCGGCACCAAGCGCGGTGGTTTCGGCGACTACTGGACGTATCACCGGCACCCCGAGGATGTCAGCCTGGAACTGCATGAGAGTGTTGTTATTGATCATGCCACCGTCGACCTTTAGCTCGGTCAGGTCGTGACCAAAGTCCGCATTTAGGGCATCTAGAACTTCGCGAGTCTGAAAGGCTGTTGCCTCGAGCGCGGCTCTGGCGATGTGTCCCTTGTTTATAAAGCGAGTCAATCCCACCAAAACACCGCGTGCATCCGGTCTCCAGTGCGGTGCGAACAGACCGCTAAATGCCGGCACGAAGTAGGCGCCACCGTTGTCTTCAACGGTATTAGCCAAGGCCTCTACATCTGAAGCCGAATCTATAATTCCTAGGTTGTCTCTCAGCCACTGGATCAGGGACCCGGTTACTGCGATCGAGCCCTCAAGAGCGTATACCGGAGCCGCATCGCCGAGCTTGTAGGCCACGGTGGTTAGCAGGCCGTTCTTGGAAAGAACTATCTCCTCACCGGTATTGAAGATGAGAAAGTTGCCGGTGCCATAGGTATTTTTGGATTGGCCCTTGGAAAAAGCCGCTTGACCAAAGGTTGCTGCCTGCTGGTCGCCAAGGATTCCGGCAATCGGGACATCTCTGAGCAGGCTTTGACCGCTTACGGTTCCAAACACTTCCGAGGAGGAGCGGATTTCCGGAAGCATGGACAGCGGAATATCGAACTCCTTGGCAATGGCTTCGTCCCACTCGAGAGTCCTGAGGTTCATCAACAGGGTTCTGCTGGCATTTGTGACGTCGGTTTTGTGAACGCCGCCCTCGACGCCACCGGTGAGATTCCAGAGCAGCCAGGTGTCCGGAGTTCCAAATAGAAGTTCGCCCTTGTTTGCAAGCTCCCGCGCGCCGGACACGTTCTCTAGGACCCAGCTAATTTTCGTTCCAGAAAAGAAGGTGGCAAGCGGAAGGCCTGTAGTTTCTCGGTATCGATCGACGCCTTCTGGACCAGCGAGACGGTCGACTATGTCTTGGGTTCTGGTGTCTTGCCAGACAATGGCGTTATAGACGGGCTCGCCGGTTGTCTTATTCCAGACAATGGTGGTTTCGCGCTGATTGGTGATGCCAACGGCGGCAATGTCGTGCCTAGTGATGTTTGCCCTGGAAAGCGCAGTTCCAACCACTTCGCGGGCGTTACCCCAAATTTCCATCGGGTCGTGTTCGACCCAGCCTGGCTTGGTCATTATTTGCTTATGTTCTAGTTGTCCGGTGGATATAACCGAGCCCGACTCGTCGAAGACAATCGCTCGAGTGCTGGTTGTGCCCTGATCGATTGAAAGGACGTATTTTTCCATGAGAATAATCCCTAGCTCCGTTGATAGTTTTCCCTTGCTGCCCCTAAGGATACCGCTGCGAGAATGTAGAGAGACTGGAGCGAGGCAACAATTCGGTTGCACGAATGTTCAGATTCGAAGGCGTTCGCGCGCAATTTACCGATTCATATTCACGATCTAATTCTCAATAGGGTCTTGAGGGAAATCGCAGGGATGACAAAAACTGACATTCTTTCGACCCCCTAAAGATTTCTCGATTTGGGGTCTTAGGGCGCTGTGCTGTCTCGCGGGGGAGACGGAGTGCCTTTTGAATCTTTTCGCCACTGGAAGCCAGGCGGCCTTTATGCCAGAGGGTTTGCGATTTGTCGCCCAAGGACACTAGGGGCTGATTAGTCCAGTCCTAGCAACGCTAACTGCTCCCTGGTTAGTTCAGGGTGAGGCAGGCCCTGGCTCATGACGCTAACGGCTCCAATTCTCACGGCCTCAGGGAGCATTGACATATTGAATTGCTCAATGTCGCCCTGGGTGTCCGAGCGAAGGACGAACATACCGGTAACCTTTGCCACTAAGCCTCCTTGAAGGCGATACCCAAGGTAGAGAGGAAAGATCGCCTGGTAAGGATCTGGAGCAGCATCTGAGCCCGCCTGAGCTTGCGGTTCCAAGCTGAAATTCACTATGAGTGAAGTGACGACCCCTTCAACCGCGACTTCTAATTGAGTGCCCGCTGAGGCAATCGATTGCAGATCGGCACCAACAAACCCACCTTCTCCATCGGTCGAGACTCCAGCTGAAAGCAGGTAGGCATCGAAATTATCGTGAAAGGAAAGGAGTCCGAAGCTTCCCACGTCGCCGTAGGCAATATCGTTGTAGTCAAAAGCCGAATCTGCCGAAATACCGGATGAGTACTCCCTACCCAAAAGCCAAGACATCCAAATCTCAAATGCCTTGATAACCTCTGGTCGAGCACGGTCCACCAGCGTTATTG
>OOFT01000040.1_pt1 | contig 18320 bp, 17 predicted proteins | sample 1670301 | NCBI WGS metagenome assembly OOFT01 (sample SAMEA98140918, study PRJEB22522) | marine metagenome | biome: marine biome; feature: marine water body; material: sea ice | place: Arctic Ocean | collected 11-Sep-2015 | depth 0.3 m
TTTTAATACCAACCTAAGCTTTGGTTCTAACTTTTCCATCTGATGAGCATAGCAATCGGTATGTAATCTCATTTTCATTCCAGGCATTGTCCTAATAATAATTATTCTAGGTCTGATGTCAGTCATAGGAAATATAAAATTATCACACAATTCTTTAATACGAGTACATCCTTCAGCCCATGGCAACCAGTACATAGTCTTTTTATCGTTTACATCTTCATTACCATACAAACATATTAGATAAGATTCTCTAAATGTACACCAATACCAATGTTCATTCGGAATCTCTTCAATTTCCTTAGCCATGATTGAAAGATCTTCCTCCGAAACTGGAAAATCGAGTTGCATTGCTGCTATGTCTATTATTTCTCTTTTCCAAGAAAGTTTTGTATTCATATATTATTCCGAAGTTATTAGAAAAGATCTCGTGTCACCAGATTCCCATTTGACTGGAGCGTTTGTGCTTAGTTTCTTCATTTCTTCCTTAGGCGCGGGTTGTATAGGTGTCACATGTAACTCATCTATATTACTAGTTGCAGGAGATTCGATTATCCATTTAGTATAGTTTGCTATATCAGCAGGACTGAAATGCACAAAGTGTCCCCATTGGGCACACGTCTTTTCTGTCGAAACACCTCCAAAACTAAAATATGTGCATCGTATTTTTGAATCGTGCCAGTTTCCATGTTTTGACAACGATCTATTTAAATCTTTAAGGGACCTCTTTTCTATAGGATATAATCTATTATCTGGCCTATAAAAATAATCTACAGCAGACCCAAAGCTGATTATATGACCTTTATGTTTCTGCACTTTCCATTCTGTCCATATCGATTGTAATATCCGAGTCTGACCAAAGTTCGGTATCAGCGCCGAGTTGATTACAATATCATATCCTGTACTTATTTTTGCTAATTTAAAAATATTATCATCGACAGTCAAATCCATTTGATAAGTTGCGTTATATGATCGGGAAACCGTGTGAGCTTCTGGATAGATGTTAACAATTTCTTGTGCTATGTCTTTCTCAGGGTTGCCTGTTATAAGTATATTAGGAAACATATTCAGTTCTTTCTAGCATAAAATATTTATCAACATTATCTATGAGCATATAATGCAAATGTATCAATCCAAACGTGGTCTTTGAACCGTTTACGTATAAATATAATCATATGTAATATATAGTCTAGTCTAGCAATAGTCGGATTCGAATTTGTATAAATACTAATAACAACTTTATACTTGGAGCACTTCGTAAATGGCAGTATACGCTAACCTATTTTTAGATCAGGGTACTGATTTCACTTCTACTATTAGTTTAGAGGGAGCTAATGGCGGCGGGTTCGAGTTAACAGGGTATACGATCCGTGCACAGATGAGAAAAACTTATACTTCTTCACGGTCGTATGATTTTGTATCTACTATAACGAATCCTGTATCTGGTTTATGTAAAATTGAAATGGGGTCTGAATTGACTTCAATATTAAAACCTGGACGGTATGTTTATGATGTTGAAGTGATATCAGCTGAGGGAATAGTATTTAGAGTTGTTGAGGGCCAGGTCGACGTGACTCCTAGAGTAACTAGACCTTCTTAAATCTTATAAATAAGAAAGAGCAACAATGGCCGATAGAATTATCGCTAAAGTTTTCACCCCGAGAAATATCCAAGCAAGAAGTGTTGCGCCGAGTCAAGGAGTCCAAGCAAGTAGTGTTTGGCTTGGGTCGGGTCTTAACTTGGCAGACTTGAGCGACGTAGTTATACCACCAGCGAACGCGGTAACTGGAGCACTGATGACTTATGATGCTCAAACAGGCGGATTTATTGTATTGAAAGATATAGATAGTCCAAATCTAAAATTAATTGGAGGAGCATTTTAAATGTCCGTAATCAAACTCAAATTTAGCGATAATTCTGCTCAACCGATAGCAGATGCGCTAGTCCACGCCGAACCGGCGTATTCCTTTGTATCTGGCAAACTATTCATCGGTAAATACGATGGGTCGACGTTTACCAATGCAGTTCCAGTTGGTGGTGAGTTCTTCACCAGTATGTTGGACCATACCGCTGGCATTAATACAGCGAGTTCTGCTCTAATTGTTGACCAATACAAACACATTGATGATATCATCACTGGTGGATTGACTCTAACAGCATCTAATGGCGCTGGACAAAGAGTCACATCTATTGTAACCGATATCAATGGTTCGGTTTCACATGCTCAACTAGCAACTGCATCAGCAATTAAGAGTTACATAGATTCTTCTGTCGGAGCGACAAGTCTAAGCGAACAAGATGATGTTAGCATCACTTCTGTTGTTAACGCTAACTTCTTGATATATGACACAGCATCTGGTCTGTGGAAAAACCGTGCGCTAAGTGGTGACGCTACTGCAAATTCTTCTGGAGTTATAACTCTAAAGAACTCCGGCGTTGTTGCTGGTGCTTATGGTAACAGCAGCAATATCCCAACCTTCACGGTTGATGCACAAGGTCGAGTTACTGCTGCTTCTCAAGTCTCAGTATCTTCAACACTTACCATTGGTGGTGATGTAGGTTCTGATGATACAGTTAACCTACTCACAGGCAAGTTAACCGTTGCTGGTGGTGTTGGTCTAACCAGTACTATCTCCGACGATACAATCACTGTTAAACTTGATGACACCGCTGTTACTCCAGGTGCATATGGTGATACAAGTTCTATCCCAGTATTCACAGTTGATGCGCAAGGTCGTATTACTGCTGCTTCAGAAGTTACGATTTCTACTTCTATTGCACTATCTTCAGATTCTGGTACAGATACAGTTGATCTACTCAGCGAAACACTTGCAATCTCTGGTGGAACTGGTATCGAGACTTCAATTGTCGCCTCTAGTGGTGAAGTTGTTGTTAAACTATCCGACACAGCAGTAAGTTCTGGTGGTTATGGTAGTGCTACACTAATTCCAGTATTGAGCATTGATGCTCAAGGTCGTATTACCGCTGCATCTTCTACAGCAGTTTCTGTTAACACTAGTTTTGCTGGTGATACAGGTTCTGGTAACGTTGGTACTGGAAGTACTCTAACAGTCGCTGGTGGAACTGGTCTAACTACAGCATTCACTGCTGGTACGTTGACAGTAACTCTTGATGATACTACTACTGCTCAGAGCAGTATCGGTAGTGCAACTACTATTCCAGTAATCAGTGTTAATGCACAAGGTCAGATCACTGCGCTAACCACTACATCTATCAATGCTAACTCATTCGGTACGATCACGGTTTCAGACACAGACACTGGTTTCTCATGGGCAGAGACTGGTAATACTGTCGCAACTGCTAACGCTGCTGCGCTAACGTTCGTTTCTGGTTACGGTGTTAACGTAGACGTCGACTCTACATCAGACGCGGTTCGTTTCACGAACACTGGTGTTACTGCTGTAGCCGTTGGTACGTATCTATCTGTAGATGCATCTACTGGTGACATTACAGTTTCCACAAATGCTACTGATGCAAACACTGCTAGTACTCTAGTCGCACGTGATGTTAACGGCGATTTCGCTGCTGGTAAGATCACCGCTAATGAAGTACAAGTTGATGATGTTAACATCAATGGTAATGTCATCTCAACGACGACGACAGACACTAACCTCCAGTTAACGCCTAATGGTACTGGTCAAGTTGAAGTTACTTCTGACTTAGATGTTGCTGGAAATTTAGTTGTCACAGGCGACCTTACAGTCTCGGGTACAACGACTACCATCAATACCACGACGTTAGAAGTTACTGATCCAATCATACATTTGGCTTCTGGTAACGACACTTCAGACGCTGTAGATATTGGTTTTGTTGGTCACTACTCAGAAGATGCTGGTGCGACTCTAGTACATACTGGTTTCGTTCGTCACGCTGCGGATGGTGCTTACTATTTGTTCGACGGATACAGCAAACCATCACTCGATGCTGGTGGCAATCTAATCGATCCTACGGATGCAACGTTCAATCTTGCAACTCTAAGAGCGAACATTGTAGGTACGATCACTGGTAATGCTGAAAGTGCTAGTAAACTTCTAGACGCACGTACCATTGAACTTACTGGTGATGTTACTGGTACAGTCTCATTCGACGGTTCTAGTAATGTACAGATCTCTACAACAATTCAACCGAATTCAGTTGTACTAGGTGCTGATACTACTGGTAATTACGTAGAGACACTCGCTTCTGCAAATGGTGGTTTGACTATCACCAACTCTGGAACTGAGTCTGCTGCTGTCGTTATTGAACTAGATGTTGCTGATGGAACCTTCATTGAAGGTGCTCAGGATGCTGCTGGTGCAATGATCACCAATGGTACGTTCACCAACATGACCATGACTTACGATGACGTTAATAACGTTATCAATGGTTCTATTACAAACGCAACTACTGGTGTTAAGGGTGTCGCATCATTCGCAGCTGCTAACTTCGCAGTCTCTAATGGTGTTGTGACAATTACTGAAATTAACGGAGGAACATTCTAAAGTTACTTTCAGAAATAGTATATATATTATGTAAATTGTAAAACCCTCCCCTCTTTAGGGGAGGTATTAATAAAATAAGGTCTTTACCTGATGACAACGAATATTATACACAAGAAGTCAGCCATTGAAGGCAAGGCTCCTCTTGTTAACCAGCTCCAATATGGAGAATTGGCATTAAACACCTATGATGGTGCAATATATCTGAAACGCAATCAAGGCGGTTCAGATGAACTAGTTACTATTGGTCAAACGACCGAAGATAACTTGAATGTCGACACTACTGGTTACGTTAACTCATCAGGTGAAGTACTTTCACAAGTTCTCTCAGATCTGGACGCTGCAATACAACTTGCATCTAATGGCGGTGTCGCCGTTAATCCAGATTCTATCTTAGGTGCTGGTACAGTACAATCCCCCTTCAATGTAACACTAGATTCGGTCCTCGCCGGAGGATCAGTTACGACCAAAAATATGACAGTTAACGACCTGACTGTTACGGGATCATTCAACGGCACTTCTGCCAATACTCTCACACTATCAGGAGCGACGTTAGACGACATCGTTGCTTTATCTATTGCACTAGGATAATATAATGGCAAACTCATTTAAATTAAAAACGGTAGACGGTTCAGCAATCGCCGCTAATACTGCTATGACAGTATATACATCTCCAGGAGCAACTTCCGCAGTTGTTATAGGACTAACTATATGTAATACCACAGATTATCTTACATTCATTGATGTTAAGATTAGTAATGCTGATGGTCAGACAGTATTCTTAGTGCGAAGTGCTCCAGTGCCTAGTGGAGGGTCTATCGAGATCATGAATGGTAACAAGATAGTCTTAGAAACGGGTGATGGCATTGTAGTGTATTCTAATAATGCTAATTCAATAGATACAATCGTTAGTGTAATGGAGCAGTCATAACATGGCACAATATATCGGAAACACATTAGATACCACTTTTCTTAAGACTAAGAGACAGACATATACGTATACCGCTGCTGGTGGACAGACAGTATTCCAAGGTTTAGATACATATGGATCGACGTTTGTCTCTATAGCACAGGGTCAAGTTCTAGTATATGAAAATGGTCTCCTAAAAGAACCTCATTCATATACAGTATACTCAAATAGAATCGAATATACTTCTGGTGGAGCAGATAGTGGCGCGACCGTTGTTATTATAACAGAGGTAGAATCAGCATTAACTAGTGCATTCACTCGCGCAGAAACTGTAAATTTACTTACAGAAACTAGTCTTGGTGCATTCAGTGATATAAACATCACTTCCATACCTCCTACTAATGGAGAGACACTTGTTTGGGATGGTGCACAATTCGTTCCAGGACTTGCATTTGATAGTGCTAGCTTTGACACTGCGTTTGGATTAAAGACTACCACCGACCTATCAGAAGGTAGTAAACTCTATTACACAAATGCTAGAGTTCAAACATACCTTGATGATAATTTTTACGCTACCGAAACATATGTCGGACTACAAATTAGTTCGTTGGTAGATTCTGCTCCAGGTCTATTAGATACCCTGAACGAACTTGCTGCTGCATTAGGTGATGATCCTAACTTTGCGACGACTATCACAACGGCACTCGATTCTAAGTACGATTCTGCTGATTTTAATACAGACTTCACAACTAGATTTGGATTGAAATCTACTTCAGATCTATCAGAAGGTACTAATCAATATTACACCACTGGTCGGGTCGATGATCGTATTGCACTTGCATCACTAGGTGATCTATCTGATGTAGATATAACAACAGTCGTTCCTACCGTTGGTCAGGCTCTTATTTGGGATTCTGTAAATAGTGTATTTGTTCCGGGAGATTCATTCAGTCAATCTGACTTTGATTCTGCCTTTGGTGCAAAGACTACCGATAACTTGAATCTAGGAACAGTTAACTTATTCTACACAGAAGCAAGAGTAAATAATAACTTCGCCCTAAAGACAACTGCTGACCTGACCGAAGGTTCTGCACTGTATTATACAGAAGCTCGGGTTAATGCAAACATTGCAGCTAAAACTACTGATGATCTAACAGAAGGTAATAACCTATATTACACAAATACACGTGTCGCAACTTACCTAACTACTACTAGTTACGCTACAGAGTCTTTTGTCAATTCTAACTTTGCTTCTAAGACAACTGATGATCTGACAGAAGGCACAAAGCTCTACTACACAGATACACGTGTCGCGACTTATCTTGCTAACGGCAACTATGCTACACAGGCATATGTCGGGGAACAATTCGACCTTCTAGTTGATGCTGCTCCTGGAACACTAAACACTCTGAATGAACTTGCTGCTGCATTGGGTGATGACGAGAATTTCAGTACCACACTCACAAACTCAATTGCTCTCAAAGCAAACATATCCGATCTAGGTACAGCTGCTGCCGAAGATGTAGGTTACTTTGCAACTGCTGCACAAGGCGCATTAGCAGGCTCTGCATTGCAATCAGTAACATTCTCTGATCTAGGTATCACTGATGGAACTATTGGGCAGATTCTTACGACTGATGGTACTGGCGGGTTTACATTCGAAGATGCTGCAGAACCACTAATTGTTTCTGGTACTGCACCTTCTTCACCGACAGAAGGCGCATTGTGGTTTGACAATGTCTCCACAGGACAACTCTACGCATATGTTGGTTCAGTTTGGTTGTCTACTGCTGGTATCTCAACATTAGAATTCTCAAGTGTTGGTGATCTTAGTGATGTAGACCTTACGACTACTGCACCTACCGTTGGACAAGCATTAGTTTGGGATAACGGTAATGGTAAATTCGTTCCAGGTGATGTTGCGGTAGACTTTACCGGATACGCTACTGAAACATTCGTTAATACTGCGATCTCTACCGCTGCCGGCGACTATGCAACTGCTGCTCAAGGCACACTTGCTGATAGTGCAATCCAGTCACTAACTGGTTACGCTACCGAAGCATATGTTGGACAACAATTTGATCTTCTGATCGACGCTGCCCCTGGAACGTTAGATACTCTAAATGAACTTGCGGCAGCATTAGGTGATGACGAGAACTTCAGTACAACTGTTACGAATTCTATTGCTCTCAAGGCAAACTCTGCTGATCTAGGTACAGCAGCGGCACAAGACGTTGGTTACTTTGCCACGGCATCTCAAGGTGCTTTGGCGGACAGTGCTATTCAGTCACTTGCTGGGTACGCTACCGAGGTCTTCGTCAACACTGCTGTATCAAACATAATAGACTCTGCTCCTGGAGTGTTAGATACGCTGAATGAAATTGCTACTGCATTAGGCGGTGACGCAAACTTCAGTACAACTATCTCCAGTTCAATTGCACTTAAAGCTAATAGTGCTGATCTTGGCACAGCAGCGGCACAAGATGTCGGTTACTTTGCAACTTCTGCACAAGGTGCACTTGCTGATTCAGCTTTGCAGTCGGTAACATTCGCTGATCTAGGTGTCACTGATGGTACAGTCGGGCAGATTCTAACTACCGATGGTGTCGGCGGAATCACATTCGAGGATGCTCCTATTGGTGGTGCGACCGTTTCTGGTACTAATCCAGTTGCACCAGAACAAGGTGCATTGTGGTTTGATAATACAAATTCTGGTCAGTTGTATGCGTATGTCGGTTCAGTTTGGTTGTCGACTGCTGGTATCTCTACACTAGAGTTCTCAAGTGTTGGTGATCTTAGTGATGTTGATCTAACCTCAGTTGCTCCTACAGCAGGTCAAGCACTAGTTTGGGACAATGTAAATTCTAAGTTCATTCCAGGCGACGTCGGTGCAGATTTCTCGGGATACGCGACCGAAACATTCGTTAATACTGCGATCTCTACTGCTTCATCTAATTATGCAACATCCGCACAAGGTGCACTTGCTGACAGTGCTATTCAATCTCTAACTGGTTATGCTACTGAGGCATATGTCAGTCAACAGTTTGATATTCTAATTGATTCATCCCCTGGCGCACTCAACACACTCAATGAACTTGCAGCTGCATTAGGTGATGATGAGAACTTCAGTGTAACGGTCACGAATTCTATTGCTCTCAAGGCAAATATCGCTGATCTAGGTACAGCTGCTGCTCAAGACGTAGGATTCTTCGCTACCGCTGCGCAAGGTTCTCTTGCTGATTCTGCATTGCAATCAGTTGCATTTACTGATCTAACTGCTACTCCCACCACATTGGTTGGTTATGGTATCACTGATGCTGCAACCACTGCTCAGGGTGCTCTTGCTGATTCTGCATTGCAGTCGGTTACTAATGATGATATAAATTGGATACCTTACTCTAACCTCGTGGATTTGCCTAGTGCAACAGACAATCATGGAATGTTTGCACATGTACATGGAACAGGTAAAGCATACTTTGCACATGCTGGTGCGTGGGTAGAACTCGCCAACACTTCTGACTTAGGTACTGCTGCATCACAAAATATAGGATACTTCGCAACATCCGCACAAGGCGCATTAGCAGACAGTGCATTGCAGTCAGTTGCATTTGCTGATCTAACAGTAACTCCTACAACCCTTGCTGGGTACGGTATTACCGACTCATTCTTTGATGGTGCTTACAGTAGTCTATCAGGCGCTCCAACAATCCCATCTGCACTAACCGACCTTTCTATCGTAGATGGTACAGTTGGACAGTTGTTGTCTACAGACGGTTTAGGAAACTTCACATTCATTGATGCTGCAGCAGGCGGTTCTAATGTGTCCGTCTCAGGTACTGCTCCAACATCTCCAAATGAAGGCGACTTGTGGTATGATGATACCAATACTGGTCAGTTATATGTTTACGAAAATGGTTTCTGGACTTCAACCGGCATTCCTCCTTCAATAGGTTCTATCAATGATCTTGGTGATGTAGACATTGTGACCAATGCACCTACCAATGGTCAGTCGCTGATATGGGACAATGTTAACTCCAAGTTTATTCCAGGCGATGTTGCTGTCGGAGTTAGTTCTATTGATGATTTATCAGATGTTGATATTACATCAGTAGCACCTACCGCTGGACAATTGTTGGTATGGGACAATGTTAATAGCAAGTTTGTTCCAGGTGATGTTGCTGTCGGAGTTAGTTCTATTGATGATCTATCTGATGTAGATATCACTACGGTGGCTCCTACCAATGGACAGTCTTTGGTATGGGACAATGCTAACTCCAAGTTTGTTCCAGGCGGTGGTGCATCTATCATAACTTCTGAGACTCCACCAGTCTCACCTGATGCTGGAGATATGTGGTTCAATTCTGCTACGTTGGCGTTGTACTTGTACTATGCTGATGACAACTCCACACAGTGGATTCAGATCAATGATGCTGGTGGTGGAAACCAGAGGCTAGACTGGGTCGAAGCAACTACTACATATGATGCTGTCGCTGGTTCTAGGATATTCGCAGACACTTCATCAAGTACAGTGCTGATAAACCTCCCCACTTCACCAGCAATGGGGGATGAAGTATATGTTGTAGATGCCTCAGGAAACTCTGGTACATATAATATCACGGTCACTCGTGGTGGTAGCAATATCACCGGAATCGCTGAAGACTTAACTATCGGTGTTAATAATGCTGCGGTGCAACTTGCATATTATAATGCAACTCGCGGTTGGATTATTATAAGTAAGTAATAGAAAATAGGAATATTATAAAATGCCATCATTCTCACAAATACTAGCCCAAGATCAGGCAGACAGCGGAGTTCTGACTACGGTAGCATATGCAACCGCGTCAGATCTGCCATTAATCGGAAACTCTTCTGGAGATATAGCCTTTGTGGATGGGCTGAATAGATTATTTATCTGGAACGGCAGTGGATGGTATAACATAGCACTGATTAATACCAATCCTACGATCACTACCGTTCCAAACGCATCATATTCATTTGCTACCGATGGAACGCCAATAGTACTTACGTTGGAAGCACAGGATCCCGAAGGTCTTCCTATCATATGGAGTTATGTAGTAACTTCTGGATCATTGGGCAGTACCGCAACGGTTGCACAGGTAGATAATGAATTCACAATTACTCCGAGTTCTGTTCAAGCTGATATTGGTTCGTTTAGTCTAACGTTTACTGCATCTGATGGAGTTAATCTAGCAACAGCGAGTAGTTCGTTCACTTTGGCGTTTGGCCCAGATTGGTCTACAGCATCGCTATTATATACTTTAAATAATCCCAATGCTTATGGTACAGGTGCAGGTGACACATTCGGCGCCGGCGTACAAATGTCTGGAGATTATGCATTCATCAAAGCGCAAGGCGAAGATGATGCTGGTGGTTCTGGTTCAGGTAAAGTATATATCTACAATGTCACCACTGGAGCATTAGTAAAAACTTTAGATAACCCCAATGCATTTGGTACAAGTCAAAGTGATTTATTCCCAATGACCTTCGCGATTTCTGGAAATTACTTACTAACGACGACTTTTTACGAAGATGATGCTGGTGGTAATGATTCAGGCGCAGCATACATCTTCCAAACCACAACGGGCAACTGGGCTGATACTGCATTAGTACATACTTTAAATAATCCAAATGCTTATGGCACTACTGCTGCTGACCATTTTGGTTACTCAGGCGGGATATCAGGTAATTATTGTGCAGTCGGTGCTCGCCAGGAAGAAAGTGTAGCTGGTGATGTTAATTCAGGTAGAGTATATATCTACAATGTCACTACTGGTGCATTAGTTCACACGCTAAATAATTCCAATGCTTATGGTACTAGTCAGTATGATTACTTCGGAGAGCTTGTAGCTATGCAGGGAAATTATCTTATGGTTGGAAGTCGTGATAACGGACCTACCAATAACGGCAATGGGGTTTTATATATTTTCAAAACAACAACTGGCGACTGGACTGATACTACATTGATAAAAAGTTTAGATAATCCGACTGTGGGAGGCGCCACGCATTGGACATTTGCTATATCTACTTCTGAAAACTATATGGTAGTCGGGAATCCAAACGAACAGGTCGCTACCGGAGTAACATATATTTTCAAAACAACAACTGGCGACTGGACTGATACTGCATTAATACATACTTTACAGAATCCTGACTCGGACCCAGCAACGACTGCTGACGAATTTGGAAGTTTCGTTTCTATATCAGGTGGGGCTGTTGCGATAAGTGCTTTTCGCGAAAGTGATGCTAGTGGTACTCAATCGGGTAAAGTATATATCTTCGAACTTGCCACAGGTTTATTATTAAAAACTATAGATAACCCCAATGCTTATGGAACATCCGCTAACGACTTCTTTTCTTTTCCAGCAATGTCAGGAAATTACCTTGTAGTTGGCGCTTATGCCGAAGATGAGGCTGGGGATCTCACGACAGGCAAAGCATATATCTTCCAAGCTACTTAATATAAACTGATTATAAATACCGTATAATAAGGAAACATAAATGGCAGCAGTAAATTTTCCAAACTCTCCCGTTGATGGAGACACGTTTACATATGAGGGTAAGACCTTCACATGGGACAACACCAATTCGATATGGGTTAGAAATCCGACCTCTGGGGTTGTGTCAGGTAGCCCTAGTAATTTTGCAACAACAGGAAAGGCGATAGCAATGGCTATCGTATTCGGAGGATAATATGGCAGCACCTAATATTGTAGGCGTAACAACTATTTCTGGTAAGACATCAGTACAGTTAGTTACAACATCCGCTACGGCGATCGTAACAAATGCTGCTGCAAGTGGTAAAGTAGTTAAGGTCAACGCATTATACATTTCCAACATCACAGGAACAGCAGCAACTGTAGATATCGATGTTTATCGTGGTAGTACAGCTTATCGCATAGCAAAGAGTATCCAAGTTCCTGCTAACTCAACTCTTGATATTATTAGTAAATCAGTATATCTTGAGGAAGATGACTCACTACGCTTAACAGCAAGTGTCGATACTACATTAGAAGCAGTATGCTCATATGAGGAGATCAGCTAATGTCCAGGGGCGGTAAATGGGGTGCTATTGGGCGACTAGACACTACAGTATCATTACCAGCATCTGGCATGTTCACTTTAGGTGATATGTTTAATTCACTATTAGCGATACCTCCACTCGATATTGAATATATTATTGTTGCTGGCGGAGGCCCAGGCGGCGGCGGCACACATAACGGCGGCGGCGGTGGCGCTGGCGGATTAATTTATAATAGCGCATACGAAGTCACATTAGGGCAAAACTACCCTATTACAATTGGCGCAGGGGGTGTTGGTACTACTACTCGAGGAACTAACGGTTCTAATAGTAGCTTTAACCTTGCCTCTGCTGTAGGTGGCGGTGCCGGCGGTTCTCATCCAAGTGCCCCACAGACTGGTTTAAGTGGAGGCAGCGGAGGTGGAGGATCTCAATCTGCCGGTGCGGGCGGTTCCGGTACTAATGGTCAAGGTAATGCAGGCGGTGGCCTTATATATGCCGCTGGTGCTGGTGGTGGAGGCGCTGGTGCAGCAGTAATAACACCTGGAATGTCTGGTGGACCTTATACATCTGGGGCTGCTCCGGTAACTGGTGGTATCGGTATAGAGTGGCCAACAGCCTCAGGTATATATTATGCTGGTGGTGGTGGAGGTGGAGGCCGCGCGGCATATAGCGTACCACAAGGCCCAGGTGGCTTAGGTGGTGGTGGAGCCGGTGGACTAGACTCTGGCAGCGCGGGAACAGCGGGTACGTCAAATACTGGTGGCGGTGGCGGCGGAGGGTCAACAGTAGCGGGAGGCGCGCCACAGCTGCCAGGCGGCACTGGCGGTTCCGGTGTGGTAATTGTCCGATACCCTGGAGGAACTCGGGCTACTGGTGGTACGATCTCATCTTCTGGTGGATACACTATTCATACTTTCACAAGTTCTGGCTCGTTTCAGAGTATCTAATATAATAAGGAAATAACATGGCACATTTTGCAAAGGTAAACGGTGGTATCGTAGAGACAGTCATTGTCGCCGAACCAGCATTTTTTGATACATTCGTAGACTCAAGTCCAGGCGAGTGGATTCAAACAAGTTATAACACAAGTGGCGGTGTTCATGCTAATGGTAGAACACCGTTACGTAAGAACTACGCTGGCATTGGATACGCATACGACTCGGTGCGTGATGCATTCATTCCTCCATCACCATATGCATCATGGGTATTAAATGAAGACACTTGTTTGTGGGATTGCCCAGTTGAATATCCAACAGATGGGTCTACATACAGTTGGGACGAAGACGATCAGCAATGGGTAGAAATGACGGTAGTGTCTTAAATACAATACTTAAAACGTATAAATAGTGCTAGAGGGTTTACTACCCCTAGTACTATTTTTTTTATTTGTGGAGTCACTATGATCACAACATCTTCCCTAAACAAGCAGGCAAATTAATATGGCACGTCCTACCACACGAGAAGGCTTGATAAACTACTGTTTGCGCAGATTGGGTGAACCCGTTATCGAAATTAACGTAGACCCAGACCAGATTGATGATCGAGTCGACGACGCACTACAGTTCTATCAAGAGTATCACTCTGATGCTGTACAGAAGGTTTATCTAAAGCATATTATTACAGCAGATAATAAAGTCAATGGATGGATTCCAATTGGTGACGGCACTATCTTTGTGACCAGAGTCTTACCAATTAATGGAACTCTATCATCAGGTGGTATGTTCAGTGCGAAATACCAGATGTATCTTAACGACCTATATAATGTAAACTATATGGGATCTATGGTTAACTATGCGCAAACCATGCAATACATGGATATGCTCAATACCGTAATTAGTGGTAGTGGTACAGAGATCACTCACTTTAACCGACACCTTAATCAGTTACATCTACGTATGGACTGGACAGAAACTACTGTCGGAGAATACCTTGTAGTTGAGGGTTATCAGATTATAGATCCGGAAACATATGCAGATGTATATGATGATATGTTTTTAAAGCAATACGCTACTGCGTTAATTAAACAACAATGGGGCGCTAACCTAATCAAGTTTGAAGGTATGGTGCTCCCAGGCGGTGTTACTTTAAATGGTCGTCAGATGTTTGATGATGCAACCAACGAGATCACGCAACTAAGAGAGCAGATGCAGTTATCATATGAGATGCCACCGATGTTCTTTGTGGGGTAATAATTAATGCCAACCAATGTATTTTTCAGTAGAGGTGTAGCCTCCGAGCAGAATCTCTATGAGGATATCATAGTCGAGTCTATGAAGATCTACGGGCAAGACTTGCAATATATTCCCCGAGCTATTATCCGAGACCAATTATTAAATGATGTTGTAACAAGCTCGTTCTCAGACGCATTTTCTATCGAAATGTATATATCCAACACAGATGGGTTTGAGGGCGATCAGTCGATAATGTCTAAGTTTGGTTTAGAAATCCGAGATCAAGCTACATTCATAGTTGCACGTAGGTCATGGGAAAGGTTCGTAGGATTGTATAGCAATTCAGTAGAGACTGTTCGTCCGATGGAAGGAGATTTGTTATATTATCCTCCAACCAAATCATTCTTCGAAATCAAGTTCGTCGAGCACGAGAGACCATTCTATCAATTGAATAACCTTGTAGTTTATCAATTGCAATGCGAATTGTTTGAATATAGTAACGAGAGGTTCGAGACGGGTAATTCAGATATCGATGTTATACAAACTAACAATGCTATTTCTGTAATTGCGGAAATACGGAATCCAATAGGAACTGCGAATAGTGCTCCGGACTTTGTAGTAGGAGAACAAGTAGCACAAGGATTGTCTGGAGGAGTCTTTATATTTGCGGAGATTACTAAATTAGTAACTGAAGCGGACGGATCTAAACTCGCACATCTATCTAATATAACAACTTCAGATGGAGAATATCACGAATTCCAAGAGGGTGTTCGCATCGCCGGACAAGTGTCATTAATAACATATACCCTATATAAGTTATATGACTTAGATGACCAAACTGTAGATGAAACGTTCCCGAATGATAATTCAGCACAGAACTGGGAATTTGAAAATAACGCAGATTCTATCATAGACTTCAGTGAGAATAATCCATTCGGAGACCCGAGTTTATCACTAGGGGGTAATGTCTTCACATTAACAGATAACCCACTTGTGGATAGAGGGTTATTTTTAGTTAGTACAACTGCATGGTCAGTAGATACCACATTAATTACAGTAGATAAGGAATAATATATGGCACAAGAATCAATATTTGTAGGCTCAGCTGCTAACGACGATACGGGAGATACTCTACGTAATGCTATGGTAAAAGTTAATTCAAACTTTACTGAGTTATACACACTGACCAATGGAGCGAGTGCTAGTTTTACAGTTCCGTTTGGTGGTACTGTTGCAGTAAGTGCTACGAATTCTACTCAGTTCGCACATAGTGGTCAAGTCGTCGAATTCGCAATAACTACAACTCATGCTACATTTAATCAGGTTCAGATTATACTATCTGCGCCTTCGATTCTTCTATATGGTGCGGTAGGACCAGTTGTCATTCAGAGAGTGATTGGTGGAGTAGCTACAGATATTCATGCGATCATGGTTTCTTATGTGGATAATGGATATCACATGGTGTATGAAGATACTCATGGCCAGGCGGTTGGTACTGAAATCATATATAAACTAATCAATAAAACTGGGACTGGTGGAACTGCTGGTTCGGTTCTGTTTGAGACCACTTACGGTTTCCAGTTTGGTGGAAGAGAAGTATAATGTTCGGCGGACACTTTTATCATGGAACGATACGTAGATTCGTATCTGTATTCGGTTCACTTTTCAACGACATCAAAGTTGTAAAGAGTACTGGAACTTCATTTCGAGTTCCTTTGGCGTATGGCCCAAAAGAAAAGTTCTTAGCACGATTAGATCAACAACCTGACCTAGGCGCTCCTAAAGTTGCAATTAAACTTCCAAGGATGTCTTTTGAGATTCTGAACATTACCTATGATACTCAATCGAAACTGAATAGGAACAATAGGATATTGGTTGGTGAAAGTCTATTCTATACATATGCTCCTTACAATGTTTCTTTAAGTTTAAGTGTGATGGCTAAGAATCAAGATGATGCGCTTCAGATTCTAGAACAGATAGTGCCATACTTTCAACCAGAATATACAGTGACTGTAAAGGAAAGTGTTTCTGATCTATTAAAGACTGACATACCCATTACTCTATCTGGTATTGATATGACCGAAGACTATGAAGGCGACTTCATGTCACGTCGTGCAATTATATACACATTATCTTTTGATGCTAAGGTCCGGTTCTATGGGCCCGAACGCAAGACAGGCGTTATTAAAAGAGTTATTATTAAGACTCTTGATATTGATACTCCAAGCAATGGGTTTGAGATTCAGACAGTCTCAGTCAGTCCTACATCATCGCAGGCAAGCGATTCTTATGAAATTGTTGAAGAGATTGATTACTACAACCTAACCCCTACTGCGGAAATTAAATTGTATCCTACCACATTCAGTGGAAATACTATCGATTTCGTCATCGGAGAAACCGTTGTGGGTGTTAACTCCAACTCCAATGGAATTGTCGCATCGTTGGATGGAAACGACTTGCGAGTGACTGATGCTAAAGGATTCTTCGATGTTAATGAAACCCTTAGAGGTGTGACAAGTTCTGCCGAGCGTATGGTAGAATCTTCTATTAATTTCTACTATTAAACTATAATGAATTACACTATGTCTGATAAATCTGCAGAACTACTTTCTAAGATGACAAAACACATACCCCAAGACGTGGTTGAGAGGAATGTGAAAACTCTCCCACCCAAATCTAAGGTAGATGAGTCTATGGTGGATGTAGATGATGATTACACTTACTCCAGGGACACATATAAAAAGTTGGTGGATAAGGGTCAAGATGCAATAGATCATATGATGGAACTCGCTATACAGAGTGACCATCCTCGTGCATATGAAGTTCTTGGTGGAATGTTGAAGAACGTATCTGATATGACAGATAAGTTGATGTCCTTACATAAGAACGTAGATGCTGTTAAGACCAAAAAAGTTGACAGTAAACCTTCTGAGTCTGGCCCAGTTGGTCAGATAACAAATAATAATGTGTTTGTCGGATCTACTACCGACTTGCAGAGATATATTATTTCTCAGCAAAAGGCACAGGTAATTGATAATGAGCCTAACGACACTAAAGAATAATACTGATGGATATCTAGGCAACCCAAATGTCAAACGTGATGGTATAGAACAAACGTTTTCTAAATGGGAGTTGGACGAGTATCTACATTGCATGGTAGACCCAATATACTTTGCAACAAAGTATATTAAGGTCATCAACCTTGATCGAGGGCTAGTTCCATTTGACCTATATCCCTATCAGGGGGGAATGTTTAACCATTTTAATAAGAATAGGTTTTCGATAGTATTGGCTTGTCGTCAATCGGGAAAGTCTATTTCTTCAGTGGTGTATCTATTGTGGTATGCGATTTTCAAACCAGAGCAGACCATCGCTATCCTTGCGAACAAAGGTGCTACTTCTCAAGAGATGTTGTCCAGGGTAACTTTAGCTCTAGAGAACCTTCCGTTCTTTTTACAGCCAGGATGTAAAGCACTTAACAAACGTTCTATTGAGTTTAGTAACAACTCCAAGATTGTTGCATCTGCAACTTCTGGTTCATCTATTCGTGGTATGTCTGTAAACCTATTGTTCTTAGATGAGTTTGCGTTTGTTGAAAATGATGCTAGGTTCTACACTTCTACATATCCAGTAATATCTTCTGGCGAAACTACCCGTATTATCATCACCTCAACGGCGAATGGTATTGGTAACGTATTCCA
>OOFT01000043.1_pt1 | contig 16920 bp, 31 predicted proteins | sample 1670301 | NCBI WGS metagenome assembly OOFT01 (sample SAMEA98140918, study PRJEB22522) | marine metagenome | biome: marine biome; feature: marine water body; material: sea ice | place: Arctic Ocean | collected 11-Sep-2015 | depth 0.3 m
AAAGTTACCGTTAGGTAAGTTACTGTGACCAGCTGCGGATGGAAAAGCCATGATATTGCTCCTTGAATTAGGCTTAATTAATTCACTTGAATATCTACCTAGGGCCAAACTTGATCAGGTGGTCAATGCAGAAAGTTCTAGATGCTCTCTGTATTAACGGCTAATAGTAACGGGTTGTCTTGGAGTCTATTAACAGTGATTGATGGACAATGATGTCCGGGGAAAGTAGGACAACAGAGGTATGTTCTAGAAAACGGCTCTATTGTCCTGAGTTGGTGAGGACGAATCCCCACACTTACATAAGTTATACAGAAGTATTTAACTCCTGTCAACTACTTTTTAACGTGCACTACCACTTAAGTCATACACAAATTTACCAGTACGCATAGACGTATTGATATCTTCTTGGCGGGCTTCGTATTCTTTCATAGACATCTTAGCCACTTGACTCTCGTAGATAACGCCTTCATTACTTGAGGCAGCAGGAGCCGATCTAGTTCCTCGCCCTACTGCAGATGCTATATCTTTGTCAGAAGTTTTCTTACTAGCCTTAATGCCCTTATCTGACTTATACAAATCAATAGCCCTAGCTGCAGACCTCGCATCTGTATCGTTCTCGTACAATGCTTTCTGTACCCAGTTAGGCTGCTCTTCAACCCACTCATGAAATTCATCTTGATCACGGATATCTCCAAAGTCTGGGTGTAGGCGTAGCAGTTCAAACTCTGCTTTATCCCTAGCAGTACTGCGTTCGGATTCGTCAATCTTCTTTAAACGATCCTCAATACCTGTGGACTGCTCTTTAGCTTTCTTGATAGCGATTGTTTCTACGATGCGATAGACATCAGGATATTCTGTTGCCCATGCAGCCAACTCATCTTCTGACTTAGGTAGCTTAATTTCTTTTTGAGCTGTCTTTGTTAACTGATCTTGTAAACCGTCAATCTGTTTTTGCAGATCGTCTTGTAACTTCTGACTGTGACGGCGAAGGTCACCATAGCGCTTCTTAAAGGTACGCTCCTCAGAACCCTCTGGTTCTTTTTCATCTTCCTCTTTAGGAGATTCGTTAGTTTCAGTTAAAGCTTTAAGCTCTTCTTCTGTTTGACGGATACGTTCTTCACTGGCATTGCGCCGACCGAATGCAACTACAGGTTTTGCAACGGGTATAATAACTTCACTCATATTCTTCCTTTGGTAGGGGCTAACAGTAGCCTGCGATAGTATACCACAGGGGGATTAGGTAGCCACGATATAGACAGTTACCTTGCTCCCAGTCCTGTCTTCTTAGCGGGAGCGGCTGTTTTAAGCGCACCTAAAACTTTATCTCCCAATACTCTCCTGAGTAATGTTGCATATGCAGTGCCTGAGTTGGCACGGATAATATCCTTTTCCTTGTCAGTCAACTGCATAAAGCGACCTTTAATATCAGCTTGCAAAGAAGCTAAAAATTCCTGTTCGTTCATAATTAAACCTTTCCTACTATATATTTTATAACTAGTCCTGATACGTCAATCTCATACCATCTTGTAGATGTGGTAAAAGATTTAGGTGTCTCATGGTGATTCTTGTGCCACCCATCTCCAAAGCTAAAGAAGTTCATCCACCATACATTAGTTGCTTCGTGCTTAGTGTTATTCGTATGATTGATGTAGTTTGTAAATCCTTCTGAGAACAAAGTTACAAAGGAAGGTAAACAGAAACCAAACACCAATCCATCTAATCCAAATGCAAAGTATAAAGATAAACAATAGACTACAGAGGGAACAAAGTAATAACGGTGTGACAGCAAGATGAATTTATTTTTTAGTAAATCAATCAACATCTTAGATGACGGAATGTATTTATAGTCTAGCACAATCATAGATAGAATCCCAAGCTCAGCTTGGTGTGGATCTTGTTGTGTGTCAGAGTGTTTGTGGTGGGAGCGATGTATACCAACCCAGCCTAGTACAGAACCAGAGCACGATATCATCCCACACAAAGCACAAAAGATCTCAGTAATTTTATTCTTAAACTTAAAAGAATTATGTGAGTAGTATCGGTGGTACGTAATTGTTATGCCCAAGCAGTTCATAACAAAGAACACAACAAAGCTATAAGCAGCCTGTGTTGTGGTCATGCCATACATTACAAGGTATGATAAAGATAAAAGGAAATTCACTAGGAAGATCCCTTTAACTTTACTAAGGTTGCTCTCAAACAAGTTCATTTTTTATCTACAAATTTTACTAAGACCCACCCCATTATACGATAAGCTGGACGTAAGACATAATCAGACATTATTGAAAAAGCTTTCTGTGTTGCTGTTAAGCTACTTTTCGTTTGTACAGCTCTGTAGTAATTAGTTAAGAAAGCTGCTGTCGTATCTGCTGCTTTATTCTTACCCACAAAAGAAGCAAGCTTTGGTCCAAAAGAATCATACGCCCTCATTAGATAAGGATCATTGTTACGTAGACGGGCACCATATCCTTTTAAAGATCTGAAATGACTAGGGGTGATCATGGCTTGATTGTATGATGCGGTGCAGATGTAAGAGTCACCGCCAGCATTGCCGCCCGGCCCACCCAAATTACCGTCACCTGAAGAGCCTATATCAGGAGCGCTGGGAGCAGGGGTCCATTGAACGAGTCATTATTCTGAGCAGGTACAGTTCCGGCCTCTGGAGGACCACTAAAGTTAGCATTACCGGGCGTAGCGGCTCCCGGTTGCATGCCTGATTGGGCTTCTGCTTCTGCTTGTGTACTTCCTCCGGTTCCCGGCGTACCTTTATCAGCTTGGATAGCAGCCATCATTGCGTCCATTGCGTTAGTACTATTAACAGCAGAGCCTGCGCTGGCTCCAGCAGCTGCTACAGATCCGGGAGTTGGTGCGTTATCACCAAAGCCAAAACGACCAGACTCTGCAGCCATTGCTGCATTAGCTGCTGTTATGCCTGCTGCGTTTAAGCCACCAATAGTGGAAAAACCATTCGCAGTCGCTGCTGCATTATTTGCATTTGTTTGTTCGTTAGCTCTATTCATAAGAGCAAGAGGAATAGCAGAAATAGGGACTACTGTAGATAAGGCTGCTTGTGCCAAAGGAGAAATCGTTGGTATTCCTACTTGTAATCCCTTACCATTTCCTACCGTTGCAGAAGGTGATGAAGGAGAACCGCCGTCTCCGGGTCCACCGCCATAATCACCACCGCCGCTACCAGTCATTCCAGTGGACGTTGAAGGCTTAGCTACAACTTTTGCTGCTACTTCGTCAGCTTTCTTACCAACACTTTGAAACTCTTCTGCAGACACTTCTGAGAAGCCATCTGGTGGAGCAGACATAGGCTTACCATTAATCTTAGTAATCCACATCATCCTACCGTCAGAGTGTTTATAGTAGCCAACAGCGACAGCGGGGTTGCTCGGCACTCTACTAATGTCTGATCCTGTAATGAAGCCACCAGTTCTAAAACCAGCAGGCTCATCTTCAGCCATGATGTCATCAATCTCAGAACCAAAGTCTTCATCATCCTGCATAAAGGATTGGTCAGGGTCTTCCACTTCTTGAGCATTACCCATCTGACCCATCTCTTCCATACGCAGCAAGCCTTGCTTAGCTTTGTCTCGTAGCTGCATTAGCTTCTCTAAGCCAATGAAACGAACAACGTCAGCAGGGACAACAAACTCACCTTCACTTAGCTGGGCAGGGATGTCATCAGCAACCTCTTCTTTTAAAGAACCAACAGGAACTTCAACGCCATTGACTTTCTCACCGCTGTCATCCATCATGCCGCCATCACCTAAGAGACGATTCATTTGTTCCATGTCGCCACCTTTGGCTTTGTTATTCTGTAGCATTGATTTCTTCCCTTAATCTTTTTAATTTCTTAAGGGCCATCACTGCACCCTGTGCCCTGTATATTTCTACAGGGTCTGAATTCTGCTCTAAGGATTTATGTTGAATACCTATATAGTAGTCAAGCATCTCTTCAAAGGCTTGCCACTGTACACGTGTAGAGGCCAGAGGCTTTAAAGCACTCAGGTATCTTTTCTCTGTCATTGCATTGGTCCTTGTGCAGGAGCAGGAGGTGCAGCCTGTGGCGATGCACCGCTAAAGCCTTGCTCACCCGGAGCAGGAGCTGTACCCACACCAATGTTGCCATTACCACCACCAGATGTATCTGACACTGGAGGAGGCCCATTAGCACCAGCAGCAGTTGGCTCAGGGGCTGGCTGCATCTTCTGTAGGATAAGAGCTTGACGGGCAGCTTCATCCATGTTATTGGCAACCAAGTCTGGGTCAAGGTCCATGCTCTTAGCAATCTCACGTATGATGTAAGGCAGCTTAGCAAACGGAGCCAAGGCAGGGTTTTGGATAACCTGTAAGAACTGCAACAAGCGCTGTGAACGAACTTCGTTCTGCATCAAGCTCTCAGTGCCACGTGCTTTAACTTCTAAGTCACCAGCAGCTTCTGGGTCATAATCAAACTGCATGTTAAAGGCAAAGAAGGCTTCACCCAAGGGACGCAAAAGATAATCATCAACGTTCTTAATCACAGTCTTGATGCCGCCGCTAGCAGCATTCATCAGCATGGAGATGCCTGACGCTGTACGACCAACACCACTCACACCTGTTTGACCGTGAGCAAACGATGGCAACCCTGTAGATTCGTCAGCAAGCTGTCGTGCCTTGTCAAACATCTGCAGGTTTTCTTGTGATACGTTAGGAAACTTTGTACCAAAGATGGCTTGACCGGGTGCACCACCTTGACGGCGAAACACTTTACCGGGGTGGATGGTTAAGTCTTGACCGGGAACAAGGTTGGTTTCATCAACTTCAAACACAAGGTTACCGGATAAGACCGCATTGTCAACAGACAAACGCATGAAGCCGTTCATAAGAGTTTGGGTGTCGTCCATGTTCTCAGCAATACCAACACCAAAGATTGAGTAGGGGTTCAGCTCATAAGGAACAATGTAGTACGGAATGCGTACAGGCTTGAACGGGTTTAACACTAAACGAATAATCTTATTACCTGTCATCCAGATGTTGGCATGCAGCTCAGCCATGTCAGCAAACTCTTTTGGAATGGTGATATCATTCTCTTCTAACAACTCAACGTCTACAACGCCCCAATATTCCAACACCTCGTAGCGCTCAATGCCAGTGTCTGTGTGGTAATCATTAAGATTATCTTCCCACCACTTCTTAGTGTAGTCAGGGCCAGCAGCAATAACCATATCAATGGCGTTGCCCCTAAACATAGGACGCTTCTTCAATGCACGAAGCTGTGAGCTACTCATCTTATGACGTTCAATAAAGTATTGAAGTTCATCAGCGTTAATAGCATCAGGATCTGGGTAGGCATTCCACACGCTTACATGTGAAGTCTGTGGCATTGTCTTAATAGAAGGATTGTATACACCTTCTTCATCCCACCTAGGGTATTCTTTATCTACAGCAAATGGACCTTTCATAATGCCTGTACCAAACAGTGCCATCTCAAAAGCTACAGAGCGCAACTGCTTGTTAGCATTGCTTTCGTCCAACTGGTCTATGATCTTCTTCTGCATCTTCTTAGCAGCTACCATTGCTGGGTGGAAAGTAATAGCAGTTGGTGTACTACCTGCACCAATTTTAACATCTAGGTCAGCAAGCTTTTCTTTCAAAGGCCCAAGCATATCTGCTAAGGTTGTAGCTGTTGCTCCTTTAGGAAAGTCTTTACCATCTCCTTTAAAGCCAAACAAAGATCCATTGTCTGTAGCAGTCTTAGCAAAGTTAGGGTCTGCTTCAACGTGAACGCTTTCAGCCACACCTTCTGGTAGAACTGTAGGCTCAATAGAAAGGGGGAATGTATTATTAGCAAACAACACATCAGTGATCTGCCCGTAAGCTGCTAGAGTTTTAGTCTTTGTAACTTTAATAAAGACACGACTTTTTTCTGCAGCAGTAAACTGAACGTCAGGACCATAGATACCACGATAGTTACGATAAGCACGGAGCCACCTTTCTTCATCAAACTTCCTCGCATCTTCAGCACGATAGAAGCGGCCTTTTAAATATGCAATTAAGCTATTACCTTGTAGGATATCTTCGGAGGTATCCTTGCTGTCCGGCAAGCCTACAGCTTTATCATCCATAAAAGGAGTTTCAGATTTTTTCATAAGTCAGTTATACCATAAATAGTTAATAACCAAAAGTTTTATCTAGTGGTTGGTAAGCCAGTTGAGACTGTGCGTTGTAATCAAAAATACTTGCACTACGTGGGCGAGACATCAAGCCATAACGTAATGCATCGTAGGTGTGGTCATTCTTAACCTTGGTGTCTACGTCTTCTGTGTTTGTTTTATCAATAGGCAGTGAAGGTAGATCAGCAATAAGCTGAGTACATGTACTAAATATTGTCATTCGTGGCGCTTCAGTGAAAGGATCTATCTGCAATCGGCGGTGCACTTCGTTCTTACCAGCAACACGGCTACCTGCGCTACGATCAGACGGCCTCCAACGGCATCCCTTCATAATCATACGCTCAGCAATGGAAGGACCAGTGTCACCACGCTTATGCCAGCAACTACTGTCCAGCACACCGTAGCGAATAGGTTCATTGTCCTCCAGCTCCAGCACCATTGCTGCTAAATCCTCTGCCAATACCTTAGTAACGTATAGTTCACGGTATACGACAACGGATTCATCAGGAGCCATAGCAAACCAAATAACAGCTGAGTAACTTCCGTATCCATAGTCACAAGCCCTAAATCGTGTCCAATCTCTTGGGATAGTATAGGGTTCTACAACGTGTATCGCCCTGTTAAACTCTGAGAATGCTGCACCTTCTGCAACATCCCAGTCACCATCAAGCAACTGCCTACGCTGATGCTCTGGTAAAGACAGCAACATCGTCTCATAGTCGCCAGTCTGTGCCAAGTGTGGGTTGTCCACCAGCTTAGCCGGTATAAACCTACGTTTAAACAGGGGTAGTCCCTCTTTACTATGCCCTGTAGGGTAGGACATAACCTCCCCCGTCTCTGTATCTGTAGCCCAGAAGGACTTTCCTGCTGGTGATGGGTCAATAAAGGTCTTCTTAACCCATGAATGCCCCTTGTTACCGGGGTTTGTTGACGCTCTCATGTACACAGGTAGGTCTGGTGCTGTGCTACGTAGGCGTGAACGCATGTAGTTCCACGCAAACGGTGTAGACCACTGCGTCAGCTCATCAAAACCTATCCAACTAAAGGACAATCCCTGATAACGCAAGACATCTTCGTCCCTATCTAGGTAGGACATCCACAATCTACCACCACTAGGCGCTTCCCACTGCATCTTTCGCTCACTCCACTTGATGCCGGGGTAGATCTTAGGGTACAACTCTTGGCTTTTCCATATAAGCTCCCTCAACTCCTCTGTTGTGTGGCGCAAAAGCAGCCCAGAGAACTGTGGGTGAGGCATATACCGCACCGGGTCAGCTAACATAGCGTATGATTTACCGCCACCAGCAGCACCACCATACAAAACTTCCCTCTCAGCCGCAGCTAAGAAGATTGTCTGTGGTCCTGCGTTAGGTCTAAAGATTACATTCTGGCTCTCTAGTTCCGGCAAGTTCTGCAGCTGCCCTTGCTCTGAGGTTGACGTAACTATCGCTGGCAAGGAAGGGGTTGATTTCTTTACGCTTGGACTTTTCTTCGTACTCTTCAATTTTGTTGAGCGCTTGCGTGAGCCTTCGGGCAAGCTCCCTGTAGTATCTAGCTTTGCTCTTATAGGACTGCTCACTTCTTACCCTTTTTAATAATCCTGTGTAGGTGATGCTCCTACCTGTTCTTGTTGTTAACCAAGCAGCTACCTGTCTGGCGCTATACTTCTTTAAATGATTCTTTGCCTGCTCTAGATAGTCTAGCTCCAGCGGGATCGGCTTCCAAACTCCTTCATCGTCTGGGTCTTCTGCGTATCCAAAAGGGACAACCACGTGATTGATGGGCTTAGGAATAGAAATCCATACGTCCTTCTCACGAGGTTGAGGCAGTATCCAAGTACCGAAGTCTCTTTCATTCTGCTGCATCTTTTGCTGGCAGAATCATGATGCCGTTGCTGGCTAGTATCTCAACCTTCTCAGTCTTGACGATACCAGCACGATCTAACAGGTCTTTGGCAGCGTTAAGCTTCTCTTTGATACCTAGCTCTGTCGGATCAATCAAACCGCTTACAACCGCCATTGCTGCCCTAGGAGCATTGGTGGCGATGTACAGCTGTGTGGCTTCAATGATCTCTTCCTTCAACGTGTCCATGATGGCTTTGGTGGCGTAGCCTTCGCTGTAGCCTGCAAGCTTACGTGCAGCCACTGGGTTGCCACCAGCTTCACCAAACAAAACCTCAATGAACTTCTGTTGCTGTTCGCTCAATTCTCTCTTAGCCATATTATCTTTCTTTAAAATGTTTGTGGTGAGTATAACTCTTTAACTACAAGCGTTATAGTTACGTTGGCTGCCACAGCACTACAACGTAGCTTATCTCCCTTAGCCAGCCACAGTGCATTTTCTATTTGGAAGATACCATAGGCTGGTACGTTGTAAGATCCTAGGAAGACAAAGTCTGTATTAAGACCCTTATCAAATAGAATCATATTCACCGCTGTTGCACCACCACTATTAGAAAATAATATAGAAGCCACATCAGCTTCATACTGATCGGGCGTTGTATATATATCAACTTGTGTAGATGTCAGTGCAGTAGACAACGTCCTCATCTTGGACACCAGCCGTGGATGGATCATTTCTTTTTAGCAGTCTTTGCTGATTGTTTAAATGCCTTAGCAGTAGGGGCACCGGGTGCACCAACCTTACGCATCTTCTCATCAGAGCCACCAGCAATACGCTTGCGCTTGGCAGCAATGTTTGAATATAGTCCGGGTTTAGTAGCCATTATTTTTTCTTTCCTGTTTCAGTGCGGCGTGTTAAGCCACGTTCTGCATTTAACAAATCACGTAAAGTTTTATCTGATCCGTTTTTCTTTTGAAAAGCAGAAAGCTCTGCTTTGCTGATGATACGTGCCTTAGCAGGAACAGCAGCCTTAGCAACGGTCTTAGCAACCTTAGCAGGCTTAGCAGCAGCCATGTCCATCTTAGGACCAAACTTTGCCACGCTCTCAGCCTTGGCACGGGCATTGCTCTCATCACGTACAACCTTCGCTTTAGCTTGGGCTTCGTTCCGCACTGTACGTGCAACTTCTTTAGCTGCAGCAAACTTAGGCAATGTGCCAGACTTGCGTGAGTTAAACTCAGTGCGCTTCTTGTCTTCGGTAGCAGCAGCTTTAGCTTTAGCAGCCGTATCAGCAGCGGCAGCTTTGTCCATAGTAGCCTGCTTCTTGCGCTGTTCAGCTTCCATCTTCAAACGCTCAATCATAGTTGTAGGTTTAGAAGAGTTAGTTTTGTTATACATATCCATAGCCATTATTTTTTTCCTTTAGAAGCTGGTACGCTAGCACCGCAATTAGCCATCTTTGTGACCGAACCACCCATTGCCATTTTCTTAACAGCACCACCCTTAGCCATTACAGCTTGCTGGCGAGGACCAGCCATCATAGGCCCGTCTTGCAGCATAGGCGTGACCATAGGCGACTTGTTCATCGCAGGGGTACCACCCATAGCCATCTTCTTATCTTTCATCGTAGAGCCACCGTAAGACATCTTCTTAACAGCACCGCCATGCTTCATGTCGCTGTTCTTCATCATGGTGCCGTCTGGCATCTTATGCATGCCCTTCTTAACAGCACCACCCTTAGCCATGCCTTCTTCCTTGACAGCCTTGTCATAGAACATGGCCTCAATCTCTACAGCCTTGTCTAGCGACTTGTTACGAGCGTCCTGTGGGATGGCTGTGTTCTCTGCTTGTTTGCGTAGGCGTTTGATTTCTGCCATTGCTGCTTTCTTGTCCATTGTGTTTCCTTTTACCATTTAGATTTATCAGCCCAGTAAGCAGCAGACAATTTGCCTTTGCTTATGTTCTCTGCATGACGAGCTTTAAAGCTCTTCTGCCTAGCTTTCTCCTTCGGTGTTGAAGGGGAAGCTCCTGCTCCTGTAACACCCTGCTGTCCATAACGTATCAGTTTAATAACATCACCGTCTTTGGCTAACACAGCGTGACTCTTTGTAGGATGACTGGGTGTCTTCTTTGGCTTGTTGTAGCCAGAAAACTCCTCAGTCCCTTTCTTAATCATTTCTTAACTTCGTAGAAACAGAAGGCACTGAAGGGCAACGTCATGTCTTGGTTGATTATCAACGCATCATTAACACAATGCTCTATTGACTCCACCTCTTTCGTTTGGGTAATCTGTAAATTACCGTTACCTAACAACACCATCAACACTAAAGTAATAATCATTTCTTTCTCCATCCTTCTGCCTTCATAGCCCTCTCCACCAAGGGCAAGGGAATAACAAACCCTGTATGTTTCTCTAAAGCAACTCTCACGTAGTAAACATCACTGTGGTAGAGAGGAACACTATCCATCTTACCTTTAGCCATAGCCGCCATAGCAGCGCTATAAACTGAATGAGGAGGTACATTAAGCTTACCTAACACCTCTAACTGTTGTCTTGTTTTGAACATATTCTCATTATACAGTAATACTTATTAGTTGTCAAGACATAGGCTTCCTAAAGGTGGTATAGAGCAGATGCTATACCAACCTGTCCCAATGCTGTGTGGTCTGTAGATAAGGATATAAGAAGATAACCATTAGATTACTATCTTAAGTTCTTAGCAACATTCTTTGTCAATATCACATAGTGAAATACTGATTAAGAGACTTAGATTAACTATCAATGTCAATCTATACACAGCACCTAGAAATCCCATAAGGAATATGTTCTTTTATGGTAGTCGTTAGGTCCACCCCCATTGGCAACTACTTTTAACCTATACCCATATTAAGTTAGGTCTGGTCAACGAAAGGTGTGATCGCTGCCAGTGTACGAGCTAGGTAGAGAAGTCGGCCAACCAATCTACCTGTCCGTGTCTTTTCTCTTCAGCAGCCGATACAAGCTCATTGTTTTATAGCACCCAGAAGGTAGGCTGTCACAGAAACTGTGGCTATGGATGTAGTTATACAGATTTTTTGCAGCAGTGTCAACAGATTTCTGTAAATAGTTTTTATAGTCCTGTACCCCCTGTCCAGTTGTTGTTGTTATGCTTAGATGTGTTAATAAAAGACTGTTTATATAACCTATTGTTATGATGTGTTAGGTTGTTATAGGTGGTGCAGTCTGTTGTCAATATTAATTATGGTTGTTGTACAGGTAAGCTGTGTATACATACAGTACCCAATCTCAAAAACCCCGTGTGTGGGCGAGGCTGTATATATATACGTACGCACCCCTAGTGGCCCACGCCCGCCCCACCTAAGCAAGCCAGCGCAGGAGCGCCACATATGTGATGCATGTATAGCGCAGGTAGATCTTTATAGACTTCCTGACTTCACTTGAATCCCAAGATCTTTAATGCATTCAACAGCTTAGCAAAATCCAATTACTGATTCAGAATCAGTTGTCCTAGTCAAAATGGCTGGAAAATCATAGCAGTTTCTGGGGCTTGATCGGGAAATCCGATCGTCGGTGTATGCTTAGAAAAGTAATACTGGTCACTGTAATACCTAGCCAGCCTCATTGACGTAGTCAATAATCTTTGATACAGCCTTCACCGATTTCTTGTGCCACTTACTTTAGTAAAAGAAACGTGCCAAGTTTTCTTAACAGCTTGCTGTCATATGCGGCGCACATGCGAGGCAATCAGCACCGATCAACCCAGCCTCTTACTTTAGTAAAAGAAACGTGCCAAGTTGGTTAAACAGCTTGCTGTCGTGATGTGCGCCAGCGACATGCGCCTCATGTGATGCGAGGCAAAATCGGTCTGCCAAGTTATGTCTTAGTATTTGAATTTTCTTCTTGAACGCAGTGAAAGAAAGAAAATTTAACTACTAAGACTTTATAGATACAGCTTTTCGCCGTTCGGTCTAAGGGTTTCCCCTAGTAGTAATGCAGAATTTCCGCTGTAGAATTGTCTCAGCAAACGGCAATGTTGCCCAACCATACCGAAGGTATACAATGAAGAAAATCGCTGAAACAACCGTCAATGTGTCAAACCGTGTTCTCACTGTGAAGATATACGACAACCGTAGAGAGTGGAATGAGTATGTCGTTCGTCTCTTTTGCAATGGCACTGAAAACAAGGATGCCTCCCATCATACTGATGACAGAGACGATGCTTTCAGTACGTCAATTTCCATGCTCAGATTCGCTGCACTCTAACCATACCGTAGGTAAACACCATGAATAAAAATATCTTATCCGTCAACGCCGATGCCAAGACCAGCAAGGGTGAAAAGCTGGGCTTTTTGACAGGCATTCTGTATCTGGCACCTGCTAACACCACCAAGTACAATGTCTGTAGTATGGCGGCAACCGCAAAGTGTGCCGAGCCATGTCTGTATAAGGCTGGCCGTGGTGCCTTCAATTCGGTGCAGCAAGCCAGAATCGCCAAGACAATACGGTTTTTTGAAGACCGTGAGGCTTTCATGTCAGACGTAGTCTTTAGCATTCGTTCACTTCAACGCAAAGCGGCTAAGCTAGGTCTTACACCGCTCGTTCGTCTCAATGGCACTAGTGACATCCGCTGGGAAAGAGTGCCACTGATTGTAGACGGCGTAAAGTACGACAATATCATGTCAGTGTTTCCTGATGTATTGCACTATGATTACACCAAAGACATCAACCGCACTGATTTGCCTAGTAATTATGACTTAACTTTCAGTTACTCAGGTGTCGCTGAATTCCAGCCCTACGTTGACAAAGCGGTTGCCAAGGGTATGCGACTGGCGGTTGTTTTCCGTCATGCCGCTCAAATACCGCTGACATTCAAGGGTATCAACGTGGTGTCCGGTGATGACAGCGATGTGCGACACCTTGATGATCAGGGTGTGGTGGTAGGGTTGTATGCCAAGGGCGGTGCAAAGCACGATACATCCGGCTTCGTTCAAGGCTAAACACAATGCCGACATCACTGGGTGTCGGCGATTCTTTAAAGGAAATAAAATGTTAAATTACTTACGTAAACGATTCGGCTACCGTGTGTTTGGTTTTGGTTATTCAAAAGAACACGTTACATTCACTCGCCGTGAGGCACTTACATGGATGGGGTGCTACGACGATGGTGCCATGATGATGCACAAGTACCGTGTTGTAGCAGTACGTAACAAACTGGGTTAGGGTTTTCACCTATAGCATTGCATTATTGCAGTGCTATACAATGAATGTCCTAGAGCGATTTTGCTCTGTCCTACCGTAGGTAAACACAATGATAATTTTAGAACGTAAATGCACATACACTGCAACCAACAAACCCAAGGTTACATGGCAATTCAAGACTGAGGGCGGTACAGTCTTGGTGTTCACAACTAAAACCGCAGCCCTCAAGTATGCCAGTATGATGAATGCTTGGCATAATACGCTAGAAAATATGACTGTTTATAACAGCCTGTAATTAACCATACCAAAGGTATATAGCATGAAAGTATTCGTTTATTTCAACCTGCACCGCAAGTGCTTTAGTGTTAAAGCATTAGAGGGTGCCAGCAAGGGTCGTGTTGTTGCTCATGTCAGTGATGCCATTGTCTATGAGCCAACGTTCAAGGTGTCTGAGGCGGGGCGACAGCGAGTGCTGAGAGAGCGCTCAAAGAATGTACATGCTGGTGTTGTAGGGCAGTGGTATGCTGGTGAATTCAATGCCAAGCGTACCGCTGAGCTTATGGAATACACTGGTAGAGCAGTCACTTACAACCCGTACCGCTTCACTAGCTTTGTATACAAGGCCACTGAGACACCGATCAATGACAGCCCCCGTGTTGCCGCCCTGCACTCTGATGGTGTAAGAGCCAGCATGTTTGCCACTCACTAAGGAATACATTATGAGATACGTAAAAGCAACCGACATCCATGCACTCAACGACACCCAGAGGTCAGCCCTGCAAGTAGGGCAGTGGGTGTATGCTGGAGACAAGAGCGCCAAGGGTAAATTCTTAGGTGTCAAAGGCACTGGCACTGTAGTAGTGGCGTGGCATGGTAATGCTCAGCGCTACAGCACTGGGGTGACCAGTTACTGGCATGACTTACGACAGTATGCACTTGCAAAATAACCAGAGGTGAACACCATGAAAACACTCATCCAATTGATGCACGAACTTGAGGCAAAATATATGGAACCAATGGACACACAAAAAGCGCTGAACATTATCAAAAATGCACAGATAAACCTGAGCCAGCCCCTGCTAGAAACGCTCATCATTATGAACGATAGACCTGATGCATTCACTGGCCCTGAGATGCAAGCACACGGCGTGGTGATGGCAGGGTTTCGTAAGCTACTGGCACCGATGGATTGATATGTATTACATACAAGTTAGGACAGTGCATGGCTGGCACCGCTATGGTGCAGACAACTACTCATCCCTGCTTGTTGCATCACTGAGAGTGCAGATGCATGTTGATGATGCGACAGAGCAAGGCCATGTGACATCACGAGGTGTCTTTAGAATTGTCAAAGTTAAACCTAAAAGGAATACAAATGTATACACTGATTAACGTGTGGGGTTATTGGAATGATGACTTGGGAGAGTTCACACGAACTGTTGCAGTAGCACACCAGCCGCTGTCTGATGATGCGATGGAGGCGGCGCTTGATGAAGATGTATTCTATGTTTTTAACTACGGTGAACGAGTGCTGGGTAAGCACAAGGGCTTCACCATTACAGAGCAGGAGGTTTGTTAACTAAGGGTTTTCCCCTATAGACTTTTATTTTTCAGTCAGTTTAAAATGTAATCAGCAACGATTTTGTTGCACAGTTTTCTCATAGGAAATACGTCATGTCTCATTTAATCTTTTCTCGTAATGCTTACCACACTGAACTGGTCAGCGATACGATTCAACGTCTGGCACCAGCAGTGTATGCCAACACCGTAAAGAACACCTTGTCAGATCGTTATGCTCAGCTACGAACTGCTGATGTGTTACCGATCATGGCAGACCACGGTTTTGTTCCCACTCAGGCCGCTCAGAAACGATCACGTAAAGCTGACCCTTTGCATACTCAACACATGGTTGCTTTTGCCCACCGTGACACCCTCCCCGGAAGTGCTGGGTATGATGGCACCAGAGGTGAGATCATCATATACAACAGTCATGATGGCACAGGTAGTATCAAGATGTTTGCTGGAGCGTTCAGGTTCATATGTAGCAACGGCATTGTGGCAGGTGACGGGTACCAGTCCCGTCTCTATCACAACCAAGCCAATGTCAACAGCTTTGAGTTGATGCTTACGAACACCGTTAAGAGGATGCCAGTGATGTTGGAGCGTATTGAGTTGATGAGAAACACACAAGTAAGTTACGACATGAGCCTTGAGTTGGCAACCAAGGCGGCACTGACCCGCTGGGATTGGACACCTGAGTTAGATGTCGCCGCTGTGCCAAAGGGTAGCTACGCCACTGGCTTGACTGCTCGTAGTATGTTAGATGTTCGCCGCTCTGATGACCGACACACCGATGCGTGGACTATCTTCAATCGTATTCAAGAGAACGTCATCCGTGGTGGGGCAATGATCAAGAGTTTCAGTGAACGTAATGCTGAAGGCGTCTACCGCAAGAGTCGTGCTGTCAACAGCGTTAACGAAAACATACGAGTTAATCGTCAGCTGTGGGACATAGCCGAGAACACATTGGAACTTGTTTAATTAATCAGCGGGGTGCCAAGGCATCCTGCTTCCACAGAGGAAACACACATGACAATCACACAAGATCAAGAGGACATGATGAGGGCTTACATGTTCGGTGCAGTGGACGCTGCCAACTGGGGCTTGAACTGTAACAAGTACAAGGCACCATCACTCAGTGCAGCATACGAGTTAGGTTTTATTTTTGGTATATCTGGCATACAGCCACAGGAGCAAAGCAATGACAATTAAAGTTACATTCACCAACAGTGCCGCTGAAACCATAGGCACCCTTGAGTTGTCATCTGACATGTCATCTACGATTGACTTGAGCACAATAGAAGGCATATGTCATACGTTTCGTGAAGAGTTTCACAGCGTGGCCTGTGACCCTTTAAACTTCACCATCACATACCAGAACTTGGACATCTAATCATGGAAAAAACATTCACAGCTACAATGTACAGCGACCCGTCCCATGCTTGGGCTAAGGTTAAGAGGCAGGTGCTTGTCAACCTAGGCTTAGACAAGCTGGTCAGCGCTTACAGCTACCAGTACAAGGATAATGTGTACCTTGAGGAGGACGTTGACCTGAGCCTGTTGTATGATCGTCTGTTAAAGGATGATGTGCGAATGAGGTTCAACGAAAAGCACACAGAAAACCCCAGCCGCATTCGTTCTTACGACAGCTACCAGCCATAAGGAATATATTATGTTTGAATTTGATGGCCACAACGCAGACAAAGACGGCTGGGATTATGCCAAGGTAGCAGCAGCATTGAAGGTGCCTGTTGCTGAGGTGTATACATGGTGCCAGTCCTTCAACCCCGACTACAAGATAGTGGAGGCAACCAACGAAGACGAGGTTAGTTTCCTGCTGTACACAGACGGTGATGATGGCATGATGGTGATGTACCACAGCACTGAGATGTATGCCACAGGTGGTGTGAAGATGGAGCTAAGCAGTCGGTACGTGGAGCTACAGCAAGACATGTTGATTGTCATGCTGGAGGAGTTTGAGCAGGTTAAGTACATGGAGTACACTGATGAGGACTAAGCACACACTACTAGCGCTGCTCATGTTCAGCACACCACTGATGGCCTGTCCCAAGGTTATTGACTTCAACGAGTTGTTGTGTATGGCAGACAACCTACACCATGAGGCAAGGGTTGACGGCATGCGGGGCATGGAAG
>OOFT01000044.1_pt1 | contig 16582 bp, 17 predicted proteins | sample 1670301 | NCBI WGS metagenome assembly OOFT01 (sample SAMEA98140918, study PRJEB22522) | marine metagenome | biome: marine biome; feature: marine water body; material: sea ice | place: Arctic Ocean | collected 11-Sep-2015 | depth 0.3 m
CTCATTGGCGGAGGTATTTGATCGAATGCTGTTTCAGGCGACCGCAGATAACCCAGTCGGCCTCATGAACCACTGTGCCGTCGAACTTCTTTATGCAACTGGCATGAGGGTAAGTGAGCTAGCCGGGTTGGACCTATCGGACCTAGACCACGAGCGACAGCTCTTGAGAGTCACCGGTAAGGGTAATAAGCAGCGAATGCTGCCATATGGCCTGAGGGCGAAGGACGCAATCGATCGTTGGGTCAGGCTTGGAAGACCAGTTTTTGAAATACCGACCTCATCAAGTGCTCTGCTCTTGAGTTCACGCGGCGGAAGAGTTGGGGTTCGCCAGCTCTATGACGTTGTTGCAAGTCAATTGGCGACCACCACCCTCGGTTCCGCAGGCCCGCACACTCTGCGGCATTCAGCGGCGACACATCTTTTGGATCACGGCGCCGACTTGAGAGCCGTGCAGGAGATACTTGGGCACGCTTCCTTGACTACCACTCAGATTTATACACACGTTTCAGTTGAGCGTCTGCGTTCTTCCTTTGAACAGGCGCATCCTCGCGCATAGCGCGGAGCGAGGACAGCCCACCTTAGACAAGGCTCACTGTTTTCTAACAATCTCAAAGTATCTGCCGCCGCGACTTCGAGGGGGCAGATAATGGTAGCTATGAGCATGAGTACCGGGTCAAAACAAATCTCGACCTGGATACCCGGGGTTGCAGTCGCAGGCGCTGCAGCGTTGTTAGCCTGGGGTCTCCATTCGATGGTGCCCTCGATTCCGCTACTGACCGCTGCCGTCGCTCTGGGCATTCTGGTCGGCCAGCTTCCATTCGCGCGTCCCGTGCTGATTGGTATTCTCGGTCCCGGACTGAGTTTTACTGCCAAAAAATTCATGCGCCTGGGTATCGTGCTATTGGGTCTCAAGCTAAGCCTGGTCGACATTGCTCAACTCGGTTGGGTATCGATTGCCTCCGTAATCGGTGTGCTCTCAATCACTTTCGCCGTAACAATTTGGCTGGGTCGGCTCTTCAAGCTGCCGGGGGATCAGCCTTTGCTCATCGCGACCGGATTCTCCATTTGTGGAGTATCTGCAATCGGAGCAATGAGCCAGATCGTAAAGTCGAAAGACGAGGACACTGCCATCCCGGTTGCCCTTGTCACGCTTTTCGGAACTCTGGCTATCGGCGTGCTGCCTATTCTCTGGCATCCGCTAGGTTTCAGCGCTATTCAATTTGGGCACTGGGTCGGCGCGAGCGTGCACGACGTGGGTCAGGTAGTCGCCACTGCCCAGATCGCTGGGCCAACGGCACTTGCATTTGCCCTGATCATAAAGCTAACTCGGGTACTGGCCCTAGCTCCCATGGTGGCCGCAACCTCCTTGGCCTTGAGACTTCGGGGGGGAGTTTCAGTAGCCGGTGGCAAGCGTCCACCAATAATGCCCCTCTTTGTCGCCGGATTTATTGGAGCCATGATGGTGCGTACGTTTTTGCCAATTCCCGTTGCGCTCACTGATGTTGCCGACATCGTTCAGACGGTTCTCTTGGCGATGGCACTTTTTGCGCTGGGCGCGGCTGTTCAGCTTGTCCCGCTTTTGCGCACCGGTTGGCGCGCCCTGCTGGTCGCGCTAATGTCTTGGACTCTAATTGCGACCCTCGCCTGGGTCGCTGTGCAAATCGGTTGAGCGTCCTGCTAGTGGCACACCCGCACCTCTCGAGCCGGACCGTGCTTTCTGATCGGCAGGAGACTGACGGCATTTGGAAGTTGTTACTTATGAGTTGCTGCTTCCCAGGTCACGCTTGGTGGATTGAGGTTAGGACTTGAGAACGCTGGGTGGAAGACTGCCCAGAAAAAGCTCCGGGTTTAGGTAGCCACGATTACCCCTCACTGAAAAGTGGACGCAGCTCTCACAGTGCGGTTTATAGGCTTCACTGATCGAGCAAAACTGGCCGAGTTTCGCACCCCTTTTAACGAAATCTCCAGGCAGCAATGAGGAGCAAATTTGCTCAAAGCTGAGCAGATACCCACTAGCGGTTGCGATCGTGACGATGTTCCGATCTACCACCGGCCCTGAAAACGTTATGAGACCAGAGGCCGGTGCCAAGATTTTTTGATCATTCCCGAGGACAAAGTCCAGGCCCCGATGTCCTGGGCCATAAAGAGATACGGGAGCTAAAAATTGGTGTTCGACTTGAAAAAAAGGAACGGGCTTTGCCCAGATTTCCGGAGGACGAAACTCTTGACTAACAACGCTCACTAGGACCCAAAAAATTGCTAAGAATCTAAACATGACTAGAGACTGTCGAAAGGACAGATGCTCGGTGAGGAATGCCTAATTGCACTGGAAAAACAGGCCCTTTGGTTGGTATGCTAATAACACTCTCGATACCTAGGTATTGAGTGAATTCGCGTGTTCCAATCATTTTGATAACTCGGTCCTAGAAATAGGTGCTGTCAAATGGAATGCCAGGGATTAGGCCAACCGGCCGAATCATGAAACTGAGTGGATACTTCGGTGTCCAAAAAGGAGGGCCAATTGGCCACGATCACAATGCGTCAACTATTGGACGCGGGAGTTCACTTCGGTCACCAGACCAAGCGATGGAATCCCAAAATGAAGCCGTTCATTCTCACGGACCGTTCCGGCATTTACATCATCGACCTGCAGCAGTCGGTAAAGCACATTGACGACGCCTACAACTTCGTTCGCGATTTAGTTGCTAATGGTGGATCAGTTATGTTTGTCGGAACCAAGAAGCAGGCTCAGGGAGTCATTTCTGCCGAGGCCATTCGCGTTGGACAGCCTTACATCAACCAACGTTGGTTGGGCGGACTTCTCACAAACTTCAACACCGTAAACAAGCGAATTCAGCGTCTAAAAGAGCTTGACACCATGGATTTTGAAGACGCCAGCAAGTCGTCATTCACCAAAAAAGAACTACTAATTTTCCGTCGTGAGCGCGACAAGCTAGAGAAGTCACTCGGTGGAATTCGTAACATGGCGAAGACACCAAGCGCACTATGGGTGGTTGACACAATCAAGGAGCACCTTGCAATCACAGAGGCCAAGAAGCTTGGCATTCCTGTAATCGCAATTCTTGACAGCAACTGCGACCCAGACGATGTAACCATCGGAATTCCAGGTAACGACGATGCCATCCGCTCAATCGAGATTTTGACCAAGGTGATTGCTGACGCAGCGGCTGACGGCATGATCGCTCGTCACTCAAAAGACGAAGACCAGGCAGAGCCTCTAGCTGAGTGGGAACGCGAATTGCTGGAGCAAGGTAAGTCAGAAGCGACGGACGTTGTGGTCGAAGCTCCAGCGACTGACGCTGCGAATGTTGAAGCCGAGAAGCCAGCTGCCGCTGAGACTGAAGAGGCACCAGCTGCCGCTAAGACTGAGGAGGCACCAGCTGCAGCTGAGGAGCCAACTCCAGCCGTAGAGGCCGAAACAGACAAGAAGGACGCGTAACATGGCGAACTACACAGCTTCAGACGTAAAGGCGCTTCGAGAAAAATCGGGCGCCGGAATGATGGATTGTAAGGGCGCCCTTGATGAAGCCGATGGGGACATCGAAAAGGCTTTTGAAGTTCTAAGACTCAAGGGTCTCAAGGGAGTTTCGAAGCGCGAAGGCAGAACAACTTCAAACGGTTTAGTAGTTTCTCGAATTGCCAATGGATCCGCAGTGATGATCGAGCTTGCTTGCGAGACCGACTTTGTTGCCAAGGCGGAGAATTTCGTCACACTTGCCGACCAGGTTGCAGATGCAATCTCTGCTTCTGGCGCAACCTCGATTGAGGCCGCTCTGGAGGCGCCGCTGGGTGACAGCACGGTTTCCGCGTCGATTACCGACAAGGCAGCAATCATGGGCGAAAAAGTAGAACTCAGAAAGGTTGAGGTCATCTCAGCCCCTGGGCTAGATGCTTATATGCACCGCACGAGTCGCGATCTTCCGCCACAGGTTGGGGTTGTACTTGGGTTCGAGGGCACCGATGCAGAAACTGCTCATGACATAGCAGTTCACATTGCAGCCTTCAGCCCGACTTACCTTTCACGCGAGGATGTTCCTGCTGAGGTTGTCGCCAAGGAACGCGAAATTGCCGAGGAGACCGCTCGTAACGAGGGCAAGCCTGAGGCAGCTTTGGCAAAGGTAGTTGAAGGACGAGTCACAGGCTTTTTCAAGGAGACTTGTCTGCTTGACCAGCCCTTTGCGAAGGACAATAAGCAGAGTGTCGCTCAGGTGGCTAAGGCTGCCGGATTGACCGTAACTGGGTTCTTAAGGTTGCGCGTCGGCGTCTAGTTTAAGAATTGGTTAACGGGCTCGGTCAATGACCGGGCCCGTTTCTTGTTTGCGCCCTAGTATTGGAAAGGAAAAACGTCGTGATACCTGAAGGGCTAATTGGAGATGAAGAAAAGAAGAGTTCTTCTGAAGCTTTCCGGGGAAGCCTTCGGAGGCGGTGGCCTCGGGATTAATCCAGACGTTGTTGCCGCAGTGTCCAAAAAAATCGCAGACGCCGCCAAAGAAGTAGAAATTGCAATCGTCGTTGGAGGCGGAAACTTCTTTAGGGGTGCTGAGCTTTCAAACCGCGGAATGGATCGCGGTCGTGCTGACTACATGGGTATGCTTGGCACCGTTATGAATGCGTTAGCGCTTCAAGACTTTATAGAGCAGGCCGGTGCTGATGTCCGTGTTCAGACAGCGATTTCTATGGCCCAGGTAGCAGAGCCATACTTACCATTGCGCGCAATCAGGCACTTGGAAAAGGGTCGAATAGTTATTTTCGGCGCCGGCGCGGGTTTGCCTTATTTCTCCACTGACACCGTTGCCGCACAGCGTGCGCTTGAGATTTCTGCGGACGAGGTACTTGTGGCTAAGAATGGAGTCGATGGCGTTTACTCGTCCGACCCACACAAGGATCCAGAGGCAAAGAAGCTTACGGAGATCAGTTACCAAGATGCTTTGGTTCAAGGCTTGAAGGTTGTTGACTCAACGGCATTCTCACTCTGCATGGACAATCAGATGCCAATGCGAGTGTTTGGAATGGATGACATTTCGGCTGCGCTCTTAGGGAGCGAAGTCGGCACCAGGGTTCGAACATAGGCAAATAGGAGTAGATGAAATGATCGCAGAAATTTTGGCAGAGGCAACAAACAAGATGGACAAGGCTTTGGAGTCGACCAAAGACGATTTTGCGTCGGTCAGAACCGGCAGAGCTAACCCAGGGATGTTTCAAAAGGTGATGGTCGATTATTACGGAACGCCAACTCCATTGACGCAGCTTTGCGGAATCCAAAACCCAGAGGCCCGCTCTCTAATTATCAATCCCTACGATAAAACCGCTTTGCCGGCCATCGAGAGGGCGCTAATGGCGATGCCTAATCTTGGGGCGCAGCCCAATAATGATGGCGAAATTATTAGAATCAACCTCCCGGAGCTCACCGAAGAGCGACGGAAAGAATACGTTAAGTTGACTCGTGACAAAGCAGAGCACGGTCGAGTTTCCGTTCGAGGAATAAGAAGAATTGCGAAGGAAGCACTCGAGGCAGTGAAGAAGGACGGTGGAGCCGGTGAGGACGAGGTTGACCGCGCTGAAAAAGAGCTCGAAGCGCTCACCAAGGCCCACACTGACAAGATTGATGACGCATTAAAGAACAAGGAAGCAGAACTGCTAGAGGTCTAAATGGAATCAGGTAAAACTAGAACCTTGAGGCCACGGCTCGTGGTCGGGTTCAGCCTTGGCGCCATTCTCCTTCTTTCGCTGCTCCATCCTCTGGCTTTCACGGTGCTGGTGGCGGTTGCCTCCGGGTTTGCGGCTGCCGAATTGAGCGTTGCGATGCGATCAGCCGGTTGGCACGTTCCGAGGCTGGTTGCGCTTTTGGGGCCTGGGATAGTTATCAGCACATATTTTCTCGGCGCAGAGGGTCAGTGGCTTGGGTTGCTTATTTCGATTTTTCTTTTGGTTGTTTGGCGAATAGCTACCTTGGTTTACTCCTCCAACAAGCAATCTTTCAAGCAGACCCTCCGAGATTTTGGGGGTACGGCCTTTGTTCTGGTCTACGTGCCTTTGCTTTTGAGTTTTTCAATCCAACTTGTCTTAGAGCCGGCTGGCGTTCAGTGGGTCCTGGGCCTAGTGCTTACGGTTGCAATAATCGACACCTTCGGGTACCTAATTGGAATGTTTTTTGGAAAGACGAAACTTTCCCCTGAGATAAGCCCAAAGAAAACCTGGGAGGGCCTTGTTGCTTCAATAGTCGGGGCTTTCGTGGGCGGCCAAGTGCTTGTGTTGCTAACTCCGGCGTCATTTTTATTTGGTTTGGTCTTTGGGGCAGCAATATTATTGAGTTCCGTGTTGGGTGATCTTTCCGAGTCGCTACTAAAACGCGACTTGAATGTGAAAGATATGGGTAATGTGCTGCCTGGACATGGGGGAGTGCTGGACCGCATTGATTCCATCATCCCATCAGCCTTTGTGGCATACCTCATGAGTCAGTTAGTGTTCTAATCATGTTTCCAAAGAGCCAGCCGGATCTCATGGGGTATCACCCCGATCAAGTCGACGCACTCCTGGCTCGAATCAAGATTCAATTTGGAGCCGCCCATCGCAGTCTTGTTACCTCGTCTATTGTCTCTGTTGCCAGGTTCGACATGGTTGCGGGTGGCTACCAAATAACACCGGTCGATAGCACTTTGGACAAGCTCGCCGACTCTCTCGAGGCAAGAGAGATAGCTGAGAAAATGTCCCGGTCAGGAAAATCAGGTGTTCTCAACGAGTTAAATCAATTGCTTTCGGAGATTTCTAGGGTTTTGGATGAGAAGCCCAAGGAACGCTTCTCGGGGCAGAAGAACGGCTACTCGAAATCACATGTGGCTGAGCTACTGAATTCCATCAGAGTAAACCGGGGGAAGCTAGTTTCTCCGTTACCCCTGGAGGTTCGCACTAGGCCACTTGGGTCGGCCAGATCGGGGCTTTCGAAGGTGGAAATTGATGCGTTTCGCGGGCTCGTTGCCAGCGCCGGCCACCGGCAAATCGCGCTGGGCTAATTGCTCCAAAGCCAAACCCCTAATAGGCTTATCTTTTCCTGAGGAGCGAATTGGCGAAACATCAATCGAGAACCACTTACCCGCTGACAAGCGTCGGCATGGGTTTCGTTTTCGTGTCCGCTCTAGTGATGGTAACCGCGGTCGATCCCTACTCTGGCGCTTTCGCCTCCGCTAACTCAATGCAGAGTTTTGAGAGCGAAGACATGGAGTATCAGCAGTTAACAATTCAGTCGATTGCGGGGGATGGTTTCGGTCGGGGTGAGTTCGAGCTTGTAGATGGAGCGACCGCGCTAAGGCTTGTAGTTAGCAACGCTCCAACTCCGGATCCGGAGAGCGCAAAGGGGTTCGCTCTGGAGGCGACTACGGCTCGAGGCTGGGAATACACACAATTTTCATGTTTGGTCAAGCTCTGGGAGCGTGAGAGCAATTGGAGACTAACCGCGACCAACAGGTCCTCGGGTGCTTACGGGATCCCACAGTCACTGCCTGCTTCTAAGATGGCATCAGCCGGTGCGGACTGGCGAACCAATGCCGAAACTCAGATCAAGTGGGGCTTGGGTTACATCGAAGGTCGCTATGGCTCACCCTGTGCCGCCCTTGCTCATTCCGACAATCACAACTGGTACTGATGGTCGGTCGCAGACCTCGTCGAAATGCTGCTAAGCGTGAGTATCGCGAGCTAGATTTTTCAATGATTCGTTCCGCTTTGCCGCACTCGGAGTTTAAGCGCGGTGTGGAGTTTCAGGTCCAGCAGAGCTCCGGTGCGAATGCCGAAGAGGGAAAGCGATGGAAGTGTCCAGTCTGTCAAATTGACATTGAGCAAGGAATTGCGCACACGGTTGCCTGGGACCTTCATCGTGGAGTTGAAACCAGAAGACATTTTCATAATCACTGCTGGAAGCTGTTTGACGGGATGTTGACCTAGTGGAAGAGATACGCTCCTCCACCGTACTTCCCGGTATTCGCGAGGACGTCGAAATTCATACTGTCGACTCTGAGGTGCTGGTCGGTGAATTGTCGGTTCCAGCCGTTGGTGAGCCGCTGACAACTTTGATAATGCTTCACCCGTTACCTACTCACGGCGGTTTTATGGACTCCCATTTGATTAGGAAGACAGCTAACAGACTGCCGGCACTAATTGGAGCAGCTGTGCTTAGATTCAACACCAGGGGCACCACGTCGCCAAGGGGCACCTCATCGGGCCAGTTTTCAGATGGCGTTGGTGAGAGAGAGGATGTCGCAGCGGCAGTGAAGTTCTGCTTGAAGCGAGGTCTTCCAACACCTTGGCTAATCGGTTGGTCTTTTGGCACTGAGCTTGCAATCAAATACGGACCAGATTTGGACATTTTGGGGGCAATCTTGCTCTCGCCACCACTTCATCGTGCAACCGATGCCGACCTTTTGCGTTGGAACGAATTTGGACGACCGCTTATTGCACTCGTTCCTGAGTTAGACGAATATCTCGACCCAATAGCGGCGGCCGCGAGGTTTGCCATCGTCGACCAGGCTGAGGTTTTTGGGTTCGACCAGGAAAAACATCTTTGGGTTGGCGAAAAGGCAACCAAGAGAGTCTTAGACAAAATAGCCGAAGTTACAGTTCCGGGGAGCTCTCCGCTCCCTGCTAGTTTTTGATCTATTTTTTTAGCGAAGTTGCTGTCTTGGCATCCAAACCTCACGCACGATTAGCAGTATCGATGCTGCAACCGGAATGGCGATAACCGCCCCTAGGACACCCATAAGTGTTCCTCCCATCAAAGCCGCGATAACAACAAGGGCTGCAGGGATTGAAACGGCCTTCTTCATAATCCTCGGGGAGATTAGATATGCCTCGAGCTGCAGGTAAATCAGGTAATAAATAACCGCAATCAGAGCAAGCTGTGGACCTTCAATCAGAGTCACCGTGATGACGATAATCGCCGAGGACAATGGGCCAATTAGTGGGATCAACGAGATGGTGAACGCCATTAGCGTCAAGAGAAGCGCGAAAGGGGCATTGATGATGGTCAAAAAGATAAACAAGCTGGTTGCGTGTATCAAGCTGACGGATGTCTGGCCCATTACCCAGCGACCGACCGAATAGGCGATCTGGTCTGTGATTTTACGGAAGCGTTCGCGCTTAGAAGCCGAGGAAAGTTTTGCTAGGTAGTCCTTCATTCCCTCAAGCGACGCCATGAAATAAAGGGTTAGGATCACCACAACTATGACTCCCACCACGCCAGATATAACTCCGATTCCAACCTGAAGCACTCCTCCGAGTAGCACCGGCCAGTTTGCAGAATTGCTTATGAAATCGAGGCCTGAATTGGTGGCGGTTGTAATGGCGCCACCTAGCTGCCTGTCCCAACGAGTTATAAAATCCGTGGTCACCAGGCTCGCTGCAATGTCCGGTATTTGCTCGATCAGCTTTGCAGCTTCTCTAACCGCCGTTGGGATGATCGCCCAAAGTATTAGTCCGACAGTTCCTAAAAAGCCAGTAACAACTATTCCAACTGCAACCGGGCGCGGCACCTTGCGCTTGGTCAATGATCTTACGACCGGGTCAAGCCCTAGCGCCAGGAATAATGCGATACCAATGTAAGTAAGAATCGTCGCAGTCTGAGAAATAGCGGCGCCGATAATTATTGCCGTGAGGACTCCGAGTCCGCCGGTCAGTCCAATCTGGAATGAGTTAGTTACCCTTGCGCGCTGTTCCATCTATTCCTCCGGAGAATCAGTGTTGGTTACCAAACTACGCAGGTTTTTCAAATAAAGCTCACCTGAACGCACACGATTCTCGATTTTCTTCATGCGTAACTCGCTTGCCTTCTCAAGCTCGGCAATGCTTTCAAGGGCCTTCGCATTTATCTCAGTTGCCTCCAGATCAGAAGCGTGAACAATCGCCTCGGCTTGACTTCTTGCCTCAGCAAGAATTCGACTTTGAGCTTGACCGGCTTCCATTTCAAGGGCCTGTATTTCGAGTCGAATAGTAGAAATCGTCTTTTTTAGGTCGGTCAGGTCAACTTTGGCGGACTCTAGGTATGTCTCGGTTTGATGAACGGCCTCATTGTGTTTTTCCAGGTATTCTTTCTCGGCAACTCTTCTACGGGTTTTGAATTTTGATTCAAGGTCCGCAAGAGCGAGATCTTTCGCGGCTTGCTCTATCCCGAGCTGATCAAGATTGAGAACTTCTTGCCCGGCAATTTTTGCATCCAACTCCGCTTTTTTTGCCTCCACTTCGCGCCTCGCCGTGGTTTTGAGGGCAGCAACTTCCGTAGCGGCCTGCCCGCGCATCCTTGCAACCTCTAATTCGGCATCCCTCACCTTGTCCTTGGCATCGGTGGTTGCCTTCATGATCAGTAGTTCGGCATCATGTTTTGCCCCAGCGATTCTGCGGGCAGCGCGTCTTTCTGCAGCGGTGATTTGATCCTGATAAACATTCTCGGCGTTTTGTTCAATTCGCTTAGCTTCCTGGGTGGCCGATTCAATCAGTTTTTCCGAGGTCACAGCTGCCGCGCTCTCAATTTCTCGGGCGGTGGTCTCTGCTCTAATCAACAGCTCTGCGGCCTCGGCTCCGAGGCTTGAAAAACTCGGGGCGATCGTTCCACTCAGCTTCGCTTCGGACTGAGCAAGTTGGGCCAGTGTTCGTTGGAGTGCCTCTGCATTTTCGGTGGCCTGCTCTTTGACACGGACAAGTTCCGAGTTCAGGGCGTTCAGCTCACGCTCGACGGCTTCTGGGTCGTAGCCTCGCTTGGCTGTCTCGAAGCGATTATGGTCAGTTGGCAAGTTGAATCCTTGGTTGAATAGTAAACTTTCGTGGCTACCCAAGTGTAGTCGGAGCTGGTTTATGCGTTTTTGGATTGCCCTACTTGTATTTGTGACAGGGTTGGTTTTTAGCGCCGTCGGGTTCACTAACCAGCTCGAGAATCAGCCAATTAGCGTTATCAACGCATCCGCCTCGCTCAGCAAGCCAGCTAGTTATGTTTTGATTCCAAACGCTGTACTCAGTGCCTATGAAGGCGAGAACTCAGTTTTTGCAATCGGTGATGGCACCGTGTTTATGGCAACCGGTCGAGAGTCGGACATCGTTGCCTGGCTCGGAGATTCTTCCTACGTGGAAATGAGACTCTCAGTGAATAAGACAAACCAAAGCGCAAGCTTGGTGGAAATCGAAAGGCCGGGAACCGGAGAGTTGGAAGATCCAGCGGGCGCAGACATTTGGAAGACAGAAATTCTGAGCAATGGAACTGCTCTTTTATCCGTTGAGGTAAACAACGAAGTTGCGGTCTTAATGGCGTCGACCGGAATAGAGCTGGCGCCGAGAACTCTCCGTGTGACCTGGCAATTGGGCGCAACTGAGGCTCCGATAGCTCCAATAACCCTCATAGGTCTTGGAGTCATGCTTGTGGGAGCAGCGCTGGGATTGTATGCAGCATTTATCTATCGCAAGAAGTTCCGAAGTCGCAGAAACACTCGAGGCCCTAGAAGGCCCAAGCATCGAAGAACCAGAAGGGTCATTTCTCAAGCAGGTAATGGACCGCTCACGAGCAGAAGGTCCCTCAGAGGAATGAAATATGTCGGAATCGCGCTCTCGGTGGGAACGTTAGCTGGCTGCGTGCCGGATTATCAAAACCCAATTATTTCGCCCAAACCACTTGAGCAACCGGGTGTCCTTACGGCAACTCTTGACAGCTCTCAGCTGGAGAGAATTCTGAAGGAGATATCAGGGGTGGTAGCGGTCGCCGATGCGACTCTGGACAGAGAGTCTCTTGAGGTCAGGGTTACCGGTCCCGCTTTAGAAATCCGCAGAGCGGCTTACGCTTTGGCGGCGAAGAGCACTGATTCGCCATTCGCTCCAACGAAAATACTCGCCGGCCCAGTGCAATTATTTTTGCCTGGGGCAACCGACACTTGGCCTAGGAATACCATCGTCGTTACAGGAGAAAACTCCTTGCAGGTTTTGGTTTTGCGTCAAGAGGGTCCCCGCGATGATTACAAGCTTTATCAGTACTCTGACTTACTTCCGAACATCAGCTTCCCCGAAGTGCCAGCCGAGATAGTGGGTGCTAACGCACTGAAGGAAGATAATAAGTTCCTCTCGATGGACCCGGCGTCCCTTGTCGAGGGTCTTGGCAATCTTTTGAATCGCGGTTTCGAATCTCCGTGGGCACTTTTGATTGATCCAGACAACCAGTACGTCGCGGATGTGTCAGCTGTTCAGCTTGGCCTGCAAGAAACCCTGAGCAATGCGAATCTGAGTTTTGAGCACAAGCTATCTGAGAGTCAGCCAGTGATACTGGCAAATTCCGAGGGCGGGGCGCTGGTAGCTCTGTACATGATTGATACCTACACGATTATTCCTAAGGAGCCTGGTGACGCCGTGTCGATAACTGGCGAGGAGGCGATACTGCTTGGCACTGGAGGCAGCGCAACTGGGATTGAGACCAAATACGGTGCAATGTTGCTATTCAATGTCCCGGCATCTGGATCGGATGAACGTGCAACTCTGCTCGGTGCTACACAACAGCTTCTCTCAGCGATAACCTTGGGCGGATAATGAGTAATTTCGGAGCTATGGATCTTTCGGGTCTTGCCAATAAGACAACGCCACCGGCTGGCACTGCTATTTCTAGCTGGCTCGTCCCGGGCGATGAGCCAACGCTCAGACGCTATCTAACCCTTTCTGAAACCACTCCAGTACTAATGCTGGTCTCGGACCAGTCCGAGGCGTCTGTGAGGCTAAGAGCTGCCGTTTTAGAGGTTCTTGAAGCCAGTCAGGGCCGTTTTGCCGGCATTGACATCGACATCACTGCGAACCCTCAGCTAGCTCAGGCCGTTGCTGTTGAAAAGGCACCTGCAATGCTCGCGATTTTGGCGGGGCAGCCGGCACCTTTATTTCAAGGTGAGGCCACTAAAGAACAGCTTCTGAGTGTGCTGGGCCAAGTCCTGCAGCTTGCGGGGGAGAAAAATATAACCCAGACCGTGAGCATTCAGGGGGGTTCAGCACCAGAAAAGCCTCTGGCCCCGGAGCACTTAGCTGCAGTGGCGGCAATTGACACCGGTGATTTGCCAGAGGCCAAAAGGCTTTACGACAAGCTAATTGTCGAATACCCAAATGATTCAGATGCCACAGCAGGTCTCGCTCAGGTGAACCTCATGCTGAGGCTTGCGGCAAAGGATCAGACTGGCCCACTGGGGACCTTGTTCTTTGAAGCTGATCAGTTGCTGATTGCCGGAAATACTCGTGATTCACTCGCTTTGCTCCTTGATCGCTTTGAAATCGAAACCGATGCTCGCGATCAGATTCGTGACCGCTTGCTAGAGATGTTTATCTTGATTGGCGACAGTGACCAGGACGTCCTGCAAGCTAGGCGAAGACTGGCAACGCTGCTGTTTTAGTCAGACATCATTTTGGGCTATTTGTTCAAATTGCAACTCTTGATCGCATGACTCGAGAAGTAGGATTTTGACATGTCAGTCTTTCTGGATCACGCCTCCACAACAGCGCTTCGATCTTGTGCGAAGAGTGCACTAAGCGATGCGTTGGAAATTCTGGGAAATCCATCCAGTGTTCATAGCCAAGGGAGGGCGACTCGCGAGCTATTAGAGCAATCGCGGGACGAGGTAGCAAAGGCCTGCGGAGCAAACCGCAGCGAAATAATTTTCAACTCCGGTGGCACCGAGGGTAATAATCACGCGATCAAGGGCATTTTCTGGGATCGAGTTTCAAGAGACCCGGAATGCAAAGTAATCATTTCCTCCAGAACCGAGCACCATGCTGTAATCGATCCGGTCCAATGGCTCGGCGAAAATCAAAATGCCGAGGTTATATTCGTGGAGCATTTTTCTAACGGCATGATCGATATGAATTCTTTTAGGTCCTTGGTTAGCAAGCACGGCCACAGGATCGCTCTAATCAGCTTGATGTGGGTTAATAATGAGACCGGGGTGATTAGCGATGTTTCTGCGATCACCAAAATAGCCGCCGAGTTTGATATTCCTGTGCACAGCGATGCCGTGGCGGCTTTTGGTCACGTTCCCATCGATTTTCAAGCAAGTGGGTTGACCGCTATGACATTGTCTGGTCACAAGGTTGGGGCACCAATAGGGGTGGGTGCACTTGTGATTACTAGAAGTGCCAAGCCCATTTCATTGGTGCACGGTGGGGGTCAAGAACGTTCGCTTCGATCCGGAACCATGAATTACCCGCTCGCCGCCAGCTTTGCCGCCGCCGCTAGAGAGGCCATCGCTGAACTAGATCATGAAGTGACACGTTTAGGTGCGCTAAAAGACCAGCTGGAAGCGGCTGTAATGGAGGTCGTTCCTTCCGCAATAATCACAGCTCAGGGGGCCAATAGAGCTGCATACAACGCTCACTTTGTTTTTCCTGGAACGCAGTCAGACGCGATGTTGTTTTTGTTGGATCAAAAGGGAGTTTGTGTCTCTGCCGGTTCGGCTTGTCAGGCTGGAGTCCTAGGTCCTTCTCATGTTTTACTGGGTATGGGATTTAGTCACTTAGAGGCATCCGCGTGTGTTCGGGTGACCCTTGGTAGAACTTCGACATCCCAGGACGTTCAACGATTTTTGACTGCTTTAGCGCAAGTCCATCCAGTCGCCCTCCAGGCAACTCCTGCATAAACCCCCAATGGCAAATTAGACTTGTAGCCATGCGTGTTTTAGCGGCAATGAGTGGCGGAGTTGATTCTGCTGTGGCTGCCGCGCGGGCCGTAGAGCAGGGCCACGACGTCATCGGCGTTCACTTGGCTCTTTCTAGGATGCCGGGAACACTTAGAACTGGCTCCAGGGGATGCTGCACAATAGAAGACTCGATGGATGCCCAGCGTGCGGCTAATAAGCTCGGCATTCCTTTTTATGTGTGGGATTTCTCAGAGCGCTTCAAGCTGGACGTGGTCGATGACTTTGTGGCCGAATACCAAGCCGGTAGGACCCCTAACCCCTGTATGCGCTGTAATGAGCGCATCAAGTTCTCAGCGTTGTTAGAACGTGGACTATCACTTGGTTTTGAGGCAATTTGCACGGGTCACTACGCGTCAATCATTGAGGATGCCGGAGGGAACCTAGAACTGCACCGGTCTTTAGAAATGGCGAAGGATCAGAGTTATGTACTGGGAGTGCTAAACGCGAATCAGCTAGCTCACTCTATGTTCCCACTAGGGGCGACTGCGTCTAAAGATTTGATTAGGCAGGAGGCTACCGCTCGGGGCTTGAGTGTCGCAAATAAGCCGGACAGCTACGACATTTGCTTTATACCTGAGGGGGATACCCGGGAGTGGCTAAAGGACTTCGTACCAACTGACCCGGGCAAGATTGTGGACAGCGATGGAAATCAGCTAGGAGTGCACGACGGGCACGCCGGTTTCACAATCGGGCAGCGCAAGGGGTTGAGAATCGGAACTCCAGCAGTCGACCGCAAGCCAAGATATGTGCTGGAGATTAGGCCGAAAACCAAGGAAATTGTCGTTGGACCTGAAGAAGCATTGCAAGTCTCCGATCTCTTCGGCGCTCGCTATACCTGGTGCGGGAAAGCGCCTGAAAATCCCGAAGATGCTTTTGACTGTGATGTGCAAATAAGAGCTCACGGAGACACTGTTCCAGCCACAGCGGCAATTGTCGATGGTCAGATGCATGTGCAACTGAATGAGCCGCTCTACGGGGTACCGGCTGGACAAACTGCAGTCATCTATCTTGGAACGCGAGTATTGGGCCAAATGACGATAGATAAAACCCGTAGCAAGGTCTCAACTGGTGCCTAGTCAGTCGATAAGAATCGAAGAACTAAGAGCGCTGATTGAGAAATATCGAGATGCTTATTATCAACAAGACCAATCGCTTATTTCGGACGGTGAATACGATCTACTTGAACAAGAACTCAAAGAACTAGAGGCACTTGAGCCAATGGGCGCTGGGGATGCTCTAACAACCAAGGTCGGGTCTGGGTCCGGCAGTGTGTTCGATCCGGTGGTTCATGGGCAAAAGATGATGAGCCTAGACAATGTTTTTGACTCGCAAGGTTTTCAGGCTTGGGCCGAAAGGGTCGGTCCGGGGCCTTATTTGTGTGAACCTAAAATCGATGGACTTGCGGTGTCTTTGACCTACAAAGATGGAGTGCTCATTAGAGCCGCCACCCGGGGAGATGGCGAGGTTGGCGAAGATATTACCCAGAATGCGATGACCATTCAGGGTGTCCCACATCGACTTCTAGGCCAGAATCACCCAGAACTTGTCGAAGTTCGCGGCGAGGTTTTTTTTGAGCTTGAAGATTTTGCAAGACTAAATGCCAGAATCGTTTCCCAAGGTGGCAAACCCTTCGCTAACCCTCGAAATAGCGCTTCCGGTTCGCTTCGTCAAAAAGACCCGGCTGTTTCGGCGACTAGGCCACTGAAAATGCTGGTACATGGTTTTGGAGTTTGGTCCGCTGACGTTTCCAGTCAGAGCGCGGTTTATGAAAAGCTCGCGAATTGGGGACTTCCGACGACCAAGCGCTACCGGGTTCTTGAAACTCCAAATCTCGTACTGGCATATATTTCCGAACTGGAAGCGGCACGCCCTACCAT
>OOFT01000045.1_pt1 | contig 15459 bp, 16 predicted proteins | sample 1670301 | NCBI WGS metagenome assembly OOFT01 (sample SAMEA98140918, study PRJEB22522) | marine metagenome | biome: marine biome; feature: marine water body; material: sea ice | place: Arctic Ocean | collected 11-Sep-2015 | depth 0.3 m
TCTATAACCTGCGGTCGAGGGAGCGCAGCACAGTGCTCGCCGTTAGCTCGTTTGGGCAAGGAATGAGCTACACAATGACCACGATTATTGTGTTTTTGGTAGGAGTCTTCCGAGTGATCACCGGAGGCTGGGAATTTGCTCTTTGGATGTTGTTTGGGGTTGCTTTATTTAGTGCTTTGATGGGGATTCAAATTGCCAAAAACCACTTCGTTGATGACGAGCTGGTCCACTAGAGCCAGCGGTCAGCCTTGTATTCGGCCAAAACAGTTCTAACAGTTCCGGATCTCCCCCTAATCACCAATGACTCAGTGATTATGGTCTTGCCAAGTTTTTTGACACCCGCGAACAGCATGCCGTCGGTTACCCCGGTGGCAACAAAGAATGTGTTGTCAGATTTCACCATTTCGTTGGTTTCATAAACATAGTCAAACTTCAAGCCAGCATCGAGGCCGCGCTTTTTTTCTTCCTCGTCGCCAGGAGCAAGAATCCCTTGAATAAGGCCGCCTAGGGCCTGAATGCCGCAGGCGGTAATAATTGCCTCTGGCGACCCTCCCTTACCGACGCACATGTCGATTCGCGAATTTTCTCTCGCGGCCTGAATGCCGCCGGCAACATCGCCGTCTCGAAGCAATCGGGTCGCCGCTCCAGCACTTCTGATTTCATCCACGAGCTCAGCGTTATATTCGCGGTCTAAAACTGCGACCAGGATCTCAGCCACTGGCTTGCCGGTTACTTTTGAATAAGCACGGAGGTTTTCATCCATTGACTGCCTAATGTCACAGACTCCGATTCCGGCTGGGCCGGTCACAAACTTGTCCATTTTAAAAATCGTAGAAGCATCGAGCATTGAACCACGATCCGCAACCGCTATGACAGAAATAGCATTCTGCCTTCCGGCTGCCGTCAGTGACGTGCCATCGATTGGATCAACGGCGATGTCAACCTTCGGGCCGTTACCAGTTCCCACGATTTCACCGTTGAACAACATTGGAGCGTTATCTTTTTCGCCCTCACCAATGACTACGAGGCCCTCGAAGTTAACGGTCCCCAAGAAAGCTCGCATTGCATCGACTGCCGCGCCGTCAGCCGCATTCTTGTCGCCTTTGCCAATGAATGGATAGGCACGAATTGCCGCGGCCTCGGTGGCTCGCACCAACTCCAGTGCCAAGTTACGGTCGGGGTGCAGTTCCGGAGGCGATACATTCATGCTCTTAGGTTACTGATGCCAGAAGTGATGTCACGGTCAGTTTGAAAAATCAACGCCGTATCCGGAGCACTTTTCCGCGATACTCGCGGTTAGTTCGGCGACCTTGTCCGAAGTTCCCTGCGCAGGGCTTGATTGGCTTAGTTGTTTAGCAAGCTCACCGAGGTCGGCCGCCAATTCAGTCGAGAGCAAAAAATCAACCTGCTCTCCGACAATCGAATCGAGCTGGGTAATTACGCCGGAGTCAACTAGGCCTTTCTCATAGGCACCAGAGATGCCGCTCAAGGTGGAGCTGAGTGCCTTGCATGCAGCGGCATCAGCTGCAGTGGAGGCCACTTCTTGGATACTGCAGCCAGCAATGCCAATAACGCCGAGTCCCAAGAGGACAGCAATAGAGAGTTTCTTCATCGATTCAAACAGTATTTGCGATCGCTCCGATTCTGACTTAGCCACTCTTGCCAAATCAATACCCAAGACGTAACAATCGGCAATAAGGACTTATGCACACCCCACTCTGGTTAGAATCTTGTAGCCTCGACTTTTAGGACTGATCTCTTGCGTATTTACAACAACATCACCGAAGTGTTCGGTAACACCCCTCTTGTGACCCTGAACAAAGTAACCGACGGCGCTAAGGGCACCGTGCTTGCCAAGCTTGAGTTTTACAATCCGTCGTCCTCAGTGAAGGATCGATTGGGTATCGCTATGGTGGACGCCGCAGAGAAATCAGGCGAGCTCAAGCCTGGCGGGACACTTATCGAAGCCACTAGCGGAAACACCGGCATATCACTGGCCATGGTGGGTGCGGCACGCGGCTATAAGACCATTATCGTCATGCCGGACTCCATGAGCATGGAGCGCAAAATCTTGATTCGTGCCTACGGTGCGGAGCTAGTACTCACTCCTGCGGCGGAGGGCATGAAAGGCTCAGTTGCCAAGGCCGATGAATTGGGTAGGACAATCGAAAACGCAGTCATGATGCGCCAATTTGACAATGAAGCCGGACCCGACATTCACCGGAGGACCACCGCCGAGGAGATTTGGGCCGATACCGATGGCCAAGTCGCTGCCCTAGTTGCGGGAAGTGGCACCGGCGGCACCATTACTGGAACATCACAGCGACTGAAAGAACTCAATCCAGAGATAAAAAGCTTCGTTGTTCAACCGGCTTCTTCTCCAATGTTGACCGGAGGCGATGCAGCCGGTCACCCGCTGGCTGGAATTGGGCCGAACTTTATCCCCTCAATACTCGACACCAAAAGCTATGACGAAGTTATTAGCGTCGAAAACGCCACAGCATTTGAATTTGCAAGGCGAACTTCCGCCGAAGAAGGTATTTTGGCGGGCATCTCGTCGGGCGCTGCACTGTGGGCAGCATGCCAAGTTGCAGCACGCCCAGAGTTTGCCGGCAAGCAAATAGTGGTGATCGTTCCTTCATTTGGTGAGCGTTATGTATCTTCAACTCTTTACCGCGACCTGCAAGATGAATACCAGAGCAAGCTTTGAGCTTTAGGGAAGACATTCGCGCAGGACTTGAGCGCGATCCAGCCACATTGAGTGCATGGGAGCTGTGGTTCACGTCCGCAGGTCTCCACGCGATTTGGCAGTATCGTCTGGCGCACAGATTGTGGAATCTTCGGCTCCGAACGCTGTCAAGAATGGTTTCAAACCACGCTAAATTCTTCACCGCCATTGAGATCCACCCCGGTGCAACAATAGGGAAGCGGTTCGTTATTGATCACGGCGTCGGCGTCGTTATCGGTGAAACAGCAGTAATCGGAGACGATGTATTGGTGTACCACGGCGTTACCCTCGGCGGTAAAACCTTGGACCCTGTAAAGCGCCACCCCACGGTCGGAGATAGGGTAATTCTCGGTGCCGGAGCAAAACTAATCGGCAATATTCGCATTGGTAATGACTGTGCCGTTGGTGCTAACGCTGTAGTTACCAAGGACATGCCAGCCGGGACTGTTGCGGTCGGTGTTAATGCCAGATTGCTCAACATTACCGGAGACGATCTATACCTGATCTAGCTCCTGAAATGCTTCCGAAGCCCATTCGAAATTCTGGTTAGGCCGGAGTTTCTGGGATCTCTCTTTTTTTCTCAGTGCCCCCGGCTAAGTAAAGACCTATAGCAATAAGTGGTAATCCAACCGCTAACCCGATGGTGATCGGCTCGTTCAAAAACACGATACCCAGTGTTAGAGCTACGGCAGTATTGACGTAGGTAATCAGAGTGGCTCGGACGGGCCCAACTTCCTGAATCAACATGAAGAAAACCACAAATGCCAACGCCGAACACACCAGCCCCAAAACAATAATCGCCCAGATGCTAGAGGTGGTCGCTACGGCCAACTCGTCGCCCAAGCCGGGCAAGGAAAACGGCGCGTAGATGATTGAAACCATCGCCATGCTGACACCAATTACCCCCGCACTCGGAACATGGTTTAGCTTTCTGCTTGCGATAATCGGTGCGATTGAGTAGCCCACGGCGGCCAGAATGACCATCATCACAAATAGCGGATTCACTGCACCCAAGAATGAGTCGATTCCGACTAAAACAACAACGCCGAAGAAACCGATTAGCATTCCAGCCAATGAGCGCGGACGCAGAGCCTTACGATCCTTTAGGAAAATAGCCAGCACCGCTACGGCAAAAAATGGCACAGTTGCAATCAAAAGACCGGCAAGACCGGAAGATATGTTTTTCTCAGCCTCGGTAATCAAAAACCAAGGACCCACCATCTCGATAAGTCCAAACATCACCACATAAGGCCAGGCTCTCAGTGCTGGCTTTAGTCCACCGGTCAAAGCCGCGTAAGGAATCAGAACCAGCGCGCCAAGAAAAGTCCTGGCAAAAACAATCGTGGGTGTTGAGAAGCTCTCTAGAGCAAGTGCGATAAAGAAGTATGGGAGGCCCCAGAATAGGCCAGCCATCGAGAACAGAATCAAACCTCGAGATGACACTCCCTAATGTTAGTGTCCGAAGGGACTAATGACTAACCGGGTACTGTTGTAGTAATTATGAGTCCTTTAATAGAAAAAACTGCCCAAACTAGCGCAGACCTACACCCACTTATCTCTAACAGGTGGAGCCCAAGAATCTTTGATTCAAGCTACAAGCTGTCTGACGCCGAAGCGACGAGCCTTGGCGAAGCCTTCCGCTGGAGCCCTTCAAGTAGCAACCATCAAAATTGGCACGTGGTGATTCTAAGATCTGGAACCGATCTATTTGCGAAAATGTCAGAATCCGGACTAATGGGATTCAACCAAGCCTGGGCTCCACAGGGATCTGCCTATGCTGTGTTGCTGGCCGATACAAAATTTGATGGTGAACCTAGAAACCAAGGTGGTACCTTTTTCGATGTTGGTCTGGCAGCGAGCCAGCTGGTTACCCAAACCGAAGCTATGGGCCTCAAGGCTCACTACATGGGAGGCGTCAATCACCAGATCGTCTCGGACATAGTCGGCGCCAAGAATCGGGAAGTTATCTGCGTAATTGCGATCGGCAAGCAAGGCACAACTGAAAACCAGAGCGCAGAGATAGTCGAGCGAGAAGTAGCTATAAGAACGCGAAAGGATCCCGCCGAAATCTATTCAATAGATTCCAAAATCGCCTAGCTTTCGGAAGCGCGCTTTCTGGAAGAAGCATGGCGTGCACGGACGTTTGGATCGAGCTCCAGCTTTCGAATTCTGGTGGCTTCTGGCGTGACCTCAACACATTCGTCTTCGCGAGCAAATTCCAGGCACTCTTCCAAAGAAAGCTTTTTGGGAGGGGTTAGGCCAACAAAGTTGTCAGCAGAAGCAGCTCGCATGTTAGTGAGCTGCTTCTCCTTTGTGATGTTGATGTCCATGTCATCAGCCCTAGAGTTCTCGCCTACTACCATTCCGGCGTAGACCTCACTGGTTGGTTCAACAAAGAATGATCCACGCTCTTGCAGCGCGATCATCGCAAATGGCGTCGCAACACCGGCTCGGTCTGCAACCATAGATCCATTTTGTCGAGTAACAATTGGGCCGAACCATGGCTCATAGCCCGCAGCCAGTGCGTTCGCGATACCGGCACCCTTGGTTGTGGTCAGGAACTCAGTTCTAAATCCGATAAGTCCTCGTGATGGAACCATGAACTCAATTCGCACCCATCCAGTTCCATTATTGGTCATGTTGACCATGCGGCCCTTGCGGGCGGCTAGAAGCTGCGTGACAGCACCCAAGAACTCTTCTGGGGTGTCAATGGTCAGGTCTTCAACCGGCTCGTGCACCTTGCCGTCGACCTTCTTGGTAACTACCTGTGGCTTGCCGACTGTTAGCTCATAACCCTCGCGACGCATCTGCTCAACAAGAATGGCTAGAGCTAGCTCGCCTCGTCCCTGAACTTCCCAAGCATCTGGACGCTCGGTTGGAAGAACTTGAATCGAAACGTTACCGATCAGCTCGCGATCTAGTCGATCTTTCACCAAACGAGCGGTGACTTTGGCGCCCTTGACGCGGCCGGCCATAGGAGAAGTGTTAATACCAACGGTCATCGAGATCGCAGGATCGTCAACTGTAATTAGCGGCAACGGCCTGATGTCATTCGGGTCACAAAGTGATTCACCGATGGTGATGTCCTCGATACCGGCAACAGCCACGATGTCTCCAGGACCGGCACTATCGATTGGCATACGCTCCAGGGCCTTTGTTCCAAGCAGCTCGGTAATTTTTACGTTCTGAGTGGTTCCGTCTTGACGAGCCCAGGCAACTGTCTGACCCTTCTTGATTTCACCGTTAAAAATCCTAAGCAGAGCTAGGCGACCAAGGAATGGAGATGAGTCAAGGTTGGTGACGTGGGCTTGCAGTGGTGCGCCTTCTTCGTAAGTAGGAGCCGGGATGTACTTCAAGATTGCCTCAAATAGAGGTTCTAGGTCTTCCGAGTCTGGAAACTGACCATCTGCTGGCTTGTTTAGTGATGCTCGACCAGCTCGGCCTGAAGCATAAATAACAGGAAGATCCAAAATTGCATCGACATCCAAATCCGGCATAGTGTCGTTCAAATCAGAAGCAAGTCCCAGAAGTAGGTCATGACTTTCCTCAACTACCTCGTCGATTCTGGCATCCGGGCGGTCAGTCTTGTTTACAAGTAGCACCACGGGAAGTCTGGCTTCAAGTGCCTTGCGCAGCACGAAACGGGTTTGTGGCAAGGGCCCCTCTGATGCATCAACTAGAAGCAGCACACCGTCGACCATTGACAAACCGCGCTCAACCTCGCCACCGAAGTCAGCGTGACCCGGGGTGTCAATAACGTTTAGGATGATCGACTCGCCCTTGGCTGCAGGCCCTTCATAGCGAACCGCCGTGTTCTTGGCCAGGATCGTAATTCCCTTTTCGCGCTCAAGGTCGCCGGAGTCCATGACGCGCTCGCCCTGCGTCCCGTGAGAGGCAAAAGAGCCAGTCTGGCGCAACATGGCGTCCACCAAAGTAGTCTTACCGTGGTCCACGTGGGCCACGATGGCTAGGTTCCTGAGCGCGTTGTTCTTCATTTTTATATAGACCTTGGGTTGGGAAAATTCTGAGGAGGCTGGAATAGCCTTTCTAAGCTTACGGGAATTCCGCCTAAACTCACCATATGCCGCGAAATTTGCTTAGCTACGAAGAGGCCCTTGTTTCGGTTCACTCCAAGCTTGATGTTCTTATGAATACAAAAAACACAGCCATAGTTCTGATTGACGGCAGAGCCGGATCCGGAAAGTCGCGCTTTACCGGCCAGCTCGCAGACTTGATTTTTCGATCCGAGAAGCAACTCCCCAAGCTAATCCACATGGACGATTTATACCCGGGCTGGGATGGCCTCAGGGCAGGGTCGACCTATCTAAACCGAAGCATTCTTCAGCCAATTGCGGCCGGAAAGCAGGCGGCTTGGCAAGTCTGGGACTGGGAATTAGGCAGAAGAGGCACGTCAAACGAACCGGCGAATGGTTGGCGCAGTTTTGAGGGCGGCAATTTAGTTCTTGCGGAGGGCTGCGGCTCTGTGTCCAAGGAATCTAGCGAACTAGCGGACCTGACCATCTGGATCGAGAGTGACGCAGGCCAAAGGAAGACGAGATTCTCAGCAAGAGATCAGGGGCAGTTTGACTCATATTGGGCGGCTTGGTCCATTCAAGAAGATGAGTTTTACGAGCAAGAACAAACCATTAAGTTATGCGAGATTACGGTGGAAAACTAAACCCGGTTAGCCCGCCAAGTCCGAACTCCAGCAATAACGCTGAGTGTGATCACAACAAGCGCAATTATGTAGACCGCTGACCTCACGCCCGGGATCGAATAAGTGAAGTAACCGGCGATGGTCAAGCCCGATCCCCAGACGACCGCACCAACAGCATTGGCACTAAAAAACTTGTAGTAATCCATCTTGCTAATGCCTGCTAGGGCAGGCATTATTACTCTTCCCCAGGGCACAAATCTTGCAACAACAATTGACCACCAGCCGTAACGATCGTAAAACTGATCTGACTTGATGATGGCTTTTTGTAACCATTTGCCCTGACGATTATCGAGGTAAGGGCGTCCATAGTGCCGACCAAGAGTGTAGCCAACCTGATCGCCGAGCCAAGCGGCTATGCCGACCCCAATAACCATGACAAAAATATTGATTGAATCAGCGTTGGCTGCCGCAACCAAGCCAGCGGCAAATACCAGAGAATCCCCAGTTATAAAAGGAATAAAGGCACCAATGAACAAACCGGTTCCGGCGAACACGAGACCAAAAACAACCGTGTAGAAGAGGATTGGACCGACTGAATCAAACCAACTGACGATATCGTCAGAGACTGATAAGCGGATTATGGTCGAGGTCACGGAGTGAAGTCTAACTCGCTAATTTTGCAAAATGCTTACCTGCCCAAGCTTGGCTCTTCCAAGCGAAATCTCGAATTTCACACTATGGCCCCAGGGCCAATTGGGGCATTGCTTGCTAGATAGCAACTAGAAGGGCACGATATAGCAATGGATTTGAACTCGGTGATCGCTGAAACTAGAAACTTAATCACTTCGGTAGCGAACCAACTGTCGGCTGCTGGCGCCAACCCTGAGCAGCTTGCAGTATCGACGCCTGCTCGCAGGCTTCTTGGGGCTTTCCCGCTCTCCGCCTCCTACAAGAGGGCCGGCGAGGGCTTTTTGCTTGGTGCTCTTGTGGTCACCACTCATGGGGATGTATTTGAACCAGGCTTGATAATCAGAGCGAGCCTCAAGGTTTTGCCGGGCCATCAAGCTCAGAGCGCTCAGGAGCGAGTAGAGCTGAGGAGGAAACTTCTGGCGGCTAAGTTCCCAGAGGACAGCGCTGTTTTGATTGACCCTCGTCGATTGCCAATAGACGACCTAGAGGCACTGGCAAAAGAAAATGGGCCGCTAGTGCTAAGAGAAGTAGTTGTCGACGGGGTTCGTACTCAGCAACTCCTAGTCCGCTGGATGTCGACTGCTTCAGACTCTGACCTTCGACCGCTAGAAGATTATCTGAATGAGCGAGTCGAGTTGGCAATAACCGGAATCGCAGAAGCGTAAGCTACCAAAGTGAATATTTCCGACATCGTGATGGTTATTGCCGGCCTCATTCTTCTTATAGCGGGAGGCGAAGCCCTTGTTCGTGGCGCATCAACTTTGGCCTCCAAAGTTGGATTATCGCCACTGGTGATTGGTCTGGTTGTTGTCTCTGCCGCAACCTCTGCCCCTGAACTGGCAGTGACGGTTGGCGCTGTTCTGGATGGAGAACCCGACCTCGCGGTGGGCAATGTCGTCGGAAGCAACATCGTAAACATTTTGGTGATTCTTGGAATATCGGCGATCATCAGCCCGCTGGTCATAAAGCGTCAGCTGATTAGGTTCGATATTCCGGTAATGGTCGGTCTCTCGCTACTGCTTGTGCTGGTGAGCCTAGATGGAAGAATCAGCATCTTTGATGGGATGTTGTTACTTGCTGTTCTAGTTTTCCACATAATCATGAGCATTTTGATTGGCAAGCGCACTGCCGCCGAGCCGGATCATCAACCAAATGAGCTACCGGGTAATAGCAAGCCGACATCCATGTGGCTGGCCGCACTATTACTTGCAGTCGGGGTTGGATTATTGGTTCTTGGAGCTCAGTTGCTGGTTTCGGGAGCCGTGAATATTGCTACGGGGCTAGGCGTGAGCAGCCTGGTTATTGGACTGACCGTTGTCGCCCTGGGCACTTCGTTGCCGGAACTTGCCACCTCGATCATCGCCCTCAGGCGCGGCGAGCGAGACATGGCGGTTGGAAACATTGTCGGCAGTAATCTTTTCAACATCGGTGTAGTGCTTGGTCTGCCAGCCATTATTTTCGGCCAGGGCATTCCGGTGCCCTCAGCTGCAATTGCGCTTGATCTCCCGCTGATGCTCGCGGCGGCAGTTGCACTTTTACCAATCGCATTCACTGGCTTCATCATTGCTCGCTGGGAAGGCGTGATGTTTGTGGCACTCTACGCTGCCTACACCCTCTATCTCGTGCTCGCATCAACCGAGCACGATGCGGCCCAAGGCTTCACAATTGTCATGCTCTGGTTCGTCTTGCCGCTACTTGCCGTCACCATCATTGCTGTCACCTCATACGAGGTCGGTTTAGTAAAAGGCCGAAAGCAACGCAGCAGGCCCAAAGATGCACCAAGCAGCTAATTAGATTCCAACTACTCGCTAAGCGCTAAGGCGAAACTCCACCAAATCGCATGGCTATGCAATGATGGAATCATGACCGAAAAATTCGACTTACTCGTAATCGGCGCAGGAGTGGCCGGAATGTCCGCCGCAACAAAGAGCTCCTCGCAGGGCCGGCGCGTCGCTATCGTCGATGCACTTCCATACGGAGGAACCTGCGCCCTTCGGGGATGCGACCCGAAGAAAATCCTTCGCCGCGGCGCAGAAATCGTTGATGCCGCCCGTATGTTTAGTGGCAAAGGCATTGAAGGTGATCAATTCGGCATCAACTGGGCTGACTTGATGAAGCACAAACACGGCTTCACCGACCCAGTTCCGAAAAATATGGAAGAGAGCCTTCGCTCACAGGGCGTGACCACGCTCCATGGAGTGGCGGCGTTCACGGACGACACGCACGTCGACATCGACGGCAAGATCTATGAGGCGAGCAACATCCTTATCGCGACCGGCGCGCGGCCTCGCGAACTCGACTTTCCCGGGCATGAGCATCTCATCGACAGCACTGACTTCCTGAATCTGCCGAATCTGCCACCCCGGATCGCTTTCATCGGCGGTGGCCTCGTGTCCTTTGAGTTTGCTCACATCGCAGCGCGTGCGGGAAGCTCCCCCGTGATCCTCGACCGTGGTGACATCCCGCTGCAAGAATTCGACCCCGACCTCGTCGAACTTCTCCTGGAGCGCGGCGAAACCGCCGGCGTTGCCGTCCAGCGCAACACGACGATCGCCAGCGTGGTGAAGATTCCCCAGGGTTTTCGGATCACTGTGGAACGCGGTGGGGAGACAGCCACGATCGATACTGACCTCGTCGTGCACGGTGCTGGGCGTGTTCCGGATCTCACCCGAATGGGCCTTGATGCCGGCAGCATCGCCTACAGCCCCAAGGGCATCAGCGTTGCAGGCCACCTGCAAAGCACCACCAACCCTCATGTTTACGCGGCGGGAGATTCTGCGGATACTCCAGGGATGCCGCTCACACCGGTCGCCGTGTTTGAGGCTCAGGTCGCCGCGTCCAACATACTGAAATCCGGCACAGTCACACCGGATTATCGGGCAATACCCGCTGCCGTCTTCACAATTCCCGAACTCGTGCGAGTCGGCATGCTCGAGCATGACGCCCGCGCGGAAGGCTTCAACGTCGACGTGCGCTACTCCGATACCAGTGGCTGGTATTCGAACTACCGGATTGGAGAGACAGCCGGGGCGACCAAGATCCTGATTGACAAAAACACGGACCTCATCATCGGCGCTCATCTCTTCGGTCACCACTATTCCGAAGTTGCTAACACCATTAGCTTGGCCATGAAACACGGCCTGACCACGAAACAGTTGAGGTCGACTACCGCCGTTTACCCATCAATCGGAGGAGATTTGGCGGCGATGCTCTAAGCAGCCTGCACTCGTATCGGCGGATGTCGTCGTATCCACTAGACGCCTGATCAGAGTAATTTTTAGATCTGGCTAAACGTTAAAGCGGAACTCCACAACATCGCCGTCCTGCATTGTGTAATCCTTGCCTTCGATTCTGGCCTTGCCGAGTGATTTAGCCTGAGCCATGGAACCCGCACTGTCTAGATCGCTGAAAGAAACAACCTCAGCTTTGATGAAGCCTTTTTCAAAATCAGTATGAATAACGCCGGCAGCCTGGGGAGCCTTGGCACCCTTTGGTATTGTCCAGGCTCTGGATTCCTTTGGCCCGGCAGTTAGATAGGTCTGAAGTCCCAAAGTCTCAAATCCGATTCGTGCAAGCTGGTCAAGACCCGACTCGTTTTGCCCGAGCGACGCAAGTAACTCGTTAGCCTCCTCCGGAGACAGATCGATGAGCTCCGATTCGACCTTGGCATCCAAGAACACCGCTTCCGCGGGCTTAACTAGGTTGGCCAGCTCCTGAAGCCGCTCCGGGCTTCCAAGAACTTCCTCGTCAACATTGAACACGAACAAAATTGGCTTTGCGGTCAGCAGGCCGAGCTCTCGAATCGGCTCTAAGTCGATACTTGACAACGACAGCGGTGTCCCGCCGTTTAGGCAAGCCATTGCTTCATCGATTACTACGAGCACCGACGGATCGACTTTCTTGCCCTTGACTTCTTTTTCAAGTCTTGGCCTTGCCTTCTCGAGAGTTTGCATGTCGGCAAGAATCAATTCGGTGTTGATTGTTTCGATGTCTCCACCAGCATCAACTTTGCCCTCGACGTGAATAACGTCACTATCGGCGAATCCACGGACTACCTGAGCGATTGCATCTGCCTCTCGGATGTTCGCCAGAAACTTATTTCCGAGACCTTCACCCTCTGATGCGCCCTTGACGATTCCTGCGATGTCAACAAAAGAAACCGCTGCTGGAAGGATTCGCTCCGAACCAAATATCTCTGCCAGCCTCTTGAGGCGCAGGTCTGGAAGGTTCACAACGCCGATGTTGGGTTCAATTGTGGCGAATGGGTAATTCGCCGCCAAGACGTTGTTCTTAGTCAGTGCGTTGAACAGGGTGGACTTGCCAACATTGGGCAAGCCGACGATTCCGATAGTTAGGGCCACCGGCAAAGCTTATTGCCTCATACTTAATGTGTGGCCATGGAATTCATAAGCATTGACTTTGAAACAGCTAATTCCTCGCCCGCTTCCCCCTGCGCAGTTGGCCTGGTGAAGGTTACCGATGGCCAAATAATCGAGACACTGTCGATGTTATTTCGACCACCTTTTCCAAACAACTGGTTCCACGAAGGGAACATCCGGGTCCACGGAATCAAGCCGGAGGATGTAGCCGATGCTCCTGATTGGGAGGAAGTGCTTCCAGAATTGTTACTTTTTACCGACGGGTTACCACTTCTGGCGCACAATGCCGCTTTTGACATGGGCGTGCTTCGAGCTTCGGCCGCGGCAGTGTCATTTGATCTTCCGAACTTGAGCTACGGGTGCACGTTGCACATGGCCAGGAAAACCTACAACTTAGACAGCTACCGTCTGAACGCGGTCGCCTACGCGATAGGGCACGAAGAATTTGCTCACCACGATGCACTGGCAGATGCCGACGCCTGCGCAAGAATTGCGCTGGATATGGCCAACCGGCACGAGGTGGGCTCTCTGGATGAGTTGTTAATCAAAACCAAGCAGCGTTTTAAGACCTTATTAGTCTGACCCCACTGCAATACTTGTGAGCATGGAAACTGGACTTATTGCGAGCAGCACGGCCATTTGGGCAGGCGTCAGCGCCCTACTGTTCGGCCTAATCATTGGAGCCGTATTCGGCATCAGATACCAGAAGCGAAAAATCGTTGGCTCTGATCCAGAACTTGGAAGCAAGCTGGCCGGCCTAGAGGCAACAGAAAAGGAGCTGCGAGCTCAGCTTCTCAAGGCCGACCAAGCCTCCGCAATTCAGGCTCATCAGCAAGACCAGGAAAATAAAGTTTTAGTCCAGCTTGGACCAGTAAAGCTGCAGCTTCAACAAATGCAAGATGTTGTCCAACGCCTGGAGCGAGAGCGAACCGAGCAATTCAGTTCCATCTCCGAGCAACTTAGAACCGCCATCGAAACCGATGAGAACCTTAGAAAGCAGACCCAGCAACTTTCCCAAGCGCTTAGCTCAAACAGCCTTCGAGGCGTTTGGGGTGAGACTCAGCTTCGAAAGCTGGTTGAGCTTGCGGGTCTAATAAAGCATGCCGACTTTTCCGAGCAGGCAACGATATCAACCGACACCGGAATCGGTCGAGCCGACATGGTCATAAACCTTCCCGGAGGCAAGTCTCTAGCTATTGACTCAAAGGTCCCATTCAGCGCCTATCAAGAAGCCAGCGCTATCTCGGAACTTGCAACTGGCGAAGAAGCCAGCAGGCGGGACCGGCTCATTAAGGACCACGTGGCCGCAGTAAGAAAACACATTGACGACTTGGGCAGCAAGGCCTATTGGACTGGCTTGGATTCATCTCCGGATTTCGTAATCTGCTTTCTGCCGAGCGAATCTCTGCTTTCTGCCGCTCTGGATTCAGACCCTGCCCTGATGGAGTACGCATTCAAGAAAAATGTTGCGCTCTCATCTCCGGTTTCGCTATTTTCCGTTCTCAAAACAATCAACTACATTTGGCGCCAAAATGCGGATGAGTCCCAGGTTCGCTCAATGATCAAACTGGGCCGGGAGCTCTATGAGCGAGTTGGAAAACTTGCAACTCTCACCTCAGACCTTGGCAACAAACTCACCTCAACGGTGAAGTCCTATAACGCCTTCGTCTCCAGCTTGGAGTCCAGAATGCTGGTGACTGCCAGGAAGCTAAATGATCTCGACGAAAATGAGCTGGGAATTGATTCGATTACCGAACCCAAGCAAATCGAAGAATCTCCAACCGCAATGACGGCCAAAGAGCTTTCGGACGACTGAGCGCTTATCGCTATAGTGTTGAGGACGCGCCTACAAAGATGTGAGTGGAATCTCAGTTTTTACTACCCCACCTTCAAGGAGTAACCATGGCAGGCAATACCTCCATAGTCACACTTACACCTGCGCCAACTCTTGACAGAACCTACTTCGTGAACAACCTTGAACCCGGTGGCGTAAACCGTGCTACCCGAGTGGGCGAAGAGTTAGCCGGCAAGGGAATCAACGTTTCCAGAGCCCTGAGACTTGCGAATATAGAGGCCCCTGGAATCGTCCCAATCGGTGATGCGGACACTGGAGTTCTGGAGCGCACCGGTTCTGAATTTCTCACGCCGCTTTGGGTTGAAGGAACACTTCGTGTCTCAACTACAATCGTCGAAGAAAACGGACCGACCACAAAAATTAATGAAAACCCAAGACCCCTAAAGCAAGCGGACTGGGATCACGTCCTGAGGCTCACTGAGGAAACCTTGGTCGCAAGCGGCGCCATGTGGCTAGTCGTTGCTGGGGCTCACCCAGACATACTGGAAACAGGCAAGGCGATAGATCTTCAGCCGCTCTTTGATCTAACAAAAAAACTCGATGTTCGCGTTGTACTTGATACCTCCGGCCCCGCACTTCGTTTCTGGGCTCAAAATGGTAGCGCCACAATTATGAAACCCAACGCTCACGAACTAGCCGAATGTGTCGGAAGAGAGCTCAGTACTTTCGGGGACGTAATTGATGCCGCCCGCCAACTAAATGGCTGGGGAATCGACTGTGTGATGGCTTCGCTGGGCGTCGACGGAATACTTGCCGTAACAAGCTCGCACGCCATACATGCCCGCACAGCTCCCGTGAAGGTCATCAACACCGTTGGAGCTGGAGACTCGACCATTGCCGGGTTTCTTGCGGCACTGGCCACGCATCCGGCTGACGAAACCGCTTACGGCGTCGGGTTCGACATCGCCGAAGGTATTTCGGCGGCGGTTCAATGGGGTGCGGCGAAAGTCCAACAACCTACCAGTGGGCTCCAAAGTATTGAAAATCTTGTTTCGGCGACAGTTGACCAAAATCCAGACCGAAATCACCTTCTCGGTGAGCCAGCAAAGCCCTAAGGAGCAAACATCATGGCAGTCGTAACTTCCAACGAATATTCTGAAATGCTGAACCGCGCCAAAGCCGGAGGCTTTGCCTATCCAGCCCTAAACGT
>OOFT01000046.1_pt1 | contig 15426 bp, 1 predicted proteins | sample 1670301 | NCBI WGS metagenome assembly OOFT01 (sample SAMEA98140918, study PRJEB22522) | marine metagenome | biome: marine biome; feature: marine water body; material: sea ice | place: Arctic Ocean | collected 11-Sep-2015 | depth 0.3 m
CGGGAACACAAACCAGCCCTCAGGACGTGCAACAGGCATTTCGAGTCTGTCCATCATAGAAGTTCCGCCTTTGAATTTCCGAGTTTTGAAAAATCCTTTGATTTTCTCCACGTCAATTTCGCCGATAGTTTGCCATTTGTTCTTCAGCTGCCAGAGTGTCTTTTTGTTTACTATCACACCTTGTGTGTAATTGAGAGTAAGAGAGTTTCCACACGCACGTTGTTCGTCGAATGCAGGTCCGCAAGACCCACATCCGGCGCGCAGCTGCGGCTCAATCATATCATGAGTTGCAAAGGAAACTGTTGTGAAAGGAACTCCGTCACCGGGAAGAGGGAAGTTGCAGGCACCGACAAGTTTCTGCGGAGCTCCCGTCCAAGGTGATTGGTCGACTTCCTTTTCGACACTGGCACTTGATCGCGAGGGAGGTAGTCCAGGCGGAAGAGGAGGAGGAATCACCTCGGGATCCTCTTCCTCCAACTCCTGATATTCCTCGCTGTCTTTGGCATCACTGGAATCACAATGTGCTCCTGACCAGTCGTGGGCAAAGAATAAACAGTCTTCCTCTCTGATTCGATATTGGACATAACATTGTGGGCAGTAGGTCATTCCAGACGATACAACCATTAAGCAAGCAGGGCAAACTCTTGACCCTTGTGCAATGAGACATTCCGGAATTTCTCTTTCGAGCGCCTGCAGGTAATAGTTATCGCGGCGCAATTTGTCTTGGCAGTTTTCAATGATTACCTCTTTTATTTTCGGATCGGTGGACAAGGCAGCCGCAATTTGGGTGGCTAACACTTGCCTTTCGGCATTGAAACTTTTCACCAGCAAACTCTTCATGTCAGGCGAGTATATCCACTCCATCTCGAACTTTTCATCCCTCTCGCTCCACCACAGCTTCGACATTCCGTCAAAGTATTTGCAGGGCACTGTATTGGTGGACAGAATGATGCCGTTGGAAGAGCAGTATCGCATCCCACACTCTTGGATTGCGGCAAGGCTCACCGACACAACAAGGATGGTCATCCCTGATTTCTTTAACCAAGCAAGCTTTTTCTTCATAAGATCATTGCGGGGGTCAAGCGGAGCAAATGGGGAGAAGTGAATGTCCATACGACCTCCTTCTTCCATCAACGCCTGTCCTGGCTTTAATCCATGCTTGACAATTTCAGAAGCCAAACTTGGATTGGTCATGTGGAAACAACCGGGAAACATGCGTATGATTTCCGGGGTACACTCCATCGCGAGCCGGGAGGGGTCAATAATGCGGAGCGCAGAATGACCAGATGTGACCCGAAAGGCCAGTGGCCTGATGTCGCGAGAGCTTTCATGATCGTATTCCACCATTAGCTGTAACCGAACTTTTTCACTTGAGCGAAGTCTGATCAGCGATTGTAGCATAAGATGACCAATGTCCACATTCCTCAGGCCTTGAATTTCCCGAAGCATTCTGGTCTGCATTCGTGAATCCCGTGATGAGTTCCATCTTGAAGTCGCTTCTCCTGCAAGGATCTGGTAGATTCTCTTAAAATGAAACCATCCACCGCTGTCGCAGGCCTCACCACATTCGTAGGTGGCACCATAGTGCCTTCCGAAACCTGTCAGTACCTTGGACACTAGCTTTCTATCATCACGACTGAACTCCGACCGAGCCCATGTCTGATAGGATGTGTCTTCAAAGGTTTGATTCCACAGACTTTCATCACCGTCGAGAATACGTACTCTGTGAGTCACATTCGACTTATACTGTGACAGAGATGTCCATGAAGCAGGAGTCGTACCTCCAGCGTCATACTTTTCCTCTCTTGTGCTGTCGGATATGGCTTGCAACCCGTGATCGTTGGGTCGACCTCCAAGTAACTGCTCGTTAGTCTCAATCCAGTCCGCCAGATGTTTTTGACCGATGCTGTAGTACGATGTTTTGTTGGGTGATTGTTCAAATCCTCGTAGCTGCAACATTACTTCCGTGGCTGCGAGAGTCTTCGACGCAACTCTTTCTTTTTGTTGTTTCGGACCAGCCGGATTACTAGGCAGAGGCATCTTACCCCCCTTTCCCTGTGTTTCTTGTATCGCAGGAGACTCAGCACCTGCTGATGCCGAAAAGGGCATGGAGGTAGGTTTCTCCGACGTCGATGATGAAGATGTAGCATGTGGAGCTTGTTGTAATCCAGACGACGCCGTCCTTTGTTTCTTTCTCAGATTTTCAACAGCAACAAACACGTCGGCATAATCAGAATTTCGTTCCTTCATTGCCCGTCGGAGAGCACGATGAAGCACACTGGCTTCACATACGCAGTCCTTGATTGTTAGCCCCGACATACATCCCATGCATTCTTTGGTCGCGGATGATGGAGAACTCAATTCTCCACCTTTTGGAGATCCTTCGTCGTCAGAAGAAGTCCGCAAGACTTCATCATCTTGCGAAACATCTCCAATTTGGTGCTGCCCAATGTAACCATCACGCAATTCGATCTTTAGTTTCGAAAACGTGTCGACCAGGCTAAGAACTTCCGCAGAATAACCCTTCCACTTCATGTACTTTGATTTGTTTCGTTGTCGCTTAGACACAAGCACAGACTCATGTGGAAGGTCCTTGAACGACAGCATCGATGCCTCGATCCTGCTCCACAGTCCATTCGGATCACGGTAGAGATGACCGAGCTCCTTGGAATAACGATCCACCATATAGCAGAAGCCAATTGCAGTTTCAACCATATCTCCTAACCTTTCACGACACCTTTCCAGATCAGTGCCACGGGCACCGGCAAGATGTACTAACCAATCCGCATAGACTTGGTTCATGGGATCACTCGTGACCCTGTAGTACGATCTGCCACGATCATCCACATGTCCTTCGACCGAGTACTGATTTAGCTGTCCCGACTTGACCAATGCTTCCACTTCTGCTTTTCTGACACGAAGACCGCCAGCGTAGGATAGTTCTTTGTTGAGTATATTTTCCTTGAAGTTGTTCTCCAAAGTGACGATTATCTCGTAAATCGAAGCTCCGTCAGTCACTGGTGTCCATGCGTTGTTGGAATGATTGAGAAGAGAAGCAGCTGTATGCAACGGATTCAACTCGTACTCTCTCATCTTTTTCTCACAAAGAAGAGCATTGCAACGAAGACACGATTTCGTGTTGTTGCACAAGACCTCACCGTCTTGACAGCTGTTGTCTCGGCTCCCTCTGATCCAGTGTCGCGATTGTCCGACATTTCTAACTTCCAGCATTTCACTCATCTCAGCTTGTGAATATTCCACTTTCTCGCCCGAAGCAGGACTTGGAGGGAACTCAATTCCCTCCACTTCCTCCGACTCGCATTGGAATTCTTCTTCTTTGATCTCTTGCACCTTTTCAACAGGCCATTGTTTGGTCTCGAGAACATAGCGGTTGAGCGGAACGCTCTTGGTAATTCTTTCAACAAGACCGAGCCGAATGGAAAGACCGACAAGGACTTTCTGTCTCATCACCGTTTTGTCCACAATCTGCGCCAGAGCACCCATTTTATCCGCCACATCAGTGCGAATAACCACAAAGGGCTGCTTCGTAGTCCAAAATGCTGCATGATCTTGCCAGAAGCAAGTGCCTAGATCACATAAAGCGCCACTTTTCATGCACGTCTCGAACATGTAGCGAACTTTGTCTCTAAAGCTTTCTTTGTGATCGCTTGTCCCGGTGCTGAAGTCTGCAAGGTTGATGTTAAGAACGACAAACGGAACATAGTCGTGATTCGCAAGCTTTTCAACAACTTCACCAAGTAGTTTTAAGGTTTTCACCTCTGGAATGATCAGACGACCATCGTCCCAAAATTCGTGAAGAGAGAGAAAGATGTGAACACTCTCACCATCCGACGCTTTTCCACTGGCACGAAGGTTGCGTCTCCAATCACGTTGTTCAAGAAATTCATCGATCGCCTCGGCATACTGTTGAATAGTAGCCGGAGATTCGCCATCAGAATTGATGTTGACAGTGGTCAACGCATCGTAAACAAAATGTGTCTCCATCATTTGGCCGGCGCTGCTATATTTGCCGTCCAATGAACTTCCAGAAGTTCGATCAGCAAAGACGACAATGGGTAGATTGCGCAATGAGTTGTAACACAAGTCGTCAACAAGGAGCACTCTGAACATGGGTTGTTCAGTACGGATAACACCAAGGAAGATGACGAGTTCATCAAATATAGGTTTGTCTAATGCTTCACCAAGTTCGTGGCGGCAAGCCAGTTCCACAAGTAGCTGAGGCAAGCAAACGAATCCATCTTTCCACCCAAAGTCATTCAGGAGCACCGAAAGGTTCCTTAGGCTGCTCCGTACGTCTTCGGTTCTTCTGACAGAGATTATTTGTTCTGCCGCATCACCATGTCTCGAGAGTAACATGAATTGTATCATCCTTTTGATATAGATACTCCACTTTCCCACTTTATGATGACACCGCCAAGCTTCGTCAGGAGTCTCAATGACTCCGCCAACCTCGTATGCATCGCCGTGTTTAAGGAACACTTCTGCTGTTCCTACGGATCCTTTAAGAGGTGCACGTGAATACTCTGATGAACGGCTTTGTCCCCAAAATCCTAAGTCACCGCCGGTGCGCCGCATTTTTGATAGCAACTTGTCAACTCCGTTGGCTATTATCACATCTCTTTGATTCATCTGATTTTCAGCGAGCGGTAAATCTGGTGTTGATGACACAGCGCCGGCAGGAGCACTCAATGCTCCAGCCCCCGCCGAGGTACTCACAACCCCGGCGGGCTGCGTTTCCAAATCCGACATTGCCTTAGCTTCAGCCAACATCTTCACACCTGCAACAGATCTCATTTTTCTTGCATGGAAATCTTCTGACCAACTCTTGATGTAATTCTTCCACTGATCGTAATTTTCAGTCCAAGCGTATGTTTCCTCAAGTGCAACAAGAGTGTCGTAAAGGCGTGTGGCCATTTTCTGCAATCTCTCATCGTCATCGTCCGGAATTTCCTGGCATAATGCTTGCCATGAGTACACGTTGACGGTCATGGCAGAGTAGAGGAGATATGTCACACCGTCAAATTTTGGTTTGGTGAGCTCCAATTCGTCCGACGCACTGGCCGCGTCGTCCTCGTACCCCTTCGCCAACTCGGCCCAGTCTTCAGGCCACGTGCAGCGTTCTCCCAGTTGTTCTTCAATGCCGCGCAATTTTCCTTTCGCTTCACGAATCATTGCTTCGAAGGTTGTCACGACCTCCGTTTCTCCGATACAATCCTCACAAAGTATTTCAATTGTGTAGAAATCCGAGAGCAATTCATCAATGCTTTCGATGGTTTTATTGACTGCGGTCACGTTTATGGCGGTTATCAAGCCAGACCATGCCAACTCATTCCAGGAGACTGATTGTAGGTCTTGACGAGGGTCAGGGTCGTTCCAGGCCATCGCAAGAGGCTTCATGGTATCGCATATGTCAATCAACCGCTCCCGCACTTCTTGCCATACTTCCGGCGTCATCACCCGAATGATGCCTTCGGCACCCAATTCGATCATTGAACCAAGAACTCCACTGGATTTGATGGTATTTTGCACGAGTTGTCGAAGGGTCCTTGACGTTGATTCTCCGGAAATTGTCGCAGCCACCACGCGAGTGTGATAGCGACGAGCAAAGAACGCCGTGTAACGCTCCTTTCCCGGACTTGGAGAGAGGATGACTTCTCCATCTCTTTCGATGTACTGGCATGGTGTTTCAGTGTTCGCCTCATAGATCGCAAACAACACCTCAATAATGAGTGCCGGGACAATATTTGCTGCTGCCAGGGCCCATTGTTCCAATGAGGATCGTTCTGAAGTCCTCACGACTCCAGCAACCGCGGTACTCACAACCACGGTTGGCCATTTTGCAATGCATTGGGCCTCCAACGGAACTCCAGGAAAGTAACCTCCCGTTCCAGTCATGAAGGGCCTTGCGTGAATTTTCATTTGGCTGGGCCACATTGCCTGAGCCGCATTCGGTCCACCAATCAAATCTCCTGCGCCACCATCGGTCTGCTGCTGCTGCGCCATGGCGGGAGCACAAATCAATACTGCGGAGGGATTTTCCTTTTGCTCTGAGTACAAGCTGCGACACACCAATATCTTTCGATTGCTGAATGAACAACTTGTGAAGTGTATGTGGTTCACCATGTGTATACATGCATGGTCATCGAAAATAACGATAACAAGTGACCCAATGAGTGACGAAACAGCTCCTTTAGGTCCCAAAGTCATGGCTTCAATGGAATCATACTCTTCTTCAAAGTCCCAACCTTCGTTCCATTTGACGTTGACCATGTCACAACACCTCTCAGCAATGAACCCGAGGTCCCCGAGTCCAGACCGAATTGGTCCTTTCTCCTGAAGAGTATTGTGCCACGATCGCGCGTTGCTTAATGGAACGTCGATTTCCTTATGGTCGATAACAACGGCAAGGTGATTGAGGTATTCATGCTGTGGCTTTTTAGTGCGTGCTTCAAAGATCCAAACACCACGTTCTATCCATTCCATGACGGGGGTGCGGGGATTTTCAAGATCGGTCCAAATTTCTTGGTTTGCTGTGCATTCCCATCCTGAGGTCCTTTTAAGCCAAACAGTTCTTTTCGAAAATGCCACATTCTCAATCGTCCGGTGTAATTTTGGTTCTCGTACAACAATGTACCATAGTCCTTCACGTTCATGCCATCCATAGCCTGCATCCCAATGACCCAATTCTGCGGGCATTTTCTGATCCGAATGTACCTTCTTTCCGGTTACCGGTGTAGATTCAGTAAATATCAACGAATGAAGATTGTGAATGTGCGGCAATTTTAAATCCTCAAGGCTAACAATGTTGATTTGTTCGCAAAGATTGGTCCACTTTACGGGATCTTGAAAGGCTTTCGTGTAGATGTCTGCAGCCATCAGAGAAGTCGAAATGTACTGAACGTGTACATCGTCCCTCTTGCACTGCTCATGCATGGAGGCTATACATATTCCGTGAGTTTTACTAATCTGCCTCATTGTAGGGTTCCTTCCCGATCGGACAACCGCGGCCATAGCCTGGTTGTCGACGTGAAAATATAGCACGGTTTGCACCGGCTCTTTGGATTGTGCTTTGTGTAGTAGATTCATCACTCCTATGATTGGCAAGCCTGCTGTTCTGAGGGCAAGGCTGCCCGCGACCAGTTCGGCTTCCGTGGTGGATGAGCTTACACATCCTTGTCTCTTACTTTGGCCCGACAATGGAAAACTAGTATGGGGTCCTCTGAGACAGAGGTGAACTCCCGATGTAGATTTCAATGTTCCTTCTGTTCCGGCGAAGTCAGAATCCGAAAATAGATGAGGCTGAATGTTCTTAATCTCGTCACCTACCCAACCAATCATTTTTCGATTTTTGGTGGTGTTGATGTAGCAGACAAGTTTGTACAGCTCTTCATCATGCCTCTTTTTCCATTTTGTAAAGTGTTTTGCGAGTCCTTGAACCGGTCTAAGGAGGTCAAATCTTGCCATTCTGGCTACGTACATAATTTTCATGAGTACACTGCGGGCTCCCTCTGCGAGTTGCCCTGGTTCATCACCCTCGTCGATAGCCGAGGGACCGTCCCCCCCGACTGCGGAAGCGGAGCCTGCAGAGGTACTCAATACCTCAACATATCCGCACCACGAACAACATGGCAAATCACCTTTCATTGGATCTCTCGCGGGTCCGTGCACCCCTTCGTCAGCCAAAAATGGTGTCTTAGCTTCTTTGAACTTTATGTTCTTGCCGGCAACTTCTAAGTATCTTGCAACGCATTGCTCCAAGAATGACTCCATGTCGTAGATGATGCAAATGGCAGGGATTTTCCCCGGAAGCTCAATTTTGACTCTGCTTTGGTTACATCCCAAGTACATGCCTAGGGGTCCATCAGGGCCAATGCTCAATTTAGAGCGAAGTAAAGCCCAACCCTTGGCAATGTTCTTGTCTGGACCAGCCAGTTTGAAATCATCGACGTAAATTACCAGAAGCAAAGAGAGTTCAGAATGGAAGTACACCGATGGCCATTCTGCACCAAGGGGGCGAAAGCCAACGGACTTCACATCTTCGTCACACTTGAGTTCCCACATTGTGACACTGTCCGGATGGCCATACAAAGCCATTCGAAGGATAGTCACTGGATTGGTCATCGTGTTCCATTTCTTCACTGCTTCCAAGTAGTCTCTTTCAGCATCGGGATGCTCAAAGATCATTGTTCTGTCTGCAGCAGGGTAGGCGTCCTTTGGCAAGTTGATCCAACAAGCGTCGCCACCCAGAAATGCTTGGATATAGGCCTGAACGGCGTCAGCGACCGAGACATTGTTGTCATATAGACAACCAAAGAAGTCACATAGGCGAGCACTCTCAATGGTCGCGGGAGAGTTTCCCATGTCCATGAATGTTGCTTGTTCGAAATTCTGGTTCTTGACTTGATTCCCCAAAAATACGACCCTGCCTTTGTACTTTCTTGAAAGATGTCCCTCAGGAAGTTCATAGTTCTTTTCAACACAAATTCCGTGAACGCGGCCGAACTGGACTGTTCTACCATCTCGTCTCGCATCAGCGATGACTTTTGACTTTTCTTCCACTACCAATACATCCCAAACTTTCTGTTTCACCAGAGTATCCCATTCTTTCTTCATGGCTGCTTTCGCCGTGGGATTATCCGTCATCTCCTGTCGTCCAACTGGTCTTGCTACCATAAGATTGAAGGGAAGGTCGTGAGCTGAAAGTTTGTCGCGATGCTCCTTTGGCTCTCGCCTTATGGTAGGCATTGCTGGGGCAACGTGTCTTTCAAGGAATGCATTGATTTCGTCGGTTCTTCCTCGATCCTCTTTTGGCAGAGCTCGTCCGGAGCAATACAAAGTAGATCGTCGATGTGATTCCGCAATATCGTCCCATTCATCAGCTAGTGACTCTTGCACGACCGCAGCTCTCAAAACTGTGGTCCGGCTAGGGTGAACTTGCCATGAGGGAATTTCCTTCGCCACGGCGGCTCGATGAGGTCGTGATAGGAGCGGACGCATATTCGCTTCATTGTCAAGGAATTGGGCGAAGGCAGCAGTGCTCGATACGTCATGCATACCAGGGACATTCCAAAGTCCACCAGTGCACCATCGGCTACAACCCACGCGACATACTTTCATGACCTGACAATGGGCAAGTCTGTTCGTTAGGTCTTTCTTGATACCTGCTGTCGACACTCCGCGTTTTCTGCACATCCCCTTTAACTCAACTACTCTGAAATTTCCGAGAAGACGAAGAACGTCAGCCATGATTTCAGGAGTGTCTTGTAAAGTGATTGGAGAAGCGGGTTCGATCGGAATCATGGGTCCTGGAGAGGCATGTTCCGCCGAGACCGGCGGCATGCATCTGTCTTCCGGTGGGCATTGCTGCCACGCGTCAAGAACACGATCATTCCAAGACATTTGACTGCACGAGCTCGCTGCTGAGTCAGGTGTTGCCCGGTGACGCAGGAAATAAGATGTCAGCATATCTTCCTCGTCATCGCCAGAACTGGAATCTGGTGACAATTCAACACGATTGGCGGGAACGGCAGCGCGTATCACCGAAGTTGATGATGATGACCCTCCAGTCTGCTGAATGGCAGGCTCGCTTACCACTGCGCGTCCCGTATCGAGAGGCATGGTTTGAGTCTGCGGCTCTTGTTTCCCGGCTTCAGCTTTGATGCGAGTGGCAGCCTTTAGTTATTTTTGCTGTTGTCGTCTCAAGGCCGGGCCAAGATCCTTCCATGTGTCGGGATCAATGTCCTCCGGTCTTGCTGACTTTCTGGTGTTTCTGTGTCCTGCACCATCCACCTGATACTTGTGACCTCGACGGTCAAGTTTTACCATGCGACCAGAGTCATCATGATAGATTTTACCATCATTTGCTTGTCCAGAGTCGGCGTGAGGAAAGGCATCTCGAGCAAAAGCCCGAGCTTGTTCCTCTTCGTCGTTTGGTACTGGAGGAAGGGCCCTCAAAGCCCTACCCCCCGAACCACTGGCTCTATCCTGTTTTTCAGATGGAGTACTCAATACTCCATCTTCAGCACTTCTTGGAGTACTAGGAGCAGGAGAAAAGTATTCCTCTGTCACAGAGTGATCGATTTCGACGGCAGAATCCAATCCGTAGGCTTCTTCTTCCATCTGTCTTTCATACATGGATTTCTGAGGCCCCGAACCTTCATCGGAATCGTCTTCCGGATCGCCATCTTTGATGGCCACAGGATCTTGTGCAATAGGTGCCTTGGGAGTGGGTGTCGTCCGATTTTCAATTGATAGCCCGACGCCAGCCCCATAAGGGACATTTGCCATGTCTATCGCATTGTCGAGAATGTTGACAACTGATTGATCATACAACTCCCTATTCACTCGTTCATAATCCTTTTTCAACGGAAATTGAAGGATACCGTCAGCCAATGCACAATTCTTGGTAGAGTGAGGAGACGCTATGCCTTGATCACTTTTCGTGGCTGTGATCTTCAAGTTTGCATGCGTGAATCCTGCGAGGTCCCACACTAGGTACTCGTTTCTCCAAGTGTAGCCTGCCTTTATCACGTAACCAGCAAAGACACCATGTCTTGCTTTTGGAGCAAATCTGGACTCTAACCCACGCACGGGATTTGGCAGATATTCGACTAGACAACCGAATGGAAACCTCTCTCCCACGAATGACTTGCCGTGAGTTTTGTGCCACGGACTTTCACCAACCGTTTCTTGTGTATTGTAGTTGAAACAAAAACACTGCATGGCGTAAGGCCAAAAGGTTGGTGGTAACCCGGCATCAACAAGGCAGGTCGTTGTTTCACCTAACGCCAGTTGATTGCACCTCTCGATTACTCCATTGGTGTGGGGAACTCCGGGTTGTCCGCCATCATGAGCTATCACCATTTCGCGACACGTCGACAAGAATTCCTCAGCATTGTCAGAGTAGAGTGTTTGTATCTTTCTGCGCCCGCAAAAATCAACCAGACTCTGAATGACAAATATCTTTCCCTTGGAAGGAACAGGATAAGCGTGCATCAAGCCAGACCACAGATCTTTGACGACAAATGCTTCGGTTTGCCCTCCAATTCCAATGGCGCTGGGAGATCCGGTGTAAACATGATCACAAGTTACCACTTCCCCCCATTCATCGATCTCTCTCTTGAACGTTCTGCGTTTGGAATACTTCTGCTTCAATTTTCCACGCAAACAGGCGTTACAATAGGGATTCTTTGGGAGATGGCATAGCTTGTGCGCGGAGGTCAGAGCTTCTGCCATCAGGCGCTCCTTAACTGGTTGACGCAATCCGAGAACCATCCCATCTATTTCTTCTTGCTCTTCAGGTGCAAGCATGGGAACAAGTGGACCAACGGGAGGAGGATCATTGAGAGCATCAAGAACAGAGGCTTCCGCCTCAGGATCGTCGTCTTGATCAGGTCCGGCCATGGCCGTTTGCCTCTTGCTCACACACGTCACTGTACCATCCGCAATGTCCAAAGTTCGTCTGACTTGATCTGGCATATTCAAGAAGTGCATCGCCTCATAGACCTTAGTCCTCAAGAGATCTTCGTTTGCCAGCAACTGAAGAATCTTATGATTATCAAGCTCCAAGATCATGCCTGCGAGTTTGAGAGCAAAGTCAGGCTGAAATTGGGTTATCGCAAGCACAATTTTGTCGCCCAGAATTTTCTTCTGATGATCCGCAGGGACACTCACTGTCTCAACGGAGGCAGCAGGGTCACTCACTGACTCGACTGGAACAGCAGGGACACTCACTGTCTCAGCTACCAATGTAGGAGGGAGCCGATTCATCACAACCTCACTCATTGGAGCGATGGGCACCAAGCGGATTTCACGAGGTTCCCTTGGTTGAGATTCGAAACTTCCGGTCTTGAGGTAGGGAATGTTTCGATCAACGATAAACTCCACTACCAGACCTTGAGGGTTTGTCATGATCGGTGTGCAACCTGCTTCCCAATGAAACGTGTAGCCTTGTTCCATGCATCGTTTTCCAATTGACAATACTGGAGGCGTGTCTTGCAACAAGAACGGCTCGAGCGGCTGTTGTAGTTCAGAACAATACACTGGGACTAAGTTTCTGGACTCAGTTCTTCCATTTGCGGTGGCGAATACGATCTTCTTTCGCGACGGCAGGGTGAGAACGTTCAACCCTTCTGCCATAGCATCGCTAATAAGATCATGTCCACACCCGGTATCCATCAGCCAATAGCCGTCAGGAACGGAAGGCAGGTTGTGCACATTTTTGTCGATTTCAGAAGGAGTGGCAGAAGGTGGAACAACAGCAGGGCGTACCTCTTTATTGCAAGCCGAGTTTTCCACCTCTGCATCAAGACAACCATACATGAAAAACGTATGTGACTCCATGAATGCAAAGCGAAGATCATCAGGACAAACAACAGTTCCCTGTATGGAGATTTCTCCCACCTCGCCATGAACAAAGGTCTCCGCCGGTTGATCATAGGCAATGTCATAAATCATTGATCCTCTCATCACACCCATTTGCAACATTACTGGTGCAAGGATGATCCTGTTTGCAATAGCATCAGCTTCAAGGAGACACTGGGCAGGACGCACCGGTCGACGTGTCAACCAGAAAAATCTTTCGGGGAAGACAGCAACCGTGTCCTCTGATTTCCCATTGACATCAATAATCGTGGTGGTAACATCGAAGCGTAGCTTCTTTGCCCTCTTCTTTGCCAGATGTTCTGCTTCGCACAGCCATTCCCCCGTGTGACGAATCAAATCTTTGTCTAACTCCCCTGTGTAACCATAGGTTTCTTCACAATTTGACACTTCAGTCATGCTCATGCTTATCGCTGGTGTTCCAGGAAGCAGGGTACTCAATACCCTGTTCCCAGAACGAGGCAATGGCTGTTGCATACAATGTGACCCTATTTATTGTGCAGGAGCGGCAGCCAATAGCTTATCGACCTCTTTCTGATTGAGATGAGCGAAGGAACAAGATTCACGTTCACACTTGCCAGTTGATAACCAAGCGTAGCAATAACCGCGTCCCTTTCCTTTCGCTTTGCCAGGTGGCTTTTCTTTGTTACTGGTAACACTGCCAGTAGGGGAAGAGGCACGAGATGCAGCCACCGGCTTAAGCATTGCTTTCCTGAAGTCTTCTGACACAGGTGCGTGACTGAACATACATGAATCGCCTCGAGAACAAGTCTCGTGATGAAAGTAGTAGCAAGCAATCTTGCTCTTTCCCTTCCCTTTTCCTTCACTTCCTTTGCCCTCTCCCTTCGCCTTGGCTTTGGGAGTGCTTGACCAACTACCTGCTTTTGCCGCGGCAAGTGCAGTAGTCATTGTGGCAATTTTCTCCTTTGCCTTTTCAAGGGCTTCGGTAGTTTTGAGGCTCTTAGCATCTGCTTTCTTAGCAGCATCGTCGGCCACCTTGGCTTCATGTTTGGATTTGGGTGTAATTGCTGACAGTGCCGTTTCTTCAACAACACTTGCCGCTTTTGCTTTTGCGCGATGGCCAAGAATGGACTCTTTCTCAACAATGTTCTTTTGTTGACGTTTGAGCTTGATGACCGACTTGACGCAGTCAAGAAGGAACGCGTAGCTTTTGTCGGTGTCCCCTTCCTTGAATCGCTCATACTTGTTAATATCAATTGACAACGATGGACAATGTCGCAACTTTCGATAGAAAACGTCTCGAAGAGCTGCATCGGACAAAAGTCCGCCACACATGTTTTCCAAAATGTTGTTCCACTTAGTCAAAAATCCGTGTAAGTCTTCGCCATCAAGAGAAATAGATGAAAGGTGATCAAAACCAAACACTATCTCTGAGTTGTCAAAGGTCTTGAAGTTTTCGAGAAATAGGAACACAATTTGTCGTCCCTTGAGCACATCGCCCTTTTTCATGGCTTCGTCCATCTTGTGACTAACCAAGTCCTTCAATTCCTTTGCTTTCTCTCCAGCGTGACTGATCATGACCTGCATGCCAGCGCTGAGTTTCATGTCGATTAGAACAAAGCTCCTTCCACCGGATTCCGCAAGTTCATCACAACTGGTCTTTCCTATCCAACACTGTGTGATCCAGGACGCGACTATCCGATAGTCAGGGTTTCCAGATGCAACCACAACGGCTCCAACCAAAGCGGTTTGCCACGCAACTAGCGCGGTGATGAGCGGATAGGGAGGCACTATAACTTTGTCTGCTTCTTTGATTTTGTAATCCAACACAACAGCGTCCGGACTAGCACTAGCCCCGCTTGCTGAAACCTTCGGTACAGGAACGTCGGTAACCAAAGCTCCGGTTCTCAAAACCGGGGCTTGGAGGACCGGCGGCAGTCCGGGAGGAGGAGTAACATCCGCCTGTTGGTAATTTTGGTATTCAGCGGCCAATTCTTGATAGTCGTGTGAGATTTCAAACTTTTCCTGAAGTACTTTTTCGTATTCTTCATTCATTTCTTTGTTCTTAAGTTCCAAATGATGACACTGAATTTTGGAATCCACGTGGTATCCTTTTTCATTCACTGCAGAACAATTTGCTTGGTACAGCTCTGTCCTGAGATGGTGAGTCTCAAGTTTGTACTGCTCCGCGCGTTGAGTGCTGGTAAGCCTTTCAGCGTTCAGCTCTGAAACAAAGGTACCGTACATAGTCTGAGATGCACCTTCGTAATGCAAATTGTAGGCTCGTGCTTCGCCCAAGTCAAGATTGGCACGGTCCAGCAGTTGCTGTACCTGCACACCTGCTTGACCTAGACGCTGGGCGAGCTGTGCCTCGTAGTGACCGTGTTGAGATTGCTCTGATACCGTGAATTGTCTACTTTGTTCGTGCATAAGAAACTCCACATTTTCCAACTTTTGATCATCATCAATACCTTTCTTTTGCAACAGCTGAACCTGGTTGACATATCTTCCAAGCTCGAGGTGAACAGAGCTAAGCTTCTGTTCTACCGCTGACTTTTGTTCTTGGTACTCTGATGCTGCGCTACTTTCGTCTTTCCGTAGGCCTGAGATTTCAGCAGCATATTTCAGAGCATCTTGTTGGAGGGCGACGGCAAAGGTCTGTTTAAGTTCGAGGAACAAATCGTTAAACTTTTGTCTCATTGCCGTTTTCTCCAACTCTGATGCAGCAGCATGTGCTTGTTGCATTTGCAGCCAGACTTGGGCTTCGCAACGTTGTGCCTCAATCCGTTGTTCAAGTGCCTGCTGATTCTGCGCAGAAGTCTCCGCAAAAATACCAGCAAAGAACTGTGAACTGTCTTCGGATTGTCTCATTGATTGTATTTGATCCTGTTGAGAAGCAAGGTGTTGTTGCAACTTTTTGTTTTGGTAATCTGCTTCTTTTACCCTGATGTCATTGTCAACAAACGTCTGCGCACCTGCCGCGGGACCTGAAGAGCCACTAGCTCCCGTATAGTTCTGGGGTTGGTGAGGAGGCGTGCCTGCGGCCATCATCATGGTTTGGTA
>OOFT01000047.1_pt1 | contig 15331 bp, 18 predicted proteins | sample 1670301 | NCBI WGS metagenome assembly OOFT01 (sample SAMEA98140918, study PRJEB22522) | marine metagenome | biome: marine biome; feature: marine water body; material: sea ice | place: Arctic Ocean | collected 11-Sep-2015 | depth 0.3 m
GTGTTGAAGTGTACAAGTATCCTGAAGGTACACCGAAGCTGCTCACTCATGATCGCACCTGGAAATAAATGAGGCCTTTTTTTGTTCCATCACGACTGGAAGACAACACCTCTTTGGGCTGTCTCAACTGGCTTTGTACAATAGCTGCATTATATTTACAACGCTCCAAGCTACGCACACGGCCTGTACAGTTCACAAAATTTTTGTAAACAGCATTCACAATTGGCCTAGGTGCCCAAGCTTATTTGCAAGCGCAATCCAATGGAGTTCGTCATTTGCTGGTCAACCCAGCAGTTCACAGATCTTCACTCAACTCTGCATCTGGAACCTCATCATCAGGACTGTCTGGTACGTCTTCAGTGCCTCCCACGGGTGCTTCGATGACTGCACCTGCATTTGCCGAGCTTGAAGAAGATGCAAGAGTTGTTGGCACAGGTGCAACTGTTGTTGAGATTGGTGTGCCTGAAGTGATCACGGCTGGGGCCGAGCTTGGCAGCCGTTCGATGTCGGGTTCTCCGAGTTCTGGTGCCCACAACCCGGTCCTTTTCAAAACCGCAATCCTGTCCAAATCCTCGGCACTCAATTGTGCCGCTTTGCGGGTCAATCTGATTTTCTTTTTTCTTTCCAATCTGGCTAAAGCCCTGGCTGCACCCATGGCTTTTGCTGCTGCTTTGACTGTGGCTCTGGCCTCATCAATTCGCTCATCAATGTCAATTCTGCCTTTGGGCAAGGCCTTCGGTCGACCTCTGCCTTTGGCTTTTGGGTTGACTGCGGCTCCTCCAACATTTTCAGCCGGTGCCGTTGCAAGGGCTGTCTCAGGCACTGCCGGATTTTCTGCCGCTACCAATGCTGACATGTCAACTTTTCAAGTAAGCGGAATCGGGAAATTCTGTGAGCCCGCACGAGGATGTGTTTGAACTTGAAATGCTACGAGACAAATGGTGATCGAGCATCGAATTCATATGATGCTTATCAGATACTGTGCACACGCGAGAAGTGCAATGCAGGACACGATTCTGTATCCAATCCGATGTGCTCTGGTATTAGAATCAATCGACACAAGCAATTCCTGAGATCAATAATCAAGTTACATACAACGGGAATGTGTGTGTGTGACCGAAAAGTGTATGACAACTGTGAATGCGGAAGAAAAAGATGTCACTGCCACACCAATGTGATTTTGAAAGATCCACACATGCCACCAACGAATAAATGTCCAAGCAAGCTGTTGTGTCATCATCCATATGCGAAGTTGAATGGCATCCCCACTTTACTTCTTTGAATGATGAGTATATTGTTGTCTCCTGATGGCGGTCCGTGGGGCTGGCAATTTGATAAAGACTTGTTCATGTTTCAAGCACATTTCGTTGACCGTATGTATGTACGATGTACTTTCGACTCGTACAGAACATTCATTAGTTAAATCTGAATCGGAGAATCTGTTCTACAATCCGAACACAACTGATTTATCTCTATGCTAACCGCCAGCGCGACAGTCAGATCCAAGCGACCCAAGCATTTCACAAGTTTGAATTTGGCAAGCTGGACACCTTTGTGGCCTTCGGGTTTTTTTTGGTACGTGACCTGGTGCCAGCACTGGGGCCTACACGCGGCATTGGGTCTGGTGAGAAGTCAAAGTTCACTGCAGACGGCAAGCGCTTGGCGTGGATCGGAACTCCTGTTGGCACTGACCGCAAAATCAATTCTGAAAGTCCAATGGCTGATGTGCTGCTGGAAGATGAAGCGGAAGAAGTGGAAGCCATTTGGGGTTGTTCTGGATGTTGGTGGCCCTCCACGTGAGTATCCATACCCGGTGTAATTTCACAGGGCTGTGGGAGCAAACCACTGGAATCAGCAAAATCTGATAACAACAGAGTGTGCCACGGCACTCGATTTTGTCTACACTCTTTGCTCAACACACATCCAAGCTCTTCTTTTGTTGGTGGCCGTGCCGTCAAATCCATTCCCCGGGTGATTCTTTTCAATGGATCACGGCACATGCTCAAATCACTCGACAGTCCAACTTTGGCCATCCGATCATTCCATGATTGTCCCACCAGCTCTTCCTGCACTGCTTCTCCGATCACCCGGATCTTGTTGAGGTTAGACACATTTCCTGTAGTTGACAAGATTTCTTCTTTGGCCAATTTTTTTCTCAATGAACGTTTCAGGTGAGCAAAGCTATACACGTCCAACGGTTGCATGAACCATGTGCATTTACTCGGCACCATCAGAATATTAACCTTCAAAGTCCGCGCAACCTTTAATACCTTTTCATTCAAGTGTGCTGTGGCACAATCCAGAACAAGGATGATGTTCAAATCTTTATCGTGGTCCCGTACGTGCCGGTGAAGCTTTCGCAACCAAGTTACCATTGTGCCATGATTGTTCCACCCTCCAGTCTTGTGCCATGCCTCCAGTGGTGCTCCTGTTTCAGCGAAGGCTGTTTTGATGGCATCTGGTGGGCTTGCGTTCTTCACATATTTGGGGAGGAGCACTTGTGGAAGTTGTTCCTGAATTGCATCAATGTTGCAAACTGTTCCAAGCAAGGTGCAAGGCATAGATCGTGGTTTTTTCGTTGGAGCTTCATCAGATCTGAATCGGCAATGAGGAGTTGACACGTGCATGCCGTGTTTGGTAGCATTCTGAGTGTTTACTGATGTCTCGTCCATGTTGATGATAACCACCTTCTTTTGTTTTAGGCGTACATTCAGTAGCCATTGCGCCCACCGAAGGTAAATACAAACCTGAACGGTTAGGCAAACATCCAACTCGACATAACATACATCTCGAATGGATGTGTCGTGCATCGTTGGATGTTTTTCCTGATATTGAATACCTTTTGCTGAAGCAAATCAGAGGACTGTGGTTTCTCCTTATCAATCATCCCCCAAAGAATCTGCCATCTCTTTCGAAAACGTCTGCACCATGCTGTTCGTTTTGATTTGCTCTGCTGGAGATCCAGTAGCTGCAATTTGACAAGTGTTGATACTGGACGGTAGGACCAATTCTTCAACGATCTGGTTATGAGGGCCGAGCTAGGAATTGAAATGCCTTTCCGGCTGTTTTCCTGTATGAACTCGTACAGCAAGGATTCCATCAGAAAGGTGTCAGCCTGGATTCGTTTTGGATGCTCAATATCTGCCAAGATTACCAGCAACTCTGCATCACTTTTGTGTTTCTCCACCCACGCCATTATTAAAGCATGGGAGGGTTGCACTGAAGTTCCAAACGTCATAAGATAAAACCGCAACTGCCATTTGAGAACCCAAGCGATTGCCCATCTGCTGTCACCACTCAACATTTGAATCATAACAGCCATCTTCTGCACATGCTCTGGCACAACTGAAATTTGTACTTTGTCTAAACGTCGTTTGCGCCTGACCAATCCTTTCAATTGGGATCGCAAGTGGTTGAGTCCCGGCGCATCGGCTGCATTTGTTTTTTTGTGCTTCGGTGCCATTTGATTAACCGACAATCGAAGCAATCACCGTATCTTGAGCCACAAACATATTCAACATGATAACCAATCTGGCTGGACACAACTCACTGCATGTGTAATGTTAATACCTGTTCAACACCAGCATACACAGTGCAGTTTCTATGTGCCATATGCGTATGAACTTTGTGCACCACATGTCAATCGTTCAAACATGATGAAGTGTTCATCATTTAGCCGACTCACTGTAAGGTGGAAGCAAGAATTGTATCAGGGTCTTTGGTACTATGCGAATGCACCTGCAAAGTGGGGTGATTGACAAAATAAACTCAAACATACGTCTGCAGTTTACATTGAGGAGCACCTCACAGATTGCATCACCGTCTTCAAACATGGATAAGCACAGGTTTTTGCAATACTGATGGTTGTATAAGGTTTCGCATCATTGTTTTGCGGATGTGGCGTTCAATGTTTTTTCAACTAAGTTTGAAACTCTGGACATAACCTTTTGTTTCAAAGTGATCATGTTATACAATTGACTGATGTGTTGCAACCTCAACCTTTGAATCAAACAGTGACACATGATCGAGGTCTCACTTTTGCAAATGATGCCAATGTCTGATGTGCCACGCGGTTCCAACAATACTGTTGGCGAGTTCCTTACGGTCTTCAATCTGTCACTGTGCCTTCGACTGATTTGATATCACTGAAAACAACATCAATCCACTCACACACACATGCTGGCAGAGTGAACTATTCATGCCAGTGAGCACATGCTCCCTCACCTCAGATTCACATTGCATTCAATGCGCAGACACACACACCACAACAATTTATCGATGCAATCACAATCACACACTCACCCCAACACATTAATGACCCACACTCACTCCCAAATGCAAAGATCTCACCACCCACAAACTCATTCACATGCACAGAACACAATATCTCTCACATTGATACAATACAAGCAGCAATGGTCAATGCTTTCCAATGTCTGGATACTGATTCTAATGGCTGCCGCTGTCTGCTCGCAACAATGGTTTGGTCCATGATTATCAATCAATGCTACACTGCCACATTGTGTTTCCACCTCTGCCCGACAAATTCACTCACATCACTCAGCATCTACAAAAGCAACCCTCATAAAGCTCAGCCACGTCAACTATACATCATGCAAGATCTCTCTGATGGTCCTACCAAGTTCGCCCCGATCCTCCGCCGCTCGCGCTACTGTAAAACCGGTTGCCTGGCTGCCTCTGTGCCACCGGCTGTTGTTGTTGTCGCTACACTGCCCCCGGGGGTGTTCTCTGCTGAACACTCCTCAAGCTCACAAAAGCCTTTGCCAAACCTCCTGTCACTGGGGTGCCTCCAATGGCTGCCAAAATGGCTTTCTCTGTGATGCACTTGTGTGCATGAAAGCGCTCATGCAAAATCCTCCACAAGGGCAAAAGGAACTCTTTTGCCCAGACTTCTGATGTCACTGCATTTGCTCCAACAGAGATCACAGTCTCGTGGGACTTCTTTTTGTTTGATCCAATGAGCTGCTTGAGGAAGGCAGCTTCTGTATCCAAGATGTTTGTCATGCTGAACACTCTGCTGAAATGCACAGCTCCAAATTTTTCCACAAATGCAGGTAGTTTGCCTTGGAATTCTTCAACTGAATTGGCATCAACTGTCGCCAGCAACTTCTGGCCTTGCCAATCCAACCAATCTGTGTGGTTGAACCAACTCGGAAACATCACCAAGTCGTGGGGCAACAACACGTGCCCCTGCTTCAACACCTCACCCAACAAGTCTTGATCTGACAATCTGCTTCCTTTCTGGATTGATGGCTCGGCTGCCATCGCCGCCTCATATTGGTTTGCCAAATCAATCGAAGGTTTGATGATCGCGAAGCAATAGCTGACCGGGGTCGGTGTTGATTTTTTGTTTGGGTTGTACACCTGTGGCTCCTGTTCAAAGTCCACCGCACTCCACAGCCGTTGCATCACTGCACTGCCTGTCTTCTGCAGAGCATTTTCCATTGGCCCAGATTTCAAAAACTTTTGCAAGTACTCTGCGAGAGCCACCTCGTTCAAAATCAACATATCTAGGTCTGAAATGATGGAGACCTTGCTTTCAATCCGCCACGCTTCGAACTTCAAGAACACGTGCTCGGGCTCCACTTTGTCCACCAGATGTTGGCTCAAAGAAACCAACCGTTTTTTGCATACCTGGGGGAGATCCACGAATTTGATTGCCCAAAAGTAGCTCACTGCCTGCAGCTCCTGTTCCTCCAAACTGTCAGGTGTAACGAACAAAACATTCTCGAACGTGATGTTCAGCTTCTCCAGTTCTGGTTTCACCTTGGTTCTCAACGCATGCCCCATCATCAAGGCCATTGCCAAATGAGGCATCACTTTTTTATTCCTGCCATATAGCATGCAACACCATGCCAAATCTGTTCGCGCGTGTACCTGCAGGGTGTGCTGAAGTCCTCCTCGATCATCGAACAGGTGCAACTCTTCAAAGGGAAACCGTCGATGCACTGTTGTTCCACACCGGAGCTCAATTGCATCTTTCAACATGGTGTTGTCGACCAACTCAGTCGACCTCGCCTGATTCATCCAAGCATGTACCTCCACGAAATTTGTTTTCTGGTTGTTTGTTCGGAACAAATCTTCATCCTGATCCGAATCACGTCCCTGACTAGTTTCACCTGATCCGAAAGATGACACATTTGTCTCAGTGCCCTGCCACTTCCTCTTCCCGGGAACTGATTGTGCGAGGAGTGGACTTTTGCTTTTGGAGTGTGCGGCCATCAAGTGTGGAATCATCACCTGTGGGGCTGCAGGTGGTGGTGGTGGTGGAGGAGTCGGCAAACATGCCAATCTCATGTCTGTTGGTCCGAACCCGATGGGCTCGGGATGTATCCATTCACAATTCACTCCTTTGGTACACCATCCTGTCGCTGAGAAATATCTGCAGACTTTCCGATGACCTGTGCCACCACTTGAATCTGGTGCCCGTGACATTTGTTTTGGTTACCCAAAGTTTGCACTGCTGGATTGGGGCAAAACCTCTTGGTATCATACCATTGAGCCACAAACTTGAAAGTGCGACACCGTCATAATAGTAATCAAGACAATGATATCCACCACGTCAAATGCATCTTCGAATGGTGGGCTGCACTGTCACGTCATGATCTTCGTTAAAGAGGAAACCCACACACCCATGAATCACTCACCGTTCACACTCTCACAAATAACACGTGGACTGGGTCACATCACAACAGTCCTCACTCGTCACACCTTCACAAGCCACTCGTTGACATTTTTGCTCACCCATCACTTCACACTCGCAAGCAATCCATGCACCACAGTGTTGATTCACGTCAAACACAGTCACTCTCACCCGTGTATCAAGAACACACCCTGCATCATATCAATAATCACACTGATGTTTAGATTATAATGCTGATGATGCTCATGATATGACGTTAACAATGCTGATGATTATGCGGATGATGATGACGATGATGCTCATGCTAATGATGACGATGATGATGTTGGTGTGCCAGGACTATTCACACAGCCAACCTGTATATATATATATATATATATATCCGTATGACCAGAGCAGGTACGAAACATTATATATTTAAAAGGTACAACAAGGATGACGATGCAAAAGATGCTAATGCTATAATGATGATGATGAAGTCGATGGTGATGATTAGTATGACGACGATGATGATGATGGTGATGATGATGATGGTGAAAGTTGGCCAGCATCATTCACGGCAGCCAATATGTTGACATGTTTGCGTATTATATCAAAGCAATAAACATTGTATGGCCCACAGACAATCCGGGTGGTCTCCCGAAAAGTTTCATCAAGATTCGTGCATGCCATTAGAGGCCCAGAGGGCCCCAACCTATCTGGGAGGCCCCAAACACCTTGACAGAGTTTCTGATAGCCATTTGGAGCTCTGTGGGCTCCAACCGAACCGGGAGGCCCCAAACGGTTCTCACAGAGCCTTCTGGATACCATTTGGGGTCCTTGGGGGCACAAACCAAGCCGGGAGACTCCAAACGGCTTCCACAGAGCTGTCTGGAGTCTATCTGACGTCGGTGAGCCGCAATCAAGCCGGGAGCCTCCAAATGGTTCTCACAAAGCTTTCTGCAACCAAACTAAAGTCTTATGGATCCCAGCCAAGCCGGGAGGCTCTAAATGTTTGATTGTTATACATTACTCGATTTATGGGTACACGTAGGCCACACTATTGCAGACCACATGCAAACAATATACGATTGCAGGCCACACACAGGCCACACACACACACACAATTCCGCAACCCTAAACGGGCATGTTCAGTTTCCGTTTCACTTTGGATGTAATCCGGTTACGCTATTCTCTTTCAGGAAACTCGAAACCCAAAACTTGCACCCAGAAGGCATATGTTTTTGGCAGACCGAACTGAGCGGTGGCAGTGCCACCACGCTCGGTTTTAGGATCCCCGTGAGAAGCTTCACGATGTCTCCGGACCGGTGCCCATTGTTGGATGGTGACCAGTGGCTAGTGTGTCTTTACAGATTCCCCCAGGCATCTCCCACAACTCACTTTTGACTGCGGACACTACACTTCCACTGTGGTTGTCACCACACACCGAGGAAATCCAGCAGCAGCCTCTCCGCTCTCTGGTTTCGCAGTAGTGAGGGTCCAGCCTTGCAAATGAGTGCAGCAGGTACTGCATACAAGCAAACACCTTCCAGAGAAGTTTGTGAATCGGAGCGGGCCCAACCCTTCTCATTCTTTCAGATAGTACAAGAGGGCTTCCGTTTTGCGTTCGTTTGGATTGCTTTCCATTATCTTCTGTTCGAAAACCGGAGAGCCTCCACCCATAACCTGGTGGTTATTTATTGGCTGAACTGAAGCGGAAGCAAAGCCATCACGCTCGGATTCGGGAATGCCGGAGTAGCGTTTTGGTTTGGCTGTAGACTCCGATTCGGCGAGGGTCCAACCTTGCAAATGCTTGCAGCAGCTAAAGCATGACTAACGTTTCGCTCCCGCCTCACCTCACTTTCAAAACTCTTCTCCCGGAAACACAATCCCTAGACCCAAAGCAGAATTTGGAGGCCTGAGCCAACAAACACAAAGCCTCCATTGTTCCCGTATCCGAGAGTGGCGGCTCTGCTTTCACTTTAGTCCAATCCGTAAACATCTTCCGGGGGCTTGGAATTCCCTGCATAGATCCCCCTGACCGAACACCGCTGTCCGTCAGGGTGGCTCCGTCCCGATGCCCGTTGAGAGTTGACGACAACCACCTAGTGTGCCTCCCCAAGATACAACATGCATCTCCATCACGGCCCACCTGTTTGTGGCAACCACGTTTTCGATATGGTTCCACCCTCTCATCGAGCAATGTCGAGCACCAGCCAATCCACTCGGAGTCCGAAGCAGGGACGATCCAGCCCTTCAAGTGCTTGCAGGAAATACTGCTCACATCAAACAGCTGAACACCAATGCAGCCTCCGAGTCGGTGAGGGTCCCACCCTTCTACTGCTCGCAGAAGGTCAAGCTCAGTGTTCGATGGACTTCAGCTCCGATCCGCTTCCATCACCACCCTCTTACAGGACTCCCGAAACACTAAGCCCTCAACCAGAAGGTGAGCGTTCGCTGTTTGAACTGAGGTGCAAGCAACGCTACCATGCTTGGTTTCAAGATCACCGAGTACAGCAATTTGTTAGATTGCAGCCTCGAATCGGCGAGGGTCCATTCCTTCAAATGTTTGAAGCAGGTCAGGCTCGGCTACCGATTCGCTTTTGCACTCCACTTCACTCCACATACCCTCTCCTGAATTCAGGAAAACGTTGGCTCAAACCAAAACCCGATAGCCTAATCATAAAAAAAAGACCTAGCAAACAGCAAGTGAGTTAGGTAATGGGAACTGTTTACTAATGCTCTTAAGAACAATCAAGCCAAGCTTTTTCCTGCATCACTTCACCAGGTTCGTGTTACGATTGCATGAGCTCCCACCTCCGGCTGACCAGAGGGTACACAATGTTTGGATCCGATCCTCTCAGTGAAATGAAGGTACTTGAAGGCAGTTAGGCAGGACCATGTTGGGTTGTGTTACGAGCAGATGGCCGTGTCGTTCCATCATCTCGATACCAAAGCTATAGAGCAGTTGAGACATGATATACACGAGAGAACTCCTCGTGGTGGCTCACCCGAATTTCCGGGCTAAGTAAAAACCATTATCATATAAACATAAAACATATGACCCACAATTAAAATCATTGGGGACAGTACATGACCTATCTCCTTGTTACAGAAACAAATTACGATTTCCTAGCAGAAACCAGCTTTTGCAAATAATAGTTTGGGACAGGGCACACTGACCAGCCAACAGGAATGTCAAGCATTTGTATTAGATGTCCACTGCAGTGATAGCAATAGTTTTAGCAACACCAGGTCAACTCAACCACTCTCCCGCTGGCAGTAATCACTGTGAGATAACAAATGCTCCCACTGTCAGTTATCCAAACGCTTCCAGTTCCAGAAGATATCTACAGGTTGACACATAAGATATAAATCCAACTCGTCCAGTGGCTCCAAGAGTTCCCAGCGATCTCAGAACACAATTTGAGGTTTGAAACAATCTGTAAATTTCTGATAGTTGTTTTCTGTTCGAAGCCTGACACCAACTCCAACACACCTGTCCAATGATACTAGACATTCATAGACATATCTGTGTTTCCTCTAATAGTTTTAACAGATCTAAGGCATAGCTTCAGAATACCACTGCATCCTATCATAGATAGGAAAGGCTCGCCGAAGACTGTGGAAGCACTCGTGTGTTTCCTGGCGGTTGTCAGAGACTCTCATAACTTATGAAGAAGCACATAGGCTTGCTGAGATGTGTAGCATTCTATGTGTGTAGATGTTGAACAGTTGCAGCAAATGCTTGGACACATTATTGTTTTGCATCAACATTTCCAACTCATTTGTACTTTGCTCTCCACTGTGTCGTGAATCAGGAAGAGTCTTGGTACATTGGTGTTACGGCACAATGACACGTCGCACCACTGTTCTGGAACTGTTGTGAACTTTGCTTGGATGAGCTGCACTGCTAGTACACACAAGTCACACGGCAGTCGTTGTGTAATTCATTCGTGACTACACGGATGCCGAGCTCAAGGCCACGAAGGCTCAACACTGCATTCCATGTGTACAGCACCTGCATAGATGTGCTTTTGTAACATTATGTCTGAGCAACTGCTTATCTCACACATCTGGTGGATGTTGCAAGTGTTGTCATTAGCTTTGCCACCTACAAGGTCAATGTTTCTAAATGGCCCGATCTGGTGAGGCCGGAATGAGAACACCCGTTTGGTGAATACTTTGGTGTCGCTTTCCGGGGCCGGAAACTGAACCGGAATCGGGGGCACCACCTTTTAACACCAACTGTTGGTGTTAACTGGTGGTGCCCCCATTTTCGGTTCATATTCCGGACGCAAAAAGTGACACCGCGGTGTTACCCTGCCGGTGCTGTACACGCTTGAGCCAAAACGAATATCACACTCCAGCCCGGAGGCAGGGGTCCACCGAGGCACATAGGTGCAACGGGAGTACCATAGCCACAACTCCTATCATTAGCTCCTGTATCCCCTGACCTTGTGAGTACCTAGCCGATGTACTCTAATATTATATATAAATTATAGAATACCATAAACAAACAAGTAGTGAAACCTATATCGTACAAAGCATGCCACACACTAGTAATTTCACTGCTCCAGACATGACTTCACTCAACGCGGGTGACAGCTCCAAACAAGAGACTTAGCAAGGGACCTCACAAGGGACCCCAAAACGGACCGCACAAGGGACTTCACAACAAAAACTGTTCAAGGGACTTCGCAAGGAACTGCACAAGGGATTGAAACAAATAAATCGCCAAGGGACAAAAAGAGACCTGCTCAACAACACAACAAAAGCCACCACATCGTACATACATTCATTCATACATGCACACATACATACACACACATATAGTCACATTTCAAACACGGGACTTGACAAGGGACGTCACAGGGATCCCACAAATGACCGCACAAGGAATTTCACAAAGAATTCAACCAGGGACTTCACAAGGAAATCCGCAAAGGATTTCAAAAAACGATGATGATCATGCTGATGATGATGATGACGATGATGATGATGATTTAGATGATGATGGTGATGGTGATGATTGGCCAGCACCATTCACGGCAGCCAACCTATTGACATGTTTGCGTATGCCAACAAAACGAGCCAAACCTCAAATGCTCAAAATATGTCGATGATGATGACGATGATGATGATGATGATATGATGATGATGACGATGTTGATGATGATTATGACGATGATGATAATGATAATGATGATGATGGTGGTGATGGTGATGGTTGGCAGGCACAATTCACGACAGTCAACCTATTGTCATGCTTGCGTCTGACTACAAAAGGTACGAAACCTCAAATGTCCATTTGACGTCGATGATGATGACGATGATGATGATGATGATGCTGATGATATGAAGATGACGATGCTGATGATGATGGGCATACGATGCTGATAATGATAAGTGAATGAGTGAGTGTGTGTGCTCGCATGTGTGTGCATGTGTGTGCATGTGTGTGTGGGTGCATTCTTGCGAGTGCGTGCGTGCGTGCGTGCGTGCGAGTGTGTGTGTGGTAGCTCTCGTAATAGGATGGGTGCCCAGCCCCAGCAGCAGCAGCAGCAGCAGCAGCAGCAGCAGCAGCAGCAGCAGCAGCGCCAGCAACAACAACAACAGCAGCATCAGCAGCATCATCCGGAGCAGCCTCAACACCAGCACACACACAAACGCACACACATACAGACTTACATACATAGATACACACATATACATACACAGATACACAGACACACACATACAGGCATGCATACATGCATACATGCATACATACATACATACATCCATACCCACAAACATACATGCACGCATACATACATACATCCATGCATACATGCATACATACACACATACATCCACGCTTCAAACGATGGACTTTACAAGGGACTTCACAAGGGATTCCACAACGGACCGCACAAGGGACTTCACAAGGAACTCCACAAGTGAGTTCACAAGGAATTCCGCAAAATATTTCAAAATTCGATGATGATCATGCTGATGATGATGATGACGATGATGATGATTTATATAATGATGGTGATGGTGATGGTTGGCCAGCACCATTCACGGCAGCCAACGTATTGACATGTTTGCGTATGCCAACAAAACGAGCCAAACCTCAAATGCTCAAAATATGTCGATGATGATGACGATGATGATGATGATGATGATATGATGATGATGATGTTGATGATGATGATTATGACGATGATGATAATGATAATGATGATGATGGTGATGATGGTGATGGTTGGCAGGCACCATTCACGACAGCCAACCTATTGTCATGCTTGCGCATGACTACAAAAGGTACGAAACCTCAAATGTCCATTTGACGTCGATGATGATGACGATGATGATGATGATGATGCTGATGATATGATGATGACGATGCTGATGATGATGGGCATACGATGCTGATAATGATAAGTGCATGAGTGAGTGTGTGTGCTCGCATGTGTGCATGTGTGTGCATGTGTGTGTGGGTGCATTCTTGCGAGTGCGTGCGTGCGTGCGTGCGTGCGAGTGTGTGTGTGGTAGCTCTCGTAATAGGATGGTGCCCAGCCCCAACAGCAGCAGCAGCAGCAGCAGCAGCAGCAACAACAACAACAACAACAACAACAACAACGACAACAACAGCAGCATCAGCAGCATCATCCGGAGCAACCTCAACACCAGCACACACACACACACAAACGCACACACATACAGACAAATATACATAGATACACACACATATACATACACAGACACACAGACACACACACACACATACAGGCATGCATACATGCATACATGCATACATACATACATACATCCATACGCACAAACATACATGCACGCATACATACATACATCCATGCAGACATGCAGACATAAACATATACATCCACGCTTCAAACAAGGGACATTACAAGGGACTTCACAAGGGACCCCACAACGGACCGCACAAGGGACTTCACAAGGAACTCCACAAGGGAGCTCGCAAAGAACTCCACGAGGGACTTCAAACATGATTTCGCCAAGAGACAAAAATCACCCTTATCAGCATCATCACAAAAGCCGTCAAAATCGTACATACATTCATACATACGTACATGCCTACATATATACACACATAGATGCACGCTTCAAGGACGTAACAAGGAACTTCACAAAGGGCTCCACAACGGGCCACACAAGGGACTTCACACAAAACTTCACAAGGGACTTCACAAAGAACTCCAAAAGGGACTTCAAGCATGATTTCTCCAAGGGACAAAAAGAGACCATTTCAACAACACTACAAAGGCCACCACATCGTAAATACATCCATGCATACATACATACACACATACATGCATACACACTTCAAACAAAGGGACTTAACAAGGGACTTCACAAGGGGCTCCACAACGGACCGCACAAAGAATTTCGCAAGGAACTCCACAAGGGAGTTCACAAGGAATTCCGCAAGGGACTCCAAAAACTAGTTCGCCAAAGGACAACAAGAGACCTGCTCAACAACACAACAAAAGCCACCAAACAGTCTGTGAACAACAACAACACAACACCTGTGAAACATGAATTGAGAACCCAACATCGGAATCCGACCAGACAATATGTTGATCGTGTTTTGAAGGACAAGGATTGGATTGGATTACACAAAGCAATCAACCAATATCAACATGTTACAAGTAGAATCTTTCAAACTCATGTGTGTGATGAACTGTTGAGATAATACATGATGCTTGTTCTTCCCCCCCGGCCCCCCTTATTATTTGGTATGAGGAAAGCAAGGCTCTTGTTTTATGTTGCTGGTTTTTTTAAGATGAAAAAACCCTCTTGCCGGTCACGCACCCCCTTTTTTCTTTTATAAAATTTTAATTGTTTTAACGTGACCGGTGTGACCGGTTTGCCGTTTACACTACCCTGTATCGAGCCAAACGCCGGTCACACCCCTATCAAAAAACGTGAAACCTTTGACTGGCGTGACCGGTGGGGTGTGGAATGCTTGAAAACTGTGGCAGGTCCCACACAATCGTACTTTGTGTCATCATAGAATGCTCATCTTAATAGAAAAACCCCACACGAAAAAAACACTGGTGTTTTGAGCAAATTTAGTAAAATCAATAATATTTGTTGATGATATGTTATGTAGATTCTCATTTCCAAGTGTTTAGAAATAGATACACGTGTGTATTAGATCAATGCGACTTGTATATATTCTTGGACTTTAAACTCATTCATCCTACTGGATCAGATACATGTATGTGGCTTGGTATGGTCGTGTTGGGTTGTATTAGGGAGGGTTGTAAAAGCACTTATGGGACTGTTTTTGTTTAGCTTTTTGGTTCGATTTTTTTATTAAATTTGTGCCGGTTTTTGGGTAGTGGTTTATTCGGTTGTCGGAAAATCTTTTCCAATGAAAATGATGAGCGGGGCCGTTTTCCGACCCCCAAAAAGCGGAACCAACGTATCAGTGTTTTTTTTATCATTTTGTTCCATATGTTTAATTGCCTGGTGACTGTTTTTTTCATCAGTTTGGAGCTTATTATTTTAGAACAGAAATGGAACATTTTCAACCTTATGATGGGTATCTAATTCACACCTAATAAATATGATGGATTTATTGTTTTTAGTATTGTTTTGTATCAGGGCTCTAGCTCAGTAAAGGTTGTTTATCATTTGTGATGTTACAGCACCGGT